>Ga0196964_10000789_pt1 | contig 17539 bp, 19 predicted proteins | sample S1_10metaG_FD_148615 | JGI IMG/M metagenome (GOLD analysis project Ga0196964, IMG submission 148615) | Soil microbial communities from Anza Borrego desert, Southern California, United States - S1_10 | ecosystem: Environmental > Terrestrial > Soil > Desert | place: USA: California | collected... | reverse complement strand
CGGTCCGCGCCCGAGGAGAGGCTGTCGTTTTCCACAGTGAGCGAGAAGACGCCTTTGTCTTCCGGCTCGTCGCTCGCGGCGTCTTGCGCGAACGCGATCGCTGGCGTCGCCGCCGCGACGATCGCTGCTCCAGCCAACCATCGCTTCAGGCAATGATGTCCGGCGTCAGCCTGTCCTCGATCCATTGGATTTGGTCCTTCAACACGAGCTTGCGCTTTTTCAGGCGCGCCAGTTGAAGCGCGTCCCCACCGCTCTGTTCTTGCAAAGCAAAAATGGCGGAGTCGAGGGCGCGATGCTCATCTCGAAGTTCATTCAGCCGGGCGCGCAGCGCGCGCTTCTCGGGCGTGTCGGTTATATCGAACTCGCCGTCGTCGACGCCCATGAGCCCAAGTTCCGGCAGTGGCCGCGCCGCCCCACCGGCGCCCCGATTTGGGGAGGCTAAGCCCGCGCCGGACACCCTGTAAAGCGGCGCAATTCGTCAGAATCGCGGGCCTTGCAGTGGCAAGCGGAATAAAAGTTAATTTTGTTGGTGATGTAACGAGACAACAGGTTCGATCGGCGCCATCCTCAGACTCGCCCTAGCTAAGAGGAGGCGCCTTCGATGGCTATCGAGCAGCGTTTACGCGAACTCGACGCCCGGCATCGGGATCTGGATATCATCATTCAAGACGAGCAGAAGCATCCCTCTGTGGATAGTTCTCGTCTCTCGGCAATGAAGCGCCAGAAACTGAAATTGAAGGAAGAAATAGAAGTCATACGACAGCAGCTCGACCATCATTGAAGTCACGTTGCGCGCGGGGACGCGCGCGAAGGACTTCTTCCCGCGGCAGGCAATTGAACCCGCATCAAGGCATGCGCGTACTCTGGCGTTCCAAAGGGACGCCAGATTCAGCGCTGTAAACCAGCGCGGCGTTCGAGAGCCTTGCAACCTATGGCGACCTCAGCAGAGATCGCCATCCGAGGCGTTTTGGCGCTACGTCATCGGGGACGCCCAATCGATCCCCGAAATGGAACTTTGGCCCGGACGGAGCGTTTGCCGAGACTGCTGCCCAAATTAACTTAAGTTTGCGATGCACGGCTCTCTTCTCGCCTCCGGGACTGCTGCGTCCTCAGCGGCCCCGCCGCTATTCGACGCGCAGCGCCATGCGCTCTTTCTCGATCTCGACGGCACGTTGGTGGACATTGAAGAGCATCCTGAAGACGTCGTCGCAGGCGAGACGTTGCGCGTGCTGCTGCGGCGCGTGTGCGAGGCAGCCGGCGGCGCTGTGGCGCTGATCACCGGCCGCACGATTGGGGACGCTGACCGGATCTTGGGCGGCGCCATCCCCAATATCGCCGGCGTCCATGGGCTCGAGTATCGGATCAACGGCAAGCTCCACCGCGATCACATCGCCGCTTCTGAACTCAACGCGGCCTTGGAGGACGTGCGTGATTTGGTCGACGCCGGCGTCCTTCAAGCTCGCGTCGAGGAGAAAGGGGCGAGCGTAGCCCTGCATTATCGCCAGGCGCCGGAGATCGAGCAGGACGTGCGCGCGTGCGCGGCGCAGATCGCGGCGCGTCACCGCTTGCGCACGCTGCCAGGAAAGATGGTGATCGAGATTGTCGCGGGCGCCCACACCAAGGGCGACGCGATGGAGGCGTTCATGCGCGCCGCGCCGTTTGCGGGACGCAAGCCCGTCGCGATCGGCGACGACGTTACAGATGAGGATGCGTTCGCAGCCGCCGCCCGGGCTGGCGGGTTCGCCATCCGTGTTGGCGAAGCGCGATCCAGTTCAGCGGCTTATCGGCTCGCCACTCCCGCCGACGTCCATGCGTGGCTCGAAGCTTCGCTGGAGGCGTGCGCGTGACGCATGGATCGCTAGATCTGGCGCCGATCGGCAATTGCGGCGTGAGCGCGCTCCTCGATCGCGATGCACGCTTCGTGTGGGCGTGCCTGCCGCGCGTCGATGGCGACCCCACATTCTGCTCGCTGCTCTCCGGACGCGAGCCGAACGAGGATCAGGCCGGCATCTGGGCGATCGATCTGGTCGATCAGGTCAAAAGCGAACAGCATTATGAGCGCAACACGCCGATCCTGGTGACGCGGCTCACTGATGCGCGGGGCGGCGCGATCGAGATTATCGACTTCGCACCGCGCTTTCGCCGCTACGACCGCATGTTCCGCCCGCCTGCCTTCGCGCGCATCGTGCGCCCGGTTGCGGGCGCCCCGCGCATTCGCGTGCGTTTGACGCCGGCGGTGGATTGGGGCGCGACTCGCGCCGAGCGTACGGCCGGCACGAACCATATCCGCTTCCTGGCGGCAATGACGCTGCGCCTCAGTACGACTGCGCCAGTGTCGCACATCATCCACGCTCGCGAATGGCGTCTGGAGAACGAACAATTCTTCTATCTTGGCCCGGATGAGCCATTCAATGACGACATCCGCGACGTGCTGCGCGGCATGTACGAGAAGACGCGCGCCTATTGGTGGCGCTGGGTGCGCACGCTGGCGACGCCGCTGGAATGGCAAAGCGCCGTGATCCGCGCGGCGATATCACTGAAACTGTGCGTGTACGAGGAAACGGGCGCGATTGTTGCGGCCCTGACGACGTCGGTGCCGGAGGCCCCCAATTCGGGACGCGATTGGGACTATCGTTTCTGCTGGCTGCGAGACGCCTATTACACGGTGCAGGCCTTGAACCGGCTTGGCGCGGTCGATATCCTCGAAGGGTATCTCACCTATCTGCGCAACATCGTCGATGCGCATCCGCAGGGGCGCATCCAGCCGGTGTTCGGCGTCGGCGGCGAACCGATCCTGAACGAGGTGATCATCGAGACGCTGCCGGGTTATCGCGGCATGGGTCCGGTGCGCGCCGGAAACCAGGCGCACGAGCATCATCAGCACGACGTGTACGGACAGATCGTGCTCTCAACGGTGCAAGCGTTTTTTGACGAGCGTCTCATCCGCTCACCGAGCGTGGATGATTTCCGCACGCTGGAGACGGTCGGAGAACGCGCCTATCAGGTCCATTTGAAACCGGACGCAGGGCTCTGGGAGTTTCGTACGAAGGCGGCGGTGCATACCTATTCGTCGGTGATGTGCTGGGCGGCGTGCGATCGGTTGGCGAACACAGCGGCAAAGATCGGGCTCGACGACCGCGCGGCGCTTTGGCGAGATCGCGCCGACGAGGTCCGCGCGGTAATCCTCGAGCGCGCCTATAACGAGAAGCTAGGGCGCTTTGCCGGCAGCCTCGACGGAGCGGAAATGGATGCGAGCTTGCTGCAGCTCGTGGATACGCGTTTCATCGCACCCGACGACGAGCGCTTCCTGGCGACGTTCAAGGCGCTGGAGAACGATCTGCGGCGTGGCACCTATTTGTTGCGCTATTCCGACAAGGACGATTTCGGCACGCCTGAGACGGCGTTCAATTTCTGCACATTCTGGTATATCGAGGCGCTGGCGCTGGTGGGTCGCAAGGAAGAGGCGCGCGAACTTTTCGAAGAAATGCTGTCGCGGCGCACCAATGCGGGGCTCCTGTCGGAGGATTGCGACTACAACACGGGCGAGCCGTGGGGAAATTACCCGCAGACCTATTCGCTCGCGGGCCTCATCAATTGCGCGGTGCTGCTCTCCAACCCATGGAGCACAGTGCGATGAGCCGCCTTATCGTCGTTTCCAACCGCGTCACCGCAAAGCAGGCCGAAAGTGGCGCAAGCCAGGGCGGTCTTTCGATGGCCATCTCGGCGGCGCTGCGGGAGTACAGCGGCATCTGGTTTGGCTGGAGCGGTGAATCGACGCCGGAATGGACAGGCGAGATCCACGAACAGAATGTCGGCGGCGTCACCGTGGCCACGGTCGATCTCGAAGCGCAGGACATCGAGGAATACTATAACGGCTACGCCAATCGCACGCTCTGGCCGCTATTTCATTATCGCATCGATCTGACGCAGTATGAGCGCTCATATGGCTCGGGCTATGCGCGCGTGAACGCCCGCTTCGCCGACGTGCTGGCGCCGCTGATCAAGCCCGACGACATCATTTGGGTGCAGGATTATCACCTGATCCCACTGGGACGCGAGCTGCGCGAGCGCGGCGTTCGCAATGCCATCGGCTTCTTCCTGCACATCCCTTGGCCTGCGCGCGAACTGGTGGTCACGCTGCCGCGCCATCGCCAACTGGTGGAATCGATGTTCCACTATGACGTCGTCGGCTTTCAGACGCAGGAATGGCGCAACGCCTTCGTCGCTTATGTGCTCTACGAGGCCGGCGGCCTGGCCATGACCGACGGGCATGTGCGCGCGTTTGGCCGCTCCGTCCTGCCAAAAGCGTTTCCCATCGGCATCGACGCACGCGGTTTTCGCTCGCTGCTCGACATGCCCACGGCGCAGGAAAGCTATGCGCGCATGGTCGAGAGCAAGGCTGGGCGAAAAATGCTGCTCGGCGTCGATCGGCTCGATTACTCCAAGGGCATCGAAGAGCGCATGCTGGCCTTCGATCGCCTGCTGGCTGACCAGCCGGACCTGAAGGAAGGGGTGTTTTTGCTGCAGATATCGACCGAGACGCGCAGCCAGGTGCAGACCTACCAGGAAATGATGCAGCGTCTCGATGCCCTCAGCGGGCGCATCAATGGGGCCAATGCGGAGATGGACTGGATTCCCATCCGCAACGTGCACCGCATGCACACGCGCGACGAACTGGCCGGCGTCTATCGGGCCGCTGATGCGATGCTCGTGACGCCGCTCCGCGACGGCATGAACCTTGTCGCCAAGGAGTTCATCGCGGCCCAGGACGAATCCGATCCGGGCGTTCTCATCCTCTCGCGCTTCGCCGGTGCGGCCCAGCAGATGCGAGAAGCGCTGATCGTCAACCCGTTCAGCCAGGAAGACATGGCCGACGCGATCAAGCGCGCCTTGGCCATGCCGCTCGGCGAACGCCAGCGGCGCTGGCGCGCACTGGCGGATGGCGTGGAGCGCGACGACGTGGTGGCTTGGCGCGACAGTTTCGTGAGTTGCCTCGAAGAGGTGCGCGAGGCCGGGAAGAAGCCGCGCGATACACGCGCCATCTCCGTCGACGAGGCGCTGGGCGCACGCCCGGTCGCCTGAGCGAGGCGAGCCTCGGTCGTGATTTCACGGATGATCAACAGGGTCGAGGTGCGGAAATCGCGCTGTAACCGGCGCAACTAAGTCTTCGTCGCACCAACGCATGAAACGTAGCCAAACGGTACTGGTTGCGAAGTTGCTCGTCAGCAATATCGTCGCTCGCGATACTGAGACTAAGCCCGAGGATCAGTCCAGTTGAGCGGATCGTTGCCGTTGTACGCATCGGGCCTTAGCGCGTTTCGACCTTATTCGCCGCCGCTGTTTTGCTCGTACGTTTCCGGCGGCACGGTCTCTTGGGCCGTCTTCAGCGTTTTGGCTTCTTCCTTCGCCTTGCGCTTGTCAGCGCGCGCTTTCGCGGCGGCGGCTTCGGAGACGACCGCGTCGAGTTCGATCTGGCTGCAGAGGCCGATGGTGACCGGATCGACCGGCTTGATCTGGTTGGAATTCCAGTGCGTGCGGTTGCGGACCTGATCGATAGTCGCCTTCGTGGTGCCGATCAGCTTCACGATTTTGGAGTCAGCGACTTCGGGGTGGTTCTTCAGGAACCAGGCGATCGCGTCGGGTCGATCCTGGCGGCGGGCGATGGGCGTGTAGCGCGCGCCGCGGCGCTTGGTTTGCGGTAGCTCGATGCGCTTCTGCTCGAGCGCATGCAGCTTGTAAGTCTCGTCAGCCTCGCCCTTGGCGATCTCTTCGCGCGTGAGGAAGCCCCCAGCGATCGGATCGACGCCGCGAATGCCCTTGGCCACGTCTTCGTTGGCGATACCTTGTACTTCGAGGTGATGCAGGCCGCAGAACTCGGCGATCTGCGTGAACGAAAGGGACGTGTTTTCGATCAGCCACACGGCGGTGGCCTTCGGCATGAGGACGATGGCGGTCATGGCGGAGCTCCACATATGCAAAAGCGCCCGGCGTCGTCGCCAGGCGCTAGCCATCTGGTGCAACGGGCTGACGCATCCGGGCGCGGACGAGGTCAGTTGAGGGCGATATAGCGCGCAGCTTGGCGGAAGGGAAGGCGGATAAGGGCTGACGGCAAGGGAAAATCGCAATTAACTTCGGCGGCTAATCGTTGGCGGGGCCATGAGCGCGTTCGAGTTTCTGTTCAGCTTCTATGGGTTGCTGCTGGGTCTTGCCATGACCGTCGTGCTCAGCGGCTTTTCGCGGGCGTTGAATGAACGCAAGCGCCGACCGATCGGATTTCTGACGCCGCTGCTTGCCGTATACTTGACGCTCGATCTGATGACGTTCTGGGCCGGCGCCTGGATCGACTTCAGGGAGGTGGAGTTCTCGGCGCGCTTCCTTCTGCTCGCGAGCCTAGCGCCCATGCTCTACTACCTTGCCGCGACGCAAGTGTTTCCGGAGGCCGGCATGGACCTGGAGACGCTGGACGAGCACTTCTTCGAGCATCGCGCGTGGGTGGTTGGCGGCGTCGTGCTCAGCAATTTTGTGAGCTTTCTGCCGGTGTTGGCCGAGCCAAATGTTCCGGCGCGCTTGGGGATGACGATGGCGACGCTAGCGCCGCTTGTCATTTCTCTCTTCCTCAAGAACAGGTGGATCGTCAGTGCGTTGATGGCGGCGCAGGTCGCCTACGCGCTGGCCATTCTCCTCGTGCTGCTCGACCTCCTGTGACGGCGCTCAATATCCGCCGATCACAGGCAGTATTTCACCGGTGATGTAGCTCGCGGTTTGCGGGCTTGCGAGGAAGACGAAAGCGGGCGCGATCTCTTCGGGTTGGGCGGGGCGCTTCATCTTTGATTTGGCGCCGAACTCCTTCACCTTTTCCGCGGGCTGGTCGGCCGGATTAAGCGGCGTCCAGACCGGGCCGGGCGCCACGCAGTTGACGCGAATGCCGCGCGGGATGAGGTGGCCCGCGAGCGCGCGCGTGAAGGCGTGGATGCCACCCTTTGTCATCGAATAGTCAATGAGATCCTTGCTGCCCTCGATGCCGGTGATCGAGCCGCAGTTTACGATGGAGCCGCCTTGGCCGATGTGCGGCACGCAGGCCTGGGCCATATGGAAGTAGCCGTAGAGATTGGTCTTCAGCGTCTCGTCGAATTGCTGATCGGTGAGTTCCTCGAATTCGGTGGTGTGAATCTGGAAGGCGGCGTTGTTGACGAGGATGTCGAGCCGCTTGAACTCCTTCAATACGCGCTGCACGGCGCCGCGGCAAAAATCACGATCGGCCACGTCGCCCGGAATGAGCAGGCAGCGGCGGCCTTCGGCTTCCACCGCAGCCTTCGTTTCCGCCGCGTCTTCGTCCTCGGTGAGGTAGATGACGGCGATGTCCGCGCCTTCGCGCGCATAGAGCACGGAAACGGCGCGGCCGATACCGCTGTCGCCACCCGTGACGATGGCGACCATGCCGTCGAGCTTGCCCGAGCCCCTATAATAGGGCGCGTCATACATGGGCTTCAGGTCAAGCTCGGCTTCCTTGCCGGGCTTCTTCAAATGCTGCGCCGGCATCGGCGGCTCAGGATAACGGCGCGCGCCGGCCTGCATGGCGTGGCCGTCTTTCTTGGCCCTGCCGTTTCCTTCTGGCTTCGCCTCGTCCTTTTTATCTACGCGCGCCTGGATGGCGCGGTGCCTGGCGGCTTTGGCTGTGGGTTTGTCTGAATCTCTCTGCATGCGGGCCAAACGGCGATCGTTGGGTCCGCGTTCCGGAACTACTCGTGCGGCGCGCGGTTTTGTGAACGGAGAGAGGTCCATGCCGAACACACCGCGCGAACCTGAGAAGGCGCCTGCCAGCAAGACCGGTTTGAAAGACGGCAAAGGTGCGCCCCCGCCACAGAGCGATCCCAAGCATGGCGGCGGCAAGCGGCCCGTCGAAGAAGAGGATGTCTACGGCGGCGCCGAGCGCGTACATGATGGGCGTGTGAGTTCGGATAAGGCTAAGCCGTAAGGGGTACGGACCGCGAGCCTTCAGGCTTGCAATCGCGCCTTGCTTCAAGCGATGACAAGACGCGGCTGCGCCGCGTGGCGAGCCCGAAGGCTCGCGCTTCGAACCTTTAACTGCCGGCGCTCAAGATCTGCACGCTGAAAAGCTTGCGCGGATCAGTGAAGACTTGCGCGACCGAGAAGCCCCCTGCAGTCGCCATTCCGGCGAATTCCTCGCATGAGTATTTGTGCGAGTCCTCGATATGCAGCTCCTCGTCGCGAGCGAAGTAGAAATCCCGGCCCGCGAGGCTGACTTCCTGATCGCGGCGGCTAACGAGATTCATGCGCATGCAGCTTACCTCTTCGTCCCAGCGCGCTTCGTAGCGGAATGCGTCGAGGTCGAAATCGGCGCTGGCTTCCTTGTTGGCGCGCGCGAGGACGTTCTTGATGAACGCTTCGGTGACGCCCTGATTGTCGTTGTAGGCGAGCTCGATGAGGTTCGGGTCTTTCTTCAGATCGACGCCGACGATCATAAGGCCGCTGGAACCGAGGCGCGCGCGCCATTGTTTGAGGAGGGCGATGGCTTCGCGGTGGTTGAGATTGCCGATGGTGGAGCCGGGAAAGAAGGCGACCGGCCGCCCGCTGCTTTTGATGTCGGGCAACATGCTGGGCTTGGCGTAATCGCCGCAAATCGCTTCGACGCGAAGATTGGGGTACGCCGCTGACAATTCGGCGGATGCCGCGATCAGCCCATCGCGGTGGATGTCGATCGGCACGTAGGCGTAGGGTTTATCCAGCTTGTCGAGCAGAATCGGCGTCTTCACCGAAGAGCCGCTGCCAAGTTCGTAGAGCACGGCCTCGGCGCCGATGAGTTCGGCGATTTCGGGGGCATGGCTCTGCAGGATGCGGATTTCGGTGCGGTACGGATAGTATTCCGGCATACGACAAATCTGGTCGAAATAGCGCATGCCGCGACGGTCGTAGAGAAACGCGCACGGGATCGCTTTCTGCGGACGTGAGAGCCCATTGAGCAGCGCCTCAATGAAGGAGACTTGATTCCAGTTCAGGTCGTGCACGTTGAACGGCGGAAGGGAGAGGTCGGGTTCGCTCTTATGCATCTTTGGCCATCCGGATGCCGCTGAAGGCCCAGCGCGAGGCGGGGCCGAAGAAATTGCGATAGGTGGCGCGCGCGTGGCCGGGCGGAGTGACGACGCATGAGCCGCGCAGGACCATCTGGTTGCACATGAACTTGCCATTGTACTCGCCGACAGCGCCGGCTGCGGGCTTATAGCGCGGATAGGGGGAGTACGCGCTTTGCGTCCATTGCCACGCTTCGCCGAACATCTGGCGAAGGCCGCGCGAGTTTGGCGCGGGACGCGGGTGTGTTGCCTCCGACGTGCTGGGATCAGCCGGCGTCGAGAGCGCGGCGAATTCCCACTCCGATTCCGTTGGTAGACGCGCGTTTGCCCACCGCGCGTAGGCATCGGCCTCGTAATAGCTCACGTGCACGACGGGTTCGTTGGGCTCAAGCGCGCGCTCGCCTTGCAGCGTGAAGATGCGCCAACCGTTGTCTGTCCTTCGCCAATAGAGCGGCGCCTCCCAGGCTTGCGCCTGCACTGTGTCCCAGCCGTCGCTCAGCCAGAGATCGGGGCGCGCATAGCCGCCGTCTTCGATGAACGCGAGATATTCGCCGACCGTTACGAGGCGACCAGCGAGTTGGAAGGACTCGATGAGCACTCTGTGGCGCGGGCCTTCGTTGTCGAAGGCGAAGCTCCGGCCGTCGTGGCCGATTTCGGTAACGCCGCCCTTGTAGCTTAGCCACTCGATCGGCGCGGGCTCCGGGGAAGACGCCCGTCTGCTGCGCGGCTGGTAGGCGGGCGCGATGACGTTGCGCGAGAAGAGATGCTTGATGTCCATCAGCATCAATTCTTGGTGCTGCTCTTCGTGCGCGAGACCCAGATTTAAGAGGTCCGCATCGAGCTCGTCGAAAGCGTTCAGCAGCGCGGCATCGACGTGGGCGCGATAGGCGTGGACATCGTCGAGACTCGGGCGCGAGATGAGGCCGCGTTCGGAGCGCGCGTGGCGGGCGCCTTCAGCATTGTAGTAGGAGTTGAAGAGATGGCCGAAGCGCTCGTCGAAGAGTTTGTAACCGCGCCGGTTGCGCAGAAAGAAGGTTTCGAAGAACCAGGTTGTATGCGCGAGATGCCACTTGGTGGGGCTCGCGTCGGGCATGGATTGGAGCGCCTGATCCTCGGCGGAGAGCCCGCGCGTGAGTTTGAGCGACCACCCGCGCACGGCTTCGTACCGAGCGCGCAAATCGCGCGTCGCGGCCAAAGTCGCGGACGCAGGCGAAACTACTCCCATCGCTTTTCAACAAGCCTACGCGGAGCGGGTTCCCTGCCTAGTGCGAAAATCGGCGGCTGAACAGTAGCCCTTGGTTTCCCGCGATTAATTCTCTGCCATCAGCACCACTTTGCCCGCATGCGCGCCACTCTGCAGGCGCGCGTGTGCGGCTTCGGCGTCGGCGAGAGGGAAGGTGCTGTCGATGATGGGCTTCAGCTTGCCCTGCTCGATCCACGGCCAGACCGTGCGCTCGACTTCGGCGGCGATCTGCGCCTTTTCCGCGTTCGGCCGCGAACGGAGCGTAGCGCCGGTGAGCGTGAGGCGCTTCAGCATGAGGCGCATGAGGTTCAGGTCCGCGTGCGGGCCTTGCTGGAAGGCGATGATCACGCAGCGGCCGTGATCGTTCAGCACGTTGAGGTTCTTCTGAACGTACGGCCCGCCGATCATGTCGAGCACGACGTCCGCGCCGCCAAGATCGCGGACGACAGCTTCGAAGTCCTCCGTCTTGTAGTTGATGCCGCGCTCGGCGCCGAGCTCTTGGCAGAGCTTCACCTTCGCATCGTCACCAGCGGTGGCGTAGGCGCGCGCGCCGTGCGCCTTGGCCATCTGGATGGCGGTGGTGCCGATGCCGGAGGCGCCCCCGTGGATGAGGATGCGCTCCTTGGGTTTGAGCGCTGCGGTCTGAAACACATTGGCCCAGACAGTGAAGACGGTCTCCGGAAGCGCGGCGGCTTCTACGAGCGAGAGCTTTTTCGGCGCTGGCAGCACCGAGCCTTCATGCGCGATGGCGTACGTGGCGTACCCGCCGCCGGTGAGCAACGCGCAAACCTCATCGCCCTCGTGCCAGCGCGTCACGCCGGGGCCGACGGTTTCGATCGTGCCGGAGACTTCCAGGCCCAGCGTCTCCGGTGCGCCGGGCGGCGGCGGATAGAAACCAGCGCGCTGCGTCAGATCCGGCCGGTTCACGCCCGCGGCGGCGACGCGAATGAGCACTTCGCCGGTTCCCGGCTCCGGGCGCGCCACGACGGCAAGGGTGAGCGGCTGGTCGTTCCCATGAATGATCTTGCGCAACGTCGCACCCTCCGCTTCGTCGGCGCTTAAACGCGTCGGCGTTTTGATGTATGCTGGCGCCTGGAGGTCAGGCCCATGCTCGATGACGATCCCTTCGCGCCGCCAGTCAAGAAGCCAGTCTCGCTGGAAGCGCAGCTGGAGAATGCGTCCATCGACGATCTGGAAGCTCGCATTGAAAGGCTCAAGCTGGAAATTCAACTTTGCGAGAAGGCCATCCAGGCCAAGCGGGCCCAGCGGGCGGCGGCGGATTCCGTTTTTGGATCGCGGCCGAGCTAATTAACCCATTGGGTCCGTGCGGCCTGCATATTGCGAACTCCACGAGCCCATGACCGACACGAACCAAGTTTCCCCTGTGAGGGCAGGTTACAGCCCTGAGCGTGCGATGGAATTCGCGCGGTCGGAGCTTTTCGAACGCACCTTCAAGGAAGGCATGGCCCTGGTTGAGGAAACCGCCGGCTATCTCGACGGCCCGGGCCGCGCCGCTTCCAAGCGCCTCAGCCGCGCCGCCGCGCTCGCCTATGCCGGCGAAAGCATGCGCCTGACGACGCGTCTGATGCAGGTCGCCTCCTGGCTTCTCGTGCAGCGCGCCGTGCGCGACGGCGAAATCCAGATGACCGAGGCGGCCAGCGAGAAGTATCGCCTCATCTCGCGCGACGCTCAGCCAGGCGCAAACTTCGCCGGATCCGACGAGCTTCCCGAAGCACTGAAGGCGCTCATCATCCGCGGCGGCGCGATCTATGAGCGCGTGCGGCGTCTGGATGAGACCATGTACGAAGGCGGCGCCGAAGCGCCGAACGCGGTGAACGACCAGATGGCCAAGCTCACGCAGGTGTTCGGGCGCTAGAGCCGCGCCACTGCTTCCGCTTCGCCGTAGGCATTCGGGCCAAGTTTGCCCGGCGCAAAGCCCATGAACATGTAGAACGCGCCGTAGGCGAGGGCGATGGCGCCGGCGCCGATCGCCGTCGTCATTTCATCGAACTCCATGCCGAGCGCGAACTTGCCGACGCCGTAGCCCGCCAACAGGATCGCGGCGATCGCCATCGGGATCGTTTGCAGCCACGCCGACATGGTGAGGTCATGCAGACGGCGAGCGTTCACGGCGAGCGTGCCGATTGTCCAGGGAATCGCCAGCAGCAAGCCGATCATCGGCACGCTGCCGATGACGGCGCCGACGATCGCACACCAGATTGTCGTGGCCCACCACTCGCGCCGCCCCGCGCGTCCGTTGAAGGAGCGCATGTCCGGCCCGCGATGTCCGATTACCTTGCCGTTCGGGACGAACGTCTTGCCCGCGCCAGCAAGGCGCTCGGTGTTTTCCTCGTTCGCCAGCAGGCGGACGAGAAAAACAATAATCCAGAGAACCGCAATCCACGGCATGTATGCGCCCCCGCAGCGCGCCTGGCGCTGCCTTGTAGCATCCCCCATTTTCCGGCATGTTCAAGCACGATACACGGGCGTTTGGCGCTTTTCGCGGGACCGATAGAAGAGCGGCATTCAAGGGGGACGCGTGATCATCGGCATCGATCTGGGGACGACCAATTGCGCCTGCGCCGTTTATCGCGACGGTGCGATCGAGATGATTCCGAACAGTCTCGGCCATGTGCTGACGCCGTCCGCCGTCAGCGTGGACGACGACAAGAAGATCATCACTGGCCTGCCGGCGCGCGAGCGGCAGGCCACGCACGCGGACCGCACCGTCACTTCGTTCAAGCGCTACATGGGCACGCGCCATTCTTCGCGTCTCGCCCATTTGACGTTCTCGCCGGAAGAGCTTTCGGCGCTGATGCTGCGCAGCATCAAGGCTGACGCCGAGGCGTATCTGAAGCAGCCCGTGGAGGAAGCCGTCATCACGGTGCCGGCCTATTTCAACGACAAGCAGCGCAAGGCCACCAAGCAGGCTGGGCTACTCGCCGGGCTGAAGGTCGAGCGCCTGATCAACGAACCCACCGCCGCAGCGCTTGCCTACGGGCTCCACCAGCGCGACAAGGAAACGCGCTTCCTCGTGTTCGACCTCGGCGGCGGCACGTTCGACGTTTCCATCCTCGAAATCTTCGAAGGCGTCATCGAAGTGCGCGCTACTTCGGGCGACACGCGGCTCGGCGGGGAAGACTTCAATGAAGTCCTGATCGAAATGGCGCGCCGCAAGTTCGGCAAGGAGCTCGCGCGTACGGAAGACAACGCCCTCTATCAGCGCATGCGCGAATCCGCCGAGCGTACGCGCCGGGCGCTGACATCGGATCAGGTCGCACCCTTCACGCTCGTTTGGAAGGGCAAGGAGCACAGCTTCGAAGTCTCCTCCGACGAATACGAAGCTCAATGCGAGCCGTTGCTCGCGCGCCTGCGCGATCCCGTGTTGCGCTCGCTGCGCGACAGCAACGTCTCGATCGAGAGCTTGAGCGAGATCATTCTCGTCGGCGGCGCCACGCGCATGCCCATCGTCCGCCGCGCCGTGACTAAGATGTTCGGCCGGTTTCCGGCCAACGCGGTCAACCCGGATGAAGCCGTTGCGCAGGGCGCCGCGGTGCAGGCCGCGTTGAAGGCGCGCGCCTCGGATCTGAAGGAAGTCGTGCTCACGGACGTGTGTCCCTACACGTTGGGCGTCGAATCGACCGAGAAATACGAAGGCGGCCTCGTCACCGGCGTCTTCACGCCGATCCTGGAGCGCAACTGCGTTGTGCCGGCGAGCCGCGAAAAAGAGTTCGGCACCATGGCCGACTACCAGACCAAAGTGGCGTTTCCGATCTATCAGGGCGAGTCGCGCTGGGTGAAGGACAACATCAAGCTCGGCGAGGTGGAAGTCCCGGTGCCCAGCGCGCGCGCCGGCGAAATCCCGATCCGCTGCCGCTTCAGCTATGACATTAACGGCCTGCTCGAGGTCGATGTATTCGTGCCGGACACGGGCGCGCGCCGCCAGCTCGTGATCGTGGACCGCGACGGGGTCACGCCGGAGCAATTGGAGTCGCGCCGCAAGGAGCTCGAAAAACTCAAAGTGCATCCCCGCGACACGGACGCCGTGCGCGCCACGCTCGCGCGCGCCGGGCGCTGCTACGAAAACGCCCTCGGCCATGAGCGCGATGAGATTTCCCGCATCATCGGCAATTTCGAAGGCGTCCTCACGCGCCAAGATCCGCGCGAAGTTGAGGCCGCGCGCACCGAGCTTGAAGCCATCCTCGATCGGCTGGAGGGCCGTTCGTTCCTATGAGGGGCGCCCCGTACTGGCATGTTCTGGGAATCGAGCCGACCGCCAGCGAAGCCGCTGTCCGCGCCGCCTATGCCGAAAAGCTGAAGGTCACCAATCCGGAAGACGACGCCGAGGGCTTCAAGCGCCTGCGCGCCGCATACGAGGCGGCGCTAAGCGATGCGCGCTGGCGTGCGCGTGCGCCGCCGCCCAGGCCGCCCGCGGCGCCGGGTTCTGTCGCCGAGAACGATGGGGACCTCGCGGACGACTACATCGATGACGCCTTCATCGATGACGAATACCACGACGATTACATCGGCGGCCACTTGCCACCCCCGCCCACGCGCCCGCTCCACGTCCCCCATGTGCGGCCGAACCTGACGCCGGAGCCCGTCGATCCGGAAAGGGAAGCGCACCGCCAAGCCTGCAGTCAGCTCGAAACGCTGCTGCACTCCCGCGCGCCGGCGGACGACATCACGCGGGCCTATGAAGCCGTGCGCCGTTCGCCCGCCATGACCATGCTCGATGTCTACACCAACACCGAGCACTGGTTGGTCAATCTGCTCCACGGCGCGCGGCCGGCGTCTCATGTCCTCATCGACCGAGCCATCGCCGATTTCGGCTGGGAGAAAGCCGCGGGACGTCTGCGCGACCGCAGCGGCGCATCCAGCATCGTGGGTTTGCGCAAGTACGTCGCCCAGGAGCAGGAGGCGGCGGCGCTCATCGCGCGCGTTCAGGACAAGCGTCACGAGTTCAACGCGGCCTATCGCGAGATTATGCGCCCGATCGAGGGGCGGTCGTGGCTGTCGCGCCAGAAATCGCTGCTGCGCGCCGGCCTGATGCAGCGTTTCCTCGACTACATCGCGGCAAAGAGCCCGATCGCGGAGGAATCATTCGACCAGGATGCGCTCGCCTGGTGGCGCTCCAAGCTCTCGAAGTCCAAGTCGCCGACCTGGCTCTGGCATGTGCTCATCCGCGGCGGCGTGGGCGTCGCCATCATCGCCGGCATTATCGCCTTCACGCCGCCAGCGACTGAAACGCCGAGCACCGACATAACCAGCGAAGTCCACGACGAACGCACCGCGACGCGCACGCGCTGCGTCATCGAAGCGTCGGGCTTTGCGCCGAGCACCGGTGGAACTGGTCACTGCGAACGCATGCTGGAGCTCGCGCCGGAATCGCTGCTGATGCGCCAATTCGCGGGCATCGTGGCGCTTCGCGCTCAGGACAACAGGCGCGCGATCGATCATTTTGACTCCATCCTCGTAAGCGCGCCAAACAACAGCTACGCGCTCTACGGCGCTGGCTTGGCGCGCGCGTTCTCCATCGAGCCGGAGGAGCGCGGCGGAGGCCTCGACATGATGGCGCAAGCGCTCGCGGCCAATCCTGGCGTACCCGCGTATTTCCAGCGCTTCCGTCTTCCGGCGCTGAACGAGGCAGTCACACCGAGCCAGCCGCGTGCAATCGCCGGCCGAATGGGCCCGTACTACGATACGCCGCCCGGCGATCTCGCGCCCGTCGATCAAGCCGCGATCCAGGAAGCCATGGCGTATTTCGGCATGACCGGCGCGCTGCCCGCGGGGCGCGTTGTCATCGAATGCATTTCCCACGTCGCCGGCACGATCGACGAATGCCTCATCGTCGAGGAAACGCCCGCCAATCTTGGCCTGGGCGAGGTGGCGCTGCGTCTCTCGCCCGTCATGCGCCTTGCGCCGGCGACGCGGAACGGCGAGCCCGTCGATCTCGTTCCGATCCGCCTCCCCTTCGCGTTCGGGCCGCCGCCTGACCGCGCCGCCGACCTGAAAGATCACCAAAGATGACCGCCCCATCGCGTCGGGCGCCGGCGGATTTCTGGTGCGCGCCGTAGCAGACCGCGAAACGAAAAGAGCGCCGGATTGCTCCGGCGCTCTTGAACTTCCGCGGCGTGAAAGGCCTTAGCCTTCCTTTTTCTTCATGAAGCCGCCGAACTTGTCGTTGAAGCGCGAGACGCGGCCGCCGCGGTCGAGCAGCGTCTGGTTGCCGCCGGTCCAGGCCGGGTGCGACTTGGAGTCGATTTCGAGCGCCAGCGTCGCGCCTTCCTCGCCGTAGGTCGAACGGGTCTTGAAGGTCGTGCCATCGGTCATCTGGACCGTGATGAAGTGGTAGTCGGGGTGGCCTTCGGCTTTCATGACCGGGATTCCTGGGGAAAAATTGAAGGCGGGCTGATACAGGAAACGCCCTGCGACCGCAAGGAGCCCTAATGCCAACCGTAGGCTATTCTGGCACGCCGCTGGCCAAAAAGCTGGGCTTCAAGGACGGGGCGCCGTTGTGGGCGTCGGGGATGCCGGCTTCGGTCAAGAAGGAGTTGGATAGGCAAGTGCAGCCCCGGTACCTGGCGCGGCCGACCAAGGCGCTGGGCTCGGCCCACATCTTCCACACCAAGGCAGCCAAACTCAGGGCCGAGTTGGAGGGGCTCCGGGGCAAGCTGGCGCCGGACGGGCAGGTCTGGGTGTCCTGGCCGAAGAAGGCCGCCAAGGTCGAAACCGACATTACAGAAGACACGATCCGCGAACTGGCGCTGCCGCTGGGCTACGTGGACGTGAAAGTTTGCGCCGTGGACGAGGTCTGGTCGGGACTGAAGTTGGTGATCCGGAAGTCGCTGCGTTAGCGGCAAAATTTGCGCTCATGCGGCTCCTCGTCATTCCGGGCTCGCGTCAGCGAGAACCCGAAATCAGGGGCAAACGCACCGGCGCTTTGTCATCGGGAGCGCGTGGCCTCCGGCCACGTATGCGCCGCCTGAGGCGGCGCGCTCCGTCACTCCCTGGGTTCCGGGTTCAGTGCTTCGCATTGCCCCGGAATGACGAGGAGGGTCATTGCCAAAAATTCTGGCGTTGCGTCCAAACCGCCGTCTCTCCGCATCTGTGTCGGCAATGGGGCAAAAGCCCCGAGCCTGGAGCCAAGAGAGATGGACGCCGAAATTTTTGTGCCCTTTGTTTTCTTCTCGTTTCTGACCGCGAT
>Ga0196964_10000788_pt1 | contig 17588 bp, 17 predicted proteins | sample S1_10metaG_FD_148615 | JGI IMG/M metagenome (GOLD analysis project Ga0196964, IMG submission 148615) | Soil microbial communities from Anza Borrego desert, Southern California, United States - S1_10 | ecosystem: Environmental > Terrestrial > Soil > Desert | place: USA: California | collected... | reverse complement strand
AACGCGTAACCACCTGGACGTCTCAATCAACGCCGAAGACGAAATCTTTACCTACGACAACACCGATGACGGCCACGGCTGGTGGACGCGCTTCACGCACATGGTCGACAGCGGCTTCTACGGCTATCCGTATGATTACCGCCCGCCGGCGAGCGACATTGAAGCCGTCGCCAAGTTCCGCGAGACCAAAGGCGCAAAGCCCTACTACCCGTACACGCTCTGGCGCATGGAAGAATATGGCAGCGGCTCGCCGTGCGGAGCCGTCGGCTACAATGACGACGCGCTGCCGGAAGAATACCGCGGCAATCTCTTTCACTGCGAATGGGGCAAAAGCGAAGTGACGCGCTTCGTGGTCGAACGCGACGGCGGCTCGTACAAGGTCGTCAAGAAAGAGCCGTTCCTGATGCGCGTTCAAGGCGAACTGCGTCCGCTGGGCATCACGACGCTTCCGGACGGACTGGGCTTTATGGTGGCCGACTGGCATCATGGCGGCTGGAAGAATAAGCAGGAAGCCGGACGTGTCATCAAGATCAGCTACACAGGCCAGAGTCTCGCCGCGCCGAAGCCGGCGTGGTACCTGCCCGCGGCAATGGGGCAGAAATTCAATGCGACCACGGACGAACTGATCGCGGGCCTTTCGCATCCGGCGCAGAGCGTGCGGCTGGTTGCGCAGCGGCGCATCGCCGAGCGCGGAGCGGAAGCCGTTCCGATGCTGAAAAAGGTGGTCCGGGATAATGAAAACACCACGCCGCATGCGCGCTGGTCGGCGATCTGGACGCTGGATGCGATCGACGGCGGCAAAGCGGGTCGTGACGCAATTCTTTCAGTCGCTAAAGACGAGCAGATGCTGCTTTCCGTGCGCATGCAGGCGGTGCGGCAGCTCGGCACTCGCGGCGCCAAGGAAGCCACGCCGATTTTGATCGAACTGCTCGATCACAGCAACGCAGCGATGCGCTTCCGCGCGGCCACGGCGCTGGGCCGCATCAGAGACACATCCGCCATCGCGCCATTGATGGCGCATCTCACCGAAAAAGATTTCTTCGCGCGCTTTGCGATCTTCACCGCGCTCAACCGCATCGGCCGCACTGAGCCGGCGGCGTGGGAGGCGATCGTGAAGGGTCTCAACAGCAGCACGCCTGAAATTCGCGATGGCTGCGTCTATGCCATGCGCAACGTCTTCGACGAAGCACTGATTAAGGCGCTCTCGAATCATCTTGCGCAGAGCGGAAATTCGCCCGAGGGCCGCGCCGCCGCGATCCGAGCTCTCGCGCCACTGCAAAAGCAGACCAAGCCGTGGACGGGAAAATGGTTCGGCACGCAACCCTTCGTCGGCGCCCGGCCGGCGCGTGAAGTCGAGTGGGCCGGCACTGCCCCCGCCACGAACGCCATCAACGCGGGTCTCAAAGATTCTAATCCCGTTGTGCGGCTGGCAGCACTCGAAGCGCTGCAGATCGCGCCTGATCCGGCAGCCGGCGCTGTGCTCGCGGAGCTGTTCCAGGCAGAAAAAGAGATGGCTACACGCAAGCACATCCTGCGCGCGATGGCCGCGTGCAAAGCCGATGCGGCGGCCGGATTTGTTGCCGGCATTCTTAAAGACCCCGTCGGCAACAAGGACCTGCTCAGCGACGCGCTGAACGTCGCCAGGCAGGTCAATACTCCCGAAATGAGCGAAGCCATCACAGGAGTCGCCGCAGCCGACGTGTCAGTCGATCTGCTCGTCGCAACGCTGGACGTGATGGGCAAGCTCAAGGACACCAAGGCCGTGCCCGTCCTGGCCAGGCGCCTGACGCATGAGGACGGAAAAGTCGCCGAAGCCGCCGCAAACGCGCTCGGCGGCATCAAGAGCGACGAGACCAACGCGGCGCTGATCGCGGCGCTCAAAGACAAGCGCGGGCAGGTCCGGCGCGCGGCCGCGAAGGCGATTGAAAAACTCAAGCCGGCCGAAGCGGTCGAGCCGCTCCTGGCGGCACTGAAAGATGGGGACTCGCGCAAGGAAGTGACGGAGGCACTCGCGGCCATTCCAGACATTCGCGCGCTCGATACCTATCTAAGCGGCCTCGACAGCAAGGACGGTGGCCTGCGCGACAAGTGCAAGAAAGCGATCAAGGGCATTCACGAAAAAGCGCTGCCGATCATCGAAGCGCGGCTGGAGACCAATCCGCTTCCGACGCAGGTGATCAGCGATCTGCAGGCGATCTACAAGCCGCTGCTGGGCGAAGGCAAAGACACCGGCAAGCTCTTCAAGTTCGACACGAAGAACCTAGCGCCTGAAGCTTTCGCGGCGTTCGCAAAAGACAAGAAGGGCGATGCCGAGAACGGCAAAAAGCTCTTCTTCGCAGAGAACGGCATCGGCTGCTACAAGTGCCACAAAGTCGGCGACGCCGGCGCGGAGATTGGCCCGTCGCTCAGCGGCGTGGGCAGTAAATACGATCGCGAGAAGCTGATCGAAGCGGTGCTATTTCCCAGCAAACTGATCCTTGACGGCTACCAGCAATCGACAATCAGAATCAAAGACGGCCAGGTCTACACGGGCCTGATCCGTGGGGAGAATGAGACCGAGCTGACGCTCATCGACGCCAACGCGCAAAAGACGGAGATCAAGAAAGCAGACATCAAGCTGCGCAAGCAGAACGAAACGTCGCTGATGCCCGACGGCCTGCACGCCACGCTCAAGCTTGAAGAGTTCGCCGACCTGATCGCGTATATGGAGAGTTTGAAGGAGAAGAAGTGAGCTGATGCATATAATGGATAAACGGCAACAGAAACGACTTCAACACGGAGGCACGGAGAGCACAGAGGACACGGAGAACAGCTTTTATAAAAAGAAACGGCGCGATCGCTCGCGCCGTTTTCTGTTTATGCATCATGCATCATGGATTAGTTAATTCGGCCGAGGAACTCGCCGTCTTCGACGCGGATCTTGACCTTGTCGCCCTTCTTGATGTGGCCGGGGACTTTGACTTCAGCGCCGGTCTCGATGGTGGCGAGCTTGAAGACGCTGGTGGCGGTGTCGCCGCGAGCGGCGTCGGGCGTGTCGGTGATTTCAACTTCGACAAACTGCGGCATTTCGATGCGCAGAGACTTTTCGCCATGTGTAAGCACGTTCACGCGGATGTTGGGGAGCAGGAACTTCTGCTGGTCTTCGGGCACCATGTCCTTGTGGAGGTTGATCTGGTCGTAGGTGGTCGGGTCCATCAGCACGAGCATGTCGCCGTCCATGTAGAGATACTCGTACTCGTTGCGGATGAGCACGGCCTGTTCGACGTTGTCTTCAGGCGAGAAGCGCTGATTGTAGACATTGCCGCGCTCGAGGTTCTTGAGCAGCACCTGGTAGTAGCTGCGCAGATTGCCGCGGGTCTGAAGGTCTTTCTTGAAGACGATCCAGATTTCATTATTAAAGATAATGGCTTCGCCCTGTTTGATTTCGTTGAACTTGACCGGCATGGCTTTGCTGCTCCTCTGCTGCTGCTGACTGGGTGGGCGGGTATTCCGCTGGCGCGCACAGTACCTGGCGCATTTCCACAAAAAAATTTGGCCCGCACGCAGCGGGCTTCGAGGCGAGGATTATAACCACCCCCTCGCGACAGGCAACGGCTAGTTTCGGGAAAAACATCCGCGGCTGTTGCCGGGGCGGATAATGAAAGACGAGCGCGGCGCAAAAAGCGTTTGAAAAAAGCTTGCTTCGGGCCGCTTTTAACGCTATAAAGGTGGGGTGTTGCAAGGACCGTCTACCAGGGCGGTCTTTGTTTTTTTGTTGTCACATGAGACGCCCCGGTGGGGCGTCTTGGCGTTTACTTGATAAAGGTGTTCACATGGCCATCAAGCTCGCCCGCCGCATCTGTGAAGTTCAGCCCAGCGCCACGCTCGCCGTCGACGCCAAGGCCAAAGCGCTCCAGGCGCAGGGCCAAGATATCGTCGGCTTCGGCGTCGGTGAACCGGATTTCAATACCCCCGAGCACATCATCGAGGCCGGCTCGGCCGCCATGAAGAAAGGCGACACGAAGTACGGCGCCAAGCGTGGACCCGAGCTCAAGAAGCTGATCGTTGAGAAGCTCAAACGCGAAAACGGCCTCGAGTACAAGCCTGAGACCATTGTCGTCAGCAACGGCGCCAAGCAGAGTCTCTACAACATCATGCAGGTGCTGGTCGACGAAGGCGACGAGGTGATCATCCCCGCGCCGTACTGGGTCAGCTACCTGGAGCAGGTGCGCCTGGCAGGCGGCAAGCCGGTGATCATCGAGACCGATGAATCGACGGCCTTCAAGATCACCCCGCAGCAGCTTGAGAAAGCGATCACGCCCCGCACGAAGCTGTTCATGCACAACAGCCCGTCGAACCCGACCGGCACCGTGTACACGCCGGCGGAGATCAAGGCCATCGGCGCGGTGCTCGAAAAGGCGGGAATATTCGCAATCTCTGACGAAATCTACGAGCACCTGATTTACGGAGACATTCAGCCGCTCTCGCTGGCCGCCGTTTCGCCAGCGTTGAAGGACAGAGTCATTACGGTCAACGGCTGCTCCAAGACGTACTCGATGACCGGCTGGCGCATCGGCTGGACCGCGGGTCCGGATGAGATCATGAAGGCCATCGCCAAGTTCCAGAGTCATGCCACGAGCGACCCGGCCGCATTCAGCCAGGCGGGCGCGGCGGAAGCGTACGCAAGCCTGACCAAGTCGAACGAAGCGGTGGCGTCCATGCGCACGCAGTTCAACCTGCGCCGCAAGCACATGCACGCGCGCCTGAACAAGCTCAAAGGCGTCACCTGCCTCGAGCCGCTCGGCGCGTTCTACTGCTTCCCGAACGTCAGCGGCGTGTTTGGCCGCACGTTCAAGAACGTGACCGTCAAAACGCCGATGGACTTCTGCGGCGTGGCACTGGAACAGGCCGGCGTGGCGCTGGTTCCGGGCGAGGCGTTCGGATCGGGCAAGCATGTGCGCCTGAGCTACGCGACAAGCATGGAGCTGATCGACAAGGGCATCGACCGTCTCGAAAAGCTGTTGAACGGCTGACAATTTATTTTTTGACTCCGGGCGAACGGCCCGGCCGCGGCACTCGTCTGCGGAAAGTGAAGGAGAAGCAGTGCAATGAATACCGTGCCAATGACCAAGGAGGGTCTGGATAAGCTGAACGCCGAGGTGGCCGAGCTCGAAGAGCGCCGCCCGAAGGTGCTTCAGCAGATCAAGGAAGCGCGCGAAAAGGGCGATCTGTCGGAAAATGCCGAGTACCACGCTGCGCGCGAAGATCTTTCCATGCTCGAAGGCCGCATTCGCGAACTGAAGGACAAGGTGTCACGCGCGGTAATCGTCGACAAGACCAAGATCGGCGGCGACACGGTTGTCTTCGGCGCGACGGTGAAGCTGCTGAGCCTCTCCGACAACGAAGAAGAAGAATACACGCTGGTGGGCGAAGGCGAAAACGATCCGCTCAACGGCAGGATCCTGACCACCAGCCCCATGGGCCAGGCGCTGCTGACCAAAAAAGTGGGCGACAAGGTCGAGGTTCCCACGCCTAAAGGCGCGCTGAAGTTCAAGGTGCTTGAGATAAGGTACGTTTAGCGGCGAGTCCAGAGTCGGGAGTCTGAGAGTCTTGGAGTCGTCGAGACTTCACGCTCAGCCCCCCGGACTCCCGACTCCTAGACTCCAAGACTCCAGACTATGTCGAGCGGACGCTCCAAACGGCAATCCGGCAGATCGCAGCCACCGGCTTTGAACAAGCCTGCAGTGGTCGTGCCGTCTTCAGCCAAGCCGAACGCCGAAATGGAAGCGCTGCGTCACCGTATCGATCAGCTCGACGAGCAGATCGTCAGGCTGATCAATGAGCGCGCCGATCACGCGCGAAAGATTGGCGCGATCAAGGCGCGCGACGGAATTAAGCCCTACAATCCCTCGCGCGAAATCCAGGTCTACAAGAAGGTGGCCGCGCGCAACAAAGGCCCCCTTCCCGACCAGGCGTTCAAAGCGATCTACCGCGAAATCATGTCCGCCACGATCGCACTGGAACATCCCACGCGCGTGGCGCACTTCGGACAGTCCGGCACGTTCACGCATCTGGCCGCGCTGACTAAGTTCGGTTCATCGGTTGAGTACCTGCCCACGCGAGACATCCGCGACGTATTCCTCGCCGTGTCACGCGGCCGCGCTGATTATGGCGTGGTGCCGATCGAGAATTCGACGGAAGGCGGCGTCAACCAGTCGATCGATATGTTCGCCGAGACGCGGCTGAAGATCGCCAGCGAAATCTTCCTGCCGATTCATCATCATCTGCTCTCGAAGAGTCCGCTCAAAGACATCCGCATCATCTACAGCCACCCGCAACCGTTCGCGCAGTGCCGCAACTGGCTGATGGGAAATCTGGGAGAAGTCGAGCGCCGTGAAGTGGCATCGACAGCGATGGCCGCCGAGATGGCCGCGAAAGATCCGTCCAGCGCCGCGATTGCCGGGCGTCTGGCCGCCGAGACGTACGGCGTTCCTGTGGTGGCCGAGCACATTGAAGATTCCGCCGACAACATTACGCGCTTTTTTGTCGTCGCCGAACGCATGGCCGAGCGCACGGGCAAGGACAAGACGAGCCTGCTGCTCTCCATTAAGGACGAGCCCGGCGCGCTGCTGCGCCTGCTGCAGCCGTTCCAGGCCAACCGCATTAATCTCACGCGCATCGAATCGCGCCCAAGCAAGCGCCGCGCGTGGGAGTACAACTTCTTCCTGGACCTCGAAGGCCACGTCGAAGACGAGAACGTGCGCAACGTACTGAAGCAATTGGAAGGACAGGTCAAGCATCTGGAGGTACTCGGAAGCTACCCGACAGCAGAGCGGACTACGCTGGCCCGGGCGAAGTGAGAACCACGACGACTTTTTTGAACCACGAAGGGCACGAAGGAACACGAAGAACGGCAAGAAACAGAATTGGAGTGTTGGCAAATGGGATTACGCATACAAAGCCCTTTGCCTCCCGATACTGAAGAATTGATAAGTCAGGTCATCGCCGCCGGATTGGAAGTACATCGAACGTTGGGGGCCCGGTTTCCTGGAGAGCATTTACGAAAAGGCAATGTGTTACGAAATGGAACTCAGAAAGATTCCATTCGCATGCCAGAAAGAAATACGAGTCCCATACAAAGGTGTGAAAATAGAAGGTCAGCGCCTGGATCTTGTCGTTAACGATGTGATTGTGGTGGAACTTAAAGCAGTTGAGACATTGCTTCCGATTCACGAGGCACAACTGTTGTCGTACCTGAAAACTACAACGATTAGAGTCGGGCTGCTGATGAATTTTAATGTGAAGCTCTTGAAGGATGGCATGAGACGGATCGTTCTGTAGTACCTTTCCGTTCTCCCATTTTCTTCGTGGCCTTCGTGGTTCAAAAAGTCCGTTCGTTAGGAGATAAGCATGGCACGACGATCGTTTGTTGCTGGCAACTGGAAGATGAACAAGACTCCCGATGAAGCCCGGGCGCTGGCGTCGGAGCTGCGCGCGAAACTGGAAGGCTACGGCAAGTGCGACGTCGCCGTCTGCCCGACCTTCCTTGCGATCCCCGCGGTCGCCGAAGTGCTGCGCGGAACGAGCATCGCCGTCGGCGGGCAGAATCTCTTCTGGGAAAAGTCGGGCGCGTACACGGGCGAGATCTCCGGCCCGATGCTGACGGCCGCCGGCTGCACGTATGTGATCATCGGCCACAGCGAGCGCCGCCAGTACTTCGGCGAAACCGACGAGACGGTCAACAAGCGCATCAAGGCGGCGCTCAGCCACAAGCTGAAGGTCATCTTCTGCGTTGGCGAAACAAAAGACGAACGCCTTAACAACGTCACCGAGAAGGTCGTGCGCAAGCAGATGGAAGGCGGACTGGCCGGGCTGAAGGCCGAAGAGCTCGCCAGCATCACCATCGCCTATGAACCGGTCTGGGCGATCGGCACGGGATTGACGGCGACTCCGGCGCAGGCGCAGGAAGTTCATGCCTTCATACGCGCTCTGATCAAGACGCAATTTGGCGCAAGCGCTGCGGACGCTATTCGTATACAATACGGCGGCTCGGTCAAGGCCGACAACGCCAAGGAATTGCTGTCTCAGCCGGACATCGACGGCGCGCTGGTCGGCGGAGCGAGCTTGATCGCGAACGACTTCGAAGCCATCGTGAAGGCGGCGAAGTAACGGCATTGTTGAACCACGAAGGCGCACGAAGAATGAGCTGAAGAGGGCGACCTCCTCAAATGTCATTCGGTCCCTAAGTGCCGTTCCTTTCTTCGTGGTTCTTCGTGATCTTCGTGGTTCAAAGTTGTTAAGACGTTCGGAGCGAAAGATGGACTGGGAACTGTTTGATTCGGGGTTGAAGACGCTTGCCGCGCTGAGCGGCATTGGGCTTTGCGGCCTGATGGTTGTGCGCACGACGCCGCGCGGGGACTGGAAATTGATCGGGTGGCAGACGGATCACATCTTTGAGCCGAAGATGGTCAAGTTTGGCCGCATTGTGGCGTGGGCTTTTGCGATTTTTGTGGTAATGATTCTGGCACGGCAGTCCTGACGTTTCGCAGGCACGCGGATGCAGGCGAACGCGAATGGATGAAGGAGAGTTGAGATGAGCGGTTGGATCGACATTATTCTGACGTGGCTGTTCGTTCTGGTTGGCCTGGTGATGACATTCTTTATCCTCCTCCAGGAAGGCAAGGGCGGCGGACTGGCGGCGCTCGGCGGCACAAAGGCTGCCGGAGTCGAGGGTGTTACGAACCCGATTCGCCGTGCTACGGCGTACATGGCCGGATTGTTCTTCATCCTGGCGATCATTCTCGGCATCCTGCACAAGCCGGCACCGCGCATCAGCCTCAGCGTTCCAGCGGCCGCCCCCGCTGCTGGCGCAGGCGCTCCCAAGACCGATGCACCGAAGACTGATGCACCGAAGACCGACGCTCCGAAGACTGACGCGCCGAAGACTGACGCTGCGAAGACGGATGCACCGAAGACGGATGCACCGAAGACCGATGCGCCAAAGACTGACGCTCCAAAGACCGACGCGCCGGCTGGCGACAAGCCTGCCGAGACGCCGAAGGCCGATGCGGCGAAGCCGGCAGAAGCTCCCAAGACCGACGCCAAACCTGACGAACCTAAAAAGTAGTCAACGTTCGAACGGCTGTACCAAAAAGATCCAGCGGCGCGTGCCGCTGGATTTGGCGTTTAGCAGAACCATCGGAAAAGCACGTCATGCCGGCTGCGTCTAAACCTAAAAAAGCAACTCCCGCAGCTGCTGCGCCGCTCACGGTGATCAGCAAGCCGGCCGACGCCGGCTTGGTGCGTTCGATGACCGGCTACGGCCGCGCGACGGCCGAAGGCATTCAGCGCGTCACGGCCGAGATCCGCTCGGTGAACGGCCGCTTTCTGAAGCTGAGCGTCAAAGTGCTGGGGCGCTACGGCGCGCTTGAGGACCGCGTCAAAACACTGCTGAACGAGATGGGCATCAAGCGCGGCAGCGTTGACGTGAGCCTCTATTTCGACAACGCGTCTGAAGAAGGAAATTTCGGCATCAACGAAGCGGCCGTGCGGCATTACACCAGCCAGGCGCGCGCCATTTCAAAGAAGCTCAAGCTGAAGGGCGACGTGCCGCTGGCCGCGCTGCTGCCGCTGCCGGGCGTGATCAAGCGCGAGGAAGTGAGCGACGATATCGAAGCCGTCTGGGCGCTGTCGCGCCAGGCGCTGATGCAGGCGATCGACGATTTCACGCGCATGCGTGAGAAGGAAGGCGCCGCCATTGTCGCCGATATCCGCTCGCATGTGGCGCAGCTTGCCCTGCACCACTCCATGATTCAGACGATCGCGCCGGAGGCGCTGAAAGCGGGCATCCAGAAGTTCAAGGACCGCATCACGAAGCTGCTCGAGCAGGCGCAGGTTTCGGCGCCGCTCAACCCGGACGTTCTGGAGCGCGAAACGGTGCTGCAGACGGATCGCACCGACATCAGCGAGGAAATTGCGCGTCTGCAGAGCCACTTCGAACAGATCGAAGCCACGCTGAAAGGCGGCGGCGAAACCGGTAAGAAGCTCGATTTTTTGACGCAGGAGCTGTTCCGCGAGACGAACACGATTGGAAGCAAGTGCAGCGACGAACGCATCACGCACCGAGTCGTCGAGATGAAGGGCCTGATCGAGAAGATCCGCGAGCAGGTGCAGAACCTGGAGTGACGGAGTTTTTTTACCACGAAGCACACGAAGGGCACGAAGAGCTGCTTCTATTCTTTTCCCTCTTCGTGTTCTTCGTGAGCTTCGTGGTTAAAGAAAGAGCCGTTGGAGAATGTAGCGTGGGCAGGGGCAAGTTTTTTCTCGTCGCGGGACCGGCTGGCGTGGGCAAGACGACGCTGCTCAGCCGCCTGGTGGCTGAAGAAAGAGGGCTGGTCAAGGCCGTCAGCGTGACCACGCGCAAGCCCCGGCTGGGAGAAGTGGACGGCGTCAGCTACCACTTCTGGGACGAGCAGCGTTTTCAGGACGCGGTGAACCGGGGAGAGTTCCTGGAACACGCGGTGGTGCACGGCGCGCGGCATTACGGCACGCTGGCGAAGTTCGTCGAAGAGCAGCTCGACCGCGGCATGGACGTGGTCAAAGACATCGACGTGCAGGGCGTGGAGCAGATCCGGCGGATGGCGCGGTACCGCTACCCGGGAAGTGTGGCGATCTTCATCATGCCGCCCTCGAAGGAAGAGCTGTTCCAGCGGCTGACGGGCCGTGCGAGCGAAGATTCGCAATCGCTGGCCGTGCGGCTGAAAACGGCCGAAGAAGAAATGAACCGCGTAGGCGAATACGACTATGTGGTCGTGAACGACAGCCTGGAGCACGCGCTGCAGATGCTCAAGGCCATCCGGATTGCCGAACACTGCCGGAATGTGCCGGTCGCGGTCGCAAGCGCGGGGGCGCGCGAATAACGGAACTGAATTGTTGTACAGTTAACACGGAGGAAGCATGGAACCACGAGAACTGGAAACGCTGCTGGCCAAGGTCGGCGGAAAATACAAGCTGGTCACGCTGTTTCAGAAGCGCATGCGCGAGTTGCAGCGCGGCCTGCCGCGGCTGGCTGAAAGCGAGTCGACGAACCTCTGGGACATCGTCTCCAGGGAAGTGCTCGAGACTAAGGTCGACCTGGTAATGGGCGCCGAGGCCGAGCAGATGCGCAAGGAATTGGCGCAGCGCGAAGCGGAGGAACTCGCCGAATCCGAACGCAAGGGCGAGAAGGAAAAGGGCGAGAAAGCCAAGCTGCCCAAGCCGGCCGAAGCGAAGGCCGAGTAACATCAGTTGTCCGATGTGCGGAGCGGCCGTTTAGTTGGCGTGGGCCGATCCGCGGGCAGGACACCGGACGTTAGCAACGAAGCGGGGCAGCTTAAATGGGCGCAGCGGGAAAAAAATCCGGTTCGCCGGCGCTGCGGCTGAAAGGCCGCCGCGTCCTGCTCGGCGTTTCGGGTGGAATCGCAGCCTACAAGTCCTGCGACCTGGCCTCGCGACTCGTCAAGGAAGGCGCAATCGTTACCGCGGTGCTAACGCGCGGCGCACAGAAATTCGTGACGCCCTACGCGTTCGAAGCGCTGACCGGGCAGCCCTGCCTGACGCGATTGTTCAAGCGTATCGCCAGCGGCGAAAATCCCTATCCGCATATTGAGCCGGCGCGCGAGGCCGAGCTGATGATCGTGGCTCCCGCGACCGCCAGCGTGATGGCGCGCTTCGCGCACGGCCTTGCGACGGATCTGCTCTCCACGCTGATGCTCAGCATCCGCTGCAAAGTGATTATCTGCCCGGCAATGAATGTTCAGATGTGGCAGCATCCGGCCACGCAGGCGAACGTGAAGACGCTGACCGGCTTTGGCTACACGATCCTGGGTCCCGACAGCGGCTCGCTGGCGTGCGGCATGGAAGGCTCGGGGCGGCTTGTTGAGCCGCCTGAGATTGTCGAAGCCGCCTGCGCCGCGCTGCAGGGAGATTAACTCCCGTGGCCGCGCCCAAGAGCGCTCCCCTTACCTTCCTGATTACGGCCGGCCCGACGATCGAAGACATCGATCCGGTTCGTTTTATTTCCAATCGCGCGACGGGCAAGCTGGGCGCGGCATTGGCGCGAGCGGCCCATCACGAAGGCCACCAGGTCATCCTTATTCACGGGCCCGTGCATGAAAGCGTGCTCGAGCCGCTGCGCAATCTTAAACGTACAACGCTCGTTGCTGTGCGCTCAGCCAGCCAGATGCACCGCGCCGTCATGCAGCATTTCAAGCAGGCGGATGTGGTGATCATGAACGCGGCCGTAGCGGATTTCACGCCTGCCAATGCTTCTCCCATCAAGCTCAAAAAAGCGTCCTCGGCGCTCACGCTGCGATTGAAACCGACCGTGGACATTCTCAAAGCGCTCGGAGAGGCCAAACAGAACGGCGTTCCCGTGCTGATCGGCTTTGCGCTTGAGACCGGAAAGGGATCGACCGCTGCGGCCCGAAGAGCCTCGCGTCAACGCGAAGCGCTGCGCAAGCTTGAGGCAAAGAACCTGGACGCTATCGTGCTGGACACACCCGCCGCGATGGGCAGCGATGCAAGCACGTTCACCGTATTCACGCGTGGTATCGCCAGAGGGCAGAATTTCGCGGACCTCTCGAAGCAGCTCTTTGCGGCGAAACTGGTGCGCCTGGCCGCGCAGCTGCTTAAGCCTCACTGAGCCAGAAAGAACTCAATCGAGCGGACGCCGGGCTTGCGCTTCTCTTTGATCTCACGACCGGCAGCGGTGAGCTTCGTTGGCGTCTTCGAGAATAGAAGCGGCTCCTCGAAGACCAGCATCTGCGCGTTGTTTTTGCCGGGCTCGCCAACAGCGATTAGTTTTCCGGCAGAAACAAGCGCGGCTTCGGCCTGCGTTATACCCCACGGCGTCTTATTCTGAACCGTCACCTCGACCTTCAGCTCGCCCGGTTTCTCTTTATTGGGCTCGGCTTTCACAAGTTTCACATCCAGCAGGTTCGAATAGCACACGTCACGCAGGCTGCCGGGCATCATTTTCCCGAGGACCGCCGACTGCGCCTGCTCGAGCGTGCAGGGCGGCTTCTTGTCGTCACCCTGCTGGCTTATGCGGCCGGTGATCCGCGCACACTCCACAAGGCCATTCGCGTTCTCTTCTTCCGGTCCAGGCGGAACTGGCGCGGTGAACTTCAGCCATTCCGAATACTTGTCCTTCTCCCAGTGCAGCAGCTTAACGTTCAGCGTCACCTGCTGCCGCGCCGGCAGATGGAAGATGCGCGTGAAAGCGTCACTGCCGCCCACATTTCCTGCGTCGAACCGGTTCATCGTTGAGCTGATTGCATTGCCAATCGAGACCGTTCCGCTCGCTTCAACCAGCAGGCGATACGGCGCCGCGCCATCCGGGGGAGTCTCGCCCGGACGCGTGCGCTTGAGGATGCGTGGAAAGCAGGCGCCGAATTCGCGCTGCAGGGCCGCGGCGTAGTTCTGCTGATGCTCAGGCGGCGTGTTCAGCTTCACTTTCACAACAAGGTCCAGCTGTTCTTCGGCGCTGACGAGCGGGCTGAGCAGCAGCAGCACGGCAATGGCGAATCGAACGTTCAGCATAACGGCTCCTTGGGCCGGGGCGCTGAAAGCTTAGCGTTTTTTGCTGAACGTAAACAGGGTCTAGAGGGAGACCTGGCCGGTGAGGTCTTCCAGGAGTTCCGGCAGACTCTTGGGCGGAAGTTCCACTCGCGCGGTGAGCTGCCCCGTGCGGCGCAGCACAGCGGCCGTTGCCTCCACGACCTGCGGGTCGAACTGCGTTCCCGAGCAGCGCCGCAGCTCGGCGAGCGCTTCCTCGGGCGTCTTGGGCACGTTGTAGCTGCGCGTGGCCACCATCGCGTCGAAGGCTTCCGCCGCGTGGATAATGCGCGCGCCCAGGGGAATCTGTTCGCCCGAGAGCTTGTCGGGATACCCGCTGCCGTCGAAATGTTCGTGGTGGTGCTTGATGTACCCAACCGCGCTCTGCAGCTGCTCAATCGGTTCAAGAATCGTGCTGGCAATAATTGAGTGGCGCTGCACGATTTCGCGCTCAGCCTTGTCGAGCGGGCCCGGCTTCTTCAGGATCGCCTCGCGAATTCCCATCTTGCCGATGTCGTGAAGGATGCCCGCCACGCCGATGCGACGGACCTCATCGTCCTGGAAGCCCATTTCGCGCGCGACCTGCGATGAGAGCTCGGAGACTTTGTGCGAATGGAAGCGCGTGTAGGGGTCCTTCGCTTCCAGAACTTTCGCCATCACGGCGAGCACGTTCAGAAAGAGCGTTTCGTTTCGCGCCGTGGAGCGGCGGATTTCTTTCTTTAAGAAGCGCTGCGTCAGCAGCTTTTCAGCCTTGAGCAGGAACATGTCGGCGTTGACCGGGCGCAGCACGTAATCGTCGGCACCGCGGCCCATGCCTTCCAGAACGAGATGGCGGTCTTCGCGGTTCGACAGCAGCACCAGCCCGACGTCGAAAACGTTGTGAACTTCCTCGAATGTTTCAAGTCCCGGGCGGTCCGGAAGATCCAGGCTCAGCAGAAGAAGGTCAATCGGTTCACGGCTGGCGAGCCCGACGGAAAGCATGCGCAGGGCTTCTTCGCCCGAGCGGACAGTGAAAACTTTTTCAAAACGTTCGGTTTTCAGCTTAGACGTGATCGACGCGAGACTCTCGTCACAGGGATCTGCAACCAGAACCCGCATGACTTTGATGGCTTGGTGGGCGGTTAACATTCCAGCCTCAATCCCAGGAGTATCTCGCGCATTGACAAGAATTTAGTTCAAGCGTTGCAAAATGCAAGCCGGGCGTTGCACGGGCGCAGCTGAAATCTTGCCGCGCCCGGTAAGTGATAGTGATGAACCGTTTAATCAACCAGCGTCGCCAGAAGCGCTCTCTGCACATGCAGCCGGTTCTCGGCCTGATCGTAAACCACCGCCTGAGGTCCGTCGATCACCGCATCGGTGATCTCATCGCCGCGATGCGCCGGCAGGCAGTGCATCACGATCGCACCCGGAGCATGATTGAGTAGTTCAGTATTGAGCTGGTACGGCTGGAAGATGGCGCGGCGCTTGGCCGCTTCGTTCTCCTGGCCCATCGAAGCCCACACGTCCGTGTAGAGGACGTCGGCGCCTTGAGCGGCTTCGACAGGGTCGTTGCAGAGCGTCAAGCCAACCGACTTCACGAAGGCGGCATTAAAACCGTATCCCTGCGGACAGGCAACCGAGAGCCGGCCGCCGACCTTCTGCAGCGACTGCGCCAGCGAGCGGCAGACGTTGTTGCAGTCGCCAATGAAGGCAACTTTCACGCCTTCAAGCCGGCCAAGCTTCTCGCGAATCGTGAGCAGATCGCCGAGCGCCTGGCAGGGATGATGCGCATCCGACAGCCCGTTGATCACCGGCTTGTTTGAATGCCGGGCCATCTCAACGATGGTTTCGTGTTTGTACGTGCGCAAAACAAAGGCATCCAGGTAGCGCGCGGAAACCTTGGCCAGATCCTTGATCGATTCGCGCTCGCCTATGCGGCCGCACTCCGGCCCCATATAGATGGCCTGCCCGCCGAGCTGGAAAATCGCGGTTTCGAAGCTCAGGCGCGTGCGCAGCGATGACTTCTCGAAGAACACGCCGACCACTTTGCCGCTTAGAATCTTGGAGAAGCGGTACGTGTTCGGATCAGCCTTCTGCCGTGCGGCAAGGTCCAGCAGCGCGAGAATGTCGGCGCCGTTCATATTGTCGAACGATATAAAATCCTTCTTCTTCTGCGAACTCAAAGCACACCTCGTTATTCCAAAGCTTGCGGCGAAAACGTGCGCCGGCCTCTTCAGTTTCTTGTGGGCGTTACCAGCAGTGACTCTGCCAGCCGCCTTGTCCTTTCGACTAAAATTCAGCCAGCACGCTCGTAATGATCTCGAGACCTTCATCGAGCTCGGCTGAAGTCACATTCATCGCCGGCAGCAGGCGCAGCGTCGTTTCATGCGTGACGTTGATCAGCAAACCCAGTTCGAGACAGCGCGCGAACACCGGCTTGCCGCTGAAATTCAGATCGATGCCGACCATCAGCCCGAGCTGACGGATGTCCTTGATCTTCGCAGGATACTTCCCCTTCAGCGTGCTGAGCAGTCCCGACAGATGCTTCGACATGGCGCGAACGTGTGGGATCAACTTGTCCTGCTCGATGGTTTCAATCACCGCGAGCCCCGCCGCGCACGCCAGTGGATTTCCGCCGAAGGTCGTGCCGTGCGTGCCGGGAACCAGGTACTGCGCAACGTCACTCGCCGCTAGCATGGCACCGATGGGAAACCCTCCGCCCAGTGCTTTAGCAAGCCAGATGATGTCCGGCGCCGGCGCCTGCAGCGTCTGGAATGCAAAGTAATCGCCGGTCCGGCCCATTCCGCACTGAACTTCGTCGTACATCAGGAGCGCGCCGTGCTTGTTGCAGATCTCACGAGCCGCTTTTAGATACGCTGAATCCGCAATGAAAATCCCGCCCTCGCCTTGAACGGGCTCGACCATGAAACCAACCGTTTCGCTGTCGAAGGCTTTCTCCAACGCGGCGACATCATTTAGCGGAACGTAGGTGAATCCGGGCAGCAGCGGCTCGCAGCCTTTCTGTAATCCAGGTTGTCCCGTCGCCGTCAGCGCGCCGTATGTGCGGCCATGAAAGCCGTTCTGAACGCTGATGATCTTCCATTTTCCGCCCTTCTGCTTTCCATAGAGCCGCGCCATCTTGATTGCTGCTTCGCTCGCTTCGGTGCCGGAGTTGCAGAAAAACGCCTTGGGCTGCGCCATCTGCGGAAGCCGCTCGACGAGCGCCTTGCCGAGCAGACACTGCTGCTCCCACATGTAATTGTTGTGAATGTGCAGCAACGCGTCGGCCTGCTTTTTGATTGCCCCGACCACGCGCGGAGGGCAGTGGCCGAGTCCATCGACACCAAGCCCGGGAAGCAGATCGAGGTAACGCTTTCCTTCAGCGTCGTAGATGTACGAGCCCTGGCCGCGTACGATCGCGATCGGATTGCGCGCGTAATTGCCAATCATGTACTTGGCGTAGGTGTCTTTTACTTCGGCCGTATTCATCGCTGCTCCAATCGGCAAACTTCATCACTCTGCCGCGTGCGTTGCCTCTCTAAACTACTTCAACACGGAGACACGGAGAACACGAAGGTCACGGAATACTCTTTTAAATTTCATCTCCGTGAACTCAGTGTCCTCCGTGTCTCCGTGATGAAGTCCTGAATCCGTCACCGTCACTCGTCACCCGTCACATCCGTATTTCAGTACCAATGCCTTCCGGCGTGAAGATCTCGAGCAGTAGCGAATGCTGCTGCAGTCCTGAGATGATGTGCGTCTTGCGCACGCCGCCTTTGAGCGCCGACATACACGCCTCGATCTTTGGAATCATGCCGCCAACGATGACGCCGTCTTTCATGAGCTGGTCGCATTCGGCCAGGGTGGCGCTCGAGATGAGCGTCTCCGGCTTGTCCTTGTCGCGCAGAATGCCCGGCACGTTCGAAAGATAAACGAGCTTTTCGGCCTTCATCACGGAGGCGATCTTCCACGCCACTGAGTCGGCGTTCACGTTGTACAGATGCCCGTCCTCACCGCGCGCAATTGGCGCCACG
>Ga0196964_10000787_pt1 | contig 17597 bp, 13 predicted proteins | sample S1_10metaG_FD_148615 | JGI IMG/M metagenome (GOLD analysis project Ga0196964, IMG submission 148615) | Soil microbial communities from Anza Borrego desert, Southern California, United States - S1_10 | ecosystem: Environmental > Terrestrial > Soil > Desert | place: USA: California | collected... | reverse complement strand
TAATAGAAAAAGCGAGGCTTACCAATGAGTGTAATGGTATGTGGGGGGGAATAGTGGTTAAAGGTATTCCAGGTCAGGGGCAAAACATGACGAATGTCAACTCAACAGAGTTCTCGAACCAAGGGTTGGTGAAGCTGAAGGACGGTGCCATTATCGAAAATGCTTACGTTGGCATTTTCATTGGTAACGTATGGTATGACCACTATAATCCGGCAAAGCTGGCCGACATCGATCTTCCACGCTATGCAGGCGGCAGCGAAGGCGGACTGATCCTGTCTACCGGAAGTACGGTGGCCAACGGCCCCAGGTTTATCAATTGCGGGAACGCAGTTCACATTTCGGGATACAATAAGGTGCAGAAATCTTCTTTTGTAAAAACCAGCTTTATCGCTAATGGTCCTTTACAGCACCTGCGGTACACTGATTACAAGGCGAGCACGCCGGCCAGGTTCGGTACGCACAGCTTTATCGTTAGCTGGAGCAATAACGGGGTGAGCTTTGATAACTGTGAGTTCAAAACAGTACTGACCCAGGCATTCAGTCCGAGGATAGACCTCAGGGGCAACGGTTTCAATACATTTAACGCCGGGTTTACAGTCACTAACTGCACATTCGATAAATTAAGCCGCGGACTGATGTGTGGTGGTTCATTGGCTCCTTACAGTCCGCATGTGACGGGGTCCACCTTTACTGATATCTGGAGATCGGCTTCATTTAGAGGTGTCCGTAACCCGGTATTCCGGAATAATACAGTCACGATGGAGAACAATACCTGCCAGTATGCCCAGTTCGATATGGACGAAGGCGCCACCAGCCTTTTTGGACTAAACCAGTTTGGTATTTATTGCTCTGCCGGCAACGGGTTCACCATCCGCAACAATACCATTACCAGCAATGCGGCAAGTCTCCCCAATCACGGTATCATGCTGAATAACACTAATAATGGCTCTAACCTGGCCATCAACCGGCTATACCGCAATACCCTGAATCAGACCAAGGCCGGCATCAGCCTGTTCCAGGACGCCAAGGGCGCTCAGGTAAAGTGTAACCATTTTACGAATGGATATCACAACATTTTTGTGGGCGGGTCCCCCTGGTTGCAAGGAGAAATTTCGGATCAGGGGACTTGTCTTCCGTCGAATCAAACAGGTGCTGTTTCGAGTCCTGCGGGCAATTCCTTCAACGCTGGCTACTCAAACCCTTGTACGACCGCTCAGCATCTGGGTAGCGCATGGGGAAATATGCCGTATGATTTTTATTATTGCCAACACGGCAACAACCCTTACAAAGTAAATTGCTATACGCATAGTTCGAACAGTACTCCTGTAAATACTCCAATTAATTGTTTCGTAAGCTGCACTTCATATACAGAATGTTGTCCGGCAAATCCACCAGGATCCACCGGTGGTGGTGGCGGTAAAGTGCAGATAGACAACACAGCACCCTATCACCAAGCAATTCTAAGTAAAATGGATGAGATCATGGAACTGGAAGGTATGTTTGATGGCGGCGACAGGGGCAGTCTGATCGCTGCTATCAATAACACCTCCGTATCCAGCTCACAGTTAAAAACTACGCTTTTAAATGCAGGTCCATACTTAAGCGATTACGTACTGACATCGGCTATCTATCGTCGGACGCCGCCAATGATCTACGAAGACCTGAAAGAAGTGATCCTGGCCAACTCGCATTTAAGGCGGAAGGTATGGGATACCCTGATCATCCGGTATCCGGATATGGAAACGGATGATACCGTCGTCGCTGCCCAGTCTAACCCTTCGCCAAGGGGTGGAATAGAAGGACTGATCCGCGACCTGTATGCCGAAAGAAATGAATGGATTGAGGACCTGGCCGATCATTTTATCAGCGATGAGATGTTCGACTCGGCGGCCGTTTTATACATGGGCTACGGAGGACTTGAGCAGGCAGTTCCCCTGTTTTGCCTCGCAGGCAATATCAGTGCCGGGCAGGCTGCTGCGGCCGACATTCAGAACAACCAGGTAAAATGGCTGGCCAATCTTTACCTGAACCGTGCACAGGCAAACCGGCTTTTCGATACGCTGACCACTGCGGAAGATTCACTCCTTACCAGCCTGGCAGGATCCATTCATACCAGGGGCGGGGAGCAGGCGAGGATGTGGTTGCTGTCTGCCAAAGGCCTCATGAGCCAGGAACTGGTCCCGATCATCTCAAATAACTCTAAATCAGGAAATCCGGGCTGGGAAGATGAGGAACAGATGACCTATAAAGCAGCATCGGTGCTGATATACCCCAATCCCGCAGGCAACGAGGTGAATATTGTCGTGGAAGAAGGGCTCTGGCAGCCAGGATGTGCAGTTATTGCTTACGATATGACAGGTCGCCGCATGGCTACAGCAGTGCCGGAACCTGGCAAACAAAGAGTAACTTTAAACAGTGATACATGGGCTCCGGGAACCTACCTGATCCTGGTCAGGTTTGGTGACGGACATGAGCGGCAGAGTAAGGTGATCATTCAAAAATAGATGTATGAGACTACTGGTTTTGCTTCTTTGCTTAGTATGTAGTATAAACGCGTACTCCCAAACCTATAAATTCAAACTCACGCATCATTACCAGGAAGGGAGCTGGGCACGCAGTATCGTGTTTCACTCTGACACGAATTTCTGGATTGCCGCTCAGACGGAGTTTTCCGGCGGTCCCTGGGGCATTATGATGTTGCGTTATGATTTAGAGGGTAACCTGATGACTCAGAAAGTGTTTGCAAAGACGGACTATGTGTATCAGGGCTTTAATTCCGGTAGCTTACTGAAAGGGGATAGTATCTATTACCTTGCCGGACAGGCTGACTATCCCAATCCTAATGATCCCATGAACGGTTTTGCAGTCCCATTCCTTGCCAAGTTTGACCGGAACGGAGACACGATCTGGATCAGGCATTATAACCAGGAGCTCAACCTGAGCAGAGGCTACTATATATTTTCCTGTACGCTAACCCAGGATTCAGGAATCCTTATAGCAGGCTCCAGACCAGGGAATAATCCTGCCCACCGGGATTTTTTCCTGATGAAGGCAGACACGGCAGGCGACCTGCTCTGGCACAAAACCTATGGGGTCTATGGTACGGACGAGCGGGGTATTTTTGTGCGCCAGCTTTCAGATTCCCGGATCCTGTTTTCAGGCACCAGGTACCAGGGCGCTGATTCCAACCCCTGGCTGATCATTACAGATGCCGATGGGAACAATCCTGTCTACAAGGAACTAAACTGGTCAAATGCTTTATACGCGTCTGTAGACATAAAGCCTGCTAAGACCGGAGGCTATTACATCATCGGAACGACCGATTCGGTGCTCTTGGCCGGTGATTATCACCTGAGCTATTTTATTGCCCGCCTGGACGACAGCATGAACCTGGTATGGAGAAGTTTTTTTAACAGCCCCTATATGACCCAGGTCTGGGATTTTAAGGAGCTGGATAACGGGAACATCGTGTTCTGCGGGGATAGAAAAGACAGTATCGTAAACTTCTCTTATGGTTATATTGCCCAGCTGGACAGCAACGGCAGCCTGCGCTGGTGGCAGACTTACCATGAGTATCCCATGAACCACCACTATCTGAGTGCGATTGAAGCGGCACCGGATGGGGGTTTTGTAGCCGTAGGCTCCGCCATGGATGCAGCCACCGGTACCCATCAGGGCGCCTGGATACTGAAAACTGACAGCCTCGGCTGTGCCCTGGCCAGCTGTGTCACCTCGGTGATGCCGCCACCGGCAAGGACGCATGAGATACAGGTGTACCCTAACCCGGTAACCGATTACCTGCAGATCGGTAACGAAGGAAAAAAAAGCCTGGAGCTGGAGCTGACAGATATGACCGGCGCAGTACTCAGGCTTTATGAAGGTTCAAATCCCCGGTACATCCTGGACCTGCGCGGGCTGTCACCCGGTCTTTATTGCTACCGGATCAGGCTTAAAGACGGAAAGCTGCAAACCGGCAGGATCACCAAACTATAACCGATCATGTATCCAGAAAAACTTCTCATGAAACAGCTATTCTTTGCCTTCTTCCTCCTGGCCAGCTTTCGTCTTGCCGCGCAGCCGGGAACAACGGCAACCTTTACATGGAACTTCGATAGTTTCCCGGTACCTGTCGGGTTGGCAAAGATCTATAGAGATACGGTGGAAAACCCGGACTGCATCTGGCAGATCGGTGCGCCGCAGAAGCCGGTGCTGGACAGCGCACGATCACCGGTAAATGTGATCATCACCGATACGGTGAACAGCTATCCACCAAACGACACTTCCTCATTCATCATTATGCAGATTGTTGATTACGGCTGGTATACTCCTGCACCAATCGACGTTCCACCCCATCTCGCCGGTTTTTATTATGTGGATTCGGATACGCTGACGGACTACGGGACGATTGAGATCTCAGCAGATTCCGGGCAGACCTGGATCAATGTGCTTACCGACACCCAATACAATTTTTTCCCGCAATGTGGAAACTGTAATTTCAAAAAACCGGTACTCACAGGCAGCTCCGGCGCCTGGAAGCTATTTATAATAAGCTTCCGGGATTTCGCTATGAACAATCCGATAGACCCAGGTGATACGGTATACCTCCGTTTCCGGTTCATTAGTGACAGCACTCAGACCAACCGGGACGGGTTGATGTACGACGATTTTTACATGCGGGATGTCTGGTTGGGTATCCCGGATCCGGGGAAGGTACAGGCACTAACCCTGTGGCCGAATCCTGCTACCGACCTGGTGAACCTGGAGACCGAGCCCGGTGACCTGGTTGCCGTGTACAGGGACGGTAAAAGGATAGTAACCGGAATAGCCAAAGAATCCACGACCAGCTTCAGTATTCGCACCTGGATCCCCGGCACCTACCTGATCGTCACCAGGGGAAAGAACGGCAGTACCCGGTCTGCGCAGCTTATCGTAGAACAGAGCAAATAGAGAGGCATTAGGCAGAGGTCCGGCGCGAGGAGGAGAGAGAATTAGAGGGCAGAGAGGCAGAAAGCATAAGGGCAAAAAGCAGAGAGGCAGAAGGCAAAAGCACTATGATGAAATCAAGGAGAAACGATTTCACAAGAAGCGCTCCCTGCGCTCCGTACTGTCCTTGTCCCCTTTGGAGGGGGCGTGTGCTAGCCTTGTGCGTCAGCGGGGGAGGACGTTACGGAGAATGTGATCAATCAGCGTACATTTCCTCCACGTACTAAACTGTTATCAACGGTACGCAGAATGATAACGCGCAAAATCACAAAAAAACAATTCCACATAGAAACATTCCCCCATATCCACGCTAAGCTGTTTTGTCCCCCTTCGGAGGGGGCGAGGGCGGCCCGTGTGCGTCAGCGGGGGAGGATTTTCTGGAATCCGAACCGGAAACGACGCTGCCATTGCGTCTGAAAGCGCCTGGAGAAAAGGGGTCAAATGTAGCGGAATCGCGGACGTCCTCCCCCGCCAGCGCACAGGAGCTACCGCACAGCCCCCTCCAAAGGGGGACAGTCGCGCGCGAATTTCCTTATGCTTCCAACTGGGTGCGCAAAGCGGTTGATGCTTTGCTGAGCAGCTCCTGCTCTATCGCAGGTTTGAATAGCCTGTATTTTTACGAACCCTGGTATCGGAAGGCCTGGCGGTACACAATGATATACAGAAGATGGGTTGCAGGCGCAACGATGGTTTATTGAGCCCAAAAGAAAACCAGCCTGAAAAGGCCGGTCAACGGATTTTTACCTGTAAATGGTGTGCGAAGGAGTACAAAGGAACAACGCGCAGGTTACCGGATTGTTAACCCTGTATGATCTAATGGTCAATCCGCGCTTACTCCACCGCCACGCCGTCTTCCACATCCTTATACCGCTTCACCTGGTCCAGGGCATCGGGCACCACATCGCTGATCACGGTAATGAAGGAATCTTTAGCTGCGTTCCGGATAGCGTGGTCGATGGCCTCGCTCTCGCGGCGGAAGACCTGGATCTTCTTGGCGGGATCAATATTATAAATGCCTTTGGTGATGAGCGCGATGATCTCCTCCTCGGTGCGGCCACGCAGGTTCTTGTCCTGGCGGATGATGATCTCATCGAAGATCTTTGCCGATTCCTCACCGAGGGAAATAATGTCTTCGTCGCGGCGGTCGCCCACGCCGGCAATGATGCCTACTTTGACCGGACTGTCTACCGAGCTCACGAACTTGCCGATGGCCTGGATGCCGTGGGTATTATGGGCATAATCGAGCATGACGGTAAAGTTGCGGAACCGGAAGATATTCATTCTGCCCGGGGTCATGGCTGGTGAAGGTATAAAGGTCTGCAGCGCCAGCCTGATATCGTCGGTCTTGAAGTCCGAGACATAAGCGGCCAGGGTGGCGCCCAGGACGTTTGCAATATTGAACACCGCCTTACCCGAGAAGGTAAGCGGGATATCGGTTACTTTTTCGATCCGGATCTTCCAGTTGCCCTTGAGGATGGTGACATAGCCATGTTCATAAACGGATGCCAGTCCGCCCTTCGCGCAGTGCTCCCGTACCCGCGGGTTGTTCTCGTCCAGGGAAAACAGGGCGATGTTGCATTCAAGCTCCTCGCGCATGGCATAGACCAGGTCGTCATCGGCATTGAGGATGGCGTAGCCGCCGGGCAGTACGGTCTTGGGTACCACCGCCTTCACCCTTGCCAGCTTCTCGATGGTATCGATGCCATTGAGTCCGAGGTGATCTTCAGCCACATTGGTGACCACCGCCACATCGCAGTTGTGAAATCCCAGTCCGGCGCGCAGGATACCGCCCCGGGCGCATTCCAGTACCGCGAAATCCACAGTAGGGTCTTTGAGCACAAACTCAGCCGATACCGGCCCGGTGCAGTCGCCCTTCATCATCATCTGGTTCTGGATATAGACGCCATCAGTGGTGGTATAGCCTACCTTGAAGCCCATTTGCTTCACTATATGGGCGATAAGCCTAGTAGTAGTGGTTTTTCCGTTCGTGCCCGAGATGGCGATGATGGGAATGCGGGCGCTGGTGCCGGGAGGGTACAGCATATCCATCACAGGCTCCGCTACGTTGCGGGGCAGCCCGTCGGTAGGGTCCAGGTGCATACGGAATCCCGGGGCTGCATTGACCTCCAGCACCGCGCCCCCGTTTTCGGCAATAGGCGATGACAGATCCGGCGCCATGATGTCTATGCCGCAGATGTCCAGCCCGATGATGCGGGCGATACGCTCGCAGAGAAACACATTCATCGGGTGCACAAAATCGGTGACGTCGGTGGCGGTGCCACCGGTGCTGAGGTTGGCGGTAGGTTTCAGCCAGAGCTCCTCGTCTTCCTTCAGAATTGTCTCGAGGGTATATCCTTTTTTGTTCAGGATGTCCATGGTAAAATCATCCACCTTGATGGTGGTGAGCACTTTTTCATGTCCATAGCCCCGGCGCGGATCGCTGTTCACCAGGTCGATCAGCTCCTGGATGCTGTGGTAGCCGTCACCGATCACCGCGGCCGGCGTCCTTAACGCTGCAGCTACAAACTTATAGTTGATGACCAGCGCCCGGAAGTCCCTGCCGGTAATGAACTTTTCGCAGATAACGCCGCGGGAGTATTTTTTAGCGGCCTGGAGCCCGGTGAGGGCATCCTCCCAGTTATTGATATTGGTGGTTGCCCCCTTGCCGTGGTTGCCGTCGATAGGCTTGGTCACGACAGGGAAACCGATCTTTTTGATAGCCTCTTCGAGATCTTCCTCGTTGTAAACGATCCTGCCCCGGGGCACCGGTATCTCTGCAGCTTCCAGCAGGTTCTTTGTTTCTTCTTTATCGCAGGCCAGCTCTACGGCGATGCTGCTGGTGGTGCTGGCAATGGTGGCCTGGATGCGCTTTTGCTTGCAGCCATAGCCGAGCTGCACCAGGGAATGCCTGTTGAGGCGGATATATGGGATCTTTCTTTTGATGGCTTCTTCAACAATGGATCCGGTGCTGGGTCCCAGGCGCTCGTCCTCACGGATCTCCCTAAGTGTCTGTATATCGTTTTCCAGGCTATATTCCGTACCGCTGATCAGGGCTTCGGCAATGCGAACAGCAGCCTTCGCTGCGTAAATCCCTGCCTTTGCCTCCAGGTAAGAGAAGACGACATGGTAGATGCCGCTCTTGCCGGTCTCCCGGGTGCGTCCGAAACCGGTATCCATACCTGCCATGGTCTGCAGCTCCAGCGCTATATGCTCGATCACATGACCCATCCAGGTGCCTTCCTCCACACGCTTAAAGAACCCGCCAGGCACGCCTTCGGAGCAGCGGTGGGCATACATATCCGGCATGAGCGACTTCAGCCGCTCGAGAAAGCCCGGGATCTTGTTGGTCGGCTTTTCTTCCAGCTCTTCCAGGTCCAGCAGCATCACGATCAGCTTATGTCTTTTTGCCGACCAGTAGTTCGGCCCGTTCATCACCTTTATGTCCAGTATCTTCATGAGTAATCAATTTCCATTAAGATAGCGATAATTCATGCAGAAGTCAAAACCCGGATTTTCAATACCTTTGAAGGCTAAATAGCGCATTGACAGTGAATCAGTTTTTACGGCCCAGGGGCATATTGGTATCGGTAGGCGGAGCGGAAGATAAGGGCACCGATCTCGAAAAAGGGATCATACAGCGCAACCGGCTCAACTTCTTTGAGCTGGGCATCCTGAAGACTATCGTCAGCCTGATCGGAAAAGGCGAGGAGCCTCGTGTAGAGGTGATCACCACGGCGTCCTCCATTCCGGACGAGGTGGCGGAGAACTACCTGGATGCTTTTGCAAAGCTGGGCTGTGCACAGATCGGCCACCTGAGGATACGCAACCGGGAGGACGCATCGAAGCCTGAATACCTGGAAAGACTGAAGTCCTGCAACTGCATTATGCTTTCAGGAGGTAACCAGCTTCGTCTCAGCTCCATATTCGGCGGCACTGAGTTCCTTGACATCTTGAAGAAAAGATACCTGGAGGAACATTTTGTGATCGGCGGCACCAGCGCGGGCGCCATGGCCATGAGCAATACGATGATCTACGAAGGCAGCGCCGCCAACGCACACCTGAAAGGAGAAGTGAAGATCACCACCGGCCTCGGACTGATGCATAATGTGATCATCGACTCGCATTTCGACAAAAGGGGAAGGTTCAACAGGCTGGCGCAGGCAGTGGCCGCTTACCCGGGCGCCATCGGCATTGGACTGGGGGAGGATACCGGTGTGGTGGTAACGGAAGGACACCATCTGCAGGCGATCGGATCGGGCAGCGTGGTGATCATTGACGGTAAAAACATTGACTATAATAACATCGCGGACATTGAGCTGGGCAAGCCGATCTCGGTGGAGAACATCATCGTGCACATCATGAGCTGCGGGGATGTCTACAACCTGGAACACCGCACCTTTGAAGGCAGGGAGCTGGAGATAAAGGTGGAGGACTAATCTTTGTAGATCTTCACCTCGTTGCCGCCCCGGCTGTTCCTGTAGCCCCGGTACATGCCGGCACTGTTGAAGGGTAGCGCGACATTGCCCTGTGCATCCGCGGCGATCAGTCCGCCCTCCCCGCCTATTTTCACCAGCTTATCGTATACGACCACATCGCAGGCCTCCTGTAATGAAAGCCCCTTGTATTCCATCAGGCAGGAAATATCATGCGCCACTACTGCGCGGATAAACAGCTCGCCATGACCGGTGCAGGATACGGCGCAGGTCCTGTTATCCGCAAAGGTGCCGGCGCCGATGATGGGACTGTCGCCCACGCGTCCGTATTTTTTATTGGTCATGCCCCCGGTACTGGTAGCTGCTGCGAGGTTGCCTGCCGCATCCAGCGCTACGGCGCCGACCGTCCCGAACTTTTTATCATTATGATCCAGCACCACCTTTCCTTCTTCCAGGGCTTCCTGCCACTGGCGGTAGCGGGTCTCCTCATAGAAATAGGCTTCGCTTTCAAAGGAGAGTCCCAGTTGCCGGGCAAACTGCTCGGCGCCCCTGCCGGTTAACATGACGTGTTCACTCCGCTCCATGATCCCTTTTGCCAGCAGCACCGGGTTGCGCACGCCGCTGATGCCGGAGCAGGCGCCTGCCCGCAGACCGCTGCCTTCCATGACGGCCGCATCCATCTCATGTCCGCCGGTATGATTGAACACCGAGCCCTTGCCTGCGTTGAACAGGGGGAAATCTTCCAGCACCACCGTGGCTGCGGTGACCGCGTCCAGACTGCTGCCCCCGGCTGCAAGGATATCGTAGCCGGTATCCAGCGCCTGCTGTAAGGCCTGTTCATAGCGTTGCTGCAGCCCGGGGGTCATGTTTTCCTTGAGGATGGTGCCGGCGCCGCCGTGCACAGCAATGGTCAGTTGTGACATGAATAGTGTGAATGGTATGAAAAAAGCCGGACCTGGGGCCGGCTTCCTTATTTGGTTATGATCTTATCGTACTCTTTCCTGGTCCGCCTCTATCAGCTTGGCCAGGTCTTTCTCGATGCTTTTGTTTACGTTCTCCGTGATCCGCCCGATCTCCTCATGCTTGCGGACGAGGATAAACGTCGGTACCCTGTCTACCCGGTACAGCTTATGCTCGATATACTTTGCTTCCTTGCCGCGGTCCAGTCCGTAGAGCCGGTAACGGTCCATCGGGTAGCCGGCAGCGGTCATGGTCTTATACAGCTTGGGCACCAGGTTATGAGAATCCTCGCACCACGTGCCCATCAGAACTACGAGCTCATAATCGGGCAAGTGTTTTTTCAGGTAAACTACGGTTGCGGAATCAGGGCGGTAGTCGGCAGCACCTCTTTCCAGCCAGCCGAAGCCGGGATTGGCTTTCAGATCCTCGAAGGTAAACTGTCCTTTATAGACTGTATGCCCGTTCTCGGGGTCCGTTGATTTGTCGTAATCGCTCTGAGCCTGAACCGTGGCAGTCACCGCAATAAAGGAGAGGAACAGCAATAGTTTTTTCATAATTATCCAAGTTGTTTTCGGATGATGTCCAGCTGGCCGCGCAGCTTCAGCAGCGACTGGCGAAGCTGCATGGCATCTGTCAGTTTTTTCTTTTCTTCTTTGAGCTTGACCTTCGCACCGGCAATCGTATAGCCTTTTTGCTTTACCAGGTTATAGATCAGATGCAGTTCCTCGATCTGCTCAGGGGTGTACAGCCTGTCGCCTTTCTGGGTGGTGCGTACTTTGAGGTTGAATTCGGTGGTCCAGAACCTGATATTGGAGTTGTTGACCCCGAAGAGGGCAGCTACTTCACCGATCGTGTAGTAATGCTTTTCAGCCTTCCAGCCTTCGAGTATATTGACTTCCTGCTCGACGGTCCTTTTTTTCTTCGGCTTTGCGTCTCCGCCCTCATCCGTTCCCTTTGCCTTGCCGCGGGCCTTGGCCGCCTTTTGCGCGGACCGGGGCACATCGCCAAACAAAGTCAGGATCTGAGGATTCATTAATTACAAAATAACAAAGATTTTGTGCAAAGAATAACTTAAATCCTGTGCAGGCGCGACATAGTCCGATGTTTTATCTATGTGCCCTACCGTTCTCTGTCTATGCCTCTATCAGCCATTTTAACGAAGGAGCTAAGCATAATTAGGCTAATTTTACGATCTGAAAGATTTCATACCAATGCAATTAGCTCTGCTGCTGGAGCGCGCCCTCCGATTTGAGTTCCTGACTGCCGAAGAAGGGGTGTTCCTGTTCGAAAACGCTCCGCTCACGGAGCTGATGTTTGTGGCGAACGAACTGAGAAAAAAACAGGTACCCCATGGAAAGGTAACCTGGATCATAGACCGCAACATGAACACGACCAATGTCTGTGTTGCCAACTGTAAGTTCTGCAATTTCTACCGCATACCGGGTCATCCCGAATCCTACATCACCGATATAGAGACCTACCGCCAAAAGATCGAGGAAACCTTTCGCTATGGCGGGGAACAGTTGCTGCTGCAGGGTGGGCATCACCCGGAGCTGGGGCTGGATTATTATACTTCCCTGTTCCGGCAGCTGAAAGAAATGTATCCTGACCTGAAGCTGCATGCGCTGGGTCCGCCCGAGGTGGCGCATATCTGCAAGGTATCGGGCGTAACGCACCGTGAGGCCCTGATCGCGCTGAAAGAAGCAGGCATGGACAGTATGCCGGGACCGGGAGCAGAGATCCTTAACGACCGGGTGCGCCGGCTGATCTCCAAAGGCAAATGCGGCGCGCAGGAATGGCTGGATATCATGCATGAGGCGCATAAGGTGGGACTCACTACCTCTGCCACCATGATGTTCGGACACGTAGAAACGGTGTACGAGCGCTTTGAGCACCTGGTGAAGCTGCGGGAGGTGCAGGCAAAGAAGCCGGAGGGTGTCAAAGGCTTTGTTGCCTTTATACCCTGGACCTTCCAGGATGTGGATACGCTGCTGCGTCGCATCCGCGGCACGAGGAACATGACCACTGCGGAAGAATATATACGGATGATCGCGCTGAGCCGGATCATGTTGCCGAATGTGAAGAATATACAAGCTTCCTGGCTGACGGTGGGCAGGCAGGTGGCGCAGATCTGCCTCCATGCCGGCGCCAACGACTTTGGCTCCATCATGATCGAGGAGAATGTAGTGAGCGCTGCCGGCGCCCCGCACCGTTTCACTGCCAGCGGCATCCAGGAAGCGATCCGCGAAGCAGGCTTCGAGCCCCAGCTGCGCAACCAGCAGTACGAGTTCCGTGAAATGCCCGCAACGATGGAAGAACAGGTGATCAATTATTGATCAGAATAAACTTTAAAAGATCCGGTGGCATACCGGATCTTTTTTTGAGGTCCCGTATCATTCCGACTGTAAATTCAAAACCGTACCTTCCGCTCAAATGATAGCATCCATATGCAGCTCCTCCGCACAGTTCTGATCGGTTTCCTGATCCTTATCGGATCTATTCTTCTTGAGGTGCTGTTGCATACCCTTCGGCTGCCCGGAACGGCGCTGAAGGTGATCTTTATCCTGATGATCATCCTGCGACTGGGAGTAATGGTCTGGATGGTGGTGCGGCTCGCGCGGTTCTTTGCTGCGCGCCGGGAACAATGATGCCTGTGCCTTACTCTTTGCGCAAACGCGTATTTTTAGCACATGCTCTCCATCTTCCTGCTTTGCCTGTTTGCTTTCCTGGCCGGCTTCATTGATGCCATGGTGGGTGGCGGCGGACTGATACAGTTGCCGGCGTTCTTTATCCTGCAGCCTCAGTATACCCTGGTGCAAACGCTGGCAACCAATAAGACAGCTTCTTTTTTCGGTACCTCGGTAGCCGCTGCCCGTTATATCGGCAAGGTGGCACTGGACTGGAAGCATCTTGCAGTGGCGATGGCGGCGGCGTTTGCCGGCGCGTTCAGCGGTGCACTCCTTGTCAGCAGGATCAACAAGGAAGATTTTATGCCCTTCATTATTACTGCACTTGTTCTTGTGTTGCTTTACACCCTTTTCAAGCGGGAACTCGGTGTTCATCATGTAGAAAAGAAGCTTTCTGAAAGGAAATATTTTCTTTATGCCCTTGCCGGAGGCGGCGTCATCGGGTTTTATGACGGGCTGATCGGGCCAGGCACAGGCAGTTTCCTGATCTTTTCTTTCGTGATGCTGTTCGGGTATAATTTCCTGCACGCCTCTGCCAATGCGAAGCTGGTGAACTGCGTGACGAATATCGCTGCTTTATCCCTGTTTCTGGTACAAGGACACATTGTCTGGAAGGTAGCCCTGCCCCTGGGCGCAGCGAATATGCTGGGCAACTATGCCGGCTCCCATCTTGCCCTGAGAAAAGGCAGCCGGTTCATCCGGGTGTTTTTTATTGTTGTTGTGTCGGTACTGATCCTCAAGCTGGGAATTGACTACCTAAGTTGATCGCATACTGTCTTAATACGGAAAAAGCAGCGTAATGCGCAGCCAACGAAGTTTGCAATCTACTTGTGCCTTCATCAGCACATCAGCAAATCAGCAGATCCTCATCAGTCTTTCCACGGCAGCTTCCAGCGTTTCTTCCTTTTTGGCAAAGCAGAACCGGATGAGCTTATCATCCTTCCTGTCCTGGTAAAAAGAAGAGATGGGAATGGTGGCCACGCCATGTTCCCGGGTGAGCCATTTGGCAAATTCCAGATCGGGCAGGTCGCTGATCTGCTCATAGCCCACCGTCTGGAAATAGCTGCCGGCTGCCGGTTGATGCACCGTAAAAGGCAAATCTTTTATAAGCGAAAGAAAATAGTCACGCTTCCCCTGCATCAGCGCACCCACATTCGGAAGGAAAGGGTGCCGCAGATATTGTGCAATGGCGTACTGGGAGGGCGTATTGACCGAGAATGCAAGATACTGGTGTATTTTTCGAAACGAGCGGGTCAGCGCTTCTGGTGCAACAACATAGCCCAGTTTCCAGCCGGTATTGTTGAAGACCTTACCAAACGAGAACACGGCAAAGCTCCTTTCCCTGAGGAAAGGATGCTGGAGCACACTGTAATGCCGCTGTCTGTCGAAAACCAGCTGCTCATAGACCTCATCAGAGATGACGCTGATCTCCGTACCTTCTACCAATGCAGCAAGCTGGTCCCAATCGGAAGCCGACCAGATGGCGCCCGTTGGGTTATGCGGTGTGTTGATAATGATCGCTTTCGTTTTTGATGACACCGCCTGCCGAACCCGGTCCCAGTCAACCCGGAAATCCGGAGCGGTGAGCGGTACACAAACCGCTTTTGCGCGGTGCTGTTCTATGTTTGGGATATAGCTATCATAGGCCGGTTCCAGCACGATCGCTTCATCACCGGGCTGCAGCAGGGAGGCGAAGGCGCAGTAGATCCCATAGGTGGCGCCCGGTGTGATGGTGATGTCGTTGTCGGCGTTGATGTTCAGTCCGTATCGTTTATTCAGATCGGCGGCGACAGACTCCCGAAGCATGGGCAGTCCTGCCATGGGCGCGTATTGATTAAAGCTGCCCCGGGCTGCTTCGTGCAGCAGCGCAGCCAGCCGCTCATCTATCGGGAAATCAGGAAAGCCCTGGGACAGGTTGATGGCATTGTGCTGGGCAGCCAGTGCCGACATGACGGTAAATATGGTAGTGCCCGCGGCAGGCGCGTTCTGTAAGGCGTGTTGGGACATAGCTTTTAAAATTAGCTTTTTCAGCTAAGATCGGAGCTGCCGGGGACGTGACTAAAGAAACTTTTCGCCTTTGTTGCGCTTGACCTCAGCTACGTATTCCTTGATCTGCTGCTCACGGTTGCGTTCGCAGATCAGCAGCACATCCTGGGTATCAATGACAATGAACTTCTCGAGCCCCTGCAGTACGACCAGTTTTTCAGCGGGGGCTTTGATCATACATTCGCTGGCGTCGATGACCATTACATTATTGCCATACACGGCATTTCCCAGGTAATCCTTATCGGAGTTTTCGTAAGCCGACTCCCAGGTGCCCAGATCGCACCAGCCAAAGTAAGAAGGAATCACATAAACGTTCTTTGCCTTTTCCATGATCCCGTAATCAATGGAGATATTGGTGCAGTGCGCATAGAGGTCGTTAATGACCGCCACTTCGGCCGGGGTATTATAAACGTCCGCTGCCTGCAGGAACACCTCGTGCATTTCCGGAAGGTGTTTCTCGAGCGCATTCATGATCGTCTTTACATTCCAGACAAAAATGCCGGAGTTCCAGAGGAAGTCGCCGCTTTTCAGAAAGGTCTGCGCCAGCTCCAGCGAAGGTTTTTCAGTAAACGTACGCACCCGGTAGACCTTATCCAGCTCTTCGGCCACATTGTATTGAATATACCCATATCCGGTGTCGGGCCGGGTGGGCTTGATGCCAAGGGTAAGCAGCGCGTCATGCTTTGCCACGAACGAGAGTGCGGTAAGACAGGTCTCTTCGAATGCACGCTCATCCATGATCAGGTGATCTGCAGGGCTTAGGATGATGTTGGCATCCGGATTCAGCGCCATCATCTTGTGCGCAAAATAGGCAGCGCAGGGAGCTGTATTCTTACGGTAGGGCTCACTGATAATGTTGGCATCCGCGACTTCCGGTATCTGGTCTTTGAGCGTATTGATGTAACTATGATTCGTGATAAAGTAGATGTTTTCCGGGGGACAGATATTCTTAAACCGGTGATAGGTCCATTGGATCAGAGATTTACCGGTACCCAGGATATCAAGGAACTGTTTTGGATATTGTGAGCGGCTTTCGGGCCAGAACCGGCTGCCGATACCGCCAGCCATGATCGCGACGTAATTGTTCTTAAACTCCATGTTTCTATGATGGGCTAAAAGTAACTATAAATCCAATGATTCGGCACAAATGAAGAATGGTCCCGCTGGGGACCATTCTCTATCAATTGCTTATCAATTAATCTTTTAAAGTGCTATTCCGCTTCCGCAACCACTTCTTTTACCTCAGGGATCATACGCTTCATCATACCTTCAATGCCGGCTTTGAGCGTGATCATTGACGAGGGACAGCCGGAGCAGCTACCCTGCATCATCAGCTTCACAACGCCATCTTCATAGCCGCGGAAAGAGATAGCACCGCCGTCCATTTCAACGGCAGGCTTCACATAGTTTTCCAGCAGCTCTTTAATGCGCTTTACCACGTCACTGTCGTCTGCGTTCACATCGTTTGAAGCCGCAGGCTTTGCCACGATCTCTGCTTCGTTGATGATCTCCTTGCCCTCCTGAAGATATGTTTTCAGGAATTCGCGGATGGCAGGAATTACCTCGTCCCATTGCGTTTCAGGAGTTTTGGTGAGGGTTACGAAGTTGCTGGCGATAAATACGCTGCGGATGAACGGAAAGGCAAAAAGCTCCTTTGCAAGCGGCGAAGGCTTTGCGCTGGTCTCATCCGGGAAGTCAATGCTCTTGCCGGGATAAAGCAGCTTGTTGGCGACGAACTTCATCGTTTCCGGGTTCGGTGTCATCTCCGTATATATACTCACGATCGTATTGCCTGTCTTCAGCATAATCTTGGATTCTTTCAGCAAAAATACTCAATAAACGGGCGCCCAGCTAATCAATTAAGCAAATAACTGCAAAAGATAAACTAATAAAGCGTTTTTCATATCCTATTGGTTTTTAACAGCTATTTAAGGCTTGCCCCGGGTTGCAGGTATGGTTTTGAAAAGTATTGGTGTGGAACAAAAGTTCGGAACTATGAAAAAGATGATTTTGATGATAATGGCGATAGGCGGTCTGAACCTTGGGGCTCAGGCACAACAGAACAGGACGTACAGGACCGATATGCAGAACGGCCGCATCTATGAAGAAGAACGCCGGGGCGGCGGACGGGATATGGAAAGGACGACCGTCCGGCTGAACACCGGATCTAACAACCAGGAAAACCCCGACCTGATCAATAATGATGTGCTCAGCATCAACTCGGTGAACGAATTCCAGGGTTACAGCACAGCTGCCGACCGTAATGTACAGGTAAACCATCAGCAGGGGCGCTCGGGCGATGTCCAGGAAAACATCCGCCGGAACACAGTTATGTATAACCTCGGCCCTCAGCGTGGCGCGCAGATGCTGAACCGGCAGCATGTGGTAAGTGTCAATGCGAACGCGATGGAGCAGTTTAACGGCAACAGGTCGGCCGCGGCAAAAAGCAAATCCGGCGGCAGCAAAACTTCGCTGGCAACTAAAGGCA
>Ga0196964_10000786_pt1 | contig 17598 bp, 38 predicted proteins | sample S1_10metaG_FD_148615 | JGI IMG/M metagenome (GOLD analysis project Ga0196964, IMG submission 148615) | Soil microbial communities from Anza Borrego desert, Southern California, United States - S1_10 | ecosystem: Environmental > Terrestrial > Soil > Desert | place: USA: California | collected... | reverse complement strand
AATGATCATGTAAGAGGAACGTTTCGCCTTTTTTGATGATTAGCTTTGGTTCGCAGTTAACCTCAGGCAGCATTTTATACATTGCCGAGACTGGCTCTCTATCTTTCTCCCATTCATCCTCATCAGCAACTTCAACACTGGTTAAGCTGGTCCAATTCCCGGAGCATCTTTCGAGAAGCTTCACCTTCTGGCGTAGTTGTTTCGGGGTCATTTTCTGTAGGCGTTTGAGTAATGCGTTGTAGGTCATTCAGAGAGTTCTCCACATCTGGCCGCGTTACACGTCAGATGCACGTTGTGATAGCAGGTAAAACAAACAGCGATATTCCCGGTTTCATTTCTGCCGGTTGTTTTCTTGCCACAGTGAACGCAAGGCTTTTCAATTCCGGGACAAAAACGAAATCCGCAGTCGGATAAATCAGCTTTGGTCGCCTTCATATCTGTTTTGATGGTGGGTTAGGGGTTAGGGGTGAAGCTGGCAACCCATTGCTCAATCTTGGCCTTGAACTTTGGGTCTACGTCCATACGGTCCTGAATTCGATGCACGGCATTCAAAATTGTTCCGTGATCCCGCTTAAACATAGCCCCTATGGAATAAAGAGACTGACGGCACGTTTTTCTAATGAGATAAATCGCAACGTGGCGAGCCTCTATCACGTCGATATGGCGGCGGCGACCAATGATCTCGGAGACGCTGAAACTATAATGATCGGCAACCGAGTTGATAATGTCCGTAGCACCGCTTCTCTGCGTAAGAACCACTCGCAACACGCGCTCAAGCTCTTTAACTCGGCTTTCTAGGAGTTGGACTTTCTGTTCGAGGTACATGTCAGGCCGCCTTTCTGCTGACCAACGCATAACTCTCCGCGCTGGTAACGATGATTTGGGAATTGCGCATCAAACGATCAGCCACGCGAGCGTCCCATGTCTTCTGCCAAACCAGTGGTGAAACATTGGTGGTTACAACCGTCCATTTGTCCTCGCGACGCGATAACAGGAGGCGCAGCCGTTCGATTGGCTCCCCGCTTTTGTATTGGTCGACCTCGGAGCCTATATCATCGACGACGAGTAGGTTTGTCCGGTCGGTATCGAAAAGGAAATCGCGCCATTCCCGAGCATCCAGCTTCACGAGGTTTGACCATTCGATAAAGTCGGCAATCGGTGGTGCTTGCCACTTCCCCTCAGTCCATAGCGTAATCGCTACAGATTGCGCCCAATGGTAGAGAGAACGCGCAAGGTGTGTCTTACCGGCCCCGGTCGCGCCCGAGACCACCAAGAGGCGTTTAGGGCCCTTAGCGGCGAATCTGACAGCGTAGCTTTGCGCGGCTGTCGCCATCTGCTGAACTCCGGGGCTGGTTGCGTCCATGTTCAGCCATTTGCGCTGCCATGTTGTTTCGAGAGGGGTCATAGCGATGCTCCGGTCTCCTGTTTTATAATTTCAGCCAGTCTCGCCGTATGTGCGTCGTGGTCGCCCATGATTGTGGAGTTGCGTTGCTCTGAGGGGGTTGGCTTACTACTGCCACCCGTCTTGAGTTCGGCTCGTATCTCATTGAAGCGAGTTTTGAAGCCGTGGATTGAAGCGGCCTGCTTGCAGTTGAAAAAACTTCCCGTGCGAGATTTGGCCCAGGCGCTTTTTGCTATCTCCAAAAGGTCAACGATGACAATTCCCATCCGCAGAAGTTCCTTGACCGCCTTGCCATCCCTCCCACCATCAACGGCGTACTTCATCCCCCACGCCTTTTCGTAGCTGTCACACCAGCCCTTAATAAAGGTTTGATGCAAATCACCCGGAGGCGAAGCCGGAGGAAACAATTCTATTCCCTTCTCTTCCCTTCCCTTCCCTTCAGCGGGGGATGGCGCTGTTTTTGCAGCAGGCTCCGCTGTTTTTTCAGGAGATTCGTCGGAAGTGTCTGATTTATCGCATATTAGCCACCCCTGTTTTTTATCCGAGAAAAAGGTGAGCGCTTCCTCAAAGATTTCCACTGGGAACCCGGTCATAAGTGACAGGTCCTCGGCGGTGAGTGGTTTTCCGTCCCGTTCCAGCAGTCCACGCTTATCCTTAGGCGACTTACTGGCGATGTCACAAATCAGATTCCACGCGCAGTACAACTCAATCTTCTTTGGGTGTGCAGCAATTCTCCTGAAACCGAGACCGTCGTGCTTGTTCGGCTTTGGCCACCAATCCAAGTGCTTCAACTTCCTTGTCTCGGAGGTCTCAAAGCGGGCCTCCCACGCGGCTATGCGGTAGGATTTCATTTTGGCCCGGGGACGGCAGCGTCTATTTTGGGCAGGATCTCAGCGAGGTCGTTTCCATTGGATTTCAGTGCTGGAAGCATCCGAGCAATAATCTCAGAATTCTTATACTCGATAAGAACACACAGAAAGCGCTCCCATCCAAAGTCGCCATCCTTAGATGATGCCCCCACCATCTCATGGCAGGTGTGACAAAGTGTTATTAGTGCGGCATTCGGGTATTCCCATGGCATCCGACCGGAAACGTAGTAAAGGTGGTGAACGTTTAATTGATTGGTTGTATCTGAGCACCTGCGGCACTTGAAATTGTCTCTCCCCATTACTTCAAGGCGTTTCCGCTGCCATAGCGGACTTTTGAATTTTTCCTGGTAGGTCATAATCACTGACGCCTAAACCCCAGCCCCAACGGGTGGTAAAAGCCGAGCATTGCGCCCAAGGCTTCCGCAGGGGAGGGGGTTTAGAATTCTGGTGTTGTTTGTTGTTGTCATATCAGCGTTACCACACGCCTCTGTTCACCAATGGTTCCGTGTCAACCAGCTTGAGTGAACGGGCGAATAATATCTAAAATCGTGTAATCAGTCCAGCTAATAGCGTGGATTAGGCAGTGATTTATCCAATTTGCAGAACTTCCTGCCCCATTCGTCGCGCTGCCAGGTCGCAGTATTTTTCCTCGCGCTCGATTAGTACGGCTTTCTTGCCAAGGTCTTTAGCGGCCCTTCCGGTGGTTCCGCTTCCGGCGAATGGGTCGAGGATGGTTTCGATTGGGCCCTCTTTCTCTGCGAGGGAAATACACCATGTTATTATCTCCAGCGGCTTTTGTGTTGGGTGGCATCGGTTCCTCGTTGCCCTTGCGAAGCATTCCGTTCCACATGTGGCGCTTTATCCTGAGCGCACACCCAAGGTTGTTCCACGCTTGTTCGCCGTCAGCAAAGTCCCGGTGTTTTCTTTGTCCCAGACGAGCGGGCCTTTACATGGGGGCAGTTCAAAGTAATTACCACCCCAAATTATTTGCCTGTCTGCGGCCTCCCTGATCATATCCAAAACCCAACGCGCTGGGGTGGATTGGTCCCAGTTGCTTTCGCCATAGTCCCTCATTTTGACAACTTTGGTTTTGTTTTGTCGGCTAAGAATCCGCTTCCGATTGTCCGCATTAATCCCAGTACGGCGGATCGGTCAACAGCAGGTCAAACCTTCCCAAATGCGGCACAATCTGCCGACAGTCTCCGTGGTAAATAGTAACGGCTGAATCTTGATAGTAGGGTTTCATGGTTGTTTGCGTGGCTTACTAATTTTCTCCACCTCATCGCGGCTGAGTTCGCGTGAGCGGTTTAACCCTTCAGCCCCGGTAATGGCGTGAATAATCGCCTCGCGCATTGAAGCTTTCCTATCCATAAGCCCATCGGCGGCATATGTTCCGTCGGGGCATTGCACCAAGAACGCCCACGCACGCTCTGGGCTGTCCCTTAAAACTGAGACGCTGTGGCCACGGTAGGAGCCGTAGAAATAGTTCTCCCCCTTTTCGTGGCACCTAAGCCTTGGTGAGTTCACTTCCGCCCCCTTTTCTCTCGTTCAGCAATCATCGCGTCGGCTATTGCGTAGCACTCCTTAGCAACCACCAAACTGCTGCCGGGAAAATGCTGCGCTACTACGCTTGGAATGGCCTTCGCCGCGAAATAATCACGCAGGGTCATGCCGCCCCACCTTGTTTCATTCGACTCTGGGAACGCATTAGGGTTCTCAGGCTGATTCTCACTTTGCTCATTCATAGGCTAAGCCACAATCGCAGGTGCTCCGGGCTTGTTGACCCAGTGCAGGTGAATCCAGCCAATCGGGACGTAATGACCGTTACCGTTGGCGTCGGCGATACGATGACCGCCCGCAGATGTAATGAGGCTAACCGGGGATTCGATGGTTATGGTTGACCCATCTGACCAAGTATAAGTCCGACGTAGTTCTGTGCTGATGTCTTTTGGTTCGTTCATATCTTTTTCTTCAATTGGTTCGTATTTGGATTCACATTTGCGGCAGATTCGACCACAAGCCCAATCGGGGTCCACCCCAGTCAGAGACAAGTTGGTAGCAGTAGATGCACATTTCCCTTCGAGGTTCATTCATAGGCTGGGCTTTCCGAAGAGGCGGAGGGCGAAAAGGCAGATGGCCAATTCCAGCGTTGGCGCGACTCCAGCGTTTGCAATATGGAATGGGTCATGTTTTGGAAATACGCTGTCGGTGGTCACAACAAACCCATCGCCTTCAGTGTGGGTAATCGTGATCTGGTGAACGGTATCGCTGAGCCTAAGTGAACACCTCCTCAGCACCTCGAATGCAGCGGCGGGCTGCTCGGTTGGGTGGAAATGCTGCTGCGTTGGATTCTCGCTGTCCCCGGTCAACCAAACATCTGGCCCGTCGCCCCATCCGCACTCTTTTCGGTCGGCCAAATGCCAGCCCATGACCTCAATAGCCACGCGTTGGTCAATCCTCCTAAGCTCGTCGGGGGTGGGGGTCATAGCTCCCCCTCTTCAGGCTTCCAGTCGTTGAATACGCCACAGCACATCGGTCGGCCTTCATGTCCGCGCTCAAACTGAGTGAGGTCTGCGGCTATTAAATCAACAGACCTGCCGCAATCAGCCATTCCTTCGCGCCAGCCACGAAGAATGCAATAAGCGGTCCAGTGGTCATGCCGGGTTTTCGCATTATTAACGGCGTCGATAAGTTGCATGTGTTTATCGTGCATAGCTGATTTGGACTACAGTTGATCAACCACCTTCAGCAACGAGAACTCCTTAACGTCACCCTTTACGATCTCAACAACCCCAGCCTTGGTAACGTCCGGGTGCTCCTTCCTCCATCGCTTCGACAGGGATTGGAACGCAAGACATTCAGCCTTGGTGCCAACGTGCATTTCGTAGTGGGTTTCGGTTTCTCTTGTGCTGTAATATAATTTGTTCATACGCCTAGCCATTATACAATATGGGTTATACAGAATGGCTGAATTTGGCCTTTTCGCAGTCGCAACCCATTGATAGCACGGGTCGAAAATAAATCGGTTGACAGGTTTTTCATCGGTTTAACAGGACCCCCTCCAAAGCCTCTGCGCGTTGGTCGGCGGTGGCTACGATTGGTCCCCGGTCCATCATGCAGATAACGCAGAGGTGCTCCCGATATGCCTTGAATTGTTCCTCGGTTAGTTTCTTCTCCGCACAATGACAGATGTAGAGCCAGTCGTGGGGTTGTATATCGAGCCCTGTTTTAGACCAGTGAATGCTGCCAAATTGTGATACTGCAACCACCTCCGGCACCATCTTCGCCACGGCTAGTTTTTGGGCTGGGGTCATAGGTCCTCCGATGTTAATTGCGCTGTGCCTATTTCCCTGTCGAAACCCTGCTCCACCTCAAGCGCATACATTCGCCACCAGTTAAGGTCCGATTTGGCAGCCTCTATGCGACGTTTAATAGAAGCATTTTTCCTAAGCTGGCGGTAGTTTATAGCGTCAAACCCAGTCCGCCTCTCATAGTCCAGAACGGCAGACGACAGTATTCTGAGTATGGACATTTTTCTGTCTTCATTCATCGCTTGGCCTTTGGGTTGAGGGCATTTTCAATCAGTCGCTCGATATATTCAGCGTCTTCTGCATCTGGCGTGCGCAGGTATTTCAGAACTCGGGCTAGAGCTTTGTCTTTATCCTCCACCGCCTTGACGAGGAGTGAGAGGTCGGTTCGGGCTTGGGCGATAAATTCAGCGTTGGCTAGGTCCTGCTCATCGGAATAACAGAAGCAGTCTGCCAATGTTTTGGGGTCTGGATTTGTTTCCTTCGCATCAGTAACACAGGCCATTCGAAGCTCAGGCAAAACAAACACGCGCCACGGCCCTTCCGTCGCCTTCTCCAAATAATCCTTGATCCTGGTTAGGTCGGCGGGGGTCATACGTTCAGCCCTTCGATGATCTTGTTTGCGATTTCGTCAGTGATTCCGGTTCGTCCATCGGTCTGGACTAAATGCGGCTTTAGGTGCGCCATATCGCTGTCATCGTCCACGATAACGAAACGTGACACTTCTGGGTGTTTGTCCAGCCAAGCTTGTATTTCGTGGCCTCGCTGCGGGCTGGTATAGAGGCCGGATTCGAGCCGACCATCTAATATCGGAGACTGTCCAAGGCTATTATCCAATTCATCGAGTCCAAGGCTTTTCCAAAGGTATGGAAGGTTCTTGGAGAATCGCCGCCACGTTGACGAAAGGACAATCTTACAGCCAGTTTCAGCAACGATGCGGCGAATGATTGCGCACTTGGCGGGCTCTACACCCGTGCAACCTCCGGGCGCTCGTTCTCTGGTATAGCACCCGTTCAGGACACCATCCACATCGAGGAATAGGACTTTGATTTTCTCACTGCTCATAGATCGCGGGTGGTTGGTTCCGTGTTCGAACGTGTAATCGCAGGCAATAAGTTCCTGTTCGGTGTTCTCTCGGTCAGCCAATCCGTTGCAGCGCCAAATCCGATCGCCTTCGTATTGGAGAATGCCAACGTCACATTTTGGGCAGATTCGACTAACGACCCGTCCTTTGTCGTCACGTGGAACCTTTGGTGAAGGGAATTCGCGCAAAATCTGGTGCATGTTCGATTCGTGGTTAGATAAGATGCTCATTCGTCATTCCTTCGCTTGGGGTGGCACTTCGTGGCCTCGGCATCCGGTCTGATAGTCGAAGTTGTCACAGGTTCCGCACGGAATTACGCGCTTACCTTCAGCCAACTGCTGCTTAAGCCATTCGCGAACCCGCTTACCCGAAACCTGTTTTCCGTCGTCGTTGAAAAGTTTGCCGAGGAAGCTATCGGACCGTTTCAGCAAACCCTCGATGTTGGCGCACATGTGGATATTCCGGCTCATACTCCATCCCTCCCTTTCGCGGTGGTGGGTTCGATCATGGCGCGAGTCGGAATCTCAACAGTCCACCCTCTGCAACTATTGCCGGACCTGTCCTTGTGCCTGATTGGGTAAAGTGCGTTTGTCCAGTCGCCACCAGCGGGGAGTATTCGGACAATCTTTCCGCAAATTCCGCATTTGGCTGAATATGTTTTGCGTGGCTTCATACCTTCTCTTCACTCCTTCGCTTTGGTTGATTTCCACTTGAACGTGTTCGCCCCGGTTGATTCATCGGTCACAATCCACTCAGCGTAACCTTCACGGACTGCGTGGTATCTGAGGCTTTCGAGTTCCGACTTGGTGATGCGCCGACCAAATTCCAACCCCTCTTTGTATGACTCGTTTTTGTAATGCTCTCTGGACCGATAAAGCATCCAGAAGAACAGGATGATAACTGAGCACGTAATAATGATTGATAGAATGATCATGGGTTATTCCTTCGCTTTGGTTTGAGATGCGCCACAGTTCATGCAGTGCCCCATATTTGGATTTACTGCACTGGCCCCACAGTCGGAACACTCCGGCAAAATCACTTCGATTGGTTGGGCCTTATCCCGCCTCAACTCCTGAAGGGCGAAGGTGGGTGGGGTGGATGCCTTGTTTAGAGCCTCAGCAATGCCCCGCGCTGATGACTCAAGCGTGCAGTAACACACCGTGCTCGCGGTTCCGTTGTGGACTAAATGAACGATGTAATCCTGAGGCCCGCGCTTAAAAACTTCGTAATTCATAAATTCTTTTCCAGTAGCTCTTTTACATATCCAAGATCTCGAACAGCATCACCGCTTAGCCGAATCTCGCCAGCAGATGCAGCTTTCAGGTGGTCAAAATCAAACCAGCCAAGAGCGTTCTGGCTATTTTGCCGTAATCGGAGAATCTCCTGATCCTTCGCGGCGAGGGTGGATTCTAGAGCCTGAATTTCGGAGATGGCGCATTCGTTTGTTTCTTCCAGCGTTACCTTAACAGCGTTCAATTCATCATTCTTATCCCCGCTGGTCTGGCCGGAGGTGGAGAGGGCTTGAGATTTTGCGATAACGATTGCGCAGTCCGGTTGGTGTGGGATTTCGCCGCATTCTGTTGTTGCGTGGCAGAATGGACAGCGATTATCCCAAGCTCCGACTTTCGGTTCACGTCGAAGAATCGCCTCCCGCAGCGCTGAGTTTTGGGATTGGAGCTCGATGTTTTTCCTAGCAACGTTCGCAAGCCTCAATTGATAGCTTATGGCGCTGCTCTGCGAGAACACCGACGCCAAGGCCGCTATCAATCACCTCTTGCTCGGCCAACGTTCCGCCTGATAGCAGGTGCGCCAATTGGTCGCGTTGTTTCTGAAGTTGGTCCCGCTCTTTCTTCAGGTCGTCGCGCTCTTTGCGAATCTCGTCGTATGATTCCAGTCGCTTGACCGATTTCCTTGCTATCTGGACTTGCGGCTAAAGAAGCATACTCCTCGTCCGTGATTAACCCCTCGTTATGCAATTCCGCCCTCATGTATCGCACAAGGTCGAACAAACGGACGGACAGCGAATTGTCTTGTTGGTTGGGCACTAATTATTATTCCTCCGATGGGTCTAGGGCGGCACCGCAAAAAGGACAGTGCGTAATTGTAATCATCTTGGGGTCGGACCGCTTTGGTTTTGCACCGTCAATTCGCTGTAGCGGCAGGCCATACTTTCCGCTGAGGGTCAATGCTTCCCGGTTCAGTGACAGCATTGAACAGGCATCGGAAATCTTATAGCCCATCTTGCGGAGCCCATCGTCCTTCTCGCTCCAGCAATTGCACGTCTCTCGCTTTGTAATGCTGGCCACAGGAATATTCTGAATGTCGGTCAATGCTTTTGATAATTCGCTCATAAAACTCCTATTCCCGCGCCCGCTCAGTCTCAGCACTCATCACACGATGGGCTGAGTCGTTACCTTTTGATTCGTTGGAGAGGGGCGCGGGGAAATACGTGGTTTGCGCAAGGTTCAGAATCCACAGCGCATCGGCCATGTTGTCGTCGCTGATTTGTTTCTCGGGCCATTTTCGCTTGGCTGCGGCAACCATCTGGTCCTTGCCTGCGTTGCCTTTGCCTGTGGCGTGTTTTTTGATCTCGGAAGGGGAATAGCCGCGATACTCGATATTGAAATCCTGGCACCAGAGTTTAAGTATTCCTTGAAGCTCCGATTGCACTACTAGGGCACCCTGCATTTTCGGCGCACAATTCCGGGCTGCTTCGAAGAAAACCGTATCGACACCAACACCCTTTCGGATTTCTTCGAGCTTGGCCCGGAATCGAATAAGCCGCATACCCGCTGATTCATCGCGGCGGACGGATAAATCCCACGTTCCGAACGGTCCGTCAGAGTGAGCGAATCCGCAGTTTGTTGCCGGGTCTAGTGCGAGGATTTTCATGCGTTTATATCCGAATATGCCCATTAAGGCATCGGCTAGTTGGAGGTTGGGGTTCAAATTGGGCGAGTTCGCCTTGCGGCGGGCTTTCTTCCATTTGTCAATCTGGCTTAGATTTGCTCGCTACCTCTAAGTTCAGCCGGGCGCTATCCGGCATATCGGTAATATCAGAACGGAATTGAGTCATCCTCTTCCACTGACGGAACATCCGCAGGATTAATCTTCGCGTTCGCCTTAGGCACAACGAAATCTTTGATAACGTTTTTCGGTGGGTATCCGTTGTTGTCGTCTTCAATTCCGAGCTTCAGAACTCCGGCTTTGCCCACGCAGTCTTCAGCGGAAAGGCTTCCGGACTCGTATTTGTCCATCAGACCAGTCGCCTCGCAGAAGTTACGAAGTTGCGCCTCCATGTTTGGGTGAAGAATGCCGTTGACGTAACGCGATGCGCCGGAGGTGTTCCAGATTTGAACGTTCAGCTTAATAAATGGCGTGCCCGGAACCTTGCTTTTCGGTCCAGACTTGGCTGGCTCAGCCTTAACGACCTCGAACGGGTATTTAGCTTTTGGCCACAATTGGGCCTCAGCGATTTCTTTTGCGGATCTGGGAGTGAATTGCATATGTTTTAGTTATTATTTGATTTTTGACTTGAGAGATTCGATGACCTTGGCGGCCTGCGCCGTGTTGAATTCTGCGAAGCTTTCGGCGTTGGCCTTCTCCAGCCACTTCGCGGTGGTGTCGCTGTCAATTTTCAACAGTTCAACAAGCCGGTTGATTTCAGCAACCTGGTCCGGGGTTGCGATGGCAATAGGCGTTGCGGCTTTCTCGATAACGTCCTTTCCGTAGCGCGTAGCGAAATCTGCGTATTCCATCGCGAATGAATCGCTTTCTGAAAATCCGATAAGGCGAGACTTCTTCACCACTAGAAACCGACCAGGGCCGCGCTTCTGAGCTTGGCAACAAAGATCCAGTTCGTAGCGGAGCTTATCCCAACAATCTTCAACCTTGCCGATCTCGACGCGCTCCCCTTTATCGTTCTGGCCCCATTCCGTCTTTTCGTGGGCAATGAAAATAACGTTCATATCCAAACGATTGGTCGCGGCAACCAGGCGGCGCATATATGCAATGGCTGGCTTTTTATCGGCCCCAAACGCGTTCTTATCCCCAAGCTTCTCAGCCTCATTGGCAACCGCTGTGTTGAAGAGTTTCGAAATGGAGTCGACAATTACCGTTTTGTAATCGTGAGACTCAGCGGCAAGTGCCTTGAATTGCTCAATGACGGTTTCAAATTCCAGTGAACCATCTTCAGGCCCGAGGTATTTACCGCCCGACTTTTTCAAGCGCTCCATGTAATGCGCTCGGGCTGCGCCGCCTTCGGTGTCGATATAATAGACGGATGGGAATGATAACCCAAACCACGTCTTGCCGACGCCAGATGGTCCGTACAGTGTGAACTTTGGCTTGGATGGTTCGACCTTTAGGGGGTCTTTTGCTCGTAGTTTACTCATAAATTTGTTTGGGTTTTGGATTCGCGCTTCGAGATAAGCTCCTCTGCGGTGTATTGAGCCAGCACGGCTTTGACGCTTTCCTGCATCGCCGGATCAACGATGCGGACCATGTATTGCTCGCCAACCTCTTTATATAGGTCCGCTACACGCTCCTTCTGTGGGTGATAATTCAGCGCGGCGACGATCTTGACCGTTTGAAGATCCTTGCTGGCCCCCTCGGTTTCGACCTGCTCCTTCTGAATTCTGATTTCGATGTCCTTGACGCTGACAATGAGGGGCGTTTTGGTTGAGAACCCCTCGGACATGATTCGGCCCGTGACAGCGCCCATTCTCATTTCTACGCCAACATAACCAGTTGGAACAGTGCACCAGCCACCAAGCAGAAACGTGAGGGCCACTAAAGCCACGATTGATAGAGCGATATACTTTTTCATGATTAACTATTTACCTTTCTTGTGTTTTTCGATTTCGGAACAGATGAACCACGCCGCAACGGCGACGATGGCTAAAACCAGGATGACTCTTTCGATTGCAGTTCATTTAAAATTCCCCCCGCTCAGGTTCGGCCTGCGCTTCACGGGCTACCGACTCCGCCCGATACCGTGCGTGTTATGGTTGACGTGGCGTAGCTTGTGGCTCAGCGGGGAAGGGGTTAATTGTGGCGGATGTTTCCGACAGTTCCGCAGCTAGGGCACTTGAGCAGCAACGGAACCAATGTTTTAAAAGCTTCTTTCGGGTTCATAAACCCGCATTTCGTGCAGGCGCATTCAGTCCATTTTCGATTATGAGCCTCAATAGCTTCGTCGCGCCTTCTAACCTGTTCCTCGGTTTCGCCGCTGTAGGCTAGGCCCGGGATGTGAACGACAGTCATAGCGTCGTGAGTTTATGTGTTCAAAATCTTCAAGATCCTTTCCCTTGCCGATGCCCTAGCTTTTGTGTTCCGCTTGTGATGAATGGTTTTCCAATCGCAAATACGGAGCAGCTTTTCGGCGAAAGTTTGAGCTGCACGCCTTGTCTTGAAACCCGCGTGGCTGGCAATCAAATTGCGGTTTGGGAAAATACGGAGCCCGCTTGGGATGTGGGTTATTGTGAAATTGAAATCATAATCCTCGTCATTTGGCCTAACCGCGAGCAAGCCTGACGCAAAAGCATCGACAGTTCTGGGGCCAACCGTCCCAACGATATTAATTTTCTTCGGTTTCCACGTTCGTTTCATAACATTCTTACTATGCTGCGGCTTGGGTTCTCTTTGTTTTCAGCTGCCTTAAAAAAGCGGCCAACCCGTTCGCTTGGTGGTAAAGGTCGTCAATAAGCTTGGTGTCGTTAATTAGCGGGGCAGTCTCCTCAATCTCAGCCATGCGCCCCTTGCATCCGTTGTAGCGGCCTAAATCCAGGGCGTTACTTGGTGCTGTAAATTCCTCAACAGACTTAACGCCGCCCATCGCCTCAACGAATTCCGCATCGTACGTTTTGCGCGGCGGTTCCGTTACAGCCTTAGCGGCCTCGCGAACATCGTGTGTTTCAACCGGACGGTTCTCCTTCGCAGCCATCTCGTTTGCGCGGGACCATGCTTCTGGCTGCTTATCCGGCGGCAGCGTTGAAAGCTCTCTCGCCTGTCGCTCTGATGCTGGGACCGATTCACAACCAGCGGTTGTCAAAGTTTTGGCTACGTTTGCCGATGCGATATATTGATTAGACCTCTGATAGCTCCAGCCCCACTTTGCGCGGCAATAGCTATCAAAGTTCTTATACTCGGCGCGATATAAACGCTGGTCGCGGATCTCAAGGAGCGCGTTGCCGACGTCTACGAACTGGGCGAGACCTTTGCTGATTGTTCGCTCACACTGTGCAAGCTTGGATTGCTCCAACTCCGTCAACGTTTCTTGGGGGCTATTCATATCATTTACCTTTCCGTGCGTGTGCGAGGGCTGCGGTCCAGCAGTCGCGGTAGAAATAGTCTTGATGAATTTCCATGCGCTTTCTCCAATCCATAAACGCCTGCTCGTCTGGGTCTACTTCCGGCGCGGGCGGTGGCGGGAGTGGTTGCCAGTGGGTTACGCCGAAAGTGGACCAGTCGCCACCCCTGTAATAAGACGTGAACTGATCGTCGCGCACCTTCTTGTTGATGCACAGATATTGCCCATCTTTGTCTGGCCTCTGCTCCGCCAGCTTAATCCACCCACCAGCAGCGACAGCTTTCTTGCGTCGGAAGGCGAGGTAGGGCATGGCTCCTCTTTCTATCAATACTCGAACCGTGCAACCCTCATGACTGTTTCGCCTCCACTCAACCGAATCACCGCTACACCTGTAATCCATGTCCAGCGTTAACCACTCATCCAGCCCCACGAGTTCAAAGCCTTCGCCGGGGTCGATGCGGCGGCGATAGATAGAACTGACGCTAAAATAACTAAACGATGTTTGACCAAAACGCCGAAAGTAAGTGCTCCAGCATTCATCCGTCTCCAACTTCGGCTCAAACCTCTTGCAGTCGTCGCCAGTAAAGGTCCAGAAACCGTACTTATCTTCGATGGGTAATTGGTCGATGGTCATAATCTTACCTGAATAGCTTGTGGGCAATTGCGACACCCACGTAAGCCCCAAGCGATGTTGCGAGCACTTGAACGGCGTAGTGCTGGAACCCGAGAAACATGAACGGCGTAAAGACCACAGTGCCAAGTAGCAAACTGAGCATTGCCGCTGCGGCTCTTATACCGGCGTGGTCTATCAGCCAGTCCGTAATTAAGTTTAGAAGTTTCATAGTTGGTTCTTCTTCCAGTTCAATTGGCGAGCGCGGCAGGATTTAATCGTGGTCATATCCATCAACCTTAACTTCGTCTCGGGTCACAGTGATCTGGCAGTGGTCGCCGAACATTTCCTTCATGGTTTCGTCGTCGAAGTTCTTCAGGAATTCCTTAACTTGTGGGTAGATCTCACTAATCACCGGGTCGTAATCCTTGTTTTCCTTGCCGCCAAAGAGTGTTTTCCGTGAGGCCCATTCGGAATCCTCAACATCGTTAATCCGAACGTAATCGGTGTTTGCGCTGAATACGCACTCCTCGCCATCGTTGAAATATGGCGTGTATTGTTTCCAAGAAAATGACTCCAGACTTGGGTTTGATTGGAAAAGGTGAGCAGACTCTGATTTGAAAAACGCCTTGGACTCTTCAAGAATCTGCGTCTTTAGTTCCGCGTGTTTTGATTTGAGTTCTTCGAGTTTTGTCATAGTGATTTAATCTTTGAGTGTTGTTCTGTAGTCGATTTCAGGGGGATCAACTGAGATAGGAGGTGGTGTATTAATAATCACGGTGGTTGCTGCTGTGCTTGGTGGCGTTTGGTTTGGTTTGTATTCCTTCAACTTTTGAGCCGATGGCGGAAGCGCGCCTTTCCCATTGTTCATCCAGTCAATCAGGGGCATCTCCTGCAAATAATCCTGAGCAGTGGGGATGAATCGGCCCTTAAAATCCTCGGCGATATGTTGTTCACCGATGTCCCGAACACTAACCTTTTTGCCGGACGAGTTTGTAATAGTGACACCAAATATCCGTTCAAGGATCGTGGACAGGAACCAGCAATTGTGAGTCAAAGCGCGGTGCCGATTGTCGCAAATTGCGCCCTTACTGGAGTCCATGAGATTATGTATCTCGATGTAATCCTCTGGCCTCCCACCAAAGCGACGGGCGGAAGACTCGGCATGTATCCACGGCTTGCTCATAAAATCCTCTCAATCGTCTTCCTAACGCTCAAAAACTTAATGCTCCGCTTCCGGTTCAGACCCAGCTTGGACCGGAGCCAGAATCTAAGGCTGAATTTGTTCCGCTCCTTGGCTTCGAGGACCAGGATTAGGGCGGCGATGAAGACCAGCAGGCACAGCATCAGCTTGGCTAGGGGCCAGATGGGGGTTAGGTCGGGCATTAGAATTGGGCTGGTGTGTAGTTAAGCTGCTCCAATTCACCACCACTGAAACCAATGGCAGCAATAGACTCAAGGCGGGCGAGGTCCATATCGACACGGGCCTTGATTGCTTCCAATTTTGGTCGAGTGCGCTTCAACCAAATCTGGCGGGCCTTTTCTGCCATCTCATCAAACGTCAAAAGCGCATCGCCCCAGCGTGCCAACAGGAAGAATCTGTCCTGCCAATCATATTCGCCCCGACCGACGCCGATCAAAAGCGGGTCCTTATCTCGTGGGCTTTCTGGATGCCAGATTTCAAGGCGCTTAAAGAGGTTCGCATCCTTGGCATAAGCAGCGACCTGTAAAACACGTAGCGGGATTGGCTCCATGTCGTATTTCGAAATCTCGGTTCGTGCCGGAAACAGCACGGCGAAAACGTTTGATTCGAGTTGCGTAATAGTGCGGTATGGCTGGCGAGTCGCTGTGTCTGGATTTGACAGCCGCTTCTGACCTTCAAGACCAAGCTTCTCGATTATATCAAGGCTTTCTGAGTCGGCAGCCATCACGCCAAACTCGCCTTTGATTTCTTCAACTTCGTATGTTTCGACTTTCATATAAATTCTACTCCTTCTCCAGTTGCTTTAGGGTTTTACCCTGCATGATTGAATCCATGTGCTCGCGAGCCAGTTGCCGGATTGCTTCGCGCCGCTCTGTAACCGAAAGAATCTGCTTAATATCGGTCGCGAGTTCAGCGGCAATATGATTTACGATCCGGTCCGCAAGCTCTGATTCGATGCGCTCGGCAAGTTTTGTCTTAAGACTTTCGCGGTCCACCAGAGACCAAGCGTCCGTCAAAACCTCGAATGGAATTTTGATTCGGTTGTTATAGTCTGGCTGAATCCACCCGCCCTCCCCGATGTATTTAAGGACAGCCTTTTCAGCGGCGTGTTTAATTTGTTCTTCAAGATTGCTCATAATTTACTCTGGTTGCTTAAGTGATTCCAAAACTGCGGTTAGTTTCGCGATGGCATCGAACCCTTCATGATCAGAAAGCCACTCAGATTCGTTTGCCTCTGAAACCAGAACGTTTTCAGCGAGGTATGCCGCACGCCGCACCTGCTCAAGCTCGATGTCGATGAGTTGGGCGAGGTTGGCGCGAAGGTTGAGAATCGTTCCGTGGCGGTCATGGTCCTCTTGCGATGGCAACCACTTCTCCACAATTCGCTTGGCTAGGGGGCTAGGCATGAGTCGTTCCACTCCTTTCGCTGTCGCTGGGTTCCTTTGCTTTTGAGATAGACTTGCAGGCCATATATCCGCGCTTCATTCCGGCTCGCTCAGCCCGCATCATGCCACGCAAAACTTCGGTGAGCGTCTGGCGGCATGTAAGGCACACATTTACACCTTCGCTTCCGGCGACATAAATTCTTAGATGTGTAACATCTTCAGCTAAATACTGAGTCTGGCACACGTCGCATTTTGATTGAGTTTCGGCACTCATTCTTCCCGTCATTTCGATTGGGCTGAGATGGCGGAGTCGATGGCGGCGCGGAGGGTTGGTCCGGAAAAATCTGGCAGCGTTGCGTCGTCTGGCACCAAATCAACGGTGTCGCCTTCAGAAAGCTTACCCAGAATCGTGTAGTTCTGATGATTAGCATCCATCCAATCAAGCCTCCGCTTATCATCCGACTCTGGGCGGTGGTTCCATACGGCGATGGCTTCGGATTCGGTGTCGTGCATCGGGCCCACAATCTTGCACTTTTTGCATGTGATCCGGTGCCAGCCATCCATTGTTATAGGCTCGGCTTGCCCCGAACAAAACGGACACATCTTCAGCTCTGGCGCGGTGGATGACGAGGGGGTCATGTGTTCACGGGGTTGGGGTCCTGTAATCCATTAGGAATTTGGGGACGAAACGTGGCTTCCGGGTCGATTACCAACAACGCCTTGTCTAGAAGCAGCTTCGCGCTATCAACCTCACCAAGGCCGATATAAGCTCGGGCCATCTTGATTAGGTTCAGTGTCTTAGTATCAATTGTTTGGGTTGAGTTCATTTTGCTTCCTCTCGAAAAACAGGGCCATTGACAGAAAGAACAGGGATGCGATTGGAGTCTGGCTGTAGGAAATCGCGGCCAAAGCTCCGAACATTAGGCGGTAGAGGGTCATGCGGCCTCCTCGTATCGGCGGACATTGCGAACGACTTGGATTCCGCTAGCGGTCCTGCGGGCTTCCAGGTTGAAGAAGAACATTGCCGCTGCGATGCACAGGGAGCCGGTTACAGCGGTTGCAACTTTCGAAGCTGCGTAGAAACGTTTTGTTCCCTCACGTGTCGCGGCAATGGCTTTGTCGCGATGTGTAACCATCAACGTGCGAAACTCTTCAGCAAGGTCCGGCCTCTTCTGCTGCAACCCTTCGAGGAAATACTTGAAGACATATTCCTTCATCGATTGACCTTCGTCCTCCGAAACCGCCTCTTGACCGATGCGGCTACGGAGCGAAACCGGAATATTCGCACTCCAGTTGATAGTTCCTTCGCCGGTCGGATTCGTATTTGGTGAAAGTGTGCTCATCTTGTTTCTCGTTTTGGGTCAACCGGAGCGGCGGGATACATCGTCCACCGCCCCGGCCTTAACCCCGCGTCACCTATGCATGG
>Ga0196964_10000785_pt1 | contig 17610 bp, 17 predicted proteins | sample S1_10metaG_FD_148615 | JGI IMG/M metagenome (GOLD analysis project Ga0196964, IMG submission 148615) | Soil microbial communities from Anza Borrego desert, Southern California, United States - S1_10 | ecosystem: Environmental > Terrestrial > Soil > Desert | place: USA: California | collected... | reverse complement strand
CGAGATCACCAGGGATGCGGTGCTGCTGGTGGCTGAGCGCAACAAGTTCGACAGTGCGCAGGTGTGGCTGGGTCGTCAGAAGTGGGACGGCATACCACGCGTTGAGCGCTTCTTTCCACGCTACCTCGGCACTGAGGACAACGCCTACACACGAGCGGTGGGGCGTTACCTGTGGACTGCGCTCTCAGGTCGAGTGATCAAGCCAGGCAGCAAGGCCGACATGGCCCCGGTGCTGGTGGGTGAGCAAGGCGCGGGAAAGTCCCAGGCAGTGGCCGCAATCGCCCCTGATCCAATGTTTTTCACTGAGATCAGCTTCGGTGAGAAAGACGACGACAAGAGCCGCAAGATGCGCGGGCGCTTGGTAGCTGAGTTAGGCGAGCTGCGCGGTCTTCATACATCGGAGTTGGAATCGATCAAGGCTTTTATTACAAAAACGCATGAGGACTGGACACCCAAGTACAGAGAGTTCAACACCGTTTTCCCACGCCGGTTGGTGTTCATCGGGACCACCAACAAGGAAGAATTTCTGGCCGATGAGACGGGTAATCGGAGGTGGTTGCCGGTCCGAGTAGGGGCATGTAGGGGAGTGGACGTGGAGGCAATTCGGCGGGACCGGTTACAACTTTGGGCGGAGGGCGCGGAGATTTTTGGACGGGTCGGAATCGATTTTTCGGACGCCGAAAAGCTCGCTTTAAGCGTCCACGCCGATCACATGATGAGCGATCCGTGGGAGCCGAAAGTTAAGAAATGGCTGGCTGAGCCGGAAGAGCAGGTTGGGCAGCCACCAGCCACACGCGATTTTTTGCACGCTCATGACGTGCTTGAGAACGCGCTAAAAATTGAAGCCCGCAATATTAAGCGTGTTGACGAGATGCGGATAGCTGCAGTTTTACGCGCGTTGGGCTATACGCACAAAAGATTGCAGATTGAGGGGAGAAGGAGCTGGGTCTTCTGCCCAACCTGCCCAACCGTGCCCAACCCGAAAGCGGACCAGGTTGGGCAGCGCTAGGCCGCATGGATAGTGGCTTTAGACCTAAGTGCCTAACCTGCCTAACCTATATATATAAGAGATATCTGGAGATATGTATATATATGTACAGTTACATTTAGTATACAAACTAGCGTTTCCAGGAAAAGGATGGGAAAAAGGTTAGGCACGGTTAGGCAGGTTAGGCACGTAAAAAATTGCAGATTGGAGAATCGACGGTGAATAAGCGAATTGTTGGGGTGAATGAGAGGGGGTTGCGCATCGGCGAAGACCATCATCATGCGCGGCTGACAAATGCGGAATGCGAGCTGATCCGAAGGCTTCATGAGCAGGGTTGCAGTTACAAATTCCTCGCTCAGAAATTTGAGGTGGGGAAGTCAACCATCGGCGACATCGTGAAGTTCCGAAGGCGCGGGCAGTTTGCTGTTGGGTGGCGAGAGGTGGTATTGGGCTGACGGCTTAAAACGCGCTAGGAGGCGATTTTGGGTTGCGATGCACCATGGGTATTGCTGCCTCGCAAAAAGCGCATGGCGGGGCGATTTGGCCTGTCGCTGAGGATGAGTTGGGTGCGTTGGGATTCGCTGGATTTCGGCGGGTTGGTGGTACGCGTACCTGGTTGTATGGTCGATAGATTCGGGTTGTATGAAACTAACACCAGAAAAGCTGACCGCGTTTTGCGCTGCGCTCGCAGAGACCTGCAATGTGGGTCGGGCTTGCGCTGCGGTCGGTGTTTCTCGCTATACCGCGTACAAGTGGCGCAAGGAGATGCCCGAGTTCGCCGAATCGTGGGACGACGCGATGCGCGCTGGAGTGCTCGCGCTGGAGGATGAGGCTCATCGCCGTGCGTTCGAGGGGACTACAGAACCGGTGTTCCATCGTGGTGATGAGGTGGGCTCGATTCGCAAGTACAGCGATACGTTGGCCATCTTCTTGCTCAAGGCACACAATCCTGAGAAGTACCGAGAGAACTCGAAGATCGACCTGACCGCAAAACTCTCCATCGGCGAGATGAGCGAAGAGGAAATCAAAGCCGAACTTGCTTCGTTGCTGGGCACTGGTGTTGTGCCTACCCCTGCGTCCGATGACGGTAGTGACCTCACTTGAGCGGGATGCGCTAGCGCGAGCACTACTTCTGGCGCGAGAGCTAAAGCGTCGCAACCCTTGGCGACCGTTACCTGGTCCTCAAACGCTGGCCTTCAACTCGAAGGCTGATGTCATTGGATACGGTGGCGCGGCGGGTGGTGGTAAGACCGACCTAGCCTGTGGTAAGACTCTGACTCAGCACCAGAAGGTGCTTGTGTTACGTCGAGAAGCCACGCAGCTCACGGGCATCATCGACCGATTCACCGAACTCATTGGTAGCCGCGATGGCTACAACGGGGCTGAGCGCATTTGGCGTCTGCCTGACCGCAAATTGCAGATTGAGTTTGGCTCGACGCCAGCGCTCGATGATTGGAACAAGTACCAGGGCAGGCCCCATGACCTATTGATCTTCGATGAGGCCGCGAACTTCTTGGAAGGCCAAGTGCGTGCCTTGCTTGGTTGGTTGCGCTCGGTAGATCCCAAGCAACGTTGTCAAGCGCTCCTCACCTTCAACCCGCCGACCACGGCAGATGGGCGGTGGATCATTGACTTCTTCGCACCCTGGCTAGACCCCAAACACCCTGTACCGGCTGAGCCTGGCGAGCTGCGTTGGTTCGCCATGATCGACGGCAAAGAGGTGGAGGTGCCAGACGGCCAATCGTTCGTTCACGGTGGTGACCTCATCAAGCCGATGAGTCGCACCTTCATCCCGTCGCGGGTTAGCGACAACCCGTACCTGATGGGGACTGGATACATGGCCACACTGCAATCGCTGCCCGAGCCGCTGCGCTCGCAAATGCTTCACGGCGACTTCCAAGCGGGTGTTGAGGACGACCCATGGCAGGTCATTCCAACGGGCTGGGTTGAGATTGCCATGGCGCGCTGGAGCAGGCCCGACAAGCTGCCCCCGATGGACTCCATGGGCATCGACGTGGCGCGAGGCGGCAAGGACTCCACCGTGATAGCTCGCCGCCACGGTATGTGGTTCGACGCACCCTTGACCTATCCGGGTAGCGCCACACCGGATGGGCCGACCGTAGCGGGCCTGGCGCTGGCTGCCAGCCGTGATGGGGCCATTCATCACATCGATGTGATCGGTGTGGGTAGCTCGCCCTATGACTTTCTGAGGCAGGCGAACCAACCCGTCATCGGCGTCAACGTGTCCGAGAAAGCGCTGGGCATGGATCAATCGGGGCGGCTGTCGTTTTTCAACCTGCGCAGTGAGCTGTGGTGGCGGATGCGCGAGGCGCTGGACCCGGCCAACAACACCGGCATTGCGCTGCCCAATGACAACCGGCTGCGTGCAGACCTTTGCGCGCCGACCTGGGAAGTGAGGAGTGCGAGCATCAAAGTCGAATCGCGCGACGAGATACTGGCCCGAATTGGCCGCAGCCCTGACTACGGCTCGGCCTACATCCTTGCGTTGATCGATACGCCCAAGCGCAGGAACCTTCCCGGTTCGCGTAGGAAGTCCAACGACCACGACCCCTACGCAGTCCTGGGGTAGGTCCTCAACCAGGTGCGCGTACCCGCGACAACCAAACCTAGCATCCAGCCGAAGTCAATCCTTATGACGCGCGCTGCCAATGCTGAACTTTCAACGCTTGATGACGAATTTGAACGTCGGGCCCTTGCTCGATGCCATCGAATCGCGTCCAGAACTTTGGCAAGAAATCACCGTCAGGCAGGAAGCACCCGGTAGTCCTCACCGCGACACCGAATGTATTTGGTTGCGTGGCCCACGCGAGATAACGGTGCAGTCAGTGTTTCACGACACCTACTGCGTTGACTATCCGGCGATGACGAAACTGGCCGAGGAGGTCTACCCACTGGCAGCTCCAGTGCTGCGCGACATGGGCATGACAGTGCTTGGCCGCGTGATGATTGCGAAGCTGCGCCCCGGTGGGGTCATCGAGCCGCATGAAGACCAGGGTAGGTACGCCAAGTCCTTTACGCGCTATCACTTGGTGCTCAAGTCCGAGCCAGGCAACGTCTTTGAGTGCGATGGTGAGTCAGTGCACATGGCACCAGGCGAGCTGTGGTGGTTCAACCATCGTGGTCAGCACACCGTGCGCAATGGGTCGAGTGAGCCGCGCACGCACTTGATCTTTGATATCCAGCACCCTGCCCGCACAGCACTGCCGCTTACGAGCAGTCTGAAGAATCCGGCAGCCGGTGTGCAGATCGCAGAGATTCCGATGGCTGCGCGCATCGATGAGATATGGGGGCTGCTTGAGGCTCACTGGCATGAGATCGCGCGCAACAAGGAGGTCATGGTGCTCAAGCCTGACCGTGCGCGATACGCCGAAGCTGAGGCCAACGGAAACCTCATCTGCCTGGCTGCACTTGACCCGGATGGCGAGATTGTTGGGTATTCCGTGTCGTTCATCGGCCCACACATCCACTACGCCGATTTGATCGTGGCCAACAACGACGTGTTGTTTCTGCGTGAAGACCTTCGTTCAAGCCGGATCGGCCTGAAGCTGCTTAAGGAAACGGAGCGGGTGGCCACGGCCAGGGGTGCGCGGCTGATGCTGTGGCACGCCAAAGAGAACACTGCGCTGGCCAAGATCATGCCGAGGCAAGGCTATGGCGTGCAGGACATCATTTTCAGCAAGACATTGGGGGAGTCCCCATGCAAGGAGAATTGAATGGGGATTACCTCGACCATTGTTGCGGTAGCGGGGGCTGTCTACACTGCGAAGAAACAAGGTGACGCGGCTGACGCGCAACAAGATGCGGCTGAACAGCAAGCTGCTGCGATGGCAGAGCAAGCTGCCGCCGTTGAAGCTCAGACCCAAGCGCTGCGGGATCAGATTGCGCAGCAGCAGTTGGCCATGGAGGAGATGGCCACTAATAACACCTCGCTTCTGACGCAACAGCAAGAACAATTTGAGGCTTTGCAAACGCAGTCAGAGCAACAACTTAGCCTCTACTCAACGATGCTGTCTCAGCAAGCCGAAGAGACCAAGGCGCAGGCCCAGCTTGCCGAGGAAGCCAAGAACCGCGCAAATCAGAAGAGGCCGGCGACCGAGGCTTTCATATCCGAGGCGGAGCGACGCGAAAGCGCTGGTCAATCGAGCACCATGTTGACGGGTCCAATGGGTGTGTCTCCAAACACGTTGACCTTGGGCCGCAACACCCTGCTTGGGGGCTAACCGATGGATGTGAAGAACCCCCGGGACTTACTGCTGGCGCGCTGGAGTAGCCTCAAGAACGAGCGCGCCAGCTTTATGGCTCACTGGCGCGAGATCAGCGACTATCTGCTTCCGCGTAACGGGCGCTTCTTCGTCAGTGACCGCAACAACGGCCAGCGCAAGCACAACAACATCTATGACTCCACTGGCACCCGCGCATTGCGCGTGCTCGGTGCGGGTTTGATGGGTGGGGCCACGAGCCCCGCACGTCCGTGGTTTCGCCTGGCAACTGCCGACCCCGACATGATGGACTTCGCGCCAGTGCGGCTGTGGCTGTCTCAGGTACAGCGCATGATGCTCGACATCTTCCAGCGCTCCAATACCTACCGCGCCTTGCACTCCCTGTATGAGGAGATTGGTGCATTCGGCACAGCCGCGAGCGTGGTGGTCGATGATTTCGATGATGTCATTCGGCATCACGTGTTGACTACTGGCGAATTCGCCATTGCGCAGGACCATCGCGGCGAGGTCTGCACGCTCTACCGCGAGTTCGAGAAGACCGTGGCGGAGCTAGTCGGTGAGTTTGGTTATAACCAGTGTTCGCTCACGGTGCGCAACCTCTATGACCGTGGCACCCTGGATGCTCCGATACCGATCATTCACGCCATCGAGCCGCGCGCAGACCGTGAACGGGACCTGTCCAAGCGCGACGCTGTGAATATGGCGTACAAGTCCTGCTACTTTGAGCAGGGGCGTGACGAGTCAAAGTTTCTGCGTGAGTCGGGGTTCAAGACCTTCAACGCGCTTGTCCCGCGCTGGTCGGTGGTGGGTGGTGACATCTATGGTAGCGCCCCCGGGATGGAAGCTTTGGGGGACATCAAGCAGCTCCAACACGAGCAGCTACGCAAGGCGCAGGGCATCGACTACATGACCAAGCCGCCGCTGCAGGTCCCGACCTCGATGAAGAATCACGAGGTGGACATGCTCCCGGGTGGGGTCACTTACGTTGACTCGCCAGGCGCGTCCGGTGCCATCCGCACCGCGTTTGATGTGCGCATTGACCTGAGTCACTTGCTTGCTGATATCCAGGATGTGCGTAGCCGCATCAACCAGACTTTCTACACGGACTTGTTCTTGATGCTGGCAAGTTCATCGCGCACCAACATGACGGCCACCGAGGTGGCAGAGCGTCACGAAGAGAAGCTGTTGATGCTGGGCCCGGTCCTTGAGCGGTTGCACAACGAGCTTTTGGACCCTCTGATTGAGCACACCTTTACTCGAATGATCGAGACAGGACTAGTGCCCCCGCCACCGGAGGAGCTGCATGGCGTTGACTTGAACGTTCAGTATGTCTCGATGTTGGCACAGGCGCAGCGCGCTGTGGCGACCAACTCCATCGACAGGTTTGTTGGCAATCTCGGGCAGGTCGCTCAAATCAAGCCCGATGTGTTGGACAAGTTCGACTCCGACAAGTGGGCCGATGCCTACTCGGACATGCTCGGCGTGGACCCGGAGCTGGTGGTATCGAGCGAGCAAGTTGCGCTAATTCGCAACGCTCGCGCTCAGGCCGCAGCGGCTGCGCAGCAACAAGCGCAGATGGCACAAGCCGCCGCAACTGCCAAGGACCTTTCGGCTGCGAAGACCAACGAGGAAAGCGCCCTCACCAATGTGATTAGCATGTTCAGCGGCTACAACTGAGAACACGTTAGGCGCACCACCGGAAACCCGCCACCAGGCGGGTTTTTTCTTTGTAGGTTCAGCGGTGCGCGTATGGCGTTGGGAGTAGGAATACTTAGCAGGTTAATGGCGCTCACACGGAGGTGACTGAGCATGTTGAGTAAAGAACGAAAGGACGTGAATAATGGTTGCTCCAACAAACACGGGTGCAAGCCCGGTCGTGGCGGTTGATGAAAACGGTGATGTAGTCGTTGCCCTAGGCCAACCTGCCACTGCGCGGCAAGTCTCGGTAACCACCTCAAATGCCAACACCGCGCTAACCGCCACGGTACGGCGCATCAGCATCAAGGCTCGCGGTTGCGACATGCGCTACGCAATCGGTAGCACCGCGCAAACGGCCAACGCGACCACTTCTCACTTCATCGAAAACGGCGAGCGCTTAGACCTCGCTGTTCCACTCAGCGCAAACATCGGCGTCATCCGGGATACAGCAGCAACCGCTAACGGTGCGCTGGAGATAACGGAGCTGACCTGATGTTGCACCGAGCCACAGCTACTGCGGCGGTTCGCCGTGCCAGTCAGAAGTCGGGCGTGCAGGTGATCAGGTCACTGTTTGCGCGCGGTGAGAAGGGTGTTTGGTTCGACCCAAGCGACCTGTCAACGATGTTTCAAGACAGTGCCGGCACTACGCCTGTCACTGCCGCAGGCCAGCCTGTGGGCAGGATCGTGGATAAGTCGGGCAATGGTGTGGCTGCAACGCAAGGCACGGCGGGCAGTCGCCCCGTACTTCGACAAGACGCCAGCGGTAAGTATTACCTTGAATTTGATGGCACGGACGATTGGCTGGCGACCTCTGCCATCGACTTCTCTGCGACTGACGAGATGTTCATTGGGATCGGTATTCAGAAGGCAGCCTATGGGGCAATCGCCATCGCACTGGAGTTGAGCGCAAACACCAACTCGAACAGTGGCTCCTTCTTCGTGGCTTGCCCCATCACTGTCTCGGGCGTCAACGCTCAGGTGAAGGTATCGGGGACGACGCCAACCGGCAACGCTCTGACTGCGGTGCTACCAGCAGCTCCTGCGCCATTCGTACTGACAGCTCGCATCGACATCAGTGCGAACTCGAACACGATCAATATCAATGGGACGAATACACCTAGCAACGGCCAGTCCACCGGCGGTGGGAACTTTGGCAATCACGCCTTGTACATAGGTCGCCGTGGTGGGTCCACGCTCCCGTTCGTCGGGGCAATCTACCAGATTGTCGTCTGCGGTGGCTCTGTGACTGCACTCAACACCTCCAGGGCGGAGCGGTATCTAAGCGCCGTCACTTTGTAGCTCGGAGGTGCGCGTACCTACAGCGGGCGCGCATAGATTGCGCACCATGAGTTCACACGACCCACTCGACCTGAGAGGTCAAGAACGAGCCAAGGATGACGCGCAATTGCGCAGTCGGCTCGCAAAGACCAACGAGGACGAGGATTTCAAGTGGCTCATGGGTAGCAAGCGGGGCCGTCGCATTGTGTGGCGGCTTCTGGATCGAGCTGGGGTGTTTCGGCTTTCGTTCAACACCAACGCAATGCAAATGGCATTTGCCGAGGGTAATCGCAACGAAGGTCTACGCGTCCTGTCGCAGATTCACACGCTATGCCCTGAGCTGTACCAGGTAATGGTGAAGGAACAAGCATCACATGACAACCGAATCAACGATGACGACCGCCGCAACGACCACTGAAGGCCAAGCATCGCAAGACGCGACGAACGTAGCCGCCGCAGTTGCCGCTCCCGCAGCAGCCCCTGCCGCAGCCGCGCCCGCCGCGTCAACACAGCAGCAAGCGACCGAAGGGCAGACATCGGCACCGGGTGAGACCGGCAATGCTGGTGAGCAGGCCAAAGGTGACCAGGCAAAGCCAGCAGTGGCTGCGCCTGAGAAGTACGAGTTCAAGATGCCCGAGGGCGTTGAGTTGGGTGACAAGGGCATCGCAGCATTCTCGGAAGTCGCCAAGGAACTGAATCTGCCGCAAGACGCTGCGCAAAAAGTGCTCGACAAGATGGGACCGGTAATTAACGCCCAACGCGTCGAGTCTGTAGCAAAGGCGAAAGCTCAATGGATTGAGAGCTCAAAGACTGATGCTGAGTTTGGTGGCGAAAAGCTCGCCGAGAACTTAGCAGTGGCCAAGCAAGCACTCGATACGTTCGGCTCACCTGAGCTAAGCAAGCTGCTGAGTGAGTCCGGCCTGGGCAACCACCCCGAGTTAATCAGGGCGTTCTACAGGGCGGGTAAGGCTATCAGTCAGGACAAATTCGTTCCAGCGGGAACGGGCGGGTCCTCAGGAGCACGGGACGCAGCCGCGACCTTGTTCCCCAATCAGAAACATTGATTTAAAGGAGCTTTAAATGGCAACTCTTTCCACGATCCATCCGACGTTGTTGGATGTCACCAAACGTCTCGACCCCAACGGGAAGATCGACACCATTGCCGAAATTCTGGCACAAACCAACGAAGTGTTGGAGGACATGGTGTTCATCGAGGGCAACCTGCCCACGGGTCACCGCACCACCATCCGCAGTGGCTTGCCCACCCCCACGTGGCGCAAGCTGTACGGTGGCGTTCAACCCACCAAGTCCACCACCGTGCAAGTCACCGATGCGTGCGGCATGTTGGAAGCCTACGCTGAAGTTGACAAAGCGCTGGCCGACCTCAATGGCAACACCGCTGCATTCCGCTTGTCGGAAGACCGCGCACACATCGAGGGGATGAACCAAGAGTTTGCCTCCACGCTGTTCTACGGCAATGAAGCAACTGAGCCGGAAGCCTTCACGGGTTTCGCTCCGCGCTTCAATGACCAGTCCGCAGCTAACGGCGAGAACATTCTGACCAGCGCTGCCACTCCTGACAGCACCGACAACAGCTCAATCTGGTTGGTGGTGTGGGGTGCCAACACCGTGCACGGCATCTACCCCAAGGGCTCCAAGGCTGGCCTGCAGATGGAAGACAAGGGGCAAGTGACCATCGAGAGCATCGATGGCGCTGGCGGGCGCATGGAAGCCTACCGTACCCACTATCGCTGGGACTTGGGCCTGAGCGTGCGTGACTGGCGCTACGTGGTTCGTATCAACGTGGATGCTGAGGACCTGGTTAAGAACGCGGCATCGGGCCCGGACTTGATCGACCTCCTGACGCAAGCCGTTGAAATGATCCCCTCCCTTTCGATGGGTCGCCCTGCGTTCTACTGCAACCGCACCATTCGTAGCTTCTTGCGTCGCCAGATCATGAACAAGGTGGCCAGCTCTACGCTCACGATGGAACAAGTCGCGGGCAAGCACGTCACCATGTTTGACGGCATCCCGGTCCGCCGCTGCGACGCGATCCTGAACACCGAATCCGGCATCTAAGCCAACAGAAACTGAAGGAGCAATGAAATGATTCTTGACGAACGTGGTGAATTCTGCGACGCAACTGCGTTGAACACTGGTGGCGCTGCCAGCTACCTCATCGGCGATGTGATTGACCTCGGCGCTACCAGCCGTGACATCGGTACGGGTGAAGACCTGTACGTTGTGATTCAGGTTGACACCACCGCCACTTCTGGTGGTTCCGCCACCGGCCAATTCCACCTCGCATCGGACGCGCAAGCAGCCATTGCAGTGGACGGCACGGCAACGTACCACCTGAGCACTGCGGCAATCGCCGTGGCTACTCTGGTGGCTGGCTACACCGTGCTCGTTGCACGCCTGCCCAGCGGTACCTACGAGCGCTACCTTGGCATCTTGCAAACCACTGCCGTGGCTGCCTTCACCGCTGGGAAAGTCAACGCTTTCCTGACGAAGGATGTTGCTAAGTGGGCTGCATACGCAGACGCGATCTAAGCAGGGGTAGGTGATGCGAGTTGTATCCACACTTACCCGCTTCATCGGTGGTAGTCGCGTGCGACCGGGTACTGAGTTCGAGGTGCCCGATGGTACGAAGTTAACCGCCGATATGCGTGTTGTGAGCACCAAAGCTAAGGCTGAAAAGCCAGCGGTGAAGCAAGTCGGACCCGCCACATTTAGTGAAATCGCCAGGCGTGACGGCAAGGATACGGCACCTAGAGGTGAAGCAACTAAAGGCGACGCCACAGGCTTGGTCTAGAGGGAAGTCCTTTTCACAAGGGCTGGCTTGGGGGCTGCACGTGAAAGCGTCAGCCCCCGTTTTTTCATAAGAGGTGCGCAATGGCGTCCGAAGTCGATATTTGTAATCTTGCCCTGGGGCACCTTGGCGACAAGGCGACGGTGGCGAGTCTTGATCCGCCAGAAGGTAGCGCTCAAGCAGAGCACTGTGCGCGCTTCTACCCGGTAGCACGAGATGCCTTGCTAGAAATCCACGAATGGGACTTTGCTACCAAGCGCGCCCTGCTGTCTGAGCTGGAAAACACGTGGGATATGTGGCAGTACGCCTACGCGAAGCCATCGGACTGTCTGCGTGTACTCGCGGTGCTTCAAACCGAGGCAACCAGCGACTACAGCATGACCAGTTCACCCACTTACACAGCAGAGGGAATCGTTACTGAGCGAGCTACTGGTTACGCACCACAGGAGTTCGCCTGTGAGATTGATGCAACTGGCAATAGCATCATCCTCACCAACCAAGAAGACGCGGTGGTTCGCTATACCGCCTTTGTGACAGACACAACGCGTTTCTCACCTCTTTTCATCAGCACCTTGTCCTGGCACCTGGCGGCGCTCCTTGCGGGCCCGATCCTCAAGGGTGATGCGGGCAGAGCTGAGGCCAAGCGCTGCGAACAGATGGCTTCTTTATGGCTCGCCAAGGCCACGGCTTCTGATTCCAACCAGCGCAAAGTTCGTCCGCCGCAGTCGGTGGCCTGGATGGTTGGACGATAGGGAGCGGTATGTCAAACGTTCGCACCTTCTCCCGATCCTTCGCCGGTGGCGAGGTCACGCCCGAGTTCTACGGGCGCATTGATGACGCCAAGTACCAGACCGGGCTTGCCAAGTGTCTTAATTTCTACACGCTGCCGCATGGTCCGGTGGCTAACCGACCTGGCTTTGCGTTTGTACGTGAGGTCAAGACATCTGCAAAGAGCACGCGCTTAATCCCCTTTGCCTATTCGACCACCCAAACAATGGTGTTGGAATTCGGCGACGGATATATCCGGTTCCACACTGCAGGGGCGACGCTGCTTGCTGGTTCACCTGCCGCCTACAGCGGTGGAACTGCATACACGGTGGGCAAGCTCGTCAGCTCTGGTGGCACCAACTACTACTGTATCGCCGCCACAACGGGTAACGCCCCACCCAATGCGACGTATTGGTATCCGCTGCCAAGTGCAGCCTATGAAATCCCGTCGCCTTACCTCGAAGCGGATCTATTCGACATCCACTACGTGCAATCTGCCGATGTGCTTACGCTGGTGCACCCAGGCTACCTGCCAAGAGAGTTGCGCCGCGTGGGTGCAACAGAGTGGGTGCTATCAATCATCGAGTTCGCCTCTAGGTTGACTCCGCCAGCCAGTCCAACGGCCACGGCCACGCCGGGTTCAACACCTGGTACACCAACCACTCAGACCTATGTGGTCACGGCAGTGGGGGCGAACGGGTTGGATGAGTCAACTTACTCTGCGACGGCATCGTGCAGTAACAACCTATTTGATGATGGGGCTTACAACACCATCAATTGGACGGCCTCTACGGGAGCGTCGCGTTACTACGTTTACAAGTACACCAATGGGCTGTATGCCTATATTGGCCAGACGCAAGCCACTACATTCCGCGACGACAATATTGCTGCCGATGTCTCAATCACACCGCCCGAGATCAACGACCCGTTTCTGAGCAGCGGAAACTATCCTGCTGCAGTGTCGTATTTCGAGCAGCGACGCTGCTTCGGTGGCACAACCAACGCGCCACAAACGCTGTGGATGACGCGCACAGGTACAGAGTCAAACCTAGATTATTCGATCCCGACGCGCGATGACGACTCGATTCAATTCCGCGTCGCAGCGCGTGAGGCCAACACCATTCGGCACATCGTGCCGTTGCAGCAGCTTGTGTTGCTGACCAGCTCCGCCGAATGGCGCGTGACCTCGATTAACTCGGATGCGATCACGCCAAGTTCACTATCGGTCAAGCCACAGTCCTACGTTGGCGCGAACAACGTTCAGCCGGTCATCGTGAACAACTCGCTCATCTTCGCGGCAGCGCGCGGTGGGCACGTGCGCGAGCTTGGCTATAACAGTCAAGTGGAGAGCTACGTTACGGGTGACTTGTCCATCCGCGCGCCACACCTGTTCGACAATCTAAACATCGTGGACATGGCGTTGGCCAAGGCACCGCAACCGATTATCTGGATGGTATCGAGCAACGGCAAGTTGCTTGGCCTCACCTATGTACCCGAGCACGCCATTGGTTCTTGGCACCAGCATGACACCGATGGGAGCTTTGAGTCTTGCTGTGTAGTGAGCGAGGGCAATGAGGACCACCTGTATGTGGTGGTCAAGCGAACCATCGGTGGCAACACTAAACGATACGTGGAGAGGTTGTCCAGTCGGCAATTCGAGGACCCTGAAGACGCCTTCTTTGTGGACTCAGGGGCGTCCTATGACGGTACTAACACGAGTGTGACCACGATCACAATTACGGGCGGCACGACTTGGGGACCGAGCGAGACGCTGACGGCAACTGCCTCAAGCGCGCTCTTTGTATTCCCTGGCAGCTCCGACGTTGGCGACGCCATCGTGCTGAGCGATGCCGATGGCAACTCCTATGTGCTGACGATTGAATCCACTAGCTCAAGCACGGTGGCCACTGTGCGCGTTGATAGGACGCTGCCTGTGGCGCTGCGAAGCGTAGCAAAGACCACGTGGGCCTTTGCTAGGAACTCGTTGTCCGGTCTAACGCATCTTGAGGGCAAGACCGTCAACATTCTTGCCGATGGGGCTGTTCACCCCCAACGCACGGTTGCCTCTGGTGCCGTCACGCTCGATGCGCCAGCTACGGTGGTGCATGTGGGGTTGCCCATTACCGCTGATCTTCAGACACTTCCGCTCGCCTACGAAGGCGAGGCTTTTGGCCAAGGCCGCTTCAAGAACGTGAACCAGGTTTGGCTTCGAGTGTATCGGTCCAGCGGCATTTTCGTTGGGCCTAGCACTGATGAACTAGTAGAGGCGAAGCAGCGCACCGATGAGCTGTACGGTTCCCCGCCGGATTTGAAGAGCGAGGAGATTCAGGTGAGCCTCACACCAACGTGGGCGGACTCAGGTCAGGTGTACGTGCGCCAGTCGGACCCGTTGCCCCTAACCGTAGTGTCGATGACGCTTGAGGTTGCCATTGGCTCATAAGGTGCGCGTAGGCGCGAATTGCTGACTTAACTTCGGGGCGAGTTAAAAGGGGCGCGAATGGGGTCTTCATCGGTTGTAAGTGCTGCTAGGTCTGTTGCACCAGCGGTGACTTCGGTTGCGGGTGCGTTTTCGTCTGCCGCTGGTGCAGCCGCGTCAGCCGCTGGGGTGAGGGCGCAGTCGATGTATACCGCTGCGTTGGGCAAGCTCAACGAAGCGATGGCTCAGTCAGACGCTTCGTTGCTTGAGCTCAACGCGAGTATTAGTGAGCAGCAAGCGCGCATGGCCATTCAGGTGGGCCACCGCGAGGAGCAACAGCTTCGCCTGCAGTCGGCGCAAATTGAGGGTAAGCAGAGGGTTGGCTTCGCCGCCTCTGGTGTTGACCTCGGCGTTGGGTCGGCTGCGCGGGTTCTAGCCACCACTGACTACATGACCGAGGTGGATGCGTATGAGATTCGCGCCAATGCTGCGCGAGCCGCATTCGGGTACAAAGTGCAGGCCACCAATCAGAAGTTCGCGGCATTAAGCGCTCGTTCCCAAGGGATGACATACGCGGCTGGTTCCGCGTTCGCAAGCGCTGGTGCAGCGGGCATTTCCCCTTTGGCTTCTGCCGCCGGTTCCTTGCTCAGTAGCGCCAGCAGGATTGGGCCGCAGGTCTACGGAGCGGGCAAAAGCGCCGGCTGGTGGTCTTGATACAAGAGGGTTCGCACTGTGCCACGAGTTCCAACATACGATAACTATCAGGTTCAACAGAACCAAATACCGAACATCCAAGTTCGTCCCCCTGGTGTGCGCTTCGAGTCGCAATTCTCGCAAGAGCAAGCGACCAGACCAGGGCGCGAGATGCAGCAGATGGGCAACAACGTCATGGAGGGCGGTGCTGCGTTTGCTAGGGTCTACGCTGAGGAAGTTGAACGAGCCAACCAGGTCCGCGTTAACGACGCGATGAACAAGGCCGCGAAGGCGCGGTTGGAGTTGACCTATAGCCCTGAGGCTGGCTATGTAAACCTGCGCGGCGAGGCTGCGCTTAAGCGTCCTGGCGACAAGTCGCTGGACGTGGAATACACAGAGAAGTTGCAAAGTCACTTTAACGAGATTGCCAAGGGCCTCGGTAATGATGAGCAGCGCGCTCGCTTCAAGGACCAATCCGACAAGCTGCTGTTGCAGTTTCAAGGCAACCTGAGCCAACACGTTTCCAAGGAGTTTGTGGAGTACCAGGTTGGTGTGCAAGACGGCACGATTCAGACGGCGCGCGAGCAGATGGCCCTGAGCTGGTCCGACCCCAACGCGATTCAGCAGGGCAAGGACGCGATCAAAGCTGCTGTCTATGAGAAGGGGCGGATGCTGGGTCTGTCAGCCAAGCAGGTTGAAGCTGGCATGACCGAGGCGCTGTCGCCAGCGCACGCAGCGGTTATCTCCAGCGCAGTCGATTCCGGCAATGTGGCGTATGCCAAGGAGTACCTGAAGCAGTACAACACCGAACTCACGCCGCAAGCTCGTCTACAGTTGACCAAGGTGGTTGATGCTGGCGACTTCGAGCAACGCACACAGCAAGCTGCTGGCGAGCTTTGGGCGAAGTTTGAGGGTGACCCTGCGGCGGCACTGGCCGAAGCGCGCCAACGCTTTTCTGGCAAGGATGAGGATGCCATTGTCACGCGCATCAAGACGCTGGACTCTGAGCGCGTCGCCCTGCGGGAGCGTGCTCAAAAGGACGCAGCCGATAAGGCGTGGGGCATCTACGCGCGAAGCGGTTCATTGGGCAAGGTGCCCGCGTCAGTCCTGGCCGCAATGGACGGCAAGGACTTGGAGGCAATCCGCCGAACCGCACGCGCTGATGCTGAGGGTAAGACGCGCAAGACCGATCCAAGTATCTATTACGCGTTGACGATGGCTGCGGCCATGGATCCGAACTTCAAGAACGAAGATTTGCGACGCTATAGCGACAAGCTCTCGCCAAGCGATTTCAAGCACTTTGTGGATATGCAGGGGAAGGCTGCAAAGCCTGGCGAGATCGAGCAGGTGGCCACGGCCAACCAGCAGAAGGAAGCCATCGTGAAAGCGCTTGGCTTGGAGAAGCAAGACGTTGGTGTGTTCCACCAGGTGGCCGACAAAGCATTGTTCGCCGCGCAGGCTGAAAAGGGGCGCAACCTCACTCAAGAAGAGCGTCAGAAAGTCCTAGACAGGCTAGTGCTCCAGGGGACAACGCCCGGGTCGGTGTGGGGCACAAACAAAACTCGTGCCTTCCAGGCGCAAGCCGAAGGCCGACCATTTACACCCGTGTGGGATGACACCCAAAAGCGCCAGGCCACGGCAGCCCTGCAACGCCAGGGAGTTAAGAACCCCACTGCGCAGCAAGTTGATGCCGTGCTGCGCGCCACCTATCAAACGCAATGAAACTGCCTGACGATTTCGACACTGCTGCAGCCAAGGTCGCTGGTTCACTTTCCACCGATCCTATCGACAACGCTGCGCGCCAGGTGGTTGACAACCAGCGAACCACGGCCAAGTCAAGTATCTACGGGGCGTTGCTTGAGAACCCCGACATGGCGGCAAGGGCGCAGAAGCTCGGGCGGCAGACAGGCTTGCCGCCAGACCTGGTGCAACGCAATCTGCCAGAGGTAGAGCGCGGTATTTACCTCAACGACGTTGACAAGCTGCTCCAGCAGAACCCTGCTGTCGCTCAGTTCCTGGCGTCGCCACAGTTTGCCGCGATGGCCCATGACGATGTTAAGAACATGGGTGCCGTAGAAAGTACCCTGCGGGTATTTGGAAACCTGGGCACGGCTGCAAAGTCTGGTGTTGCCAGTGTCAATGCTGGCCTCATGGGGGCGTTGCAAGCCCCTGTCGATCTTCTGGCCCCACTTGGTGACCCACTCGCCGGTACGATCCTTCCAGAGAACCCACTGCGTCGCGTGGCCTCAGGATTGTCCAAGCTGCGGCAGTCTTACGAGGCGGATGCCAAGTATTGGACGCCGAAGGCGGGTGGTGACATCGAGGCTGGCATCTACTCAGGTGTCTCGTCGCTGACCACTAACCTCCTTGGGCTCCCGATGTTGTTTGCTGGACCTGCAGGCCAGCGCGCCTACCTGACGCAGATGACCGCGCCTGTGGGCGGACGAGCCTACGGCGAGGCTCGGGACAAGAACATAAGCCCTGTCCAGGCGCTGGCTTTCGGTGTGTCTCAGGCCGCAGTGGAGTACGCAACTGAGAAGCTGCCGGTAGCTAAGCTGGTGGGGGACTTGAAAGTTGGCGCACCCCTGTATCGGACCCTCGCTAACCAGCTCGCCACTGAGATCCCGGGCGAACAGCTCGCCACCATTGTTCAAGACTTGAATGAATGGTCGCTGCTGCATCCAGAAAAGCCATTCAAAGACTACATAGCCGAGCG
>Ga0196964_10000784_pt1 | contig 17635 bp, 12 predicted proteins | sample S1_10metaG_FD_148615 | JGI IMG/M metagenome (GOLD analysis project Ga0196964, IMG submission 148615) | Soil microbial communities from Anza Borrego desert, Southern California, United States - S1_10 | ecosystem: Environmental > Terrestrial > Soil > Desert | place: USA: California | collected... | reverse complement strand
AAAAGTGAATGGAGGCAGGCGGAAATATTTCCGGTAATCTCCCAATAAAGTTTGCATATTCACCACGCCGAAAAACTGCCCGGCCTCAAAACGGAAACGATGACCGACCAGGGGTGAGGCTACCCCGAATTGAGAGTTGTCTCCGACAAATGCTAAATAACCCTGCCCAAAATTGAATCCTCTTGGTGTGGGTTGTTTTTCCCGCTGGCTGCCGATAAAGAAATTAAGATCCGGAGTATAAAAATCACTGTACCGATCGAGGCGATAATAATACCGCGCAAACGATGCTCCGCCTTCCAGCCTCCTGGTTTGTGAGAACGGGTAGGCTGCAAAAGCAGAAAGTTGATCTTCGAATGTCCTCAGGATATCTGTTGAAAAATTCGCCACCTCCACGGTATCATTTCCATTCAGGACCAATGTATCGAGAAACAAGCGCTGGATACCTGACAGGTAAGGGATGTGCGAGGCGGATACACCCCAATTGATCCGGTTGTCTGCATTCATATAGGCGAACTGTCCGCCAAAATCATAGACCTCGCCATTGATCGCAATTGAGCCGAATAATTGATGGTTGCCGAGAATATCACTAAAAATCCCATTGACGCCACCTGAAACACCGCTGGCAAATCCGCCGGTCGTCACGCCCATACCCGTATTGCCCAGATAGTCCAGTTTAAATTTAGCCTTGTAAGGACGATTTACAAAACTGGAAGCATCCAGTATCTCAAAACCTGGCCGATCCAGATTGACCTGGACGATATCGCTTGTTCTTACAGCGGGCGGCAATATGGCCGCGCTCATATTGGTGATCGTATTATCAACAATTTTCTTAGGAAGTCCATTCACATGTACTGAATAAATGCTGTACTCATCGTTATTATAATAAGAATATAATACCTGGTCGGTCTGCCGGGAAGCGGAAATAGCCGGAGCATATAATGTGATACCTGTAATACCGGTAAAAAGGTTTGTCAGCTGCACCAGTTCTTTTGAATTGATGTTGTAGCTATACATATTCCTGAATCCATCCCGGTCAGAAAGAAAATAAATTGTTGAATTATCGGAGCTAAAAGAAGGATTTAAATTATTGGCCCCGCTAAATACATTATAAGTCTGGACTGCGCCTGTTGTAAAATTCATCATGGCGAGGTCATGCGAAAAACGATGCTGGATCGTCTTGAAACTATTTCTGTCTGTTGAAAAAACCAGCGAATTTCCATCTGGCGACCAGGCAGGATGTAACTCTGCGTATTTATCATTCGTAAGCTGTCTGACGGTTTTCATCTCCAGGTTATAGGCATAAAGATCCGGTTGGCCATTTACCAAACCCGTTACTACTATTGTTTTTCCATCGGGCGACCAAGCGGGATTACTAAAGCCATCTACGCCGGGGATCTCGATCTCGTCATTTACTTTCCCACTGGTATTGCCGATCATTAATTTGTTCTTGCCTTTCGCAAATACAACAAATGCCACCTGCCGGCTATCAGGCGACCAGGCGAGCGCCGATTCATAAGAGCTGAATTCATCAATGTGTGATGCGAATGAGGTTGAAGTTAATTTTTCGATGATCCGTCCGGATGTTGCATCAGCCAGGAATAAGTCGAGATTGAAAATATCTTTCTCCGACCAGAACGCCATTAATTTTCCATCCGGGCTGATCGAAGGAACGATGTTTATCTTACCTGAATTGTTCCGGCCAACGAGTTGCTTGCCCAATGGCGTCGTTGAAGTATTCGCCTGCAGCGGGCCATAAGCCGCCTTTAACGCATCCTGCCATTTCGTGGAAAAATCTTTATCGTTCATCCAAAGCACCCGCTTAAATGCATCTTCATGTCCATATTTGCCGGTTGATTCAAACAAAGGACGAATGATAGTATCTCCCCAAATTCCGGTTACAAATGCCCAGAATGCTTGTCCCCAGCGATAGGGGAAATATTCATCCGGTCGATTATTCAATAGACGAATTGTTGGAAGTTTATTATTCAATACCGCGCTCCGAAGCCAGATAGCAGTATGAGGGTCCACATAACCGATGGACATATACTCAGCCAGGCCTTCGATCATCCATAATGGGACATTTCCCAGGGAGTTCAGGGATAGGGAATCTGACTCACGGAACATATGGTATTGAAAAGCGTGTACCAGTTCATGTCCGAGCACATGATCAGTTTGTGCATTAGATTCCATGAAGGGCATGATCACGCGATTTTTCAAGCCCTCCGTTACTCCGCCTGTGCCCACGCCGATCAAGCCACTGATCGCATTGGTCTGTTGGAAATCCGCATGATTATTATAAAAGATCACAGGGTTCCGCTGGCGAAATGTATCCTGAAAGATCACCTGGTGCATCCTGTACCATTGTTCGGATTGCTGCGCAATGCGGTTCTTGACGGATTCATTCCCGAGATAGTGATAGATCTCGAAATGCGGGGTTTCCAGCACTTTGAAATCAAACTGCCGGTAATTGACTTTATTCCGCCCGAAATACTGGGCTGAAAGCGATGTAGATGCCAGGAAAACGATCGTGAAAAGTATAATTGTCAAAGTCTTGCGTGGCGGCCGAGAACTTTCCTTCATGGTACTTTGATTTGTGAATTAAATACGCAAACACTATACCATGAGAAACGTAATTAACAGCCTGTGGAGATGCGTTTTCGGCTATAATAAATTGCAAAACCAGGAGTTGGGGGAGAAAAATCCACGTTATTGAGCAGTTTGTATTTAGGCTTTAGAGTTTGGAATTGGGATAGAAGGCTATAACGAAATAAAACCCTCAATCCTAAACTCTCAACTCCAAACAAAAAAATAAGCCCCACTGTAGACACAGCAGGGCTTAATGTAATGGTTCTGATTAAGCTTTTGATTAGTTTATTCGAACGGTGTTCTTTGTATCAATCGTCTTTTGCGGTGCAATGATAGTGTTTTCTTTTACAACTGCCTCTTTTTTTCCATTCCCCGGGTACATGACCGCCAAAGTGGGGGCTATGACCAGGGAAACAATGGACATCAACTTGATAAGAATGTTCATCGAAGGACCTGAAGTATCCTTAAAAGGATCACCCACTGTATCCCCGGTCACCGATGCTTTGTGAGGATCTGAACCTTTGTAATACATTTGGCCGTTGATCGCTACTCCTTTTTCAAAACTTTTTTTAGCATTGTCCCAGGCACCCCCTGCATTGTTTTGAAACATTCCCATCAACACCCCGCTGACCGTAGCGCCAGCCAGGAAACCCCCAAGCGATTCGGGTCCTAATAAGAAACCAATAACTAGCGGCGAGATGATGGCAATCGCTCCGGGCGCTAGCATTTTTTTGATAGATGCTTCAGTAGAGATAGCAACACATTTATCATACTCGGGTTTTCCTTTTCCTTCCATGATGCCGGGTATGGTTCGGAATTGCCGGCGGACCTCTTCCACCATGGCCATGGCCGCTTTTCCAACGGCCTGGATCGCGAGAGAGGAAAAAATGAAAGGGATCATTCCACCCACAAATAAACTTGCCAGCACATCTGCTTTATAAATATTGATCCCGTCGATTCCCGCCACGCCTACAAATGCTGCAAATAAGGCGAGGGCTGTCAATGCTGCCGAAGCGATCGCAAAACCTTTACCGGTTGCAGCGGTAGTATTTCCAACCGCATCCAGTGTATCTGTTTTTTGCCTCACCTCTTTAGGTAATTCACTCATTTCCGCGATACCGCCAGCATTATCCGCGATCGGGCCAAAGGCATCGATAGCTAACTGCATGGCAGTGGTGGCCATCATCCCTGCGGCCGCAATAGCTACGCCATACAAACCGGCTAATTCATATGATCCCCAGATCCCTCCAGCCAATACAAGGATTGGTAGGAGCGTGGATTCCATGCCTACCGCCAATCCCCCGATCACATTGGTAGCATGACCAGTGGCTGATTGACGAACAATGGTATTGACCGGGCGTTTACCAATGGATGTATAATATTCGGTGATCAGGCTCATTAGTGTTCCTACGATCAACCCAAGTGCAATAGCTGCGAAAACGTGCAACTTAGTGAACTCAAATCCTCGTATGTACAGGGATCCATCGGGCAAAATAAAATCGCAAAGAAAATAACTGGCAATGGCTGTCAGGATAATACTTCCCCAGTTACCCATATTCAATGCTTTTTGAACAACAGCGGTATTGACCCCGGCATTTTCACTAATGCGAACGAAAAAGGTCCCGAGTATTGAAAAGATAATTCCAATACCTGCGATCAGCATGGGTAATAAGATGGGAGAAAAGCCCATGTATCCATCGTTGAGCGAAAGTCCATTTGCATTGGTCACTTCATGACCCAGTACAATTGTAGCTAATACCGTGGCCACATAGGAGCCAAACAGATCAGCTCCCATACCTGCAACGTCGCCCACATTATCTCCTACATTATCTGCGATAGTGGCAGGATTCCTTGGATCATCTTCAGGGATACCAGCTTCCACTTTACCAACAAGATCGGCTCCCACATCAGCAGCTTTAGTATATATTCCGCCACCCACCCGGGCAAACAAAGCAATGGATTCAGCTCCTAAAGAAAAACCTGTGAGGATCTCCACTGCCTTCACCACATCATGAGAAGTGGATGCGGCGCCGGGTGCAAATAGTTGTAGTAAAACGATAAACAAACCACCCAGGCCCAATACTGCAAGACCAGCCACGCCCATTCCCATTACCGAACCCCCGGCAAAAGATACTTTCAATGCTTTTGACAAACTGGTTCTTGCGGCGTGTGCAGTACGTACATTGGCTTTTGTAGCAGCCCTCATTCCAATGAATCCAGCCAGGGCGCTGAAAAAAGCGCCGATGAGGAAAGCAATGGCGATAGACCAGTGCGAACTTTCATTTTGGGATCCCATAAATCCCAGTAGCAATCCAACAATGATCGCGAAGTAGGTCAGGATCTTCCATTCAGCACGCAGAAAGGCCATGGCCCCTTCTGCGATATAATTACTGATCTCTTTCATTCTATCGGTCCCGGCATCCTGTTTGGCCACCCAGGCATAACGTGTGAAAGTATAAAGCAGGCCAATCAGACCCATTGCAGGAACCAGGTAGATCAATTTGTCCATAGTGAATAATTCTTGATCAAAAAATTATTGAGTTTGATAGAGTTAAAGAGAATCGACATTACTAAAGCCATGACGATCAAGTATCACCGTTGCTAACGCTATGGTGATCAAGGCCGGCAAAGATAGGGGTTTCAGCCTTTCAGCCTACGGCCGGCAGCCGATCAGCCAGTGGCTTTTAATCTTTTAAAAATAAAAGAAGTCGAACGGAGCACTATGTTTATTTTGGACGTGTAGGCTGCCGGTTGTTATGTGGCTGGCGGATAGGCTGGAAGAACTGTATTAAGTTTGCAGTGCTACTGGTAAACGGTTGATAAAATACCTGCTTGTGGATAAGACCATTATTAACTTCTGTCCTACGGGAATGGTCCCGACAAAATCCCAAACACCCTATGTTCCGCTTGATCCTTCAGAAATCATTGAGGAATTACATGAAGCCTATGACATCGGGATAACCATTGCTCATATCCATGCCAGGGATGAACAGGGCCTCCCTACTTATAAGAAAGATGTATACCAATCTATATTAGAAGGGATACGAAAACATTGTCCCGACCTGGTCATATGTTGCAGTACTTCAGGTCGAACTTTCTCTGAATTTGAAAAACGTTCGGAGGTCATTGAATTAAGGCCTGACATGTGTTCATTGACATTGAGCTCATTAAATTTTACAAGACAGGCTTCGGTGAATGCACCTGACATGATCACCCGCCTGGCAGAAAAGATGAAGGATTTTGGCGTCAAGCCCGAATTGGAATGTTTTGATCTTGGAATGATCAACTACGGAAAATTCCTGGTCGCGAAACAAACAATTGACCCACCTTATTACTGGAATTTAATATTTGGAAATATTGCCGGGTTCCAGGCAGACCTTTTACAAATGGGTGCGGCAGTTCGCGAAGTCGGCGGGGAAGATCACTTCATTTCTTTCGGTGGAATCGGGAATTGCCAACTGATGGTAAATGCAATTGCTATTTCTTCCGGCTACGGCGTAAGGCTTGGCCTGGAAGATAATATTTGGTTTGACAGGGATAGAAAAGAACTGGCCAGTAATATTGCTTTATTGAAACGTGTGCACCAGTTAATGGCTACTCATGACAGGGAATTATTCACGTCTTCGGCTTTCGGAAATAAAGGGTTTTATAATGCAACAAAAAATCTTGTTGGGGTATAGTGAGAATGTGATTTCCCTGCTGCTCGAAACACTGCTTAACCGGGGGGAAAAGGGACCTGTTCATGTTTTCTTAAATCAACCATTGAGTGGTCAGCGGGTGAAGTCGTTCACTCCACCCGGGGTTGAAGTTGTCGTTCACTCTGCAGGAGAAGCACCGGTCGTGGGAGAAAATAGCCGTTTTTTATTGGCTGTTTACAACCCGGAGGTAAAGCAAAAAGTATTTGCTTATTTTTTAGATCGATGCGGGATAAACGAGAAACATTATTCAACACTCATACACCTATCCTCCGTCATGGCAAGTACCGCCTCAATGGGAAATGGTTGTTATGTGGAACCTCTTTCAGTGATCTCTCCATTTTCTCAATTAGGTTTTGCTGTTTCTGTGAACAGGGGGGTATCGATCGGGCATCATACGAGGATCGGTGATTTTGTTACGATCGGCCCGGGAGTAAACATTGCCGGGAACACGGTTATCGGCGATAATAGTTTAATTGGGATGGGTTCTGTGATCTTTGATAACATCAGTATTGGGAAAAATTGTAAGATTGGAGGTGGAAGCGTTGTAACAAAAGATATCCCCGATAATGTGGTGGCCTTTGGAAATCCCTGCCGCATCACAAAGAACAATCCCGTACATGAACAGCAATGAAACCCCATTGGTATCCGTTTGCATTCAGACTTACCAGCACCGATCATTCATCCGGGAATGCCTGGACAGTGTACTTCAACAAAAAACCGATTTCCCGTTTGAAATAATTATTGGGGAAGATGAATCTACCGATGGCACACGGGATATATGTATTCAATATGCTCAGCAGTATCCGGGTAAGATCCGGTTATTCCTGCGCGAAGAAAAAGATAAGGTATATGTAGATGGGGTAAAGACAGGACGCTTCAACTTTTTGAATAACCTCCGGAAGGCAAGAGGAAAATATATCTCCCTGCTCGATGGGGACGATTACATGCTGGATGATCGAAAATTGCAGAAGCAGGTTAATTTTCTCGAAACCCATCCAGAGCTTAGTTGCTGCGGACATAAAGTCTATTGCAAGGTGGGAAAGAAAATTGTGGCTCATCCGGACAATCATTTTTGGCCAACTAAGGATTCGATCATGGATATTGATTACCTGTTTAATGATGGTTTTATCCCCATGTCAAGCTCAATGTTCTTAAGAAAACATGTTGAAGATATACCAGGCTGGTTTTGGGAAGTACCGATCATTGACTACCCCTTGCATGTTCATCTTGCACAAAAAGGGAAGTTGGGTTTTTTAATTGAACCCATGTCGGTATATCGTATTCATCGCCAAAGCAGGTGGAATTCGCAAAAAGCCCCGGCTTGTAATATCATTCTGTGGAAATTATATTCGATCATGTATTCCCGGGTGAATGGAAGTATCGCGGTTGAAATGAAAAGGCTCCGGAAGAACGAGGGCATCCAGTTGGCACAGTTTTATAAAATGAATATGTGGAAAGATGCTTCCTGGTTTGAAAATAATTTAAAGAAGAAAGAATTCGGCGAAGATGATGAATACTTATTAACAGAACTAAGATCGCCAAGAGGCTTGCGTGCGTACCTCGTAAGCATTTATACCTTTACCCGTTATATAATGAGCCTGGTACGTGACCGGGTCAGGGCGGTTAATTTGTTCAATAGCTAAAGCTTATGCTAAAGCATTTTGCCTGGGATATTGCAGGAAAGTCCGGATCACTGGCGATCACGTTAATTTCTTCCTTCGTTCTTACCAGGTATCTTGAGCCAGCTGAATTCGGCCCGGCAGCAGTTGCGATCGTGATCGCATACATACTATCGATTTTCCAGGAGTTGGGTCTTTACCGTGCGCTCGTCCAGCGAGATGTTCTTGGTAACCATGAATATAATTCGGCATTTACCGTACACTTAATGGCTGGGATCCTCCTCGGTGTTTGTTGTTTCTTTTCGGCAAAGCCCATTGCCGATTTTTATGAGCTACCATTGTTGGAATTTTTTTTAAAAGTTATTTCCGCCGGATTTGTTTTTAATTCAATTGCGCTTGTGCCAACAGCCAGGCTTACCCGGGAAATGCATTTCAAAGCGCTGTCAGTTTCCGGTATCGGTAGTGCCTTACTGGCTTCAGTTATTTCGATTGTGATAGTACTAAAAGGCTATGGAGCATGGAGCCTGGTTGTACAATACCTTTTAACACTCCTGTTCAATGCTATTTTTCTTACCGTGTATGTCAATTGGAAACCTGGGTTTGATTACAAGAGCGTTTATTTCCTCCCTCTTTGGAAATATGCCCGGCCCATGTATTATTCAACACTGCTATCAAACCTGGTGGCAAAACTGGATGTGATCATTGTTGGTAAAATATTTCCAACAGCTGTGTTAGGTCATTACAGCCGCGCTCAATCCATCGATAGCGCATCCCGTTCGCTTACTGGCGGAAGCTTTCACTCTGTATTTTTTTCGCTAGTGTCAAAGCACCAGGCAAAGAGAAACCAATTACTCGAACTTTATAAACGATACCTACACCTGGCCGCTTTTTTCTCGGCTGCTTTGACAGGATTACTATATATAGTAAGTCCTGATCTTTTTGTATTGATGTTTACCGCAAAGTGGACCGAGGCCGCTTATTATTTCCAGGTGATGAGCATTGCCAGCTTTACATGGCCGATCGGCTCGTTGATGGTTACGATCATTGCCGGGGTTGGTAATTCCAAAGCTTATTTCAAATTGGAGGGATTAAAAACCGGGTTACAACTATTGTTTTATGTATTTGCATTCTGGCAGGGACTTAATTTCTTTTTATGGACACTGGTCGTTATGCGGTTGCTTTTTCTAATGAGCAATGCCTGGTTTGTTTCCAGGGAACTGGCCATAAAACCAGGCCACCAGATGCTTATTATCCTACCATATGTCTTGAATGCAATATTCGCTGCCTGGATCTCCGTTTTATTGATCAATTATTCGGGCGTTGAAAATAATTTACCAAGAGCCATGTTGTTGTTAGTCGTGTATTCAACGATATTTTTATTTATACAATATTTTTTGAAAACCGCTGCCATCCGTGATCTGCTGGTAGTTTGGAAGAACCGGGTGAGCAGAAAACAGATCCAGCCCGGAACCTGATAACAAAAGATCAAATCAACTGTTTTTACCTTGAATAAAAAAATGATATCAGTCTTTGGATCCCGGGTAGGAAAAGAAGAAATGGAAAATGTGAGGTCCTGTATGGAAAGCCAGTGGATGGGTTTCGGAAAAAGGGTAGATGAATTTGAGAAAAAGTTCTCTGCTTATTTTTCGATACCTCATTTTGCTATGGTAGATAGCGGATCCAATGCCTTGTATATGGCTTGTGTCCTGCTGGACCTTCCTAAAGGTTCGGAGATCATCCTCCCTTCTTTTACCTGGGTGGCCTGTGCCCAGTCGATTATCATGGCGGGTCATAAGCCGGTGTTTTGCGATGTCGATTCGGTGACCTTTAATGCTACTGCTTCACTTATTGAAGAAAAGATCACAAAAAAAACAGGGGCGGTCATGGTCGTTCATTATGCCGGTAAACCTGTAGATATGAGACCTGTGATGAAACTCGGATTCCCGGTCATTGAGGATGCAGCTCATGCTGTTGATTCCACTTATTATGGCCAGTCCTGCGGGAGCATTTCCGAACTGGGGATCTATAGTTTTGATGCCGTAAAAAACCTGACAGCCGGTGAGGGCGGAGGTATCACAGCAAAGAATGAGGAGTTGATCCGGCGGGCAAAGATCCTTCGCTATTGCGGTATCGGGATCTCGGGTTTTGATTCAGCATCACTCAATGCAAGCGGGAGATGGTGGGAATATAATATCCGGGAACACTTTATTAAAATGCTTCCGACCAATTTAACTGCCAGCATCGCCATAGCCCAACTGGATAAATTAAAAGAACTGCAACGTTACAGGCAGGAAATTTGGCGTAACTATACAAACGAATTCCAGGGTTTGTCATGGCTAACCTGTCCTCCAGATGCGGCAAACCATGAAAAGCATTCATACTTCACCTATGCAATTAAAACGAAGAACAGGGATCAGTTAGCCAGGTATCTGTATGAAAAAGGTATCTACACTACGTTGCGGTACCACCCGCTTCATTTGAACAAACTTTATGGTGTTTCCCCCTCGTTGCCGAATTGTGAAAAACTGAATGAAGAGGCGCTTAACATCCCATTACATCCGAACCTGAGTGAGGAAGATGTGCAATATATAGTTGATTGTATAAAATCCTTTTCAGCCTAACAATCAGCAGCCTATCAGTTGGCAGCCGATCCATAAGTGGCTGCTCGTTGCCGGCTGTCAGGCTGAATTTAGTCTTTCAAGTATTTTTTCGGTATCAGATTGGCTGGCGTTTCACCTGTCCAATAAATACTCACGATCCACCAACGTGCGCCATCATTCATCAATTGAATGCTGTTGCATCCCGCGGGCAAAAGGTTTTTCATCAGTTACTTTATGCTTGGATTGATAGGTACTGAAAACATGAGCGATGCTACCAAATTGCTCAATTCTTTTCGATATCTCAGTTTCAAAAAATCCAATCTTCTCAAGAAACGGACCGTTGAGCTTAATATAATCTTCCACAGTCATAACCCGGTACCTGAATGTACCATCCTGCCTCGTACCGCAACTGATCAATCTCGCCTCAGGAATAAATAAAGTACGCATCCGGTCCCAGTTTCGCTTTACGGCTGAATCGCCGGAAATAACGTCATAAACTGCATTTATGATCGCATCGATCGATTTAATGTCTTCAGTGTTTACAGGAATGCTATCCGTCTTTGATTTCTCGTTAGCGAAACAAAACATTCCTGTGTGACAAAATAGGACGATCATAATAATTTTCCTGGGCATAGAATTAATTTGAGTTAAAAATTTTAAAGGACTGAGCCAACTGGTTTATTATGTCCGTTGCAATAATACCTTCTTCGGAGAAATTTTCAGCAGCCAGATCACCCGCCAACCCATGCAGGTAAACTCCAAGTAATGCAGCATCGAATGAAGAATAACCTTGTGCGAGTAAGCCTGACAAAACTCCGGTGAGCACATCACCCGTACCGGCCTTCGCCATTCCAGGATTCCCTGTAGAATTAAAATATAATTTTCCGCCTGGGGAAGCAACGAGTGTGTGATGTCCCTTTAAAATAATAACCAGGTTCAATTCATTTGCTTTTTGTCTTGCCAGTTCGATCCTTTCAAAATCGTTTTTTGATTCCCCGAACCAGCGCTCAAATTCCTTCGGATGTGGGGTCAGTATTGATCCGGGAGGTATTTGTTTAATCAATTTGTATTCAGATGCGAGACAATTTAAAGCATCCGCATCCAGTACCATCGGTTTTTGAAAGGTTTTGAAGAGTTCTTGTAATGCTTGTTTCGTTTCCCGGACCGTTCCAATTCCAGGACCTATCCCAATAACGTTGTACTTCGATAGATCTTCGTCAATTTTTGTGATCATCGAATTGTTGGGATCTGTTATTACCATCGCTTCCGGAACTGAACTTTGCATGATCTCGTAACCTGACTTAGGTACATGACAGGTGACCAATCCCGCACCGCACCGCAGGCAGGCTTTTGCTGTAAGAATTGCAGCGCCCATTTTACCATGACTTCCCACGATCAATAAAACATGACCGAATTTTCCTTTGTGAGCGAAACGGTTTCTTGGTTTATATAGTGATCTGACATGTTCCTTGTCGATCATTTCCATTTCCGCATTGGCTATCCGGTAGAAATCCGGATGCAGGCCTATATCCAGGATTGCCACATCACCGGTGTATGGACCATTCTCTGCTACAAGAAAAGCGGGCTTGTAACATTGAAAAGCCAGTGTATGATCAGCCCGGATGACCTTGTTGCCTTTCGAAGACCGATCGACAAACAATCCGCTGGGGATGTCGACAGAGATCACCCGGCAGCCCGTGTTATTCAAATGATCAACCAATTCCGCCGTGACACCTTCTAATCCGCGATTCAGTCCTGAACCAAACAACGCATCGATGATGATTTCATCTTTATCCAGTGATGGAAAATGATCGTTTGATTGAATGAATTTGATCTCTACTTCCGGGTATTCATGCAATCTGGCCAGGTTCACCTGAAAATCGTCAGTTCCTTTATGGCCAAATTCCAGGATAAATACTTTTACGGGATATTTTCTTGCAGTTAACAACCTGGCGATCGCTAGACCATCTCCGCCGTTATTTCCCTTTCCGCAAAAAATATTGAAATGTTGTTCCTGATACCCGGTCTTTTCTATCCATTGCACACAGGCACGGGCTGCTCGCTCCATTAGCTCAATGGAACTGACCGGTTCATGGCTGATCGTATATTGATCCCATTCCCGGATCTTATCGGCCGACAATACCTTCATGCCAGTAAAGTTGGCAAACTATTTTCAAAAAGAATGATCAGTTCCTGGGTTTCTTCCCTGAATAGACACCCGTATCTGTTCGACGAATGGTCTTTACTTCGGATTCGCTGTAATCCTCATCTTTATCTGTCGAGTAGTTCCCAAAAAGGGCATAGGCATCGTGTGCGGAATTATAAATATTGCGGGTGAATTTATTGCCCAGAATAATGATTGTTACTTTTTCATCGACCAGGCGGGCAAAGGCGGCATTGAATCCATGCCAGCGCCCAAAATGGTAAATGATCTTTTTCCCGTTGGGAAATACCAGCATTCTCCATCCAAGCCCATATTTGTAGACTTGTTTTTTAGTATCATACGGAGTAAATGCTGAATTTAGCAAAGCCTTGTTTACAACTTGCTCCGTATAGAGGGCCTGGTCCCACTTCAACAGGTCACGAGGCGTTGAGAAAATATTCTTGTCACCATATGTCGCTTCCAGGTAGTCGTTCTTCCAGTACGAGCCATTATGGGCGAAAGAAACAGTTGCATGCAAAGTATCATCGAGGCTGAATACATATGTATCAGTCATGTCAAGTGGGTCGAAAATAGTTTGTTTCAGGTACGCGCTATAGGCAAGACCTGTGACCTTTTCGATGATCAGCGCCAGCAAAACGAAATTAGTGTTACTGTAGTTAAAGGACTTTCCGGGTGCTCCTGTTTTCGGCGGCTTATGCAGGTATAATAAATTAACAACGTCCTGGTTGGTCATGAATTTTTTCTTATCCCAGGATCCTTTTTTATTATCCGCGATATACATATAGTTTGGAATCCCGCTTCTGTGATTCAATAAAGTTTTAACGGTCACCCCAGGGTATGGAAAGCCCGGGAAAAATTTGTCCATTGAATCGCTAAGTGAAAGTTTTCCTTCCTGTACCAATCGTAAGATGGCCATACCGGTGAATGGCTTGCTTGCGGAAGCGATATGAAAGCTGGTAGATGGTTGAATGGAATCGGGTTTCCGGAGGTCCACTTTTCCGTGATATTTTTCGTAAAGTATTCCTCCATCCTTGGCTATCAGAATACTGCCATTGAAACCTCTTTTTATTAATGTGCTGTCAAAAAATTTTGCAACCAGGCGATGATAATGGCGAAACTCAGATCGGTCCATCCAACCGGGAGTTGGTGGATAAAACTCCAGGGAGTCACCCGCTGTATTATGCGTCCCCGCCGTTTCATTACAACTGAACGGCACAAGGACAGCCATCATCAGGTACAAAATTGTTTTCAAACGGTTGGGTTTCTCAAATCTACCGGTTACAGCAACCATGCCAGAGTGTTATTTATCAACATATCTGCGCATCTTTGTCGCATGTCACAGGCAGGGCAAACGAGTTATCCCAAAGAAAAAATACGTATACTTTTCCTGGAGAATATCAGTGAAGTGGCTGTGAGGAATTTCCGCCAGCATGGCTATGTACAGGTAGAAAGGATCAATAAAGCCTTAACTGAAGAACAACTAATAAATGAAATAAAAGATATTCATATCCTGGGTATCCGTTCCAAAACCCAAATCACCCGGAATGTACTGGAAGCGGCTAAAAAATTACAGGCCATTGGCTGTTTTTGTATTGGAGTGAACCAGGTAGACCTGGAAGCTGCTACTGCGAATGGGGTAGTCGTATTCAACGCACCTTATTCAAATACACGTTCAGTTGCGGAATTAGTGATCGGTTCAGCCATCATGCTTATCCGGCGCGTTCCCGATAAAAATAAGGCGGCACATGAAGGCACCTGGCTGAAAGAAGCAACAGGTAGTTATGAATTGAGAGGAAAAACACTGGGCATAATTGGATATGGGAATATTGGATCGCAGGTCAGCGTACTGGCGGAAGCCCTGGGCATGAAAGTGATCTTTTATGATATTGAAACCAAGCTGCCACTTGGCAATGCAGAAGACGCGAAAAGCCTGAAAGAATTATTAGGTCGCGCGGATGTAGTAACCCTGCACGTACCGGAAACCATTCAGACAAAAGACCTGGTAAATAAAACGACGCTCAAACAATTTAAAAAAGGGGCTATCCTTATTAATTATGCAAGGGGAGAGGTGGTCGACCTGGAAGAATTACGAAAATCCATTCTTGCCGGTCATATGGCTGGCGCGGCGGTGGATGTTTTTCCATCCGAACCTGAAAAGAATGGCGATGTTTTTATAACCCCGTTACAGGATTGCCCAAACGTAATTCTGACTCCGCACATTGGCGGATCTACCGAAGAAGCCCAGCAGAATATTGGCGAAGATGTAAGCATTAAGCTTTTTAATTTCCTGGAAAAAGGGATCACACTCGGCTCGCATACCGTGCCTGCGCTTGCTCTGCCATTGCAGGAGGGAAGTCACCGGATCCTGCATATACATAACAATGTGCCGGGTGTGCTTTCAAAAATAAACAGCCGGTTGTCGGAAAAGGGGATCAATATCCTGGCACAATACCTGAAAACCAATGACCAGATCGGTTATGTAGTACTGGATGTCGATAAAAAACTATCCGCAGAAGCTTCCCGTTTGTTGAAAGCTGTCAAGGAAACCATCAGGGTAAGAATGCTCTACTGAATCAATATTTTGTATTTTCAAAAAATATTGAAAATTGTGTAAATTTGTATTCAAATAGGACCCCATGAAAGTTGTGATCGTAGGAGCTGGTTTCGGAGGTTTGCGCCTGGCAAGAAAGCTGAATAACCGGCCCGGCTTTGAAGTTGTACTGGTCGATCGATTTAATTACCATCAATTCCAGCCTTTATTTTACCAGGTAGCAACCGCGGGTCTCGATGCAAGTAACATTTCTTTTCCACTGCGAAAAGTATTTCACGGGAGTGAGAATGTGCGGATCCGACTGGCCGAGATGACGCAAATCCACCCGGAACGAAAAGAAGTGGTCACCGACAAGGAATCGATCAGTTACGATTCCCTGGTGTTGGCCCTGGGCGCCGATACTAATTTCTTCGGGAATGAGCAAATGGCCAGGCATTCGTTTCCAATGAAATCGACCGCGGAGGCTTTACAGATAAGGCATAGCCTGTTACAAAATTTCGAAGAATGCCTGGCCATAACAGATCATGATGAATTACAGCGGCGTATGAATATCGTGATCGTGGGAGGGGGGCCGACAGGAGTGGAATTGGCCGGGGCATTGGCAGAAATGAAAAAGTATGTATTGCCAAAAGATTACCCAGAACTGGACTTTAAAAAAATGAATATTTATCTCCTGGAAGGAGGAGGGAAGACCTTACCAACCATGACTGAAAAATCATCTGTCCAATCCCTTCGTTACCTGGAAAATCTGGGTGTGATTGTAATGACGAGTACGCTCGTAAAAAATTACGATGGAAATAAAGTGGAACTGGCCGATGGGAAAACGATCGATGCAGCCACCGTGATCTGGGCAGCAGGAGTGAAAGGGAATGTGCCACCGGGATTTGACAAATCGAAAGTGGTTAAAGGCAACCGCATCAAAGTGGACCGGCATTGCCTGGTGGAGGGATATAAAAATATTTATGCTATTGGCGACCTGGCGTATATGGAAACCCCTAAATATCCTAACGGTCATCCACAAGTGGCTTCTGTGGCGATCCAGCAGGCGGAATTGCTGGCTGATTATTTCCGGAGAATAGAAAGAAAATCTACCCGGTTCTACGAATTTGAATACATCGATAAAGGTTCCATGGCCACTGTAGGTCGTAATCTCGCGGTCGTAGACATTCCCAAGCCCAGGTTACATTTTGGAGGATTCCTGGCCTGGCTGATCTGGATGGGACTTCATCTCATGCTTATTCTCGGCGTGAAGAACAGGTTCTTCGTTTTTTTCAACTGGCTGTATAACTATGTAACTTACGATCAAAATCTGCGATTGATATTCAGGGAATTCAACAAGCCTGTTAAATGATCCGATCTACCAGGAATATTGGCGCCCTCATTTTTTTTATTTCCATTCATATTGTCACTCTTGCACAGGATAAGGAAGCTCAATTTCCCGGGCTATTACAGAATGCCTATGCAGGTTTCCAGATGGGATATATCCATACCGCCTTTACACATGAACACCTGGAACCGGGATTTTCAGCAGCAGGAGTGAAGACCCCGGCATTGGGAGTACGTATTGTTGCAGGTTATCGTTTCTCGGATCATCTCTCCGCACAGATCAGTTTTATGCGACCCGGACCCTGGACGGAATACATCAATATAAACGGTGATAATAAGAGATATGGAGTATGGATGACTATAGGCGGTGTAACAATTAAACCCAGCATTAACGTCAGCAAATCTTTTAAAATTTATGGAGAGGCTGGCTTTGGCCTGGTAGCCCGACATGGTTTCAAAATTGATGAACAAACGGCAATAGCTGATGCATCCTTTGCGAGCCTGTTACTGGGAGGAGGCATGGAGTATGATTTGAATCGGAATTGGGACCTCACTCTGAATGGTGTTTATAATCCCAAAGATGGTAAACGAAGACACCCATACACGTCCTTTTTCTCCGTAGGTGCGAATTACAAACTCAATAAATTAAGTGATCAAAAAGTAAAGCGAAATTCAGGCGGAGGCGTTACATTCCCTGATCATATGATCCAGTTGGGTATATCACATAATATTGTAGGTTACGACGCTAATCGTTTCTTTTCCAGCAAAGTGCCGATCTTCTGGGGTGGTGAAGTGAAGTCGAAATATGGGTTTGTCCTGGCTTACCAGCGAAATGTCTTTCATACACGCAGGATCTTTTCCCTGAATTGGGGTGCAGACATATCATACTGGAGAACTGTCCATGGGAGCAATTTTTTTTCTTTGGCTGTTTTCCCCATGTTCCGGTTTACTTTATTACGTTCCAGGCCACTTGATGGGTACCTGCAATATTCTGTGGCCGGACCTGCTTTTGTATCTAAGCGATTTATTGACGGATTCGATACCGGCCGCAAGTTCACATTCCAGGATCTGATGGGAGCGGGTGGTTTAAC
>Ga0196964_10000783_pt1 | contig 17637 bp, 23 predicted proteins | sample S1_10metaG_FD_148615 | JGI IMG/M metagenome (GOLD analysis project Ga0196964, IMG submission 148615) | Soil microbial communities from Anza Borrego desert, Southern California, United States - S1_10 | ecosystem: Environmental > Terrestrial > Soil > Desert | place: USA: California | collected... | reverse complement strand
CTCCGACAACCCGGCCCAGGGCTGGCAGGCGCTCTACGAACAATCCCCGGCGCAGACCGAGAAGTTCATCGAGTCCCTGCTCGACAACTGGGGCGAGTACGTCGCCGAGAAGATGCAGGCCAAGGGCTTGCTGCCCGAGGCGGCCACCGCGCAACCATCAGCGCCCGCACCCTACGAGTACACGGCGGAGGACTTGGCCCATATACCGGCCGACCTCCACGACACCCTGAAGAATCTCTCCCGCGCAGAGGCCGACGTTGTTCACGGGGCACAGACCCTGGAGCAGCAGATTGCCGCCCTCCAACGCTTCAAGCAGGCGAACGAGTGGCAGCAGTTCAAGGCGCAGCACGAGGAGCAGCAGAAGCAGGCGCAGCGCCTCGAATACGAGAAGGCTGTGCAGGCCGACCGCGACGACTTCTACAAGGGCTTGAGGGGGCAGGCAACCAAGGAACTAGAGTCGCTCAAGTTCTCCGACGACCCGACCACCGACAGCATCATCCGTAACGCCATCCTGGACCACGTTGAGAACGAGCTGTACCGCGACAACCAAGTCCTGCCCTTCATCGAGCAGGCGGACGCGGCGCTCAACGCCCGCGAGAAGCGCCAACTGGCGCAACTCAAGGTGCAGCTCAACGCGCACCGGGGCCGCATCCAGGCCCCGATTGCCAAGGCGATGACGGAACTGCTCGCGGACGCGCGGGCCGGCAGGGAACTGAGGCGGCAGCAGCAGGCCGGGCGACCCGAAGTCTCGGGCGCGTCGGCCTCCCGCACGGCAGGCGGCAATGGCAAGCCCTCCTACTTCAACAGCAAGGGGGAAATCTCGGACGAGTATTACCAGTCCATCGCCAGCCTTTTGCCCAAGCGGTAGGCCGCGCCCCGCAGGTCTTCAGGCGCTCCGCCACCAGGAGCACTAATCAATGGGAGTTCAGACCAACATCGCATCTATCGCCCCGGCGCTTAACCAGCTCGTCAAGGGGCCGCTCCGCGACCAGTACGAGCAGCAGACCAAGGTGTGGTCGCTGTTCGGCGAGGGCGAGGGGGAGTTCATCAACGGCAAGGGGTTCCGCATCCCCTCGCGCTTCCGCCCCTCGACGGGCCTCACCTACGGCTCCGAGGGCTTCTCGTTCAACCAGCCTGGGGCCGCCGTCCTGGACGACATGTACGTCTACCCCTGCGCCGTGGCGATGAGCTACGAGTTCACGGGGCGCGTGCTCAGGAACGTCAAGGACGACTCCTCGCTCATCAAGGGCATCGGCGGGCTCTTGCAGGAGAAGACCAAGGCGCTCGCCAAGGAGATGGAGATCGGCGTCTTCAACGACGGCTCCGCCCAGCGGGCCATCTTCAAGAGCGCCTCGGGCACGACCTTCACCTTCTACAACTCGACCTCGCACACGCCGCTCGCCGGCTTCGGCTCGACCAACGGGTCGATGCACCTGCGCCAGAACGAGTACTACGACGTGTACGACGCCACGGGCGCGACCTTCCGGGGCACCGTCCAGGTGACGAGCAAGGCGGCCTCGACCACGGCCGTGGTCAACGCGGCCCCGGCCGGGATGACCGACACGGACATCTTCGTGACGGCGAACGGCCTCAACAAAGCGCCGCGCGGCCTCCCGTACATCGTGAACAACGACACGGGCGTCTTCCAACTTCTCTCGCGCTCGACCTACCCGGAACTCAAGAGCCCGGTGACGGACCTCAACGGCTCGGCCATCTCGGTGGCGGAGTTCGTCAAGACGCGGGCGCTCTTGGAGGCGCGGTCGGACGAGGGCAAGGCGATGAAGCTCACCGCCATCGTCTCCATCGCGCAGGAGGACGCGCTGCTGCGCCTCGGCCAGAACCTCAAGCGGTTCGACGGCGGCGCGAAGAAGTTCGACGGCTCGTTCGATGAGTTCGGCTTCGGCGGCTGGTCCTTCGTCAAGGCCAAGGACTGCGACCAGGACCGCATCTACTTCATCGACGTGGCCTCCATCGACCGCTACACCGAGATGCCCTTCGGCGACTACGACTTCGACGGGCAGCAGCTCCGCATGAAGGCGGGCATCAGCGGGTACGGGTCGGACGCCGGCACGGGCGCGATTGGGTGGCAGGGGAACCTCGGGGCGACCCAGCCCCGGAACTTCGCCCTCATCAAGCGCGCGGCCGTCTCCGGCCTAGCGAGCCTCGTGGCCGCGAACTAACGAGTAACCGAAGGCGGGGCGGCCCCAGGCTGCCCTCCCTTCCTTGCCCGTTAGTGCGGGCTCGAAAGGAGAATCAACATGGCGTCAGTCGCCGTCTCGAACATCACCAACGTCACCACTAACATCTCCGGGGGCCTCGGCAACCCGCTCAACATCGCGGGTCAGCCCGTCGAGGTCTACCGCATCGCCTCGGGCCAGAGTTCGGCCGACACCGTGGCGCTCACGCCGACCACGTTCTCGAACGTGCAGTCGGTCTTCTGCACGGTCGGCGCGACCCACAACCTGACGACCAACGCGAACACCAACGTCACCCTGACCATCCAGTCGGGCACCGTGACGGTCGGCGCGTTCGACGTGTATCTCATCGGCCCGAGGAGCTAGGCTCTGGTATAATGCGCGTGCGGGGATAGGGCTGTACACCCGATAAGGTAGCTTCCTACTACTTTCCCCGCGCTTCACTATAGGAGTTCTACTAAGGAGGTAGGGCGATGCCAGAGAAGACTTGCCCGAAGTGCGGGCAAGCCTACCCCCTCACCGATTTCTACAACGACAAGTCGCGGGAAGCCGGGCGCTACGTTTACTGCAAGCACTGCTGTAAGGCGTACCAGGGTTCGCTTGATAGGGCTGATTACATGCGGGCCTATCAAGGGGAGCACCGCGAGCACTTAAACGAGTTGGCGCGCAAGCGCGATGCGAAGCGCCGAGAGACAAATCCCGAGCCCCGCAGGCAGTATTGGAAAGAGTACCTGCAAGGACTTAAGGCGCAGGTGTTCACGGCATACGGGAATAAGTGCTACTGCTGCGGCTTTGACGACGTGCGGTTCCTGACCGTTGACCACGTACACGGTGGTGGTGGTAAGCATCGCAAAGAGGGGAAGTCCGGCGCGGCATTTATATACCGCTACGCCATCAAGAACAACTTCCCCGACACGCTCAGGCTCGCTTGCTGGAATTGCAACGGAGCCAGTGGCCGTCGCGGCGGCACGGGGCTCTGCTTTCATGAAGAGGACAGGCTGAAGGCTCGGATGGCCTAGTTCTCGCCCACAATTAGACACCCTTGGCGCACCCTAGACGGTGCGCCTTTTTATTGCCTAAACCCCAGGAACGAAAGGAGTTCCCTTGGCTTCAATCGCTACTTCCAATATCACCCAGGTGGTCGATGCGAGCAGCCCGCTCGGCCTCGGTCCCTTCAGCGTCGAGGTGTGGCGCATCGCGGCGGGCGCGGCCTCGGCGGACACGGCCGTCATCACGCCCAAGCGCGGGCGAAACATCGTCGGCATCCTCGGCGGCGGCCCCTTCTCGCACAACCTCGGCACCACGGTCAACACCAACGTCACGCTCACGCTCTCGTCGGGCACGGCGACGGTGGGGGCCTTCGATGTGACCCTCCTCATCGCCCAGCCCTAATGCAAGTCGCCGACGAATACGCGGCTCTGAATAACGAGCCCTTCACGGCGAACCTGCCGGCCCCGCGCTCGACGGAGTCCTTCCAGCGCCAACTCGACAAGCTGTTCGGGAAGTCCGCTAAAGGGCTCTCGAAGGTGCGGGTGGTGTGGGGGCAGGCCCCGGACCAGATGATGCTGGTCTGCGGGCGCTGGGTGCGGAAGTTCCCCTACTACCGCGAACTCCGCAAGCGGGAGCACGCCGACCCCGGCACGGGCCTCGTGCTCGTGGAGCACGACCTCTACGAGATTGGCGTGCCCCGGTACTTCGTGGAGCAGTTGCACGACTCGGAAATCGAGAAGGCGGGCTGGGAGCGGGCGCGGTTCGGCACGGTGGACGGCATCTGGCAGGACATCCTCGGCCCGGCCCCGGAGCAGGGCTTTTACACCTCGCTGTTCGCCGTGGGCTCACACGACGCGCGCTGCTGCGGCGGGCGGGAGTCCTACAAGGGCGTCCCCTGCTACGGCGGCTTCCGCTTTCCGGGCGAGATTGACCTGCGGCGGCTGCGCCGGATGCGCCACCTGCGCGACACGGCCCCGGCGGCGAGCAAAGACCCGCTGGAGCAGGCCGCCGAGTGGGACGAGAAGTGGCAGGAGCACCTCGATAAGGAGTTCGGCGAGGTGATTGACGACTACTGCAAGACGCGCGGCCACTCCTGGGTCACGCACGACCCGGCCGTCGCACAGCACGGACGCTTCCACTGGACCTCGGGGAGCACCAAGAGCGGGCTCACCGAGGCGCAGCGCAAGGAAGTGCTCGCCGGCAAGAACCCCACGCCTTCCATCGTCCTCACGGACGCCGAGTAACCCGAATCAAGGAGTAATCGCTTGAGCACTACCGCGACGGCTATGCCGCCGAGCGCCCTGGAGCGCCTCGCCTCGTTGCGCCCGGACGGGACGCCGCAGAACACCAACGACAACCGCCCGCGCTGGCTCGTCCAGACGGGGCTCGCCGTCCTGCGCGTGGACACGGACGCGGTGGCCGGGCGCTTCCTCACGCGGGGCGAAATCACGCCTTGCACCGGCTACCCCTGCTACGACCGCAAGGAGTCGATCCCGCAGGAGATGAGGATTCCGGGCTCGGAGCGCACCAACCGCACCGGGACCGAGATGCTCTACATGCGCTACGCGGGGCCGGAGGCCGAGCGCCTGCTCAACGAGCTAGAGCAGCAGAACCCGGAGGGGCTGACCGAGATTACGGCGCTGCTCGGCTGGGAGCCGGCGGAGGTGGCGGCGCTGCGCCTGAACGACGTGATTTACCCGCAGGGGCTCGCGCGGCTCCCCGAGCAGCACGACGACCTCCTGGCGCATTACAAGCAAATCCGCGAGGGCATCGCGCAGGGCGGCACGCCCCCGTGCTTCACGACCCCGGCGCAGAAGGACGAGTTCGGCCGCAACCGGGGCCTTTACCTCCAGATCATCGACACCCTCATCGGGGCGACCGAGCGCGTGCGGGGCCTACACCTCGCGCACCTGGAGTTCACGCACCAGTGTATGCGCCTCCAGCCCTCCGACCCCTCGGGCTACTACAAGCGCGGCTACGACGAGAAGGATCAGGAGCTGCTCGTCAGGACCGGCAAGCCGCGCATCGACAACGCCCAGGACATGACGGCCAAGGCCCTCAACACGCTCGCGGACGGCGCGGCCAAGGGCGGCAACGCCGAGTTGCTGCAACTGATCGCCGAGCAGCAGGCCGTCAACCGGGCTCTCCTCGAAGAGATTAAGGCGCTCAAGACCGAGAAGGGGGAGCCCAAGCCCGCTCCGCAGCCGCAGGGGCAGAAGCCGCAGGGTAGCAAGTAGTGGCAACGGTCGCCGAGACAATCACGAGTGTGAGGCTCTTGCTGGCCCAGCCGGAGCCCTCGACGCCGAGCGAGGCGGTGATTCTGGAGGTGGTGCTCAATCAGTTGCAGCACCATCACAACCAGCTTCAGAGCACTAGCAATCATTTTTCCGTGGACTCGTATGCCCTCGACGCCACTTCCGGCACCGAGGACTACATCGTCTCGGCGGCCAACTTCGGGCGGCCCTTCCTAGTCCACACCGAGGACGCGGACGACACGTACCACCATCGGCGCGAGGTGCCCTTCAGCCTCCTGCAAGACGCCGACCAGCTCTACCGGGGGCCGCAGCAGACCCACTCGGCCTACGAGTGGACCGCGCAGGAAATCATCTTCTACCGGCGCAGCAACGCCTGGTACGCGCGCCTGGTGCCGATTCCGGGGGCGAGCGGGAGTTATCGGGTCTGGTTCGAGGTGGCGCTCGCCAATCCGGGGGCGCTCACCGAGACGCACGGCCTAGCGGCCTTCCACAACTTAGTCAAGGTGCAGTCGGCACTGAGCCTGCTGCCCCACTGCCGGTGGTCGGGCCTGGACGCCAAGGACACGCTCGCGCAGGGGCAGATGCTGGAGCGGGCGCTCTTGCGGGACGAGGCGAAGTACCAGCGGGCCTTCGACCACTACCGGGCCAACAGCACGCGCGAGGGCGTCAGTGACCGCATCGGCTACGGGGGCCTGGACTACGAGGCCGGCGACGGCTACGACGGGTTCAGTCAGATTACTTGGGGCAGATCGTAACGGAGTAAGAGATGGCAGAAGGATACATCGGGTATAGCATCCCCTTTACTGGCGAAGTCCAGGGGGCGACGAGCGCCACGCAGTTCCCCTCGGCCTCGCGCCGGGCGTGCAAGCGCGTGACCATCACGGCCCGCTCGGACAACTCGGGGAGCGTCTTCATCGGGTTCTCGTCGTCGCTCACCGCGCCGAACGGCACCTCCGACGCGACCACGGGCATCGAGTTAATCGCCGGCCAGTCTATCACCTTCCACATCCCGCATACCGAGTTGATTTGGTATATCTGCTCGGACACAACCGACGACTTCACTTTTCTTATCGAGACTTAGTACCCAGTGGCGACTGCTTATAACATCGTCTCGTCGCGTGTGGCGCACCTCCTGAACTCGCTCGCCGGGGCTACTAATTCTGCGGCTGACACCAACTACCTCGTTGCGCCCCTGACCTCGACCCAGTTGGACGACCCGCGTTACCCGCGCTCGGCCATCTGGGACGCCATCCTCGACGCCGAGGTCCAGGTCATTAAGGCGATTGTCATGACGAAGAACCACCCCGAGCGGCAGGGCTTCCTCACGCTCTCGGCGAACGTGGCGAACGGCACGGCGCTGGGAACCATCGTCAACCGCTTCAGCGGCCCCTTCGACTCGATAGTGGACGCGACGGACAACACGCAGGTGCTCGCCCCGGCCCCGCTCGAAGAGGTCCGCGAGATCGTCGCCCAGACGGCGCTCTACACGCTCTCCTACTACCTCTACGCCCTGGACGGGATGGTCCTGTTTCACACGCGCACGAACGTCAAGATTCGGGGGCCGGTGGTGGCGAGGGCGGACTACACGGCCTTCACGGGCTCGGCGAATATGAGTTGCCCGGACGTGTACGTGGACGCGATTGTGGCGGGGGCGCTCTCGATGCTCTTCGGCAAGGAGGGCAACGAGGCCCAGCTCGCGCAGTATTTCGCCGGGCGCTTCCGCGAGGCCATTGACGACATCAAGCAGGGGGCGCGGGAGATTGTGCCGATTACCGTCCCCACGGCGGGCTTCTAGGGATGGACGAGATTCAAGCCTTTAACGTCTGGCTCGACGTGCAGACGGGCCGGGGTGACGCGGTGGGCAAGCTCGCGCGGTGGGCCGTCAACCAGGCCATCCCCCTGGGCTACGGGCCGGACAGGAAGGCGTGGGTCGAGTGGGCTTGGACCGAAGAACTAAAGGAAGCGGCTAAGGACGCCATCAAGGAGTACAGGGAAGATGAGCGCAAGCGACTTGAGAGAGCGCGCGAAGAGGCTGAGAGAGCAAGCCGAGACGCTGGAGAAGGCGGCGCAGGTGCTGGAGGCGACGGAGCCGAAGGCTGAGCCAGTCTTTATCCCGACCACCTGGACGACTAACAGCCCGCTGTCTTGCCGGCACGAGTATCCGCAACACTATTGGAGCATCAACCCGCCCGTCTGTAAGAAGTGCGGGCAAATGGCGAGTTCTCCCCTGAGTTGGTACGGCCCGGTCGTCCCTGCAACCGGCAGCACCGGCACCTTCCTTCAGTAAGTGGCATTAAGCACCCTCACACTCTGCATCCGCGCGAGACGCCTCTTCGCCCACGCGGCCGGCATCCCGCTCGGGCAAATCTCGCTGTCGATCTTCGAGATTGCGGCCCCGCACGCCCTCGGGCAGCTCGCCGAGCGCATCGTGGACGACAGGGACCGGCGCTCGCTGCTCCAGCAGACCTATAGCGTGACGGTGACGGGCGGCAGCGGGAACCTCCTGACGGCGACGGGGGCCATCACCTCGGCGGCGGACATCATCATCCGCAGCGTGCCCCTCGGCTACGTCAAGGACTCGGACGACGTGCCCTACCATCAAGTGCTGCACCGGGCGATCTTCGAGGGGAGCCTGTCCACGCTCATCGGCTACTACCTGCTCGACGCGCAGCGCATCAGGATTCGCGCCAGGGGGTCGGGCTCACTCACCGAGAACCTCACACTCTCTGTGTACGCGAACTTTTACCCAACCGCTGCGACCGTGCCGACTGAGCTAGAGGATGAGGCCGTCCAGGCGCTCGCCGATTACGTGAGCGCGAACTACCAGCAACTCTCCCAGGCGCAGAGCGCGCAGGAACTCGATAAGAAGTAGTGCCCAACTCGCAGAAGTTAATGGTGGCGGGCTTCGTCCGGGGCTTCCTGCCCGCCAGCGTGCTCGTCGGGCCGGGCGAGGTGGATAACTGCATCAAGGCGGGCGAATACGCCTGGGTGCGGACGACAGGGCGCGTCGAGCGGTTCAAGGGCATCAATTCGCTCTCGGAGGCGACGGGCTCAAGCAGCGCCTCGCAGTTGATTATGCCTGTCAACACGCAGCGTGGCGTGCTCACCACCGGGAATCTCATCAAATACCGCGAGGCTCTTTTCGCCGTGGGCTCGGGCCAGATGTACCTCGACGGCAGCTCGACAGATATGACCACGGCGACTAGCGCCCTGAAGGTCAGGGTCGGGACGACATGGTACACGGCAGGGCTTGCCGCCCCCACCGCCCCCACCATCGCCATTGGCGGGGCTGGCGGACAGACGGGGAGCTACTCGGTGAAGTTGGCGGCCAAGCGCACGGCCACCCAGACCGTGAGCAACCCCAGCCTAGCCTCGAACGTCCTGACGGGCCTGAATAATCAGGCGGTCAACATCACCTTCCCAGCGGCAGCATCTGGACAAGACGCCTGGCTCGTCTACGCGACTTCAGGCGGCACGGGGAGCACCGGCCCTTGGAAGCTGGTGACGGAGGTGAGCGAGGCCACGGTCGCGGGTTACGGTGGCCGGGCTAACGACTTCAGTTGGCGTGACGGAGAATTAATCGACCTCGCGGAGAATAACCGCGACACGCCGCCCTCTGCACTCGGGCTTGGAATGCTAGGGGGCGTTTTATTCCTGTGGGGCACCTTCGGCGGCACCTGCATCTCGCCGTCGCTGCCGGATTTCCCGGAAGCGTTCCCGCCTGACTTGACGATCATCACCGATCCGCCTGAAACGATCATCGGCGTGGTGGCCGGCGAGGCGCGGGCTTACGTGATGACGACCAATCGCCTGCACGTCGTCAGCGTTGGCTCGTCAGTGCAGCCTCTGGTGATGCGTCCGGCCTGGCAGGGTAATTTTCACCACCAGAACTCGGCGGTCTTCGCAGGCGACACGCTCTATGCGGCGATGGGGAACACGCTTGTCCGCTCGCTCGGCACAGACACCGAGATTCCCGACCAGACCTTCGCCGCCCCCGTCTCGACGCTCATCCGCGACTGGACGCCGGCCAATATCCGCGTGGGCTACGACCCGGTGAACTCGGCCGTGGTCTACTTCCACTGGGACGGCACCAATACGACGGCGCTCCCCTTCATGCTCCAGACACAGATTTGGAGCACGCCGATGACATTGCCGGCGAGGGTGATTAGCTGCGCCACAGTCAACGGGATTCTCTACCTGCTCATTCAGGGCAGCACGCTTGCTTCGCCCTTCAGCAGTTCGGCCAATAACCAGACCTATCAGTGGGACGCGGTGAGTGGCAGCCCGACCTGGAACCCGACCGCGTATGTGGCGACACCCTTTAACGACTGCGGCTTCGAGGGTCTGGATAAGATGATTACGGGCTGGCAGGTGACGGCGAAGTCGAACGGCACTGCGCGTCTCTTCATCAACAACTCCGACGTAACCAACAACAGCAACGCCGTGGGCAACCCGCAGGCGCTCTCGAACCCCTCCCGCGAGACGCACGAAGCTTACAGCAAGCAGAACGTTAAGTTCGCTCGTAGTTTGGCGATGAAGGTGGACTTTACCAACGTGGACGGCACGTGTTCTGAGGTCAGCGTGGACGGCTATATCTCGCGGGTGCGGCGATGAGGGATTACGTCAGCGAGGAGGAGATCGTCCGCAACACGCTCGACCAGGGCGAGGTGCAGACGCAGTTCATCGAGTCGCTCATCACCGGCCCGCTGACGAGCCTCAATCTCCTCACGGCCGCCAATCAGCGGTTCGGCAACGGCGCGAATATCACCGTCACCAGCGCCGGGGACACCCACACCATCGCCTTCAGCGGCATCCTGCCCGTTGCGGCCGGCGGGAGCGGGACCGGCACCGCCTTCACGCAGGGGAGTGTGGTCTTCGCGGGCGCGTCCGGTACTTACTCCCAGGATAACGCTAGTTTCTTCTTCGACGACACCAATAACCGCCTGCGCGTCACTGGTATCGAGCACCCGGCGACGAGCCCGGCGCAGATCACCGCCGACCAGAACAACTACGACCCCGGCGCGGGCTACTTCTTCCGCCTCTCGTCGGACGCCTCGCGCAACATCACGGGGATCGCGGGCGGGGCGAACGGCCGCAAGATTCTCCTCGTCAACGTGGGGAGCAACGACATTGTGCTTACGAACGAAGACGGGGCTAGCACTGCTGCTAACCGCGTCATTACAGGCACTGGTGCTAGCGTCACGCTCGCAGCGAATGATACGGCCGAACTCATTTACGACTCCACCACCGCCCGGTGGCGACTGCTCTACGAGGTCTAGTGAGCCCATGACGCCTTCGGTGATTAAGGGCCTGGAGCTGCGCGAGTCGCAGCAGACGGTCACGATGGACGAGATGCTCCTGGCGCGGGACGCCGGCTGGTCGCTCCAGGACTTCATCGACGTGGTGGCGCGCGAGTGGCCCATCAGCAAGTGCTTCGAGTGGGAGAGCCGCGTCGGCCGGATGCGCTACTACGTGACGAGCGTGGAGGAGCGCGAGAAGGTGGCCGAGAAGGCGAAGAAGGAGAAGGCCGCGAAGTGAGTGAGCCCCGCATCGAGAAGCTGGAAGTGCGCGGCAACCCGCGCCACTACGCCCTGCTGGTGATGGCCTGGCGGTGGGCGGGGGCGCACCCTCGGGCCTACCGGGAGACGGGCGGCCTCTCGCCCTGGCCCGACTACTACGACTATCTGCGCGAGGGGCACCGGACGCACTACGCCGTGAGGGACGCTGACGGGCTCTACGTCTCGCTCATCACGCTGGAGCAGTACGAGCCGGGGCGCTTCAACGTCCACCTCACCTCGCGCCCGCAGGACCGTAAGGCGGGCTTCCGGCTCGACCCCTCGGTGGTGGCGGGGGCGGTCTACGAGGTGGGGACGGGGTGCTTCGCGCTCGGGGCGCTGGAGATTTCCACGCTCATCCCTGACGGGCACCGGGGCTCCAAGCGCGTGGCCCTGGCCTGCGGCCTGACGCCTGACGGGACGCGCGAGGGCGACTACACGAGATACCGGCTGACCCGCGCACAGTGGGAGGCCGAGCATAAGCGGAAGGAGATGGCGGCGGCCGAGTCTTGCTGAGACTAGGCGCGTCGGCAGTTTGCTGATGGGAAAACCGATGTTACCGCAGGGCGGCGCACCGATGGGCGGGATGCCGCTGCCGGACACGAGCAAGTTCTCGCCCGCCCCGATGCTCACCAACTCCCTCGACGCCTCGAAGCTCCAGGGGCCGATGGGGATGACGCAGCCCGCCCAGGGCGGGGGCCTGCTCGGGATGGCCGAGAAGGTGCTCCCCTCGGTGGCGGGGATGTTCAATAAGCAGCAGGATGAGCCCCTGCCGCCCCCGGTGCCGATGCAGGGGATGATCGGGCAGCGCCTGGACTCCAACCCGACGATTCAGGGCGGCCAAGCCCGGAGGCGCTACTAGTTGGCGACGGTCCTCACCCTCGGGCGCTCAGCCCTGAGCCTCGACGCGGAGACTGGGACAGGTGCGGGCGAGTCGTTTCAGGTCTGGTCTAACAGCCAGCCCCGGAGCCTGCCCGTCTCGCACAGGTGGCTGTTCACCATCACGGGGAGCCCGACCAACATCCGCATCGACATCGAGGGGAGCCTCGATGACAGCACGTGGTTCGACATCAACTGCTGGAACCTCGTCTCGGACGGCACGCTCTACATCCCCAACCCGCAGGTCTACTACGCCCGCGCGAACCTCGTGACGCTCACGGGCGGGAGCAGCCCGACAGTGACCGCGCGCCTCTTCGTCGGCTAAGCAATGGCAGTAGCAACCACTTCATTCAGTGTCGATGGGGACGCGACCCCGGACGCCCTGACGGTGCCTATTCCTTGCCGCAAGTTCACGGTGCGGCCCGACCTCAACGCCATTACGGGCGGCTGGCGGGCCTACGCCCCGCACTCGTCGGCGAATTACTTCCAGGTCGCAGAAGGGGAGGCTTTCTCCTTCGACGCCGGCCCCGGCAACGTGTGGCAGGCGGGCGCGGTGGTGGGCTACGCGCGGACTGAGAACGCCGGACCCTTCACCTTCTACGGGAAGTGCGAGTGACCAAGCGGATTAAGAACACCCAGGCCATCGCCAACGCGCTCGCCGAGTTCGGGCTCAGGATGCCCGACACCTTCGAGGTGCCGGACGAGATGTACCGGCGCTACAAGGGGGAGGCGCTCGCGCAACAGACGCACGTGTCCGAGGAGCAGGCCGAGGCCATCGGCATCGCCCGCCTCGTGGCCGTCCTCCAGCAGCAGAAGAAGGCTCAGCCCGCCGGCCCCACGGTGGACGCCAACACGGCGCTCCTCAAGCACCTGCGGGCGGCGGCCTTCACCATCGCCGGCCTGCTCGCCCTACTCGTCCTGCTCTCGGTCGCCGGCTACGCCCAGGAGCCCGGCATCAAGCTGGAGGTGCAGCAGGCGGGCACGCGCGTGCGCTTCACGGCGGCCGGCGTGGCGAAGCTCAACTGTTCGACGGGCCTCACCTGCACCTTCAACTCGGGGACGGGGGCGGTGGACATCGTGGCGAGCGGGGGCACGCCCGCCCCGGTCAACGCCGAATACCTCGTCGTCTCTTTGAACGGCACGCTGACCAACGAGCGGCGGCTCCAGGGCACGGCGAACGCCATCACGCTCACGGACGGCGGGGCGGGCGGCGACCTGACGCTCAACATCGGCTCGGACGTGGTGACGCTCACCGGCTCGCAGACGCTGACCAACAAGGCGCTCTCGACGGGCAACTCGGTGACGGCCGCCCTCTCCTGGGGCGACGGCGTGCGGCAGACCTTCAACCCGGACGGCACCAACGCGGGCCTCAACGTCGGGAGCCAGGCGGGCGACCCCTCGGCCCCCTCGAACGGCGACCTCTGGTACGACTCGACGGCGGGCACCCTCGACGCCCGCATCAATGGCGCGACGGTCAGCCTCGGGGCGGGGGCCTTGCCCGCCGGCTCCGGCTCGGAGCTTCAGTACCGCTCGGGGGCCTCCACCTTCGGGGCCGTCACCTCGTCCAGCGTCTCGGGCGGGCAAGTCACCCTGGCCGACAAGCTGACGGTCACGCTCGACAACGCGACCACCAACGCGACCGACAACCTCCTCGACATCCAGCACTCCAGCAGCGGCACCCCGGCCGCCTCCTTCGGCGCGGGCCTGCGGTTCGGCCTGGAGTCCAACACGACGGCCAACCAGGACGCCGCGCAACTGCGAGCCTTCTGGACGACGGCCACGCACGCTAGCCGGACGAGCGCCCTCTCGGCCCTGGTGGTGCGGAGCGCGGCCTCGCTCGCCGAGGCGTTCCGCGTGCAGGGGGCCTCGCCCAACGTGCTGGTGACGGTGCTCAACGCGGCCGACGTGGGCCTGCGCGTCAACAGCGCGGCCACGCCCTCGGCCTCGCCCTTCCAGGTGCAGATCAACGGGCAGACCAAGGTGTCGGTCAACTCCTCGGGCGACCTCCTGCTGGACGGCAACTCCTCGACCAACCTGGACTTCGGCGGCGGGTCGGTCAAGGCGCGGTGGAACGGCGGGGACGCTATCCGCGTCGAGGGGAACATCAGCTTACAGGCCACCGATTCCGCCACGAACGGCATCACCTTCGGCAGTTGCGGCGGTTGCAGCAGCGTGCCGCTCCCCGGCGCTAACGGGAGCCGGGTCGCCCTGACGGCGCGCGGCTTCGACTTCACCCCGGACGGCGGCACCCTGACCGCGCCCGGCTCCTTCGGCCTCGGGCTCGTCATCGGCCGCGCCGGGCCGATCATCGGCGTCCGCAACGACGCCGCCTTCCCGGCCGTCGCCATCCGCGTCGAGCGCGGCTACTCGATGTTCGGCTCCTCGGCCGACCCCACGGCCACCGTCCACGTGGTCACGGACGACGCCGCGACCAACGCCAACACGGACGTGGCGGTCCTCTACCACTCCTCCTCGGGCACCCCGGCGGCCGGCTTCGCCACCGGCCTCTTATTCCAGGGCGAGAGTAGCACGACGGCCAATCAGGACATGGCGCGCGTCAGCGCCCTCTGGACGACCGCCACGCACGCCTCGCGCGACTCGGCCCTCTCCCTCCAGACCGTCGATAACGCCGGCTCGCTGGCCGAAGTGCTCCGCATCGGCGACGGCACCCCGACCAAGGCCGCCTTCGAGAACACGGGCCGCCTGGTGGCGGTGGCCTCGACCACCGGGGCCGCCTCGGTCAACATCCCGACCGGCACCGCCCCCACCTCCCCGTCCTCGGGCGACCTCTGGCACGACTCGACGCAGAAGGGCCTCCAGGCGCAGGCGGCCGGCGTCAAGCAGACGCTCTCGGGCGTCCTCTTCACCCAGACCGCCTCGGCCGCCGTCACCAACACGACGACCGAGACGACGCTGGTATCGACCGGCGTGGGCACCGCCACGCTGCCGGCCAACTTCTTCGTGGCGGGCAAGACCGTGCGGGTGCGCGCCCGAGGGTTCTACGCGAGCACGGGCGCGACCTCGCTCACGCTGCGCCTGAAGCTCGGGGGCACGACCGTGGCGGCGAGCGCGGGGTTCAGCTCGACCGTCTCCAACCCCGCCTTCGAGGTGTCGGCCGACATCACCTGCCGCACCACGGGGGGCTCCGGGACGGTCTTCGCGCAGGGGATGTTCGTCACCACGCTCATCTCCAGCGCCCTCACTTCGACGGCCGCCACGACCATCGACACCACCGCCTCGCAGGCCGTCAGCCTGACGGCGCAGTGGGGCGCGGCCTCCACCGACCATTCGATCACGGTGACGAACCTCACGGTCGAGGTCGTCAACTGACCCGCACCCAAGGAGCAACACGCCATGCGTAAACCGGCACTCATCGTCGCGGCCCTCGCCGCCGCCGCCCTGCTCACGCTCGCCCTCGGCCCCGCGCGCTCGGTGCCGAAGGTCGAGGCCGCCTCCAAGAGCGACTTCATCACCTCGCACCGCCAGGGGGTGACGCGCCTGATCGACGCGCTCAACAACCTCCAGAACCTCCGGCGGCAGTACGACGCGCTCGGCTACGCCAACGCGACCACCGGCATCACGGACGCCGACTTCACGGGGGCCAACGCCGACCTCACGGCGGCCGAGTTCAAGGCGGGCGTGGCGGCGGCGGCCAACCTCAACACGGCGTTCACCTCGGGCGGCACCTTCTCGGGCGGCATCGACGCCAACCTCTTCCGTCAGAAACTCGGGAGCTAAGGAGACTCTATGAAGACATTCCGCACCATCATCTTAACCGCCGCCTTCGGCCTCGTCCTGGCGCTGCTCGGGGCCACGCTCGGCTACGGCATCGCCCAGGAGAAGCCCACCGCCTCCTTCAACGCGCCCATCAAGGTCAAGGGCGAGACGCAGGCGGAGGCCGACGCCAAACTCGACAAGGTGATTGAGGACTACTGCCGCGCGATGCGCCAGGACATCTTCCTCGCCGAGAACTCTTCGGAGGTGGACCCGGCCAAACTCCGCCCCGCCTTCCGCAAGGCCGTCCGCCAGCACGTGCTGGAGACGATTCGGGCCTACCGCCGCGAGACGCGCGCCCGCAAGGCCGCCGAGCAGCAGGAGCAGGACGACCGGGACGTTTTGGAGCCGTAACGTGGGCAAGAAAAAGTCGGAAACTAAACAGACGAATACCTACGGGTACTTCACCCCGCCCTCGACGCCGGACACGGACACGCTCCGCCAGGCCGACTACACGCAGTCGCCCTCCTACAAGCTCGCGCAGGAGAACATCGAGCGGTTCAAGCGCGGGGAGGACGTGACGGGCTTCGGCTTCAACGCCCCGCTGATGGCGCAGCACGCGGCGCAGCGGCGCGACATCATGAGCGGCCTCGACAATCCCTTCTCCGGTATCACCAACCCGGTGCTCAGGCAGCGGCTCCGCGAGTCGGCACTCAGCCGGGCGCAGGAGCAGGCCGGCACCCAGCTCATGCAGAACACGGCGCGCGTGCAGGACCAGATGACGGGGCTGCTCTCGCAGGGCGACCTGACGGAGCTTCAGCGCAAGGAGGCCCTGGCGCGCATCACGAGCCCGCAGCTCGTCCAGACGGGCGGCACGGCGCAGACCACGCAGTCGGGCGGCCTCCTGGGCTCCATCATCGGCGGGGGCCTGGGCATCGCCGGCAAGTTCATCTAGTGGCGCTCGCCCTCGCGGCCTTCTGGCTGCTCCACCTGCGCTGCGCCTCGCTGCTCTCCCGCACGCCCGAGGGGCGCTGGCTCGGCACCGGGCAGGCTTACGACCCGCAGGTGGGGCGCTGGATTCCCCCGCTGTTCTGCCTGGACTGGGCGGGGCTCTTAGTGCCGGGGCGGCCGGGCCTGACGGTGACGGGCCTCGTCATCGTGGCCGCCGCCCTCGCCGCCCTCTGGCGCGTGGACTCGCGCCTGGCCGCGAACTTCGGCGGCGAGCCGGGCGGCCTGATGACTGACGGCGCTTACGGGCTCGTCCGTCACCCGCGCTACGCCTGCCTGCTGCTCGTCAGGGTCGGGCTGCTCGTCGCCTACCCGAGCCCGGTGACATTGCTCGCCCTCTGCCTCTGGGCGGCGCTCGTCGCGCGGCGCATCCGGCTGGAGGAGCGGTGCCTGTCGCGGTGGTACGGCGCGGAGTACCGGGCCTACTGCCTGACCACGGCCAGAATCATCCCCTTCGTCCTGTAGACCCCTAACAAGGAGAATCTGAATGCGAATCCTCAAAGCTAAGGCCCTCGCCTTATGCCTGCTCGTCTCGCTCGCCCCGTTCGCCGCCTGCGACAAGAAGGCCGCGAGCGTCCAGCGCGCGACGGCCGACGTGGTGACGGCCCTCCACACGGCGCTCGACATCTCAAAGCTCTCCCACTCCTCCGGCTATCTCGACAAGGGCGAGTACGCGGCGGTCCTGGACGGCATCGCCACCGTCTCGACGGCCCTGCGGGAGTTCAACGTGCGGGTGAGCCAACTGAAGACCATCACCCCGGAGAACAAGGAGGAGCTGCTCGCGGCGCTGCAAGACGTGGTGGCGAGCCTCAACAAGCTCCAGCAGGACGGCGTGCTGCGGATTAAGAACGACGCGGCCCGCTCGCAGTTCGAGACGGCCATCATCGGCGCTCGGACGGCCATCTCGGTGGTCAGCGCCTACATCGCGGCGCTCAAGAAGCCGGTGCCGGTGAGCAAGGTGGCACTCTGGGACGGCCACTCGCTCGAAGTGGCCGCCGCCGAGAAGTGCGCGCTCGTCAACTGCCGGCGCATCGACGCCAG
>Ga0196964_10000782_pt1 | contig 17655 bp, 12 predicted proteins | sample S1_10metaG_FD_148615 | JGI IMG/M metagenome (GOLD analysis project Ga0196964, IMG submission 148615) | Soil microbial communities from Anza Borrego desert, Southern California, United States - S1_10 | ecosystem: Environmental > Terrestrial > Soil > Desert | place: USA: California | collected... | reverse complement strand
CGAGGGCATGATCCTGATCCTGTCCAACCCGGAGGCCGCCTACGTCTGGGGCGTGTCCAAGACCAAGGTGACCTGGGCGCGGGCCGAGGACCTGAACGAAAAGGCGCTGGCCGAGACGGTGGCGACGCTCCGGGTGGGCCTCAGCCGCAAGGTTCCCAGCCGCGCGGGCGGGTTCGTCAAGCCGGGCGCTTCGGCTTCCAAATTCGACGCGGCCTCGGCGCACCTGCTGTACGACCGCTTGATCCGGCCGGTGGAGGGCGCTCTGGAGGGCGTCGACACCCTGATCGCGGTGCCGACCGGGCCGCTGAACTCCCTGCCTCTGGCCGCGCTCGTCACCCGCGCGCCGACGGCGGACGCGCCGGCCAAGGCCGGGGACTTCCTGATCGACCGCTACGCGGTGGCGGTGCTGCCGTCGGTGTCCAGCCTGAAGGCGCTGCGCTGCCAGCTGGCGCGCGAGGGCACGCCGCGCTCGTCGGCCTGTCCGGCGGGATCGGCCGGGCGGCGGCAGGCGGCGATCGGCGGCGAGCGGTTGACCCTGGCCGGGTTCGGCGCGCCGACCATCGGCTCGGCCGCGTCGGCGGGCGGAACCGAGCGCAGCGCCGGCGACATGACCGTGCGGGGCCTCGCCGACCCGGAAGCCCTGCGCAAGCTGTCCTACCTGCCGGGCTCGCTGGCCGAGCTGGAGGCGCTGAAGGCGCGCTCGCCCAAGTCGCTTATCAAGGTGGGCGACGCCGCGACCGAGACGGCGGTGCGGTCCACCTACCGCGACCAGCTGGCGCGCGCCGACAACGTGATCTTTTCCACGCACGGGCTGGTCGCCGGCACGGCGTTCACCGCCGACGGAAACGGGGCGGTGGCCGAGCCCGGGCTGGTGATGACCCCGCCCAAGTCCGCGACCGCGGCCGACGACGGGTTCCTGAGCGCGTCCGAGGCGGCGCAGCTGCGGCTGTCGGCGGACTTCGTGGTGCTGTCGGCCTGCAACACCGCCGCCCCGGACGGACGGCCGGGGGCGGAGGGCCTGTCGGGCCTGGCGCGGGCCTTCTTCTACGCCGGGGCGCGCTCGGTGCTGGTCTCGCACTGGGAGGTCAGCGACGCGGCCACCAGCGCGCTGATGGTCTCCGCCTTCGACGCCGCGCGCGACCAGTCGGTCGGCGGCCGCGCCAAGGCGATGCGCAAGGCCATGCTGGCGGTCCGCAGCGACCCCAAGCACGCCGACCCCTACTTCTGGGCGCCCTTCGCGCTGGTGGGCGAGCCTGCGGTCTAGAGGCCGCTCGCCCGATCCCAGGCGGCGGTGACGTTGAGCCGGTAGACGTAGCGGTAGCCGCGCAGGCGTTCCCTGGCCGGCTTGTCGAGGCCCGCGCGCGCCGACAGCTCGGCGACCAGCCCGTCTCCCGCCTTGCGCAGCATCGGCAGGGCCTCGGCAGGACGGCGGGCGGCGGCCAGCGCCGCGCCCAGGTTCGCCCGCGCGCCGATGCGATCGACGTGGCGTTCCGGCAGCGAGGTTTCGGCGAGGTTCGCCGCGCGGGTCAGCAGACGGACGGCCTCCTCCTGCTTCCCGCTTTCGCCCACGGCGACGGCCAGGAGGAACAGATCGGCGAGCAGGGCGGGGTGATCGGGACCCAGCGCGCGTTCGCGACGGGCCAGCGCCTCCCGGAGCGCCGCTTCGGCCTCCGCGGGCCGGCCGGAGGACAATAGAAGATCGCCCAGCAGGCTGTAGGCGGTCGCCGTCTCCGGGTGGTTCGCACCGAGCGCGCTTTCCCGCAGAGCCAGCGTCCGACGCAGGATCGGCTCCGCTTCGTCGTTGCGGCCGAGCGCCACCAGGAACTCGCCGAGCGCGCCGGAGGCGGCGGCGCGTTCGATCGCCGGCGCGCCCGCCGAGTCGAGTGCGGACGACGCCCGGCGCTGCATGGCGACCGCTTCCTCCAAACGGCCCTGCGCGGCGAGAGCCCCAGCCAACTGCGCCACGCTCTGGGCGGTCGGGGCCGCCGCAGGACCGTAGAGGCGCTCGCGAATCCTGACCGCCTCCCGCAGGGCGCTTTCGGCCTCCGCGGCGCGACCCAGCAGGACGAGAACGCCCGCCCGGTTGTTCAGGGTGGTGGCGACGGCGTCGTCGTCGCGGGGCGAGGCGGCGAGCCGGGCGGACAGGATTTCCGCATGACGGGCGTCCGCCTCCTCGTACCGGCCGAGATGCTTCAGGGCGACCGCCAGGTTGTTCAGGGTGATCAGGGTCGCTTCGTCGGTCGGTCCGAGGACGGCCAGCCGTAGGCGCAGAGCCCGACGCAGCACCGCGTCCGCTTCGCCGTAGCGGCCCTGCGAGACCAGCGCTCCGCCGAGATCGTTGAGCGCCAGGGCGGCCTCGGGCGAGTCGGATCCGACGGCGCGTTCCAGCGACGCGAGCGCGGAGCGGTAGGCGGCTTCGGCGTCCTTGTGCCGGCCCAGCGCCTCCAGCGCGTTCCCCCACAGGATGGTGATCCGCCCGGCGTCGGGAGAGCTGTCGCCCCACAGGGCGGCGGCGCCTTCGGCGGCGCGCTTCAGGCGCGGTTCGGCTTCGGCCGCCCGACCCGCCCTGAGCGCCGCGTGTCCGCTGTTCACGTCGGCCTGGATCTGCTGAACCGTGGGCGCAGTCGCGTCTTGCGCCGACGCCGCGGCCGGAGAGAGCGACAGGGCGAGGGCCAGCGCCACGGCGCTGACCGCGCCTGGTCCGAATCGTCTGGTCCGCATGGCCCGACCTCGCCTGTCTCGCCTTTAGAATGGCGACGCTTCTGGGCCACCGTAGGGCGAACGGGCGCCGCCCCGCAACGGGTGGCGGGCTCGCCCGAAAAAGGGCTAAGCTCGGCCTGAGGATGCCGCAGGCGGGGCGGCTCGAGGAGACTGCGACATGCGGGCGATCATCGGTTCGGTGCTGGCGTTGGGAGTGCTTGCGTACGGCGGCGGCGCGGCCGCGGCGGGTCCCGACGAGGCTCTGGCGAAATCGGCGGCGCAGTTCTGCGCCCCGTTCTTCGGCGGCCAGGCGTTCTCGGTGGACGCGGCCAAGGCCCAGGCGCGCGCCGCCGGGCTGCTGGAAGGCGTGTCGGTGCAGCCGATGGGCCTGGACGGGAACGGCGTCGGCTTCCACGCCGAAACGCCGGACGGCACCGGCGTCGAGGTGTTCTACATGAGCGACGCCAAGGCCTGTCAGATGCAGGCGTTCGGGCCGGCGGGCACGGGGCAGGGCTTCCTCAACGGCCTGGCCAAGGCCGGATGGGCGCCGGCCCAGACGGGCATCGCCGCCAGCCCCGACATCACGGTGGACGTCTACGTCGGCCGTCCGGCGGGCGCGGCCGAGGACCTGCTGCTGGTCGTCAACCGCTGGACCGGCGCCGCCGAGCCCCAGGGCGGCATGCGTCTGATCGTCAACATGATGCGCCCGCAGAACTGAGGCGTCGGTCTATTCGGCCCGCGCGGCGCTCGCGTCCCAGTAGGCGCGGATCGAATTGCGGAACATGAAGCGGAAGGCCTGCTGTTCGGCCTTGCTCCAGGACTTTTCCGCGGCCGCGCCGAGACGGCGCACCACGACGCCGGAGGACTCGCGGAACAGGGGCAAGGCTTCCTTCGGCTTGCCGGCGTCGACCAGCAAGACCGCGAGGTTGGCCGTCACCCGTGCGTGGACCTTCGGCTGCGACAGGTCCGCCGCGGTGATCGCCCGGGCGCGCTTCATCAGCGGCTCGGCGTCGGCGTAGCGATCCTGCATGTAGACGGCGTAGGCCAGTTCCTGCAGCGCCTCCGCGGTTTCCGGATGGTCTGGACCGAAGCTCTTCTCGTGCAACTGCACGATCTGCTTCAGATAGGTCTCGGCCATGTCGTAGGCGCCCATCTTCGCAAAGACCATCGCCAGCTGGCGGATCGGGGCGACGGTCTCCGGATGGCCGGGTTCGTAGAGCGCGCGGCGCTCCTTGAAGGCTTCGAGGAGGTACCTAGCGCCTTCGGTATGGTCGCCCTGGTTGGTGCGGGACATCCCGATGTGCAGCTTCAGCGTGGCGATCATCACCGGATCGGGCTTCGGCTGCGCCTGCTGGATCGCGAGCGCCCGCCGCAGCAGGGCCTCGGCCCTTTCCCAGTCGTCCCGCCGCGACAGCAGGTTGGCCAGGTGGTGAACCATCAGGGCGGTCTCGGGCGAGTTCAGGCCGGTGGCGGCCTCGGTCAGCGACATCGCCTGCCTGACCAGCGGCTCGGCCTCCTCGCCCCGGCCCTGGTCGGCGATCGAGAAGGCCAGATCGACCATGCGCGAAGGCCGGAGGCTTTCGTCGCGGGTCAGTTCGAGCACGCGCCGCTGTTCCGCTTCCGCCTCAGTCAGTCGCCCGGTGCGGTAGAAGACGTCGCCGAGGAAAGAGTGGGCCCGCGCCAGGCCCGCCTCATTGACCGGAACCTCGCCTTGCCGGAACGCGACCAGACGGCGGGCGACCTTTTCGGCCACGTCGTAGAACTGGAGCTTGAAAGCGGTATTGTACTGATCCTCGACGTGGTTCGGGGGCGCTCCGCCTTGCTCGTCTTCGATGCTCACGGTCAGGGCGAACATCTTGTACGCTTCGATGTACTTGCGCTGGTGATAGAGGGTCAGGCCCAGGCCGTGGGCCTCGGTGGCGACGGCGGCGTGGCGTTCTCCGCGGAGCTTGATCCAGAGCGCCAGGGCTTCGCGCTGAACCGGTTCGGCGTCGGCGTAGCGGCCGAGCCTGCGCAGGCTGAAGCCCAGGTACGACAGCGCCTTGGCTAGAGAGCCTTCGACCGAAGCGGCCGACTTGCGGCGCGCCTTGATCGCCGCGCGCAGGGGCGTTTCCGTGTCCGCATGCCGCCCGGCGGCGTGCAGGGCGTAGGCGTAAGTCTCGGCGGCCGCGATCAGCTTTTCGGGCGGGGTCGCCGGGTCGTTCCGGAACGCCTCGAACACCAGCCTCTGCTGTTCGAACGCGGCGTCCGCCTTCCCGGCGTCGGCGAGCGCCTTGCCGTACTCCTCGCGCACGAGGATCAGGTCCGGATGACTCGGTGTCCGGACCGTCGTCAGCATGTCGAGCGAGCCGCCGTAGAAGGGCAGGGCGTCGGCCGAGCGGCCGTTCACCCAGAGCAACTGTCCGACGAGGTGCCGGGAAATGGCGAGCGTTTCGCGCTCCTGCGGGTGCAGTTCGGCGATCCGCAGCCGCTCGCGGGCCAGCGCCTCCACCTCCTCGGCGGGTCGGCCGCGTTTCTGGGCGACGTGGATCAGCCAGCTGAGGGTCGCGGCGACCGGCAGGGCGTCCGGGCCGTACGTCCTGCGTTCAAAGTCGAGCAGGGCGCGGAGCCGCGCGTCGGCCGTCTCCCACTCGCCCTTGTCGACGGCGGCGACGGCCTCTTCTTCGAGTCGGAGCATCTCGGGCGTCGGCTGGAACGGCGGTCGGGGGGCTGTCGCGGACGCGTCCGGCTGCGTCTGCGCCGACGAGGGCGACGAGACCGCCGCGACCACGGCGAGCGTCACGGCGATAGCGGCGCGCGACAGGTGCATCTGAACCCCGACAGTCAGCGAGCCGATACTGCACAGCAAAATACGCCCCTGAAAAGGCGACGCTTCACGCCTCGTCCTGCCCGTCGGCGATCATCGACGAGCCGAACACGGTGAAGGCGGCCCATTTGGACGGGTCGGGCAGGGTGCGGCGGACCGACAGCATGGCGCGCCTCAGCGCCTCGTCGTCGGGGACGCCGCCCTTCAGCCGCTCGGCGCCGAAGGCGTCCATCAGCCGTTCGGTGGCCTTGTCGTCGACCGACCACAGGCTCATCACCACGTTGTCGACGCCAGCCAGGTAGAAGGCGCGGGCCAGGCCGATCACGCCGCCGCTGACGGACTCGCCGAGGCCGCTCTGGCAGGCGCTGAGCACCGCCAGTTCCACCCCCTCCAGGCACGCGCCCATGATGTCGCGCGCGGTCCAGCGGCCGTCCGAAAGGGCGATGAAGCTGTCCAGCGGCGCGTCGTTCAGCGCCATGCCGTGGGCGGCGACGTGGATCACGCCGGCGGAGGGCGCGGCGGCGCGCACCGCAGTCAGGGTCGCTTCCTCGCCGATCAGCGGCGTGGCGTTCAGGCGCTCCCCCGCGGCCAAGGCCTCGCGCCGGGCGCCGGGCAGGGCGGGGAAGCGGTAGTCGGGATCGCGCGCGACCGGATCGCCGATGATCAGGGCGCCCTTGCGCGCAGCCGGCGCGCCGCAGGGGCGGTCGTGGCGATAGACCCAGGGTCCGCCCTCGGCCTGGGCCAGCTGGACGCCCGGCAGCACCATCACCGCGGTGGTGTCGGCCAGCACCCGGCCGTCGCCGGTCGGGAGCGCGGGGAAGGGGGTCACGCCGAGATCGCCGTAGGGCAGCACCAGCACGCGGCGATAGGCGCTCAGCACCTGGCGCACGTCGTCGGGAAACACCGCGGCGGCCAGCGCTTCCAGCGCGGCGTCGGCCTCGCCTTTCCTGGGCTTGGGCGCCGAAGCGCCGGCGGCGGCCACGAACACGGCGGCGCGCTTGCCGGGCGAGGCCTGGTCCACCCGCGCGGCCTTGCGCCAGGCGGCGTGCAGCGCCTTGACCCCGTCCGCGCCGACCGGGGCGGCGGCGAAGCGCTTGAGGCCGTCGTTGTCGACCACGTAGACGCAGTGCCGGTTGGAATCACCGACCAGCACGGCGGCGGCGGCGCCGTCGGGCAAGCCCCGAAGCCAGTGGGCGACGGCGCGCTCCTGCTCGCGGCGGGACTCGCTCAGCGAGAAGCCGCGCTTGGCCATCAGCTGCACCTGGTTGTCCCAGTTGCGGCGTAGCGCCCGCCCGAGCCCGGCCTGGTCGCCGGAGCAGACGTCCTCGCTCGCGCTCTGGGCCGCGGCGGGCTGGACGCAGGCGAGCGCGGCGAACAGGGCGAGCGCCGGCGCGACCCAGCGGGAAAGCAGACGCATGGAACAGCTCCTATCGGGCGGGCAGGCCGAACATGGCGGCGAGGCGGTCGAGCAGGGTCGAGAGCTCCTGGCGCTCGGGCGCCTGGGCCGGGGCGGTCTGGAGTTCGGACGAGAGCCGGGCCAAGGCGGCCTCGGGCGAACCCTCCAGCCGCACCAGGGTCATCACCCGCCTGAACTCGCGGTCGGAGCAGGCGCCCGCCGCGGGCGCGAACTCCCAGAACCGCTCCTCGCCGAGCGGCCGGGTCTGCAGCACGCAGCGCTTTTCCGGGGCCAGGCTGCTCCAGACCACAGCGCGGAAGTCGTCGAGCGCGGTCCCGGCGAAATCGGAATGGCCGAGCAGGCCGCCGCTGGCGGCGGTGGTGTCCACCGTCTCCATCCCGGCCTTGACCACCGGCTTGCCGGAGTCCCCCAGCCGCTGGACGTCGTTGAGCTGGGCGGAAATCTGCAGGGCCTTGTCCCGCCTCGACGCATACAGGGTGTAGCGTTCGCCCAGGGGGCGCATGGCGGCCCAGCTGCGGTCGAACTCGTCCACGCCGAGATCCGGCGCCGCCATCACCACCTCGTCGAACAGCGGGGGCGCGGCGGCGCGCCGCTCCGCCAGCTTCACCAGGGCGCGCGAGAGGAAGCGGTTGCCCATGGAGTGGGCGATCAGGTGGACGCTCTCCGCCCCGGTGTCGTGGGCCACGTCGGCCAGGAAGGCGGCCAGGTCCTCGACTTGGGAGTCCACCTCGGCCTCTCGTGCGTCGGCGCCGTAGGCCAGCAGGCTGCCCTTCGACGGCCAGGCGTAGAGGATCGGCGTCCCGTCGATCGACAGGTCCACCGCCAGCTGGGCGGTCCGCGCCGCCGCGCCGGCGAAGCCGTTGTTGAACCCGTGGACGTAGACGAACGCCTCCTTGCGCCCGGACGCGGCGATCCGGTCGCGCAGGTCCTGAAAGAAGGCGTCCCGTCCCGACATCGGGTTCACCGCGGTCAGGATCACGTGCTTGGAGGGGTCGGGCCGGAACTCCAGGTGCAGAAGGTTGGGCGTGGGCAGTTCGCCCGCCTCGCGGTCCTCGGGCACGCTGACCACGGCCTTGCCGAAGCGCATCGGTCCCCGCTTCGGGCCGAAGAACCGCGCCGGTTCGGGCGAGCCGGTGGGGGTGCGGTGCGTCGCCCACCAAATCTCGACCAGTTCGAACGTGCGGGCGGGCGCGGTCGGCGTCAGGACCGGCGCGGCCCGCGGCGCGGCCGAGCGGGGCCGGCGGGCATTGTAGCGGGCGAGGGCGGCGGCGTGCTCGCGCCTGACCGCGTCCGTGGTCGCGTGATCCGATCCCAGCACGCCTTGGGCGAGAGCCAGCGCCCGTCTCAGCGCCGTCTCGGCGCCGTCGTGCTCGCCTTTCGCCGCCATCAGGGCGGCCTGCTCCCGCAAGGGCTCGATCAGTTCGGCGCTTTGCCGGCCGTACCCGCGCTCCAGGTCAGCGATCGCACGCCTGTAGGCCGCCAGTCGTTCATCGGCCGGCGCCGGCCCGCGGGCGACCCTGAGGCGCAGGTCGAGCAAGGCGTCGCCGTCGACGGCCGCCAGTTCTGCGCTGAGGACGGGGTCCCGCTCGACCGCGGCCAGGGCGGCCCAGTCGCCGCGCTCCATGGCCTCAACGACTCGATGCAGGACGTCGGGGTCGGCTCGGGCCGGAGCCGACAGCAGAACAAGGGCGGCGCTCAGCGCGCACGCGAGTCCGCGAATCTGTCCGCCCAGTGAGATCATGCCCGCCCCCGCGGCGATATCAGCCTAGCGGGAAGGCGGAAGCAACTCCGATCAGGCGTTCACTCGTACCCGAGCAGCTTGCGCAGGCCCGGCGCGGAGAAGTCGACCAGATTCTTTTGTTCCTGGGTCAGTTCCGTCGGCAAGTCGATCTGGCCGGTCAGGTTCTCGCGTGCGGTGCGGCTGTGCTGGCGATCGGACCCGATCCGCACCCGCTCGCGCCAGTCGGCGGGCAGGTCGATCTGGGTGTGGGCGAATAGATGCCGGAAGAACGCCTCGCCCTCTGGCCGGTCGATAACACGCAGCGCGGCGATGATGTCCTCGTAGCGCACGATCTTGGCGGCGGTACCCACCCAGGCCGCGGCGTTGAAGGTGTACAGGTCGAGCAGGGACGGCGCTTTCTGGTGCACGCCCAGGATCATCATGTTGATCACGTCTTCCGCCGTTACCGCGCCGCCCTTGATGTGGTTGAGCGCGCCCTGGAATTCGTCGGACAGGTAGAAGCGGGCCCGCGCCAGCACCCAGCTGTAGGGGTCCCGCACGAGCACGATGTGCCGAACCGGCTTCATCGCGATCGCGGCGTTGTCGCTGAACAGCAGGTGGCCCCAGCTCAGCCACGGGGCCGCGGGATTGAAGGCCTGCCGGTGCAGTTGCAGGTTCGGGATCTGGATGAAGTCCTTGCGGTAGTGCTGCTCCACCGGAACGAACATCCGGAAGATGTTGCGGATCAGGTGGGTGCCGGCCTTCGGCACGCTGTTCAGAAACACCGGTGCCTTGAGCGGGACCTGCTCGAACTTGACCACCTCTTCTTCGAGGTTGTCCTGCTTGCCCAGAATCAAGGCGCCTAGAGCGGCCACGGCGGTCTCCGATCTTTTCAGGCCTGTTTTGGCCCGTCGCTTCTTTGGACCGCGCCAGCGGCCGGGAGCAAGTGCGTCGCCTCGCCGCGCATAAAAAAACGGCGGGAGCCGAAGCTCCCGCCGCCCAAATGAACGCCTTGCGGCGTGGATTAGAAACGCTTGCTCACGTTCAGGAACACACGCCGGCCGATGTAGTCGTACTGGGACGACAGCACCGTGGTGCCGGCGGTGCCGAACAGGCCCACGCCGCGGGTGCCTGCCGGGGGATGCTCGTCGAACGCGTTGGAGATGCCGGCGAGCAGGGTCCAGTCGTCGAACTTCCGGCGAACCGAGAAGTCGTGATAGGCCGTGAACTCCGTCTCGATCTTATACGTGGTCGTCCCGTCCCCGCTGGTGTCGTTGACGTCTTCGCCGTTAGACGCGTGGCCGACGTAATCGACGCCCCAGAAGAAGGTCCAGGGACCGCGATCGAAGCGAACTTCGGTGTTGCCGACGAAGTCCGGATCGCCGATGTCGCCGTTGCTGTCGAAGGCGGCGCCTTCGAACAGTTCGGTGACGTCCTCCAGCTGCCAGCTGAACTGGCCGTTGAGCGTCAGGTCGCCCCACGGAGTCTCGTGACCGTAACGCAGGGTCAGGTCGATGCCGCGGTTAACCTGGCTGGCGATGTTGATGTACTGGTCGCGGATCTGGGTGATCAGCTTGGTCGACGGGTTGCGGTCGAACTGGTCGCACAGCGGATCGTTCGGGAAGGAGTCCGACAGATAGCAGAGCGTGACGATGTTGCCGGCGCCGAGCTGGCTGACTTCGTCGTTCACTTCGATCTCGTAGTAGTCGAGAGCGACGCTGAGGTCGATGAAGTCGGGAGTCCAGATCAGGCCCAGGCTCTTCGCTTCCGAGGTTTCGGCCTCGAGAACGCCCAGGCCGCCGCCGGTCACGATTTCCGCCGAGCTGCCCGCGCCCGTGTGGGTGGGGGAGATGCCGTCGGCGGCGCAGTTGTCGGCCAGTTCCTGAGGGATGTCCCCGTTGGCCAGGTTCACGCCCCAGTTGATGCAGGGATCGACGCTCTTCTGACCCAGGAAGCTGGTCTGGTCGGCCAGGTACAGCTCGAACAGGGCGGGCGCCCGGAACGAGGTGCCCTGGGTCGCGCGGATCCGCCACTCGGGCGTGATCTGCCAGTTCAGGCCCAGCTTGTAGGTGCTGTTCGAGCCGTAGCTCTCCACGTCCGTGTAACGGCCGGAAGCGTTGAGGGTCAGGCTCTCGATGAACGGCATCGACTTGATGAGCGGCAGCTCCAGTTCGGCGAAGAACTCCTTGGAGGTGTCCTTGCCCTTGGTGATGCCCGCGCCGCTGAGGCCCCAGCTGTTGTCCGCCAGGGTGATGGCGCCCGGGGTGTCCTCGATCTCGTCCCGACGGTAGTGCAGGCCGAACGCGGCGCCCACCGGCCCGGCCGGCAGGTCGAACAGGTCGCCGGCGATCGTGCCTTCCACCACGGTCTGGGTGTAGAGCGTGTTGCCGGTTTCAGTGTCGAACAGGTAGTCCCGCTCGGCCTGGGTGAAGTTGCCGGCCAGGAAATCGGGCGACAGCCAGTTCAGGTCCATGCAGGGCTTGCCGCTGATCGGCAAGGTGGTGCCGACGCACGAAGCGGTTTGTCCCGGGAAGAAAGCGCCCTGGATACGGAACTCGGCCGAGTCCACGGCGTCGTCGAGGATCACGTCCTGCGTGTACTCGCCGTCCGAACGGCTGTGCTGCACGAACAGGTCCCAGTCCCAGGAGCCGAATTGGCCCAGTTCGATGTCCCCGCGCAGACCGCCGAGCACGCGGGCGTAGTCGACCTTCTGGCTGGCGTCGTAGTGGTCGGTGATCGCGGTGGGGCTGAAGATGAAGGCGCCGGTGAAGCCCGCCGAGAACGGGTCGCCGCCCAGGTTCGAGCCGGGCAGGCCGTAATAGGCGTTATAGAAGTTGGCGCTGTACAGATAGGTCCAGAACTGGCGGAAGCCGTTGGTGCGGGACTCGCGTCGGTTCAGCAGGACCTCGGTGTACGCCTCCACCGACGAGGTCAGGTCGAAGCTGCCTTCGGCGAAAACCGTCTGACGCGTGATTTCCGGGAGGAAGGGCGCTTCCTGGACGAACGGGTGGTTGGCGTTCGTGACGCCGCTGCTGGCGTCGTCGTGATCGACCAGGAACCAGTTGGCCGGAGCGCGCAGATCACCGAAATCGTCAGCGTCGGTGCGGAACTGGTTGGTGCTCGGAACCAGGGTGCCCAGCGTGCCGGTCGGGTCGTACTGCAGCTTGCCGCCGGCCGGGACGTTGTCGCCGCCGTAGTTGTAGAGCCAGATGTGGCCCCACAGGGTGTCGCGGCAGGCGAACTCGCCGGTGCGGGCGTCAACCAGGTCGTTACGCGCGCCGGTGGCCGCGTCGAAGGTGTAGTCCACGGCGCAGGTCAGGTAGTCCCGATCGCCGAAGGTCATCTCTTCTTGCTTGTAGTAATCGGCCGAGACGGTGAAGTGACCGCGATCGAACGTCTTGCCGAAGGTGCCGCTGAACCGGTAGCTGGCGCCGCCGTCTTCGGTGGGCTGGCTGGTGTAGGCGTTCAGTTCGATGCCGTCGGTGTTCTTCTTGGTGATGATGTTCACCACCCCGGCCACCGCGTCCGAACCGTAGATCGAGGACGCGCCGTCCTTCAGGATTTCGATGCGGTCGATGGTGGACTGCGGGATGACGTTCAGGTCGAACGCCGACACGCCGCCGCGCGTGCCCGCCGGGCCGGCGCGACGACCGTTCAGCAGCACCAGGGTGCGGTTGGCACCGAGGCCGCGCAGAGAGACGGTCTGAGCGCCCGGGCCGCCGTCGGTGACGAAGGCGCTGGAGATGATGCTGTTGACCTGCGGCGAGCCGGCGGCCAACGAGGACGACTGCAGCAGCTCGCCCGTGTCGGCCAGACCCTCGAGCGTCGCTTGCTCGCTGGTCAGCACCTGCACCGGCGCGGCGCTGGTGTATTCGGTGCGGCGGATGCGCGAACCGGTGACGACGACCTCTTCGACCTCGTCGGCCTCCGCTTCGGCTTGCTCACCTTGCGCCGGCGCGTCTTGCGCGAGCGCGATCGTCGGAGTGACGACGGCGAAGCCCGCGATCATTGTCGTCGCGAGCAAGAACTTCCTGTCGATAATCATGTGTAGTGCGCCCCCGGGGATGCGGTGAACAGCGGGCACGTACCAGCCCGCACGAGAAGACTCGATCTTTCGACCCTGCGCGATTTTCCGCACGGCTCCAATGCGTAAGGACGCTGACCGTTAAGATCGTGCAAAAATTGTGGCGACTCGGTCACACATAAGGCTGGTTGGCATCCTAAGCGTTTTGGGCGAAACTGTAGGCTCGACACAAAGAGGTTAGATCATGATCGCGTTCATCGCTTCCGCCATGCTTGTGTTCGCGGCCGACGCCAACGCCGCCCAGGCCTCGACGTCCGCCGCCGACGACAAGACCCGCATGGTCTGCAAGCGCGAACACGTGGTCGGCTCCAACCGGCCGAAGAAGGTCTGCCTCACCAAGGCGCAATGGGATGAGCTGGAAGAGCGCGCCGAGCGGGCTCAGAACAGGTCCAACGCGACGCAGGACCTGTCGCGCGCCAACCCGGGCGGCCGCTAACCGGTTCATTGACGCTGCGGAACAAACTTAGCTTTGCCGCGTTACTCCTCCTGATCCGGGGCGCCTGATAAGGCCTGGGGACAGGGGAGACATGTCGTCGATCAGGATTTCGAGCCGGCTGACTCGTGCCCGTGACTTCGGTCGCGCGCATCGGGACGGCCGGTTCACGCCTGCGACCATACGCCCCTCGGCCCACAGTGTCCCCAAAACGGAAAAACTCTTGTGTGTGGCCGCTTTGACACTCCCGTGACGAAGCGGCGCTGATATAACGCGGGTAGGCCGAGGTCTCGGCCGCGCTAGAGGGCAAGAGAGGGCTCTGACATGAAAATGAAACTTTTGGCGGGGGCCGCTCTCGCCGCGATGTTCGCGGCGACGAGTGCTTCGGCCGAGCCGGACGGCTGGTACGGCGCCGTCGACCTGGGCTACCACTGGCCTGAAGCCGAGGTGGAAACCGCTCTCGGCAGCGGCGACGTCGAGCTGGAAAACAGCTGGGCCGGTTTCGCGCGCCTCGGCTACCGGATGAACCCGAACTGGCGGATGGAGCTTGAAGGCGGTTACCGCCCCAGCGACATCGAGGAAGCGGGCGTCGAAGGCGAGCTCGAGTCGTGGAGCCTGATGGGCAACATCATCTACGACTTCGCCGCGGGGTCCTCCTTCCGTCCGTTCATCGGCGCCGGCCTCGGCCTGAACCGTATGGACATGGACGCTCTGGAAGCCGGTCTGGCTCCGGGCATCAACGTCGACGACGACGACACCTCCTTCGCCTGGCAGGTTCTGGCCGGTTTCGCTTGGGCCATCGGCGAGCGCACCAACCTCGACCTGACCTACCGCTATTTCGACGGCGGCGAGCAGGAATGGTCGAACGCCGGCACCGTCGGCGATTTCAGCAGCGAGTATGTCGATCACTCGCTGACGCTGGGTCTGCGTTGGGCCTTCGGCGAAGTGGCGGCTCCCCCGCCGCCCCCGCCGCCTCCGCCGCCTCCGCCGCCCCCGCCGCCTCCGCCCCCGCCGCCTCCGCCCCCGCCGCCTCCGCCGGCGATGGAAGCGCGCGAGTTCATCGTCTACTTCCCGTTCGATCAGTACATCCTGACGCCGGAAGCCCAGACGGTGATCCAAGAGGCCGCGAACTACGCGAGCCAAGGCAACGCCACTCGCGTCACGGTCGTCGGCCACGCCGACACCTCCGGCTCGGCGGCGTACAACGTCCGCCTGTCGGAGCGCCGCGCTCGCGCGGTCGCCGACGCCCTGGTGGGCCTGGGCATGAACAGCTCGATCCTGTCGGCCGACTGGCGCGGCGAGTCCGCTCCGGCGGTCGCCACCGGCGACGGCGTGAAAGAGCCTCTGAACCGGCGCGCCACGATCGACATCAACTTCTGATCTCGATCGCAGAGACCTCTCGCCCTCGTGGGCGAGGCGCGGAAGCCCGGCCGAAAGGCCGGGCTTCTTGCGTTTAGGACGCCGCGGTTTGACGCCGTGGGCCTCCGCCCCATCTATTCAGGCATGACCCGCATCCTTCCGACTGCCCTGTTCGCCCTGGGCCTCGTCTCCGCCGCCGCTTGCGCCCAGGCCGCGCCTCGAACGGACCGGCTCGAGACCGCCGTGTTCGCGGGGGGCTGCTTCTGGTGCACCGAGGCCGACTTCGAGAAGGTCCCCGGGGTGGTGTCGGCCGTGTCCGGCTACACCGGCGGCGCGGAGCCCTCGCCCACCTACAAACAGGTCACGGCCGGGCGCACCGGCCACCTGGAGGCGGTGAAGGTCACCTATGACCCGGCCCGGGTGTCCTACCGGGCGCTGGTGGACCGGTTCTGGACCACCATCGACCCGACCGACGCCAGCGGTCAGTTCTGCGACCGCGGCGCCTCCTACCGGCCGGCCGTGTTCGTCGCCACGCCGGCCCAGCGTCAGGCCGCTGAAGCCTCGCGCCAGGCCGCCGCCGCCCGGCTGAAGCGCGGCGCGATGGCGACGCCGATCCGCGACGCGAGCGCCTTCTGGCCGGCCGAGGCCCACCACCAGGATTTCTACAAGACGAACCCGCTGCGCTATCGCACCTACCGGCAGGGCTGCGGGCGGGACGCGCGGCTCAAGGCCGTCTGGGGAAGCCGGTGACCGGGTCGCGCGGCGCCTTGGCGAAGCCCTCGGCGACGAACAGGGCCAGGTCGCGGGAGCGCTTGCGGTCCAGGCGCACCGAAACCGCCTGAACGGCGCCGACCCGGGCGAAGTCCGGGGCGATCTGGTCAAGGGTGTCGCCGCTGGTGTCGACCACCAGCACGCGCGCCCCGGTCTCGGCCGTCAGCGGCGCGGTGGTTTCCGCCTGGTTCTGGGGCGTGGCGGCCCGCACCCACATCTTCAGCGGCGGCGCGCCCGGGGCCGCCAGCCGGTCGCGGCCGTAATAGGCCATGGCGTTGAACAGGAAGCGGTCGTCCACGGCGATCGCGGTCAGGCCGGGTTCGACGGCGGCGCGATCGAGCACGCGATCGGTCGTTTCGCTCCACCCGCGGGCGCGCTTGATCGAGTTGGCGAGCCCCGCCGTTTCGGCGAAGCCCGGCCAGGCGACCGAGGCGGTGAACACCAGGATGATCGCCGCCTGGATCGCGGCGGCCGCGCCCAGCGTCCGCCTGGCGTTCCAGCGGACCAGCCAGGCGGCGACCAGCACCGATGCCGGCACGTAGGCCGCCGCCGCCCAGTTGGCGTTGGCGCGCGACAGCAGGGCCTGGACCGACACCAGCACCAGCGGCGGCGCCAGAAGGCAGATCAGGCCGAGGTCGACGTCCTCGACAGCCTTGCGCCGGGCGACCAGGACCAGGCCCGCCAGCAGCGCCAGGAAGGGGAGGGGCCCGAACACGCCCAGCTGGCCGACCAGGAAATCCAGCAACTCGCCCGGGTTGAACAGGCTGGCGGGGTTCCAGTCGGCGTTGGCGGCAGTGTGGGTGACGGTGGCGAAGCCGTGGTTGGCGTTCCAGGCCACGTTGGGCGCGGCGATCAGAGCGAAGCCGGCCAGCACCAGGGCGGTCGTACGCCAGCTCCACCGCGCACGCGCGGTCCGCGAGAACGCCGCGTGCAGGATCAGGCCCAGCAGGAAGTACAGCGCCGCGTATTTGCTCAGGAACGCGCCGCCCAGGGCCGCGCCCATGCCCGCCGCCGCGATCAGCCCCGTCCGCGGAGCCTCGCTGGTGGACAGCACCGCCCAGGCGAACAGCGCCAGCGACAGGAAGAACAGCAAGGGCGCGTCGGTCGATGCGATGCCGGACGACAGCGCCACCCCGGGCATCAGGCTGTACAGGGCCGCCGCCCAGAAGCCGGTCCAGCGGCCGTAGAGCCTCGCCCCCGCGCCGTAGAGGGCCAGCGCCGCGCCCGCGTGCAGGAACAGCGACGACACCCGCACCCACGGCTCGTCGTTTCCTCCGATGCCCGTGGTCAGGCCGATCAGCCACGCCACCATCGGCGGCTTGGAGTAGTAGCCGAACGCCAGTTCCCGCGACCACAGCCAGTACTGGGCCTCGTCCGGGTACAGCTCCAGCGGCGTGGTGAACAGCGCCCACAGCCGCAGGACCGTCAGGCCCGCGATCAGGAACAAAGCCGCCCGCCAGGGGTCGATGGTCCGCGCCGGGGCGCCCGTCTCACGCATGCGCGCGACGCTTACCTTTCGCCCCGATCGTGTAAAGACCGCCCATGACCGACGCCGCCGTCCCCACCGTCCGCCTGAAGCCCAAGGCGCATCTGCGCAGCCTGCGCGGGCATCCCTGGGTCTACTCCAACGAGATCGAGATGGACGCGGCGGCCAAGGCGCTGCCCAGGGGGGCGATCGTACGGGTCGCGTCCAGCGACGACCAGGTGATCGACCACGGCTGGTTCAACCCGTCCACGCTGATCGCGGTGCGGCGGCTGGAGGTCGGGGCCGAGCCTCCGGGAGAGGCGTTCTTCCGCGAGCGGCTGACCGCGGCGGCGGCGTTGCGCGACCGGTTCTTCGACGAGCCCTGGCGGCGCTGGGTCCACGCCGAGGCCGACGGCTTGCCGGGGCTGGTGATCGACCGCTTCGGTCCCGTGGCGGTGTTGCAGGCCAACAGCGCCGGAGCCGACCGCGCGACCGAGGCGCTGGTCGAAGCGATCCTCGACGTCGCGCCGGAGATCACCGCCGTGGTGGCCCGCAACGACACCGGATCGCGCACGCTGGAGGGGCTGGAGCAGGAGACCCGCGTGCTCCACGGCGAGCTGTCCGGCCAGGTGGAGGTGCGCGAGAACGGCGCGACCTACTTCGCCGACGTGCTGGAGGGGCAGAAGACCGGCTGGTTCTACGACCACCGCGCCAACCGGCGGCTGGTGCGCGAGGTCGCGCGCGGCGGAGCGGTGCTGGACCTCTACGGCTACGCCGGGGCCTTCGCCGTGCAGGCGGCGCTCGGCGGCGCCGAGCGGGTGATCAGCGTCGATCGTTCCGAACGGGCGCTGGAACTGGCCAAGCGGGCGGCGGTCGTGACTACGGCTCGGTGACGTGGCA
>Ga0196964_10000781_pt1 | contig 17662 bp, 16 predicted proteins | sample S1_10metaG_FD_148615 | JGI IMG/M metagenome (GOLD analysis project Ga0196964, IMG submission 148615) | Soil microbial communities from Anza Borrego desert, Southern California, United States - S1_10 | ecosystem: Environmental > Terrestrial > Soil > Desert | place: USA: California | collected... | reverse complement strand
AGATCGTGATGCGGCACCGCCTGCCGCAGTTCAATCACCTGTTCACCAGCGACGCCTACTCGGCCGGCTACTACAGCTATCTGTGGTCGGACGTGATGGCGGCCGACGCCTGGGCCGCGTTCGAGGGGACCGGCAACCCGTTCGACCCGGAGACCGCGCGCAAGATGCGCGCCTACATCCTGGCGTCGGGCAACTCCTACGACCGCGCCGAGGCCTTCCGCCAGTTCCGCGGGCGCGATCCCCGCGTCGAGGCCCTGCTGGAGCAGCGCGGCTTCCCGATCAAGTAGCCCTGCGCGCGCCCCTCCCTCGTCAAGGCGGGGGAGGGGCGTCCGCCGCCGCGCGTCAGGGGGCCGCGAGCCGCGCCACCCGCCCCTGCCACAGGACCAGCAGCGGGGTCACCGCGAGCTCCATCACCAACGCCCAGCCCATGACGCCCGGCCAGCCGTGCTCGGTCAGACCCAGAACCCGCGCGAGGCCGCCGACCACCACCACGGCGCCCAGCAGCCGCACGCGCGCCGTGCGCCGCTCGATCGAAGGGATCGCACTCCAGAAGCCCAGTCCGATGCCGAGCAGCAGGCCCGACAGGTAGCGGTGATGGCTGTCCAGGGCCGCGCTCTCGGCTGCGCCGGGGATCATCTCGGGCCCCAGCGCCGCCCCGGCCAGACCCGCGCACACCGGCACGAGCCCGCCCAAGGCGACGGCGAGCTGAAGCGCCCGGCGTTCCCACATCGGCTTCATCGGTGCTCCTCCTCCGCAGCCGCCAGCCCCGGGACCTTCGTCGAAGGGAGGAACTAAGGCGCCGGGGGACGGTTGGGAAATCGAACGCCCCACAGTCCGGAGACGCCGTAAGTGCTCGCCATGGAATACCGGGGCCCGTTGCGGGTCCGCCTCGAACAAAAGCCGATGCCGGTGATTCAGCATCCGCTGGACGCGATCGTGCGGGTCACGCGCAGCTGCATCTGCGGCTCGGACCTGCACCTGTACAACGGCGAGGTGCCCGACACGCGCGTGGGCATGACCTTCGGCCACGAGTTCTGTGGAATCGTCGAGGAGATCGGGCCGGAGGTCCAGAACCTGTCGGTCGGCGACCACGTGCTCGTGCCGTTCAACATCGCCTGCGGGCGCTGTCACTTCTGCAAGCAGGGGCTGTTCGGCAACTGCCACGAAGCCAACGCCCAGGCGACCGCGGTGGGCGGCATCTTCGGCTACTCGCACACCGCCGGCGGCTACGACGGGGGCCAGGCCGAGTATGTCCGCGTACCTTACGCCGACGTCGGCCCCACCGTGATCCCGTCGTGGATGGATCCCGACGACGCGGTGCTGCTGACCGACGTGGTGCCCACCGGCTATCAGGCCGCCGAGATGGGCGGCATCCAGCCCGGCGACACGGTGGTCGTGTTCGGGGCCGGGCCGGTCGGCATCATGGCCGCGCGCTGCGCCTGGTTCTTCGGCGCGGGGCGGGTGATCGTCATCGACCACCTCGACTACCGGCTGGAGTTCATTCGCGACTACGCTCCGGCCGAGGTCTACAATTTCAACGAGATGGACGACCCGGTCGTGTTCCTGAAAAAGGCGACCGACTCACTGGGCGCCGACGTCTGCATCGACGCGGTCGGCGGCGACGCATCCGGCAACCGCCTGCACGCGGTGTTCGGCAAAAAGCTGAAGTTGGAGGCCGGCTCGCCGATCGCCCTGCACTGGGCGATCAACTCGGTGAAGAAGGGCGGAGTGGTGTCGATCGTCGGCGTCTACGGACCGACCGGCAACATGGTCCCGATCGGCAACGTCGTGAACAAGGGCATCACCATCCGCTCCAACCAGGCGTCGGTGAAGCGCCTGCTGCCGCGGCTGATCGAGCACGTCGAGGCCGGGCGGCTGAACCCAAAGGCGATCATCACCCACCGGGCGCCGCTCGAGGACGTCTCGGATCTGTACCACATCTTCTCGTCCAAGCTGGACGGCTGCATCAAGCCCGTGCTGGTCCCCCGGCACTAGGAAGGACCTGTAGAGCCATGCCCGCCACCGTTATCGACCCGTCCCGAATTCCCGGCTGGGGGATCGACGCCGACCCCCGCAACGATCCGACCTACCCGATGCGCGACCGCTCGCGCGACGACTCCCCCGGCATGAACTGGAGCCGCCCGCCGCTGCAGGAGCCCGATGTCGAGGTGCTTCGCTCAATCGAGCACAACCGGCTGCCCGCGGTCATGGGCATGTCCACCCCGCCGCGCGGCCTCAGCGGTGCGATCCGGCGCATGGCTTTCCGCTACAGCGAGTCCCAATGGGCGCACTGGCTGATGCTGATGGGCGCCGACCGCGTCAACGTGGTCGAGGGCCTGTTCCAGGATCTGCGCCGGGGCAAGATCCCCAACATCTTCGCCGAGATGGGCCTGGGTACGGAACTGAAGCACAACCGCAAGAACTTCCTGACCCGTCTGGTCATGGGCTTCGCGACCGCTTTCGTGCTGGCGTTCCTGCTGACGGCGTGGCTGGACTGAGGCTCGGGCGCAGACCTGTTCAGTCCGGCGCGTTCGCGTTTATGGTCGCGCCGACGTGAACGGAGCCCGCAGATGACCCGCGCCAAGACCTGCCTCTGGTTCTCCAACGACGCCGAAGAGGCGGTGCGGTTCTACGTCGATCTGGTGCCGGACTCGCGCATCGACCACGTCCAGCGCTCGCCCGGTCCCTGGCCGGCGGGCGAGACCGGCGACGTCATCGTGATCGACTTCACCTTGGGCGGGGCCCCGTTCCAGGCGCTGAACGGCGGGTCGCGGGCCGACTACGGCACCGCCGCCTCGATCTCGGTGACCTGCCCGGATCAGGCGGAAGTCGACCGGCTGTGGGCGGCGCTGACCGCCGACGGCGGGGCCGAGATCATGTGCGGCTGGCTGCGCGACCGCTGGGGCGTGCCGTGGCAGATCGTGCCCGAGGTCATGATCCGCCTGCTTGCCGACCCCGATCCCGGCGTGGCCCGCCGCGCGTTCGAGGCCATGCAGGAGATGATCAAGCTGGACGTCGCAGCGCTGGAGCGCGCTGCACGAGGGTGACATCTAGCGTCGCCGCAGGTGCGGATCACCGCCAGCCGGCGGCCTTGAGCGTGGGCGCGTAGGTCCGGCTCACCGGCGCGGTCATCCCGCCGGCCAGCCGCGCCTCGCCGCCGCCGCGGGTCCACCGCACCGCCTCGATAGCGTCGGCGGCGACCCACCAGGATCGGTGCAGGCGCCATCCGTGGGCGCGGGAGAGTTCTTCCACGGCTTCGGAGAACCGCATGGCGAGCAGCTCCGACCCGGTGTCGGTGTGGACGCGCACGTAGTGGTCTTCCGCTTCGAGCGCGATCAGGCGGGCGCCGCGGCGCCTGGCCGACAGCCGCAGGCGGAAGGCCTGCTCGGCTTCGGGCAGCGGCGGCAAGATCACCGTGCGGGTCTCGACCACCCTGCGCCGCAGCAGGGCGCGCAGGGTTGTCAGCAGCAGCATCACCGCCAGCACCTGCCAGGCGAGCTGGTGCAGCAGCCACCACCGGCGCGGCAGGTCGAGCATCACCGCGTTGAGGACGTAGACGTACAGCGTCACCGGCGGGGTGATCGCCAGCGAGACGACGACGATCCGCAGCCAGAATCCGCGCACCCGCCCTGAGAGCACCCGGTCCGCCGCGATCCCCGCCAGCCCCGCCCCGAACACCGCCAGCAGCCAATAGGCCGTGCGCAGCAGTTTGGGCGCGTCCAGGGTCCGGTAGGGGCCGAGTTCGGCCATCAGCAGGGCGAACCCGGCCAGCAGCAGCAGGTCCAGCACGATCGGCCGCCGACGCACCCCCTGCGCCATTCGCGAAGCAAACGCACCGTTCACGCAACAGCGCCTTTCCAACATCGGTCCGCCGGGCGAGCCGTCGCTCCAAGCTTCGCAGAGGAGAACGGCATGCCACGATTCCTGTACCACATCGCCCTGGCGGTCGCGGCGGCGGCCTGCGCCTGGTCGACCCGGGCCGCGGCGCACGAGGCGCCGCCGCGGACCATAGCCTTCGTCCACGCCTCGGTGGTTCCGATGGACCGCGAGCGGGTGCTGGCCGACCAGACCGTGGTCGTGGTCGACGGAAAGATCGCCGAGGTCGGCCCCGCCGCCAAGGTCCGCGTGCCGCCGGGCGCGCTGCGCGTCGACGCGCGGGGCCGCTGGCTGATGCCCGCGCTCAGCGACATGCACGTCCACGTCGAGGGCGAGTCCTGGGACGCCCTGCTCAGCCCCGAGGCCAAGGCCGCCAGCAAGAACCCGCCGTTCAAGGACTTCCTGTTCCCCTACGTCGCCAACGGCGTGACCACGGTGCAGGTGCTGTCGGGCACCCACGAGCTGCTGCCGGTGCGCGGCGAGATCGCCAAAGGGGCGCTGCTGGCGCCCAGGCTGATCCTGGCGCGGATGATCGACGGCCCCGACAAGGCCTGGCCCGAGCCCCTGAGCACCTGGGTCTCCACCGCCGAGCAGGCGCGTGACGCCACCCGTCAGGCCAAGGCCCAGGGCTACGACAAGATGAAGGTCTATTCGTTCCTGACCAAGGAGACCTACGACGCGGTGATCGCCACGGCGAAGGAGCAGAACATGGATGTCGTGGGGCACATCCCCTACGACCTCTCGGTCGAGTACGTGGTCGACTCCGGCCAGAAGATGATCGCCCACACCGAGGAGGTGGCCAAGCACGCGCACGGCGACTACTCGGACGGGCGCATCTCCTACTTCGCCGGCCGCATCGCCGACGGCGGCGTGTGGCTGACGCCGACCCTGGTCACCACCCAGCGCATCCTGGACGAGTTCGACGACCCCGACGGGCTGTTCGCCGCGCCTGAGGCCGCCTACTACGCCCACCCGATCCAGAAGGACATCTGGACCTTCATCTCCAACATGTACAAGGGCATCCCGCCCGAAGACCGGACCCGGATCCGCGACGACTTCGAGAAGTTCCAGAAGCCGTTCACCAAGGTCTTCCACGACAAGGGCGGGCAGCTGATGACCGGCACCGACGCCCTGCTGCCCCGCCTAGTCCCCGGCTTCGCCCTGCACCAGGAGCTGCACGAGTTCGTCGAGGTCGGGCTGACGCCCTACGAGGCGCTCAGGACCTCCACCACCGTGCCGTACGAGTACCTGGGAGAGGCCGATCGGGCCGGGACCGTCGAGGCGGGCAAGAGCACCGACCTGCTGCTGGTCGACGCCAACCCGCTGGAGGACGTCGCCAACGCGGCGAAGATCTCCGGCGTGCTGATGCGCGGCCGCTGGATCGACAAAGCGGAGATCGACCGCCGCATGCGCGAGATCGCCGGGCAGGCGGGCGGCGCCAAGACGCAGGCTCACGACCATCCGCATGATCATGCCCGCCCGCACAGGCACTGATGCGGTCGCTCAGAGCGCCTCCACCGTCGCGACCAGGCGCTCCAGGTCCTGGGGGCGCGAGAGGCGGTGGTCGCCGTCCTTGATCAGGGTGAAGACCACGTCGTCGCCCTTGATCGCCTGCGCCAGCTTCAGGGCGTGCTCCCAAGGCACCGCCTCGTCGCGGCCCCCCTGGAGGATGCGCACGGGCGCGCGGATCGGAACGGGGGCGTTCAGGATCGACCAGCGGGCCCCGTCGTCCAGGAAGGCGCGGGTGATCGCGTAGGGGCCTTCCGGACCGCCGGTGTCGATCCACGAGCCGTTCAGCTCGATCTCCCGCAGGGCCTCCGGCGGCAGTTGCGGGCGCATCAGCGTCTCGGTGAAGTCGGGCGCCGGCGCGATCAGCGCCAGCGCCTTCACCCGCTCGGGACGGGCCATGGCGGCCAGGCAGGCGATCCACCCGCCCATGGACGAGCCGACCAGCACCAGCGGCCCGGTCGTCAGCTCGCCGATCGCGGCCAGGGCGTCGGCGCGCCAGCGGCCGATGGTCCCCTCCTCCCACCTTCCCGAGGAGGCGCCGTGGGCGTGGTAGTCGAAGCGCAGGTACGACCGGCCGCGCGCCGCCGCCGCGTCGGCCAGGGCCTGGGCCTTGGTCCCGGTCATGTCAGAGCGGAAGCCGCCCAGCCACACGACCGTCGGGCCATGGCCGTCCAGACGCCGCCAGGCGATCCGCTCGCCGTCGCCGCGGTCGAGGAAGCCCGAGGTTTCCGTCATTGGCCTTCGCCTCCGCATCGCTTAAGCACCGTTCCACCCCTCACAACAGGCGGTGCGGCTTGGCGACCCTTCCTCCGAACTTCACCGTCCTGCAAGTGGTGCCCGAGCTGGACACCGGCGGGGTCGAGCAGACCGCGATCGACGTGACCCGCGCGGTGGTCGCCGCCGGCGGCCGATCGCTGGTCGCGTCCAGCGGCGGGCGGTTGGAGCCGGTGCTGAAGGGAGCGGGCGGCGAACTGGTGCGCCTGCCGGTCCACTCCAAGAACCCCCTGACCATCGCCTCCAACACCGGCGCCCTGATCGACACGGTCAGGCGCGAGGGGGTCGGCCTGATCCACGTCCGCTCGCGCGCGCCGGCGTTCAGCGCGCTGGGCGCCGCGCGTGCGACCAAGGTCCCGCTGATCGCCACCTACGCCGGCGTCTACAACGCTAAGAGCGGGCTGAAGCGCTGGTACAACGCGGTGATGACCCGCGGCGACCTGGTGATCGCCAATTCCGAGTTCACCCGCGCCCACGTGATCGCCGAGCATCGGGTCGATCCGGCCAAGGTCGTGGCCATCCCCCGCGGCGTCGACCTGAACCGCTTCGATCCTGAGCGGGTGTCGCCCGAGCGGGTTGAACGGGTGCTGCAGGCCTGGGGCGTGGCGCCGGACGACGGCCGGGTGCGCATCCTGCTGGCCGGGCGGCTGACCCGCTGGAAGGGCCAGCTGCTGCTGGTCGATGCGGCCGAGCGTCTGCGGGTGAAGGGACGCGACGACTTCCTGATCGTGCTGGCCGGCGACGACCAGGGGCGCGACGCCTATCGGGCGGAGATCCTGCGCGCCGTCCGCGACGCGGGCCTGACCGATCACGTGCGGCTGGCCGGGCACTGCGAGGACATGCCCGCGGCCTATCTGGCGGCGGACCTGGCGGTCGCGCCGTCGCTGGACCCCGAGGCGTTCGGGCGTACGGCGGTGGAGCCCCAGGCGATGGGCCGCCCGGTGCTGGCCGCCGACCACGGCGCGCCGCGCGAGACGGTGATTGCGGGCGAGACCGGCTGGCTGGTCGCGCCCGGCGACGCCGACGCTTGGGCGCGGGCGCTGGAGACGGCGATCACTGCGGGGCCGGAGGGGCGCGCGGCGATGGGCGCGGCGGGGAGGGCGCGCGCTCGCGCGCTGTACTCGGTCGAAGCGATGGGCGCCGCCACCCTGGACGTCTACGCCCGGGTGCTGGCGGCGCGAAGTGTAGCGCCCAGAACAACCGACTGATTTCACTTGCGGGCGCGGGGCCGAAACCTTGCGCCGCCGCTTGATCGACAGGCTCCGCCCCGTCATATACGGACCGAGCGGAACGCGGCGTGGGAATCGCGCGTATCCGCTCGCGTGCAATTCGGACCAACGGTCTCAGGAGACGAGCCTATTCGCCGCCCCATGCAAGCGCCGCCCGTGAAAGACGGGCCGCGAATGAACCAGGATATCCGCGCGCCGCGCGTTCTGCTGATCGATCAAAACGGCGAGAAGCAGGGTGTGATGCCCACCTCCGCCGCGCTGGAGGCCGCCGAGGAGGCGGGCCTGGACCTGGTCGAGATCGTGCCCAACGCCGACCCGCCCGTCTGCAAGATCCTGGACTACGGCAAATTCCGCTTCCAGGAGCAGAAGAAGAAGGCCGAGGCGCGCAAGCGGCAGAAGGTCGTCGAGATCAAGGAGATCAAGCTCCGCCCCAACATCGACGACCACGACTACGACGTGAAGGCCCGCGCGATGACGCGGTTCTTCGAGGAGGGCGACAAGGTGAAGGTCACCCTGCGCTTCCGCGGCCGCGAGCTGGCTCACCCCGAACTGGGCATGCGCCTGCTGCAGAAGGTCAAGGCCGACTTCGACAGCGTCGCCAAGGTCGAGTACGAGCCCAAGATGGAAGGCAAGCAGATGATCATGATCCTGGCCCCGCGCTGACGGGGGAAGGACCTGATCGAACCGAACGGCCCTCCGGTTCGCGCCGGAGGGCTTTTTGCATCGCGAAATAGCCGCTAGACCCCACCACTTCTTCCGCTCATCCCCGCGAAGGCGGGGACCCAGACAAGGGCCCTGGCGCCTTGCAGCAAACGACCACCCTGCGGCCGTCCCCGCCGACGCGAGTCAATCATCTGGATCCCCGCCTTCGCGGGGATGAGCGGAGTGTGGGAGGATCGCGATGACGTCCGATCTCGCCGCCTTGGAGTTAGACCTGATCAACGCGATCGGCTCCGCCCGCTCCGCCGCCGAGCTGGAGGCCGTGCGCGTCGCCGCGCTCGGCAAGTCCGGCTCGATCTCCGGCCTGCTGAAGGGCCTGGGCGCGATGAGCCCGGAGGAGCGCAAGGAGCAGGGGCCGCGCATCAACGGCCTGCGCGACCGGGCGGCCGCCGCCATCGCTGACCGCAAGGCCGAGCTGGAAGCCGCCGAGCTGGACGCGCGGCTGCAGTCCGAGCGCGTCGACCTGACCCTGCCCGCGCCGCCCCGGCGCAGGGGCTCGGTTCACCCGACCATGCAGGTGATGGACGAGCTGATCGAGATCTTCGCCCAGATGGGTTTTGACGTGGCCGAGGGCCCGGACGTCGAGGACGACTGGCACAACTTCACCGCCCTGAACTTCCCGCCCAAGCACCCGGCGCGCGAGCAGCACGACACCTTCTTCTTCGGCCCGGACGAGAACGGCGAGCGCAAGCTGCTGCGCACCCACACCAGCCCGGTGCAGGTGCGGGCCATGACCGCGCGCGGCGCGCCGCTGCGGATCATCTCGCCCGGCCGGGTCTACCGCTGCGACAGCGACCAGACCCACACGCCGATGTTCCACCAGATCGAGGGGCTGGTCATCGACCGCGGCATCCACATGGGCCACCTGAAGTGGACGCTGGAGCAGTTCGTCGGCCGGTTCTTCGAGACCGACCAGGTCGAGGTCCGCTTCCGTCCGCACCACTTCCCCTTCACCGAGCCGTCAGCGGAGCTGGACGTCCGCTGCGACCGCTCCGGCGGCGAGATCAAGGTCGGCCAGGGGAACGACTGGCTGGAGGTGCTGGGCTGCGGGATGGTGCACCCCAACGTGCTGCGTCAGTGCGGCCTGGACCCCGACGAGTGGCAGGGCTTCGCCTGGGGCATGGGCGTCGATCGCCTGGCCATGCTGAAGTACGGCATTCCCGACCTGCGCGACATGTTCGCCGGCGACGTGCGCTGGCTGGCCCACTACGGCTTCGCCGCCGGCCAGACGCCGAGCGCCGCGGGCGGGTTGAGCTGAGGAGAGCGCGATGAAATTCACCCTCTCCTGGCTGAAGGAGCACCTCGAGACCTCCGCCTCCATCGCCGAGGTGGCCCAGGCTATGACCATGGCGGGGCTGGAGGTCGAGGCGGTGATCGACACCGGCGCCAAGCTGGCACCGTTCACCGTCGCCAGGATCGTCGAGGCGGTCCAGCACCCCAACGCCGACCGCCTGCGCGTGTGCCAGGTGGACACGGTGGACGGGCGCAAGGAGATCGTCTGCGGCGCACCGAACGCGCGCGCGGGCCTGACCACGATCTACGCCCCGATCGGCGCCTACGTGCCGGGGTTGGGGGTGACCCTGGTCGAGAAGCCGGTGCGCGGCGTGGTGTCCAACGGCATGCTGTGCTCGGCCTCCGAGCTGGAGCTGTCGGACGAGAGCGACGGCATACTGGAGCTTTCCGACGACCTGCCGGTGGGCGCTCCGGCCGCACAGGTGTTCGCCGCGGAGCCCGCCATCGACTTCGAGGTCACGCCCAACCGTCCCGACTGGCTGGGAGTGGCCGGCATCGCGCGCGACCTGGCCGCGACGGGTCTCGGGCGGCTGATCGAGCGGCCGGTGGAGCCCGTGCCGGGCCGCTTCCCCTGCCCGATCTCGATCCGGCTGGACGCGCCGGACGCCTGCCCGCTGTTCGCTGGCCGATTGATCCGCGGCGTCAGCAACGGGCCGTCGCCGCAGTGGCTGCAGGACCGGCTGAAGGCTATCGGGCTTCGGCCGATCAACGCGCTCGTCGACGTCACCAACCTCGTCTCCTACGACCGGGCGCGGCCGCTGCACGTCTACGACGCGAACCTGCTGGTCGGGACCACCATCGTGGCGCGGCTGGGCCAGGAGAACCGCGACGACCACGCGCCCGAACACCTGATCGCGCTGGACGGCAAGACCTACGCGCTCGGCGCCGAGATGTGCGTGATCGCCGATGCCGGGGGCGAGCGCCCCGTGGGCCTCGGCGGGGTGATGGGCGGGGAGTCCACCGGTTGTTCGGAGACCACCGTCGACGTGTTCGTCGAGAGCGCGTGGTTCGACCCGCTGCGCACGGCCCAGACCGGCCGCGCCACCGGCATCACCTCCGACGCCCAGTACCGCTTCGCTCGCGGCGTCGATCCTGAGTCCGCCGTGCCGGGGCTGGAGCTGGCCACCCGCCTGATCCTGGAGCTCTGCGGCGGCGAGCCGTCCGAGGTCGTCGTGGCGGGCGCCCCGCCCGCGCCGCCGGCCGTGGTCGAGTTCGACCCGGAGTACGTGCGGCGCCTGTCCGGCCTGTCGATCGGGCGCGAGGGCGTGTTCGAGATACTGACCCGGCTGGGCTTCGGCATCGAGGGGAACGGCCCGACCGTGCGCGTGCGGCCCCCGTCCTGGCGCCGCGACGTGGAGGGCAAGGCCGACCTGGTCGAGGAGGTGGCGCGCATCGCCGGCTACGGCGCCCTGCCGTCCACGCCCCTGCCCGAGGCGCCGATCCGCCCGCAAGGCGTGCTGACGCCCCTGCAGCAGCGGGCGCGCACCGCCCGCCGTTCCCTGGCTGCGTCGGGATATGCCGAGGCCGTGACCTGGTCGTTCCTGCCGCGCGAGATGGCGGCGATGTTCGGCGGCGGGGCCCAGGCCCTGGTGCTGGAGAACCCGATCGCGTCGGACCTCGACTGCATGCGCCCCTCGGCCCTGCCGAACCTGGTGCAGGCGGCCGGTCGCAACGCCGCGCGCGGCTTCCCCGACGTGGCCCTGTTCGAGGTCGGGCCGCTGTATCTGGGCGACGGTCCGAACGACCAGCGCACCGCCGTCACCGTCGTGGTCGCGCCGCACCCGCCCCGCCGCTGGGACGGGGCGAAGGAAGACGCCCTGTTCCGGCTGAAGGGCGACCTGTTCGCCCTGCTGGAGGAAATGGGCGCGCCGGTCGCGTCCTTGCAGATCGCGCAGGGGTCGGCCGGCGCCTGGTGGCATCCGGGCCGCTCGGCGCGCGTGCAGCTGGGGCCCAAGCAGGTGCTGGCCGAATTCGGCGAGCTGCATCCCGGCGTGCTGGACAAGCTGGACGTGAAGGGGCCGGTCTACGGCTTCGAGCTGGTGCTGGACGCGGTTCCTGAGCCCAAGCGCAAGGCGACCAAGACCCGCCCGGCGTTGCAACTTTCCTCGCTGATGCCGCTGACCCGCGACTTCGCCTTCCTGCTGTCGGCGGAGAAGCCCGCGGGCGACCTGGTGCGCGCGGTGGCGGGCGCCGACAAGGCGCTGATCGCGAGTGCGCGGGTGTTCGACGTCTACGAAGGCGCGGGCGTGCCCGAGGGCATGCGCTCGATCGCCGTCGAGGTGCAGGTCCAGCCCCGCGACAAGACCCTGACCGACCCCGAGATCGAGGCCCTGTCGGCCAAGATCGTGCAGGCGGCGGAGAAGGCCGGAGCGCGGCTGAGGTCTTAAGGTCTCAGATCGCCCGCACCACGCGCGCGGGCATCTCCTCGACCACGGCGGCGGGTTCGGGCGCTTCGGCCTGCTTCTCGAACCAGGCGATGGTGGCCTTCAGGCCGTCCTCGACCGAGGTCTTCGGCGCCCAGCCGAGCACGGCCTTGGCGCGGCCGATGTCGGGGCGGCGGCGCTGGGGATCGTCGACGGGCAGAGGCTTGCGGATCACCTCGGACTCCGAGCCGGTCAGGCGGATCACCCGCTCCACCAGTTCATTGATGGTCAGTTCGACGGGGTTGCCGAGGTTGACGGGACCCGGCGGGGTGTCCTCCACGGTCATCAGCCGCATCAGGCCTTCGATCATGTCGTCGACGTAGCAGAACGAGCGGGTCTGGCGGCCGTCGCCGTAGACGGTGATCGGGTCGCCGGCCAGCGCCTGGGTGACCACGTTGGACACCACCCGCCCGTCGTCGGCATCGAGCCGGGGGCCGTAGGTGTTGAAGATGCGCGCCACCCGCACCTCGGCGCGGTTCTGGCGGGCGAAGTCGAAGGTCAGGGTCTCGGCCGCGCGCTTGCCCTCGTCGTAGCAGGCGCGCGGGCCGGTGGTGTTGACGCAGCCGCGGTACTCCTCCGGCTGGGGGTGGACCTCGGGGTCGCCGTAGACCTCGCTGGTGGAGGTGAGCAGGAAGCGCGCCCCGTAGCTCTCGCACAGGTGCAGCAGGTGCCGGGTGCCCAGCACGCTGGTCATCAGGGTGTGCTCGGGGTCGGCCTGGTACAGCGGCGGGGAGGCCGGGCAGGCCAGGTTGTAGACGTAGTCGAACCGGCGGCGGACCTTGGCGGGCAGGGCGTTGACCACGTCGGCCTCCACGAGGTCGAAGCGCGGTTCACGGGCGAGGTGGCGAAGATTTCGCCGGTTGCCGGTCAGGAAGTTGTCCAGGCAGACGACGTGCAGGCCTTCGGCCAGCAGGGCGTCGCAAAGGTGGGAACCCAGAAATCCCGCGCCGCCGGCCACCAGCGCCTGCTTGGTCTTACCGTTTTTCATACGCTCAGCTCTCGAAACGGCCCGTCCGAACGGCGAAGCCCGAACCTTCAACATTCATCGTGGCGATTGGTTCACCGGGATGAATGACAAAGATGATGATCATGCCGGAACGCGGCGCGGGGTCGGTCCGGTGAGGGCCACGCGGGCGACTTCCAGACCCATTTCCAGCTCCTCGGCGCGGTGTTCCGCGGTGTGCGCAGCCAGAACCCGGGCGCGGGCGGCCTCGGCCATGGCCAGCCGCTCGGTTTCGGGGGTGGAGCGCAGCAGAGCGAGCACCTGGTCGGCCTCGCGGGCCAGCACGATCTCGCGGCCCGGACGCAGCAGGGACGACAGGCCGTCCCACTCGTCCGACACGATCGGACAGGCGCAGGCGGCGGCCTCGAACAGCCGCACGCTGGGGCTCCAGCCGGCGGCGATCATGTCCTGGCGGGTGACGTTCAGGGTCCAGCGGCAGGCGGCGTAGAAGGCCGGGTGGTCGGCCGGACCGACGTGCTCGATCCGCTCGACGTTTGCCGGCCAGTCGATCCCCGCCGGGTACTGCGGCCCGGCGACCACGAAGCGCATGTCCGGCGCCCGGCGGGCGACCTCGACCAGCAGGCGGTCCAGCGTCGGCTGGCGGTCGTCGCTGTAGGTGCCGAGATAGCCCAGGTCCCAGCGCTTTTCGGCTTCCAGCGGCCGGTAGGCCTCGGCGTCCACCGAGCAGTAGAGCGCCCGCGCCGTCGGCGAGCCGTAGCGGCGCTCCAGCAGATCCAGCGTCGGCCCGCCTGTGAAGGAGAAGTAGACGCCGTAGCCGGGGATCAGCTCGGGCGACAGGTACTCGTGATCGCCCCGCGCCAGCTTGGCGAGCGTCACCGGCGTGTCGATGTCGTAGAACGCGGTGGCCCCACGCGCCATGGTCTGGACCCAGCGGCCGACCTCCACGCCTTCGGGCACGTATGAGCCGACCAGCACGGCGTCTGCGGCCTCGACCTCGCGGCCGAAGCGGCGGGCGAGGTCGTCGAGGTCGGCGTAGAGCTCCAGCCGGCACCAGTCGGGATCGGTCAGGTCGCGGTGGGCGGCGTACCAGGGCACGTCGCGCTCCAGGAACAGCACCTCGTGCCCGCGCGCGGCGAACGCCTTGAGCAGGGCGCGGAAGGTGGTGGCGTGGCCGTTGCCCCAGGAAGACGAGAGCGACAGGCCGAGGACGACCAGCTTCACGCGACCGCCCTCTCGCGCTTGGCGGCGTACTCGGCGCGCAGGATGCGGTCGACTTCGGCGCCGCGCCGCTCGTAGGTGTGCTCGGCGGCGATGCGGGCCAGCGCCGCGGCCCCGATCGCCTTCGCGCGCTCTGGCGTGAGCGCGGCCAGGTGATCGGCCACGTCCTGACCGTCGCGGGCCACCAGCACCTCTTCGTCCGGCTGGAGGAACAGCTCGATCCCCTCCCAGGCGTCGGTGATCAGGCAGGCGCCCGCGCCCGCCGCCTCGAACACCCGGGTGGCGGGCGAGAAGCCGATGGCGGCCATGCTGTCGCGGGCGACGTTCAGCACCGCCAGCGGGCTGGTGTTGAAGGCGTTGTGGTCGGCGGTGCCGACATGGCCGATCGCGCGGACGGCGCCCGGCATGGGCTTGTCTCCCCAGCCGGCGCCGCCCAGCAGGAACGAGCGCTCGGGCAGGGCCGCGGCGGCGCGCAGGAAGAACTCCTCGATTCGCGCCTCGCGGTCGGGCAGGCGGTTGGCCAGCAGCGACAGGTCGGCCCGGAAGCGGTCCTGGGCCGGAACCGGGTGGTGGGTGGTCGGGTCCAGCGCGTTGTAAACCGGCACGCAGCGCCGGGCGCCGAAGCCTTCGTAGGCGTTCACCACCGGCGGGCCGCCTCCGTAGGTCATCACCATGTCCAGCCGCTCGAGCGCCGTGCGCAGCGGATGGTCGGGGGCTGAGCGCATCTCGTCCAGGGTGGCGGCGGCGTCCACGTCCCAGAACAGCTTGACGGCGTCGGGCCGCGCGTTGGCGATCACGCCGGCCAGCAGCTCGTCGTCGAACACGCCCACGCCCGAGGCCTTGACCACCACCTCGGCCTTGGACGCCTCGGCCAGCACCCCGCGCAGGGCTTCTTCAGTGGCGTCGTAGACCACGACCTTCGCCCACGACGGCGGGTCGATGTCGCGGTGCTTCTGCCGGTCGTAGGCGTCCGGTTCGTAGAAGGTCACCTCCCACCCGCGCGCGGCGAGGTCGCGCAGCAGGCCGCGGTAGTAGGTGGCCGCCCCGTTCCAATAGGACGACAGCAGGCTGGATCCGTAGAAGGCGATCTTCATGCGGGCACGGTCTCCTTCGCGGGGGCGCCCAGCCGTTCGACCACGGCCAGCAGCTCGTCCACGCGGTGGGCGCAGGTGTGGCGGGCCAGGATGGTCTCCAGGCCCGAGCGGACCAGCTCGGCGCGCAGCTCCGGGTCGGCCCGCAGGGTCTCCAGATGGGCGCGCATCTGCTCGCCGTTCTCGGCCACCAGGTAGTCGCGGCCGGGCCGGAACAGGTTCTCGGAGTCGCGCCAGGGGGCGGAGACCAGCGGGACGCCGCAGGCCAGCGCCTCGAACACCCGGATGGTCGGCACGCCCGGCAGGACGGTCACGTAGTAGCGGCGCGGCACGTGGACGGTGGCCAGCCGGCGGGCGAACACCTCCGGCGCGCGGGCGTTGGGCAGCCAGCCGCGGTAGGCGACGCCGTAGCGGTCCAAGGTCTCGCGCGCGTGGTCCGGATAGCGGACGCCGTAGACCTCCAGCGGCAGCCGGGCCTCCAGCGCCGGGCGGAACAGGTACTCGACCAGCTCGGACGAGCGCTCCTCGTCGCCCCAGTTGCCGATCCAGACCAGGCCCTCGCGCTCGGTCTCCTCGGCCGGGGGGCGGAACAGGCGGGTGTCGGCGGCCTCGTGCCAGGTGAACACCCGGTCGCCCCAGCCCCAGCGGCGGTAGACTTCCGACAGGGTCTCGCCGAAGGCCAGCACCCCGTCGTAGCCGGACAGGTCGAAGGCGCCGATCGCCTCGGGATCGCTGACGGCGCGGTGGTGGGTATCGTGGAACAGCAGGGTGAAGCGGCCGCCGCGCTTGCGGGCGGCGCCCACCGCGGCGACCAGGGACGGCTCGTTCCACTCGTGGACGATCACCAGCTCCGCCCCGTCCAGCATGGCGTCGAGGTCCGGCCGTTCGCCGTAGGTCTGGGAGGACAGTTCGGGATAGGCGCCGCGCCAGGCGTCCAGCCCCGCCTCGCCGTGGTCGCGCAGCAGGTTGTCGAGGCTCCAGGCGCCTTCGGGCTCACAGGCCCGCACCTCGTGGCCGCGCAGGGTCAGCTCACGCAGCACGCCGCGCAGGAAGTGGGCGTTGCCGTGGTTCCAGCAGGAGCGCAGCGAGTGGGTGAAGTAGACGACCCTCACGCGGCGACCTCCACCCCGCGCACGGACGGTTCGGAGGTCATGATCGAGCGGTAGACGCCCAGCATCCCCTGCGCCATCGCCTCGGCGGTGTAGCGCCGGGCCCGCAGGCGGGCGAGCTCGCCCAGGCGCGCGCGGTGGTTGGGGCTCTTCAGCACGCCGTTGACCGCGGTCGCCAGCGCCTGTTCGTCCCGGGGATCGAAGAAGTCCGCGACCCCGTCCCACAGCTCGCGGAAGGTCGGGATGTCGGCCAGCACCAGCGGGCATCCCGCCTGCGCGGCTTCCAGCACCGACAGGCCGAAGGGCTCGTACAGGGCCGGCGAGACGAACACCGGCCGCTCGTTCAGAAGCTGCGCCACCTGGGCGGGGCCGAGCGACCCGGGCGTGCCCAGGTGCTCGAAGCGCGCCGACTGGCCGTGCGGACCGGTCAGGGGGCCGGCGGCGACCATGGAGGCCTGGATCTGCGACGCGGCGCGGTCGAGCACGACGATGTTCTTGCCCTCGTCCCACAGCCGCCCGGCGGTGAAGACAAAGTCGTCGACCATCGGCCGCGACAGCCGCACCGGCGCGCGGCGGCCGTTGCGGACCACGATGGGGGCGCGATCGAGGTCGTAGGCCCGCGCGGTCGCCGCGGCGAAGGCGGCGCTGGGGGCCACCACCGCGTCGGCGTTCGCATAGCCCTCGGCCACCAGTTCGCTGCGCCATCCGAAGTCGGCGGGCATGGCCCCGCCGCGCACCGCCGACCACCAGGTGGCCACGCACGAGTGGGCGACCACGACGATCGGAACGGTGAAGGCGTCCTCGGCCGCGAGCGCGGCGCTGTTGATCTGGATCAGGTCGGCGCGGACCCGGTCCGACAGTTCGGCCAGCCGCCAGGAAGCGTCGCGCACCTTGCGCTCGTCAGGCTCGACCCACTCCAGCGGCAGGCCGGTCTCGACCATCTCCAGCCCCGGCACCGCGCGGGCGCAGGCCGCCTGGGCGGCGCCGGGGGACGGGCCGAGCACGGCCAGGGTCGTCCGCACCCCTCGGTCGGACAGGCCGCGGGCCAGGTCGACGGCGTAGGTCCACACTCCGCCCACGGCGTCGGCGGTCATCAACAGGCGCTTGGGCGCTCTACTCACAGGCGGACTCCCCGAAACGACGGGCGGCGCTGGCCGCCCGCCAACATTGATCAAGCTGAACGGACATCAGGCCGCGCCCGCGGCCACGGCCTCGGGGCGGCTCTCGCCGGACTGGCGGGACTCCGCGCGCGGAATGTCGAAGCCGCGCTCGTCGGCCAGCCAGCCGACCAGGTCCGCCACCCCCTGCCGCCAAGGCTTGAAGGCGCCCAGGTGCAGCTCGCGCTGGGCGCGGCGCGGGTCGGAGACGTACCAGCGCTGGTCGCCCATCCGCCAATCGGAGAACTGCAGCTCGGCCTTGCGGCCGGTCAGCTTCTCGATCTCGGAGATGACCTGCA
>Ga0196964_10000780_pt1 | contig 17691 bp, 16 predicted proteins | sample S1_10metaG_FD_148615 | JGI IMG/M metagenome (GOLD analysis project Ga0196964, IMG submission 148615) | Soil microbial communities from Anza Borrego desert, Southern California, United States - S1_10 | ecosystem: Environmental > Terrestrial > Soil > Desert | place: USA: California | collected... | reverse complement strand
GGTCCGTCTTTTCCGGGTTGCGCCCAAACTGCGGTAAAGGCTAACAACATGCACAAAAGACTGAGAATAGGTTTCATCTTGGGTTGGTTTTTAATGCTCGTAAAACATGACGTGTGCTAACAATTTTAGTTGTCTATGAAAATACGGTTGTTTTGGCTAATCAGATTAATTCTGTGTCAAGATTGTTATGCTATAAGATTAAATAACTTTAACTCCCGATGAAACAGACCTTTTTCGTGATGAACGATAGTAGGCTTACCTACTAAATTATACGAATTGTTATGAAGAGTTTTCTGTTAAAAACCATGAAACTGTTGAGAAGAACAAGGGCTCAGAGTTTCAGGTGAAAACAGGAGATCCATAAAACAATTTAGCTTTCCCCTGTTAATCTGATGTTTAGATTTTTATGATTGCGTAGAAATACGGTATTTGCCGTGGGGGTTTCCTACCAAATTTGGTAGAACCTTTGTTATAATGTCATGAGACGAACAAAGCAATCTTTTTTTGTTGTATTGTTATTGTTTAAGACGAAATTTGGGTTAATGACTATAACTCAACAATGAAAAATTCGGTACGCCTGTTTTTAGCCTGGTTTTCGACTGAAGTATTGGGCACTTTGGGTTTTGCCTGACCATATCCCTTTGATGTCAGCCGCTCGGTTGAAATACCTTTGCTTGTAATATAATCCATTACTGCCCTGGCACGATTTTCCGACAATGTTAGGTTTGCTACAGGATCGCCTACGTCATCGGTGTGTCCTTGAATTTCCACTTTTACCTTTGGAGTTTCTTTCAGGAAATCCACAAACTGGTCAATAACAAATTTTGCTTTGGGTGATAAATCATATGAACCTGTAGCAAATAAAATATCGTTGAGTGTGTATGATTTTCCTTTTTCAATAGGCATTACGGCAAGGCTTACGTTTTTCACCGGCTTTTCTTTTTCAAGATCAGTTTTCTCAATGAGTTTGGTATCAAAAGCGTGCCCTTCTTTTTTAACCGTAACCACTACGTCCTGCGGTTTTTTTGTTTTTACCACGGCATAAAATTTTCCTTCGTCTCTGTCAACATGCGCTTCTTCCACTTTTTTATCATCAGCATATTTGATTTCAACTTTGGCATCGGATACAACATTTCCATCCACATCTTTAAGGCTGCCTGAAATAATCACTACTTTTTCGGGGCGCGCATCAGGGTATAATTCAAACCTGAATATGTCCAGGCCCCCTTTACCTTTATACTTTCCGGATGAGAAATAAGCCATTTTTCCATCGGTACTTACAACCAGGCCGTGCTCATCCTCGCTGGTGTTTATGGGATAGCCAATGTTTTTAGGCTTGCTCCAAATACCTTTTTCGTCCTGCTTGCTGTAAAATATATCAAAACCACCAGCGCCCAGGCGCATACCGGGTTCGGTATCGCTTGTAAAATAAAGTGTGTGACTGTCAGTATGCAAAAAAGGCGTCTTATCGTCATAATCGGTATTGATTACATCGCCAACACTTTTGCCGGGGGCCCAGCTTCCGTCAGGTTTGCGTGTTGAATAATAAATATCAATGCTTGTATTTTTGGTACCGGCTCCTTGTTTGGCGTAAAATAACGTTTTACCATCTGCTGAAAGCGAAGGCTGGGCCTCCCATTCGTCCCAGGCGTTTATATTGGGACCCAGGTTCATCATTTCACCCCATTTATATTGCTCTTTGCCTGAATCGGGATCTTTATATTTATTATAATGGACAGAATACAAATCGCAATTCCTGCGGGTGGCAACACCCCGTTTCTCGTCTTTACAGGCACAAAAAATAATTTCTTTGTTGTCAATTGAAATAGTAGCCCCACCAAAATTAGGCCCGGTGTTGAACGGTGGCGGCAATGCGCTGCCTATATCGAACGGTTGTGAAATATCATCGCGCAAACTGGTTGTAAATTCCTCAACACGTTGCGGATTTTCGCCCACCATGGCCCTTTCAAACCTGCGTGTATAGAAAATCATTTCATTGTCGGGCGACAACATAGGCAGGTATTCATCTTTTTCTGTTGATACGCCTGCTACAACTTCAGGATTAAACGGCACAACGTTTTTGTAAAAATTTTCAGAAAATTCAAGCTCCGGAAGTATTTCTTTCACATCCCTGATTTTGGTAGTGTGATCATCGGCATAATTATTTTCGCCAGTACCTTTATAATTTAAAAACAAGTTGAAATACTTGAGCGCATCGGCATTGTTTTTTTGTTTGTAATGAATAACCCCCAGGTAATAATAGGGATCAGCATGGTATTGCGGGCAATGGCTTAGAATATCGGTAAAATATTGTATGGCATACGAGAAATCGACTTTTTGACCGGCCGCTTCACGGTCTTCATTGTTCTGAAACGAACGAATACCCAGTTCGAGCATGCACTGTATGCAATTTTCATCAATGGCCAGCGCATCCTTTAACGCCTGGTACTGGTCTTTTTTGGCCAGTTTACTATCGTGGGCCTTTTCAAATAATTTTAAAACTTTTTTATTGGTCGGATATGTGCATTTATCCTCTTCACCGCCTGTATAGGCATTTACAGCTGAACCAAAAATTGCTACCCAAAAAATCAATTTCATACTACATTCTCTGTGACTTAAACTACTTTCTCCCCAAATAGTTACCAAAGTCATACCAATTTGTTTTCCACTATTGCACCTTCACTTTTTCGGCTTTCTCTTTTGCTTCACTCATTACCTTATCGGCCTTTGTGTTGGCTTCATTTTCAATTTTTTGGGCTTTTTCCTCACCTTCTTTGTTTAGTTTTTCTGCCGATTTTTCAGCCACCTTCTTTTTAATGGGGTTATTACCAGCTTCTTCAATTAATTTTTCACCAGCCTTTTTTGCTTCCTGCCGTGTTTGATCAGCCAAACGTTTACCTTCGGCCTTTATCTTATCGGCTTGTACCTGCGCATCGGCCAATATTTTTTTCCGTTCAGCATCAATCTTTGCATTTACATCTTCCTTCACTTCTTTTACTTTTTCCTCAACTTTTTCTTTGATCTCTTCTTTTATGTCTTCTTTCACATCGGTGAGTTGCTCTTTCAGGTTCGTTTTCAATTTTGGATCGGTTACCGTACCAGTCATTTTAATTTTCAAATTCACATTCTCACCCAACTTCACATCGGCACCTGATTTGTTGGCTTTGTCTACCAGCGTGTTCAGCACATTGTTGGCTTCACCTCCAAATTCGCTGCGCGGAATAGCCATGGCAATGTCATAGTCAATTTCACCTGTAAAGGCCGTGTTACCGGTTACATTGGTTTTGTAATTTCCAACTTTTACATCATATGGTTTTACCCAAACTTTCCCGTCTTTAAATTCAAAAAATACTTTTACGTCCTGTATATTTTGTTTGGCCAGTTTCTGGATTTTCAATTCTGATGCAAGTTTGTTTAACGGTTCAAAGCCTTCAATAAATACATTTTTTGATGCTACATAACCGCCCCCGGTAAGTGTATTAAACTGGGGTGACAACTGTTTGTCAAGGCTGGCATTCATGTCAAACACCGAGGAAAATTTTCCTGTACACTTGGACGCTACAGGAGCCATTTTTTCGATCGAATTGAATGTTTGAGCGGTTTGTTTTATATCCAGGTTTTGGATCGTATAATTCATTTTAATAGCCGGTTCCAGAACATTGCTGGTATTGTAAGACCCACCCAACATTACATCGCCACCCAGGGTATTCATTTTTAAATTATTAAACGTAATGGTTTCATCGCGAACAACCAATCCACCACTTACGTTTTCCAAAACCAAATCAGGTTTGCCCTCATACAATGCCGGGTAAATAACTTTACCCAACGTGGTGTTCATGGTAAAGTCAATGTTTTTTGGAACAGCTATTACGTAAGAGGCGTTCGGGTCGGCTGTTGTTGCCGGTGTTGCACTGGTTGCTGCTGTTGTCTCTCCAGGCGTTTGGCTGCTTGTACCCATAAATTCTTTCAGGTCAACAAGGGGAGAACTTAACTCAAGGTTGCCTTTAATTGTTTCGCTTTTGAAAACATACGGCAGATAATTTTCAAGTTTTCCATTTGCTTTTAAAGCGGTTTTTCCCACTTCGCTGTCCAAAACAACCAGGTCAAGCATTTTTGGTGAAAAGGCCAGTTCAGCTTTATTGATTTTTGTATCATAACCCAAATCTTTGCTTGAATAATTTACGGCCTCAGCAATTAAATTGCCTGTTGCGGTGAATTTCTCGTAATCTTCTGCCGCCAATGCCGAAAGATGTCCTTTTACCGTCACATCGGCTTTAATGTTTCCGGTATAACTTTCACCTTCACCAACCGGTATAACATCTTTTAAAGTAGCCAGGTTAATGCTGGCTTTAACACCCAAATCAATTCCCGGATCACTTATGGGCGTTACCAGGTTAAAATGCCCGCTTACAGGGTTTCCTCCCAAACTCATGGCGATTCGGGGAATGTTGATTTTCATGTCGTCCATGCTCGGATCGCCATTGGCGCTTGCCTTACCGTTAATAAATATACCTGTAGCCGATTTGGGCAAACCCGGGTAATGGAAACTTCCTTTGTTTACATCAAGGTTGACCGCAAAAGCCGGCATTGATTTGTCGTTCATCTTCCCTTTTACAAACCCGTCAAATTTTGTGCTTCCGTCAACTTTTACGCTTGCAAAATCTTTGGTATACGCACCGGGCACCAATGACAGTAAATTTTTAAACCTGTTTTCGTTTGATTTGAATTTTACGTCCATTTCCAGGTCGTTCAGCATGGCTATCCATCCATCAAAATCAAGTTTAAATTCATTCAGCACAACCGAATTTTCTTTAAACGTGTATTTGCTGTTTTTTAAATCCATGTCAATGTTCATCGTAATATCAGACTTCACTTTTTTCATGTATGCCATACCACCCATTGAAAAATCAATGGCATCAGTTGTAGTTGTGGTCTCGAGCAAACTTTGGTCGGCCGTAAAATCACCTGTTCCGGTATGGTTAAGCTTGTCAATTTTCAGGTATGTTCCGCCCTGCCTGTCGTCATAAATGATGTTGGTGTTTTCAACATAATATTTTTGAAGTTTAAGGGCGAAATTTGAGGCGGTGTCCTCTTTTTGTTCGGGCGTTTTTTCTTCTTCGGTTTTAACAATGTCCCAATTGGCCTTACCGTTCTCAAGCACCAGGGCGTGTATGTTGGCATCAACTATCCCTATTTTTTTAATGTCTATTTTATCGCCCCAAAGCACACTTTTAATGTCAACTGTTACCAACAGGCTTTTTACCTTGAGTAAATTTGTTCCTTTAAACTCCTTGATCCCGTTGAGCTCAACGTTCTTTAACTCAAGGGTAAAATTCGGGAACGTTGAAATAAGGGTCATACCGTAATCCTCGCATTTGAATTCAGCGTTCAGGTTGTTGTTTATTTCTGTTTTTACATATTCAAAAATTTGTTTCTGGAACAGGAAAGGCAATATTACAGCCAGCAGGAGCAGCACAAGGAATGATATGCCCGTCCATTTGAGTATTCTTCTTAACAAGCTTTTTTTCTTTTTGGGTTCACCCGTATTTTTCTTTTTGAACATAGGCATTTGTATTTAAAGTTTTGTTGTTCGGTTTAGTAATATAAAATCGGCACACACCATGGCCGCCATTGCCTCCACTATGGGAACCGCCCGGGGTAACACACAGGGGTCGTGCCGGCCTTTCATTTCCAGTATTGTTTGTTTGCCCGCGGTGTCAACGGTGACCTGTTGTTTTAAAATGGTGGCCGTTGGCTTAAAAGCAACATTGAAATACACGGGCATACCATTGGTAATTCCGCCTTGTACACCACCAGAACGGTTGGTTTTTGTTTTTATACTTTTATCGTGTATGAATTCATCGTTATGCTGGCTTCCTTTCAACAACGTTCCGGCAAACCCTGAACCGTATTCAAAGCCTTTAACGGCATTAATGCTCAACATGGCATGGCCCAGCACAGCATGAAATTTATCAAAAACTGGTTGACCAAGTCCTGCAGGCAACCCTTTTATTACACAGGTAATTGTACCGCCCAGGCTATCGCCATCCTTTTTTGCGTTTTCAATGGCGCTTGTCATGTCATGCGCAACGGCCGCATCGGGGCAGCGTACGGGTGTTAATTCAATGGATGCGGGGTCAACTTCAACCGGATCAATACCACTTTCAATTGCGCCCACCGAGCGCACGAATGCGTATAGGCTTACACCGTTATGTTTTAAAAACAGTTTGGCAAAGGCACCGGCAACAACCCTGCTGGCGGTTTCGCGCGCACTTGAGCGCCCTCCCCCGCGGTAATCCCTTATACCATATTTGGCTTCATACGTGTAATCGGCATGTGAAGGCCTGTACGTATTTTTTACAGTGTCATAGTCATGGCTTTGCTGGTCAAGGTTGGCAATTTCAAACCCAATGGGGGCACCCGTGGTTTTATTGTCAAAAATCCCAGAAAGAATTTTTATGGTGTCAGTTTCATTGCGTTGTGTGGTAATGGCGCTTTGGCCGGGCCTGCGCCTGTCCAGTTCAGCCTGTATGAAAGCGGTACTGATGTTCAGGCCGGCCGGGCATCCTTCAAGAATACCTCCAATGGCAGGCCCGTGGCTTTCGCCAAATGAAGTAAGCCTGAAAATGTTTCCGAAGGAATTGCCGGTCATAAAATCTTAAAAATAGCATAGATTACCTTATTAAGAGGTTGTAAATGATTAAATTTTGAACTTTTTGGCAAAAAAATCCCATAACCGGGGGCAGAACGCCCACATTTCAAATAATCTCCACAATGAATTAACGCTGCCGTAATTTTCTATATATAAAAAAACGGATTATTTGTGTTATGACTAAATCATCAACTGAAAGAAGAACCCTGTTCATACTAAATATTGCCATAATATTTAGTCAATGCGGGAAGAGCAGTACTGAGGCCCTGAGCGGAAAGCAGGAGCTTTATATCAAAGGTTCGAATACCGAACTTGAACTGGTGCAAAAATTAAGCGAAGAGTTAGGCAGTGTCAACCATGATTTTATGGTAACCGTTGAAGGTGGCGGATCACAAACAGGCATTGACGGGCTTATTGATGGTAAAATTGACATTGCCAATGTTTCGCGCCAAATGAATGAAGAAGAACTTGAGCTTTGCGGCAAAAAGCGTGTTAAACCCACACCGGTTATATTTGCAGTTGACGCCATTGCTATTGTAACCAATTCAAAGCTGGGGGTTGACAGCCTTTCCATTCAACAGGTGGCTTCGCTTTTTTCAGGTGAAATTACCAATTGGAAAGAACTGGGTGGACCCGATCTGCCGGTACATTTATACGGCAGGGATGAAAATTCAGGAACCAACATGTTTTTTAAAGACAAAATCCTTCACCACGATTACAGTGCAAACATCAAGACCTACTCAAAGTACACGAAAATAATTGAGTCGGTTAAAAATGATATATCAGGTGTTGGCTATGTAAGCCTGGGCCATGTTATGGATCTTAACGGTCGTCCTTCGCCTGATATATGGGCCTGTTATATTTATATTGAAGGAGGAAAAGCCGTCTCGCCCTATGAGGTAGGCGCCATTGTTGACGGCACTTATCCCATCATGCGTCCATTGTACCAATACTGCAATGGCACCCCGCAGGGCGCTATAAAAAAGTTTATTGAATTTGAATTATCACCAAAAGGCCAGGAAATCATAAGCAAGTGCGGCTTTTTTCCAATAAGCGATAACCATAAGCGCATCAACAGGGAAAAACTCGTCCAATAGGCCTTGTATTTACAGGCTTCGGGATAATTTTTTTAATGCCGTTCAAACGCATTGAAGAAAAAATTTCCTTCAATCAGCGCGTTTTCGTCACTGTCACTACCATGAACTGCATTTTTTGCCTTTGACTCAGCATACAATTTACGAATTGTGCCTTCGGCAGCCTGGGCAGGGTCGGTAGCACCAATCAGTTCGCGAAATGCTGCAACGGCATTGTTTTTTTCTAAAATCGCTGCATAAATTGGTCCGCTGGTCATATAATCAACCAATTCTCCATAAAAGGGCCGTTCTTTGTGCACCTCATAAAATTTACCGGCTTGTTCACGGCTTAAACGGGTGTATTTTAAGGCAATAACTTTAAAACCAGCTCCCAGTATTTTATCCAGGATTTTGCCGGCATGGCCATTTTCAACCCCATCAGGCTTGATCATGGTGAATGTGCGATTTCCACTCATCTGCTAAAAATTTGGCCAAAAGTATAAAAAATATAAGGTAAGCGGCCATTAATCAGCAAAGACCGGTAAAAACTGAAAAATATTGCTATTTTTGCGCTAAACGAACGAACTATCCAGATGAAAAACCTTTTAATCGCAGGCATATGTGCCTTGCTTATTGTACCGGCACTTACGGGCTGTGGCGGTGAAGAAAAGAATGAAGTTACGGTGAACAACGATACTGTTCCGAAGGAAGATACAGCCCAGCTCCAGGACGAAATTTTTTACCAGATTCCTACCCCGAACGAATTGTTTGGTATCATTAAGCAAATTGGAGGCAAGGGAAATCAAAGCATCCTTCATAAGGTTGATGCGGCATCGAAGTACAGTGACCCCCGCCAAAAAGCCCTCAATTTTGGTATTTACAGTGCCGATCTTGCCTATGCAAGTTCATACGATTTTGGCACTTTAAATCTTGACTATCTTAATCTTATAAAGAAAATGGGCGATGAGATGGATATTTCAGGGGCCTTTGACAAAACGGTTTTTGAGCAGGCTTCCAAAAACATTGACAACAATGATTCCATCATGAAAATTTCCAATGGTTTGTATTTTAAAGCATACTCATACCTTGAGGAAAACGAACGTGGCACGACACTTGGTAATATCGTAACGGGAGCATGGATAGAATCACTTTACCTTATTACAAGCGTAGCAGGACCTTATAAGGATAAAGACCCTATTATACAACGTATTGCCGAGCAGAAATACAATTATGAAAACCTTTGGGGTTTCCTTATGAAGTATGAAAGCGATGAAGGCATTAAAAAAACCATTTCTGAGCTTGAAGAACTTGGGATGATATTTGACAGCCTTGAAACGGTTGAGACAGGTGAGGCCAAAGTTGAAGAAAAAGACGGTAAAAACGTTATTGTGGGTGGAAGTGATATTGTGATCAATAAAACGCAGTACGAAGAACTGGTGAAAAAAATAAAAGAACTAAGAACTAGAATGATAACCGTAAACGCTTAAAAGATTATGAAAAAACTAGCATTAAGCATACTGGCAATACTGGCTATAAATAACCACAGTTTTTTGATTGCGCAGCGTGGTAGTTGTTCGGGTGAGCATAACTATTGTTTTCCGGATAAAGAAAAGAAAAAAGGTGCGGGAAAAGACGCATGGCAATATAACAACCAAAGCAAAAGCGGTTTGTTTGCCGAAAATGAAACCACCGAAATTACCCTGGTAACGTATAAGGATACCGAATACATGCTGGCGTTTTGTTCTGATAACGATATGCTGGAAGGTAAAATCCAGTTTAAACTGTATGATTTCGTAACCAAGCAGATTGAGAAAAAACGCGCTGGAAAAGTTAAATTTGTTGATCCAACCGACTCCACCGGTATGCGCATGCTTGAACGTGACACGGTTTACAAAGACATTGCTTATGAAAAAAGCAAAAAGCTTTTATTTGATAATACCAAAAAAGAAAACGTTCAGCACTTTGAGTTCATCTCTGAAAAAACACGCAAACTCCTGGTTGAAGTATTTGTACCGGGTACTGAAGGTGGCGCTGAGGCCTCAACCGGCAAAAAGAATACCCCTGACGACAAGGAAATAAAAGCGGCTACTTACAGCTGTGTTGGCATGCTGGTAATGCACCAAAAAGCCCTTGTAACCGGATTCCAGAAATAACATTGGTTCTAATTTATAAGGCGTAGTCAGGTTAAAATCGGGCTACGCTTTTTGCATTTTTAAGAGAGTTGCTGTATGAATGCAACTTAACTTTACACGATGAACAAACAGGTACCTTTAGCAACCGGTCAGGCATATATTGATGAAGCCATCAAAATAATTGCCGGGGCCCAATCCATTGTTATTACCGCACATCAAAACCCCGATGGCGATGCCCTTGGATCGGCTTTGGGTCTATGGCATGTAGTGAAAGCCATCAACAAAAACTGTGTATGCCTCATGCCTGATGCATTCCCTCATTTTCTTGCATGGATGCCAGGCACCGACCAGATTAAAATTTTTGATACCGAAAAAGAAAAAGCGACCGGCTTGCTGAAACAGGCCGGACTCATTTTTTGCCTTGATTACAATGCGCCCGAAAGAACCGGGCAGGCTATGGGTGAAGTGCTCAAAACGGCACCTGCATATAAAATCATGATTGACCATCATCCACATCCGGCCGATTTTTGCGACCTAACCATTAACGAACCGGCCGATTGCTCAACCGCGCAACTCATATACCGCTTTATTGTTACGCTGGGTTACCAAAACCTGATTACCGCGAATGCAGCGACCTGCCTGTACACCGGTATTATGACCGATACGGGTTCGTTCAGATACCCTTCAACAACGGCCCTCACACACCATATAACGGCAAAACTTATTGAAGCCGGTGCCAATAACGGGCAGGTCCATATAAATGTTTATGATACCAACAGCGAATCCAAATTACGACTAACAGGATATGCACTTACGCAAAAACTTACGGTACTCAGGCAACATGCAACAGCCTACTTTGTATTGACGGCCAAAGAACTGGCCGACTTCAATTACCAGAAAGGCGATACCGAAGGATTGGTCAATTATGGATTAAGCATTGAAGGAGTTAAACTAGCCGCTATTTTCATGGAAACCGAAGGACTGATAAAAATCTCTTTTCGCTCAAAAGGAGATGTTCCGGTAAATGAATTCATGAGCAATAATTTTAGCGGAGGCGGACATAAAAATGCGGCAGGCGGGCGCTCAAACAAGAGTCTTGATGTAACCATTCATCATTTTTTGAGTTTAATACCCGCATTTATGGACCAGTACAAATGAAAAAATACATCATTTTTTTATTTATTTTAACAATCGGCAGTTGCACGTCCCCGCAGGAAGAAGAAATCCCGATTGCGTACAACGATGTAAAAGACACCTTGCAAAAATGGAACAAAATAAACCATGCGCAGGAGATACTTGACATTGAAGCATACATCAAACGTCACGGATGGAAAAATGTACAAAGTACCGGCAGCGGGCTGTATTATGTAATTTATAAAAAAGTTGACACCAATCAGGTAAAAGCCAGGCCGGGCCTGGTGGCGCGCATCAACTATACTATTACGTTGTTGAACGATACGGTATGTTATAGTTCTGAGGGAAAACCTGATGATTTTGTGATTGGCATGGACAATGTTGAAAGTGGTTTACACGAAGGCATTACCTATATGCGCAAAGGTGAAAAAGCAAAGATTTTAATGACCAGTAACATGGCGGCAGGCCTGGTTGGCGATATGGACCAGATTCCCCCGCAAAGCAGCCTGATTTTTGATATTGAATTGGTTGATTTGATTGACCCCGCTACAAAACGAACATATGTTGAACCTGGTAAAAAAACTGTAAAATGAACCGGCAAATTTTTATCCCGTGCAATGTATGGTTCTGCGTTTTTGGCGCGGCCTGCATTGTTATAACAGGATGCAATGCCGAAGGCATAAAAGAAAAAGAAACGCAGGTTGAACAAAACAACTCATATGACAGTGCCGATAAAAAATTGGCCGTACCGCAGGACTCGGTTGCGCAAAATTTTGATTCGGTATTTGCATTCAGCGAAAAAAAGCCGGTTGACAGCCTTCGCCTTAAGTCGGGTGTTAAGCTTACCTGGCTGGTGCGTGGCAGTGGTAATGCTGTAAAAAAATATGATGTTGCCGCCATCAATTACCGGGGGGCAATTGAAAACGGAAAAGAAATTGAAAGCAACGAACTGTTTAAAAAACCCATTCCCTATGTGGTAGGAATCGGGATGACGTTTGACGCCTTTGATGAAGTGCTCTCAACATGCAGGTATGGTGATAAAATTCGTTTTATCATTCCGGCCGACAAAGCGTATGGTAAAAAAGGACGCGGCAGTACCATTCCCCCCAATGCAAACCTTGTTTATGAAATTGATGTGGTGCAACGCATTGAAGGTAAAAAGACAGCATCGGGATGCGAATACTTTATCCTTTATAAACCAGATGTTGAAAAAACACAGCCGGAGTTTGGCGATAGGGTTGAACTCAGCTTCATGGGTTGGGTGAAAAAAACCGGGCGTTTGTTTGAAGCTTCGGCCGCCAACGGAAAACTGGCTGAATTTACCTTGGGCGATGGTGGCGCCATCAAAGCCTGGCAGGAAACGGTTATGGAAATGCACCAAGGCGAAAAAGTATTGGTACTGGCACCGGCCGAAGCCTGTTATGGAAGCAAAGGCGTTCCTGAATTGGTTCCGGCAAACAGCGACCTGGTTTACATTCTCGAATTAAAAAATGTGGCAAAAGAAAAATAGTTTTCGTGATGAAATTTTGGGAGTTCGATTCTATTTTTCGCAATTATCCGGAAAAATTATAAATTATATTGAGCCAGCCTGCCTGGGAAAAATTCCAATTGCAACGCAGGGAATTTAACAGCTATAAATCGACCCAAAACCGTGACATACTTGACCAGGAAATTCCGTTTGAAATAGCGCATTATGCGTGTGAACTTTATTCTGGCAGGTTTTGGCTTTATTTCAAAGCGCACCCGTACGTACTTTCAAGCTATAAACAACATACCGGTGAACCATGCCAGGAAATGGTTTGTTCAGAAGCGTTTGTGCGGTTTGGGCCAGTGCCCTTGAAGATGCATTGGAAAAAGGCCTAACACGGGTAACCGATCGTGTTTTAAACAACGAGAGGTATATATTTTACGGGTCAATGAAAATTCATGGGGGCCGGGGCTGCTGGTTGATTTACGATGCAATGCATATGTTTTGCAAAAAGGCGATGTGGTAAAAACAATTGACGAATTAGGGCAGTGGGAAATCAAGACCTTATTCCGTCCGAACATACCGGAAGAAATTAAACAGGCTGTTCGCATACGCAATTCATAGGGAATTTATACCTACGAAGTTGACTTTTTAACTGTGAAGGAAAAACCACGCCTTGCTACGGTTTTGAAACTGGTAAAATCGGGAAATTCTGGCTTAACGTAAGTGCGTGACAGGTTAACTACTTATGGTCAATTGCCTTCGGTTCTTTTGCGGGCATTACGAAATTTTATAATGGCATATAACAGCAATAAGCAAAACCCAACCATGGCGATAACAAAATACAAAAAGTTAAGCCTGTGCGCCAGTTCAATCACAAATACAATTCCCACCAGGAATACCGAAGCAACCTCGTTCAATACACGCAGCGCAAACGATGAACACACCGCCTGGTCATGCTGGTATTTTTTGTACAACCAGCCGCAATAAAAATGATAAACCAGCAGCAAGGCCACCAATGCCAGTTTTAACTGCATATACGAAGCGTACAGTAAAACAGGTTGCATATACAGCATAATGCTTCCAAAAATTACGGTAAGGATCATGGAAGGGTAGGTTATGCCGATCCACAACGGACGCTCCATTTTTTTATATTGTGAAACAAGAATTGTTTTGTGGGGTTCGGGTTTTTGCAACGCTTCGGTATGGTTCACGTATAAGCGTACAATGTAGAACAGGCCGGCAAACCAGGTTACAACAAACACAATGTGCAGGCTCTTTATAACCGCGTATATATCATAGCTTTCCAACGGTATAAAGGTATAAATTATTGAACATCCTTTTCACCACAAAAATTACTGTACATTTGTTGCATACCGCATGCATTATGAAAACCAAAAGAGCTGCTGAAACCCTTGCAGTTACTACAAAAGTAGTACTCCCCAATGATACCAACCAACTTGGCAATTTATTCGGGGGGCAGTTGCTGGCCTGGATGGACGAAATTGCCGCAGTAAGCGCGCACCGCCATTGCCGCAGGGTAGTGGTAACCGTTGCCATCAATAACGTTGCTTTTAAAAGCCCCATTAAATTGGGCGATATTGTTACGCTTGAGGCCAAGGTCTCACGTTCGTTTACCAGTTCAATGGAAATATTCATTGATGTATTTGTTGAAGACCGCATTACGGGTGTAAAAACAAAAAGCAATGAGGCCATTTATAATTTTGTGGCCGTTGATCAAAACGGGTCACCCATTGAAGTGCCTGAACTGGTTCCTGAAAGCGATGATGAAAAAAAACGGTATGACGGGGCGTTGCGAAGGCGTCAGCTCTCGCTTATTATTGCAGGAAAAATGAAACCCGATGATGCTACCGAACTAAAGGCCCTGTTCAGTCACTGATGCAATGTAGCGGGCATTGTGGTCCAACATGCATTTAAAATGTTTTTTCGGGCATTTATCAAAACCCAGTTTGCTGCACGGCCTGCAGTCAAGTGAATTGTTTTCAATCAGTATACTTCCTTCACCCGGCATATACGGGTACATACCGAAACCGGGAACCGTATTGCCCCAAACGCTAATGATTTTTTTATGAAATGCGGCTGCAATGTGCATTAATCCTGTATCAGATGTAATCACAACCGCTGCGTTTTTTATGTAGTGGGCCGATTGTTGTAAGTTTGTTTTACCAACCGTATTAACAGCATGTGAAAATTTGGCTGCCAGGGTCTCTGCTAATGTTGACTCGGCAGGCCCTCCCAATAAAACAACCGGGTGTTTAATGTGCGAAATAATTTCTTCCAGTTTTTGCTCAGGAATGCGCTTGGTATAATAAGTCGCTCCTAAAACCAAGGCTACATATGTTGTTTTTAAAAAATCAATTTCACTTGCTGAAAACAGTTCTTCCTGCGGTTTCAGGAAAAAATCAAGCCCTTTTCCATCGTTCATTACATGTAGCTTTTTTACCGCTTCAAAATACCGGTCAACAATATGGACTTTTGGCATTTTGTCGATTTTGAAATAGACCAGTAGAAATTTTTTAAAATTTAACTTGGGGAATGAGTAATGGCGGGCATACAATACCGACCGCACCCAGCTGCTTTTACCGTTTTTTTGCAGGTCAATTACATAATCGTATTTTTCTGCTTTTAAAGCATCAAGTACTTCCACAGGATGTTCATCCATGAAGTGAAATTTAGAAATATGGATATTGGTTTCAATGGACTCCCTGAATTTATGTTTTACCAGCATGTGAATTTCGCTACCGGGAATTTGTTCTTTCAGGGAGCGAATGACCGGTGTGCTCAACACAATATCGCCAATGGCGCTGAAACGGATTACAAGAATTTTTTTCAAGGGTTTAAAATTACAAAAACATAGACGGACCAATCATTAAAATAACGTAATTTGCATGCATTGGCAATGGAATTGACCGATACGCATTCACATATTTATCTTCCTGATTTTAAGGATGATATAGCCGCTGTCATCAAATCATGCAAGCAGACGGGCATACAACGCATTTTTTTGCCAAATATTGACCTGGAAAGTGTTGATGCCGTTTTAAACCTGTCAGAAAATTATCCCGGCACCTGTTTTCCCATGATGGGTTTACATCCCTGCAGTGTTCTTGCCGATTTTGAAGAAGTGCTTACCAAATTAAAACCGCTTTTTGCACAACATAAATTTTACGCTGTGGGCGAAATAGGTATTGATTTGTATTGGGACAAAACGTTTATTGAGCAGCAAAAAATTGCTTTTGCCATGCAAATTGAATGGGCCAAGGAAATGGGTTTACCCATTGTGATCCACGTGCGCGAATCGTTCAACGAAGTGTTTGAAATCGTTGACAAACTCAACGATGACCGGTTAACAGGAATTTTTCATTGTTTTACAGGTGATGTAAGCCAGGCGCAACACATTATTGATTATGGCGGATTCAAATTAGGCATTGGCGGTGTGGTTACCTATAAAACATCTACGTTGCCCGAAGTATTAAAATCAGTACCACTTGAACACATTGTACTGGAAACCGATTCGCCTTACCTTCCACCGGTCCCGTTTCGCGGCAAACGCAACGAAAGCGCGTATGTAATGTATGTGGCCAAAAAACTTGCCGAAATTTACGGAATTCCGCTGGCAAGAATTGCAGATGTGACAACAAAAAACGCCAATGAAATTTTTAAAACAATGTGATGAAAAAAATTGCAGTACTTTTTTTTTCACTTAGTTTCCATTCCACTATTTCATTTGCAGCAATCGGGACTCGTTTCCTGTTAAAACCAGCCATTCATCAGGGTTGGCGTACTATGGGCGAACTATCCACAGGAATTATGCATGGTAATAAGTGGGGCGGTTATTTGGCAACAGCGGGAACCGAGTTCAATTTCCAGCGCAATCGGTTTATTTTGGGTCCAAAGGCCACGTGCGATTTTTGGCTAAGTGGCATGGTTGCAGGTGCAAGTTTTACTTATTATACTGATTTTGATAAAGGAACGTTGTATTTCAATCCGCATTTAGGTTCCATTATTTATTTCGGTTGGAATATTCCTTTAATGCGCAATCATATGAAGGATCGTGTAAATACATATACCTTTACATTGATTATTCCTATACCAATTGGTAATGACCTTTCCATGCGTAAATACTACAAAAAGTGGCACCTGGAAGAAAAAGAGAGAACTAAGCTTCACAATAAACAAACTTCTATTCAATCCCAAGTAGAATGAACACTCAACCCAGCATACTGTTAATTTATACAGGCGGAACCATTGGTATGGTTGAAGATCCGGCAACTGGTCAATTAAAGCCTTTTGATTTTAGTCACCTGCACGCACAAATACCGGAACTCAATAAACTGAATGTAAAACTCACCTGTATTTCGGTTAAACAACCCATTGATTCAAGCAACATGGACCCACAGCGGTGGACTGAAATTGCAGACACCATCTTTGAAAACTACAACATGCATAACGGGTTTGTTGTATTGCATGGCAGTGATACCATGGCTTATACGGCATCGGCCTTAAGTTTTATGTTGCTCAACATAAATAAGCCGGTTATCTTTACAGGATCGCAATTACCTATTGGCACTATTCGTACCGATGGGAAAGAAAATATTTTAACTGCCATTGAAATTGCTGCAGCCAGGGAAAACGGGAAACCTGTTGTTGCCGAGGTTTGCATTTATTTTGAATACAAACTGTTCCGCGGTAATCGCACATCAAAAATAAGTACCACCCAATTCAATGCGTTCAGTTCGTCCAATTATCCGTTACTGGCCGAAGCCGGTGTAACCATCCAATACAACCACCAGGCCATTCAGAAAATAACGGATAAGGAACTTACGTCATTTACCGGGTTTGACACCAATATTGCCATACTACGCATTTATCCCGGTATTTCACCTGCGCTGATCAGGCATATGTTGGCCGCACCCGGCCTGAAAGCCGCCATACTTGAAACGTTTGGTGCAGGCAACATGACCACCAACGATGCCGTGATCAACGAACTTAAATCGTTTATCGCATCAGGTAAATCCATTGTAAACATTACACAATGCCATACCGGTGCTGTTGAACAGGGTAAATATGAAACCAGCGCCAAACTTAACGGCATTGGTGTAATATCAGGCCATGATATGACCAGCGAGGCCGCTTTGACCAAACTCATGTATTGCCTGGGTAAAAACATGGGCCCTAACCAGGTAAAATGGGCCTTTGCCGAAAACTGGT
>Ga0196964_10000779_pt1 | contig 17698 bp, 20 predicted proteins | sample S1_10metaG_FD_148615 | JGI IMG/M metagenome (GOLD analysis project Ga0196964, IMG submission 148615) | Soil microbial communities from Anza Borrego desert, Southern California, United States - S1_10 | ecosystem: Environmental > Terrestrial > Soil > Desert | place: USA: California | collected... | reverse complement strand
AGCAGCGTCACTAGCTCCGGCTGCATGAAGGCGTCGTCGTCAGGGATGTCGAGGCAGACGACGCGGGCGTGCTTCAGCTGGCCTTGAAGCGGCGCTGGAGTTTGGCGCGGTGGGCGCGCTCCATGACGAAGATGATGTGGGCCCAGCCGAGGTGGTCGGGCGTGACCGGCTCCTCCGCATCCGGCGCCAGCCCGGCGGAGGCGGTCTCCACCCCCGTCAATCGGCGAACCCCCGCTCCGCGGTCGGAGAGCGGAGGCGGTTGCGGGCGCAGAGGAAGAGGAGGTTGAAGCTCATTCTTCGGCGGCTTCCCGAGCTTGCCTCTTCCGCACTTTTTCAGCTTCGATCTCAGCTAGAGGTCGAAGTTCCTCGATCTGGTTTGCATCACCTGAGAAGTTCGGCGGTAGGCGATAGTGTGTGCCCGCCGGAGCATTGCGCGCGAGTGCTTCTATGGCGGGAAACCATCTGATTAGATATGAAATCTGACCATACCGGCCCAAGCCGTCGAAGTACTTTTTGGATGACGGGAAGATCGCAACTAACCCCGCCGCTTCCAGCGCAGCGCGCTCAAGCGCGATGTTCCGCATCCTAGCGTCGCCCGAGACAACTGCTCGCCCGCCTCGAGCGGCGAAGTCTTCAATCCAAGGAACATCCGCCATGCCCTGCTGATTGCGGTGACGCGGACTCTCAAGCTGTAGATCAGCTGGAATGCTCAGTGTGTTTAGCGCGTCAACGACGCGCCATGAGATACATTCGTCGAAGCGAATGATCGTCAAGCTGCCAGACGCTCCTCAAACTGGATCGCCTGCTTCACAGCCTCTTCTGACACGCCATACCAATCGCTAGCCTCAGCGATGCCTTCCATCTCGGCGGCGGTAGACAAGGTCTCCGTCGGCACAGCAATCGCGTCCTCTACCACGACTGGCCGCCCAAACGCTCTTTGGGGGTCGACTCGAACAAGCGGCAGCTTCGCAGGATCGGGCTCCAACCAGGCGGCGCGCCCTCCTCGAAACTCTACCCTTCCGGCCAGGCAAGGCCTCAGAACTTCCTCTGAAGCGTAGCAGTCCGTAAGGAGGTCGATGAGCTTCCGGTCCTTCATCTCGAAGACAAACCGGCCATCAGTTATCAGCTCCCTATCTCTCGCTAGGGGGTGGGCGTCCTGAAAACGCGCCCGCAGCGTCTTCATCAGCGTCCTTAAGCGGCGAGTGCTGATACCCTCAGACGTGAGGTAGGCTATCGCTCGCGCTTCAACGAGCGCGTCAAATGAGAGCGCGATCCGCCCTGCCACGCGGTCGAAATCAGAGATCAGCAGCGGCGGCTCACCTTCAGTCCAAGCTGCGACCTTCTGAGGCTCCACGCCGATCAGTCGGCCTACTTGGCTAGTGGTGAATGCTCCGCGCCTGCCAAGCTCAATCCACGACGAGGGCGATTCCATGCTCATGCTCCTTCGAGCATAACGCTCAGGGGTTAAATCAGGCTAGCCGCCCGATGTGCCAGAAGCGGGCGTGTGCGTCTAAAGCGGTATGTTATCGTGCTTCTTCCACGGATTATCCGCCTGCTTGTTCTTCAGCGTCCGTAGCGCCTTGATCAGCCTCCGCCGCGTCCCGTGCGGCATGATCACGTCGTCGATGTAGCCTAGCCGCGCCGCGACGAAGGGGTTGGCGAAGCGCTCCTTGTACTCGGCCTCGCGCGCCGCCAGGGCCTCGGCGTCGCCGGCTTCCTTGCGGAAGATGATCTCGACCGCGCCCTTGGCGCCCATGACGGCGATCTCGGCGGACGGCCAGGCGTAGTTGACGTCGCCGCGCAGGTGTTTGGAGCTCATCACGTCATAGGCGCCGCCATAGGCCTTGCGGGTGATGACGGTCAGCTTGGGCACGGTCGCCTCGGCATAGGCGAACAGCAGCTTGGCGCCGTGCTTGATCAGGCCGCCGTACTCCTGGCGGGTGCCGGGCATGAAGCCGGGCACGTCCACGAAGGTGACGATCGGGATGTTGAAGGCGTCGCAGAAGCGGACGAAGCGGGCGGCCTTTCTGGAGCTGTCGATGTCGAGCACGCCCGCCAGCGTCTGCGGCTGGTTGGCGACGACGCCCACCGTCTGGCCGTCCAGCCGGCCGAAGCCGACCACGATGTTCTTGGCGTGGTCCGGGCCGATCTCGAAGAACTCGGCCTCGTCGACCGTCTTCAGGATCAGTTCCTTGATGTCATAGGGCAGGTTGGGGTTGGCGGGGACGAGGGTGTCCAGGCTGGCCTCGTCGCGGTCGGGGTCGTCGTAGCTCTCGCGGACCGGGGGCTTTTCGCGGTTGGACAGCGGCAGGAAGCCGATCAGGCGGCGGACCTCGGAGAGCGCCTCCAGGTCGTTCTCGAACGCCCCGTCGGCGACGCCCGACTTCTTGGTGTGGACCGAGGCGCCGCCCAGGTCCTCATGGGTGACCACTTCGTTGGTGACCGTCTTCACCACGTCCGGGCCGGTCACGTACATGTAGGACGTGTCCTTCACCATGAAGATGAAGTCGGTGATGGCCGGGGAATAGACGTCGCCGCCGGCGCAGGGGCCCATGATCACGCTGATCTGGGGGATGACGCCCGAAGCCAGGGTGTTCTGGAGGAAGATGTCGGCATAGCCGGCGAGGGACTCCACGCCCTCCTGGATGCGGGCGCCGCCGGCGTCGAACAGGCCGATGATGGGGGCGCCGTTGGTCAGCGCCATCTTCTGGATCTTGACGATCTTGGCCGCATGCGCCCCCGAAAGCGAGCCGCCGAAGACGGTGAAATCCTTGGAGAAGACATAGACCAGGCGGCCTCCAATCGTGCCCCGGCCCGTCACCACGCCGTCCCCTGGGATGCGCTGCTTGTCCATGCCGAACTCGTGGGAGCGGTGCTCCACGAACATATCGGTCTCCTCGAAGGAGCCCTCGTCCAGCAGCACCTCGATCCGCTCGCGCGCGGTCAGCTTGCCCTTCCTGTGCTGGGCCGCGATCCGCGCCTCGCCGCCGCCGAGACGCGCCGCCGCCCGACGGGCTTCGAGCTGTTCGAGGATGTGCTGCATGGAAACCTCCGTTTGGGCGTGGCTTATCCCTTCCCCCCTTGCGGGGGAAGGTGGGCGCCGCAGGCGCTCGGATGGGGGGTGTCGGCGGGGGGCTGGGTGAGACGTAGCTACCTTCAGGCGCCGGCGCTCACACCCCCCTTCCGGCTTCGCTTCGCTCAGCCACCTTCTCCCGCAAGGGGAGAAGGATGAAGTCAGCCCAAGCTGCCGAACCACCTGTCCAAGAGCCGCGCCTCTTCGCGGAGGCGCTCGGTCCGGGCGGCGTTTTCCTCGTCGACGCCCCAGCGGCTTTCCTGGAAGGCTTCGTCGACTCTGGAGACGTCGAAGGCCGGTTCGCCGCCGAGCGCGCCCTTGGCCACGGCCAGCCCCAGGATGGCCGAGCCATAGAGGGGAACGGCGGCAGCCAGGCCGGTCAGGGCGAAGTCGTCCAGCGCCAGCGCCAGCGCCTTGACCCGGGCGATGGCGGCGGGGTCCTGGGCGCGATGGATGACGCCTTCGGAAGGCTCGAGCGCGACGCCGAGCTCGCGCTGGGCCCAGTCGCGCCACGGGGCCCAGCGGCGGGCCTGCTCCTCCACCAGGGACGGCGGCGCCTCGGCGACATAGCAGAGGGCGTCCGTGCCGGCGTAGGCGGCGATCTCATCGGCCACGGCGTTCCGCGCCCGGCTGACCCGGTCGATGGCGGTGGAGGCCAGCCGCGTGGCCATCATGGTCGCCGGCTCGATGAACTCGCCCTGAGCCGCCCATTCGTCGGCGACGAGACGGGCCGCGGCCTCGGTCGGCAGGACCAGGGGCGCGCCGGCCGGGGTCTTGGGCGCGCGGCCGTCCAGCAGGACGCGCCAGCCGCCCTCGCCCTCCTCGACATGAACGGCCTTCCAGAACCGCTTCAGCCGCTCCTCGGACTCGCGAAAGCCCTTGCGGGCGGCGACATTCGGATCGAGCGGCGGGATGTGCGTCATGGCGGCGATATAGGCGCCCGCTCGCGCGCCGGCCAAGCGGAGCCGAGCGGCCGGTCCCGGCGTTGCAGGCGGCAGGAGGCGACGATGCGACCCATTCCGCTGCTGATGCTGCTGGCGCTCCTGGCGGGCTGCGAGGCCGAGGCGCCGACGCCGAGGGATGTGGCCGCCGGCGAGGCCGAGGGTCTGGCGCCGGCCGCGACCGGCGCGATCCCGCCGACGCCCGACGCCGCCATCCTCCAGCCCTTGACCCGGACCGAGTTCGAGGCGCGGCTGGAATCCGGCGCCGGGTGCAGCCTGGAGCGCGACGCCGACCTGCTGGTGGTCACGGTCATGGGCGACGGGGTGGCCAAGGCTGGCGGCCGGGTGGCGGACCTCGGCGGCGTTCCGACCACGCTGAACGCCATGTCGGAGGGCGGCCGGTTCACGGCGGGCGATCTGTCCATCGCCGTCGCGCCCTTCGGCGAAGGGACGCTGGAAGAGGGCGTGGTGGGTCGACCCGCGCGCGTGGAGGTGCGCTCAGCCGGCCGCGAGGAGCGGTTCACCGGCCGCTGGGTCTGCGGCTCCTGAAGCCAGGCGGTCCAGCGCCGCCTCCAGGTCGGGGAAGTCGGCGGCGACGTGCAGGGCGCCGGCGGCGATCTGCTCCTCGGCGGTGTGGAAGCCCCAGCCGACGCCGATCGGCCGAACGCCGGCGTTCAGCGCCATGGCGTGATCGTGGGCCGTGTCGCCGATCATCAGCGTCGTCGTCGGCAGGGCGCCGCAGATCGACATGGCGGCGCGCAGCATGGCGGGGTCCGGCTTGCCCGGCCCGTCCTCGGCGCAGTGGGAGGAGAGGAACAGGTCGGCCCAGCCCTCCCGCGCCAGGTTGCGCTCCACTCCGCGACGGCTCTGGCCGGTGGCGAGCGCCAGGCGCCACCCGTCGCGGTGCAGGCGGCGCAGGGTGTCCATGGCGCCGGGATAAAGCGGCTCCTCGTGCCCGGCGTCGTAGAGGGCGCGGAAAGCCTCCTGGAAGCCGGTGACGAACTCCGCCAGCTCGGCGGAGGTGAGCTGGGGTTCGAGCGTGCGCAGGGCCTCGCGCAGCTCCAGGCCGACGATCAGCCGGACGCGGTCATAGGACGGCTCCGGGAGGCCCAGGCGCCGGGCGCCGGCGCAGGCGGCGGCGTGGATGGAGGCGCGGCTGTCGACCAGCGTGCCGTCGATGTCGAACACGGCGAGCGGGCGGCTCATGCGGGCGCGACGTCGAAGGCGACCGTCAGCCGGGGCTGCTCGCCGGAGAAGGGCACTGTGCCGTGCCACAGATAGCTGGGGAACAGCACCAGCTTGCCAGGCTCCGGCTTCTCGTAGCGCTCCGGCTCCAGCATGCGGTCGGCGACGGGGAAGGGCGGGGCGCCGAAGCCTATCCACCCCTCCTTGCCGCCCGCCTCCACCGCGTCCGGCAACTCGATGTAGCAGGCCGACGACAGCCAGCCCTCGGGGTGCACATGGGCGGCGTGGTAGCCGTTGGGCCTCAGTTGCACCGACCAGCAGCCCAGCAGGCGGTAGCCGCCGCGATTGCGACCGCGGAGGGGGTCCGGGCCGCGCCCGAGACGCTCGATGTGTCGCCGGATGGGGCCGTCGATGGCCGTGAAGAAGGCCTGGATGGTCGGATCGTCCGACGCCTTCAGGTCGACGGGCGTCTGGGTGCCGTGGCGCAGGCTCTGGCCGACCGGATGGGTCTTCAGCGTGTGCAGCCGGCGCAGCGATCCGGCCAGGTCAGACAGGAAGGCGGGCAGGTCCGCCCAGCCCGGCGGCGTGTCGATGAGGTGGCCGCTCACCAGGGCGTCGTAGTCGTTGAGCCCCCTGATCCCCAGCAGCCGCTCGGCCGTCGCCTGCATGGCCAGGGCATTCTGGTCATGCGGTCGCGCCGCGACGACCGGACGAAGGAGGTCGAGCGCCGGCTCCGGCTCCCCCCGCACCAGCCTGACCTCCGCCTGTTTGACGCGGCTGCGGGGGTCGGCGGCGGGGAGGCGGGCGGCATGGACGAGCGCCTGGTCCGGATCGAACAGCAGGGCCTCGTCCAGTGCGGCGAGCTGCACGTCCGGCTGGTCGTCCAGCCCCGCCGCGTTCAGATCGGCCCAGATGGCGCGCGGATCGTCGCCGGCGTAGCGCCGGGCCACGGCCTTCAGCACATGCAGGGCGCCGGCGGCGGGCGCCTGGCGAAGCGCGCCGTGGATCGGCTCCAGGGCGGCGTCGCGCTCGGCCGTCGTCATCCAGATCAGCTGCGACAACTCCCGCAGCGCCTCGACATACAGCGGCCGGCGCCTCAACGCCTCGCGATAGGCCGCCTCACCCTCGGAGTGCCTGCCTTGCCCCGTCACCGCGCGGGCCAGGACCAGCCAGGTTTCCGGCGCGTCGCCGCCGTGAGCGAAGGCCCGTCGCGCGGCGGCCTCGGCCTCCGCGGCGTGGCCCAGGTCCCCCAGGAGGGCCGCGAGATTGTGCTCGGAGGCGGCGGAAGGCTTGGCGGCCGTCATCCGGCGGCGCAGGTCGACGGCCTCCCTCGTGCGACCCGCGGCGAGCAGGGCCTGCACCTGTTGCGCGCTCACCGCTGGCGTCTCACGCCCGCGAAGGGATCGCCCTCGGCCTCCGCCTCCTCGAAGCCGAAGCGCTCGAAGCCGGCCTTCATCTCCGGGCTCAGCGGGGCCTCGACGATCAGCTTGCCGCCGCCGGGATGGTCCAGCTCGATGCGCCGTGCGTGGAGCTGCAGCTTCAGCGGCCCGGAGACATCGGTGGAAGCCTCGTCGCCATATTTGGGGTCGCCCAGGATGGGGCAGCCGATGGCGCTCATGTGGGCCCGCAACTGATGCGTCCGTCCCGTGAAAGGGCGTAGGGCCAGCCAGGCGGCGCGATGGCCGGCCCGGCTGACGGTGGCGTAGGCCGTCTCGGCGGGCTCGGCGCCGTGCTCCTTGGGGTCCGCAGGGCGCATCATCTCGAAGTCGTTGATGCCGGACTTCTTCAGCGGCAGGTCAATCTGACCGGAGGCGGGCTTGGGATTGCCGGCGACGATGGCCCAATAGGTCTTCTTCGCCTGACGCCGGGCGAAGGCGCCGGCCAGCCGCTTGGCCGCCTCCGGTCCCTTGCCGAGCAGGAGCACGCCGGTGGTGTCGCGGTCCAACCGGTGGACGAGGCGCGGCCGCTCCAGCCCCTCGCCCCAGGTGGTGAGCAGACGGTCGACATGCTTGGTCGTCTTGGTGCCGCCCTGCACCGCCAGCCCATGCGGCTTGTTCAGAGCGATGACCAGTTCGTCCTCGTAGAGCACCAGCGAGCGCGCGTAGGCGGCGTCGCGCTGCGACAGCTCCGGCCGGTCGCCCGGCTTGCGCTCCACGGCGTCGGGTATGGGCGGGACGCGGACGACGGAGCCCGCCGCCAGTCGGTCTTCCGGCTTCACCCGCGAACCGTCGACACGGATCTGGCCTGAGCGGGCCAGCTTCTGCACCTGGATGTGCGAGACGTGCGGCCAGCGCCGCTTGAACCAGCGGTCCAGCCGAATGCCGTCCTCCGCCGCGTCGACATGGAGGGTCTTCACCTCGCGGCTCATGGCGAAGGGGCTCGTTGGGGCTGAAGACCTGTCATCACCCCGTGCATATACTCCCCGCGTCGGCAAAGCGAAGGGAGGGGCGCATGCCCGATCTGGTCCTGGCGGTCGCCCACCACCTGTTGGTGTTCGGTTTGGTGGTGATGCTCGCCATGGAGCTGGCGCTGGTTCGGCTGGAGCGGCCCGACGTCGCCGCCTTGGCGCGGCTGGACGCAGCCTACGGCCTGACCGCGCTCTTGATCATCGTTGTCGGCGTCTGCCGGGTGATCTGGGGCGGCAAGGGATGGGCCTTCTACCAGGACAACGTCTTCTTCTGGATGAAGATGGGCGCGTTCGCCGCCATCGGTCTGGTGTCGATCGGGCCGACGCTGTTGTTCATGCGGTGGTCGAGGGCGACCAAGGCCGACGGCGGCTTCGCGCCGCCGCCCGACGAGCTGAAGCGGGCGCGGGCGTGGCTGTGGACCGAGGTCGGCTTGATCCTGCCGCTGGTCGCCCTGGCGGCGGCCATGGCGCGCTGGCCTCTCTGACCGAAACTTCACTTGCCGTGCTATAGGGTTAACGGCGATACCGGAGCCCGAACGGCGCCGCTTCGCGCCGGAGGGGAAGCCGCGCCCGAAGCGGCCGGCCCTCGGCCATAGTAGGCCAGCATGGGACAGGGTTCAGGGGCGATGTCCGACGATCATCATCAGCCGACGGGGGAAGGTCACGGCGCCATTCCTCCGGCCGCCAACCCGCCGCCGCCGGGCGCGGCCGACTCGCCCAATCGCGCCGCGCCATCCGCTCGCCCGCAGGCCGGGCCGCTGCGTTCGGCCGAGGGCATCCTGCATCCCATCCAGGACAGCGAATATTTCGATCCCAACGCCCAGGCCCAGGTCTCGGCGCACATCGACGAATATTTCAACCAGCCTCTGGACCTGTTCCCCTTCTGGGAAGGCGACGGCAAGCCCGACCGCTTCCACGTTCTGTTCGCGCGTCAGATCCAGGAGCGGTTCCCCATCGACGAGGACATCCGCGCCCGCATCCACACCTATGGCCGGGGCGTGTTCCGGGCGCTGATGACCCACATCGGCGTGAAGCGGCTGAACCAGGCGCTGGCGCTGATCGCGTTTACCGTCCTGGCGACGCTGGGGCCGACCTGGTTCTCGGGCTGGACGGGGTCGCAGCCGATCGGCGTCGCGCTCGCGGCCGGGGCGATGGTGGTGGTGTTCGGCGCCTGGTGGCTGCTCCAGGCCGTGCTGTTCACCCAATACCGGTTCCGGCTGGAGAACGACTCCTACGAGCTGTCGCGCGAGGTGGTTCAGCGCACGCGCGAGCTCCAGAACCTGTTCACCTCCGCCCGCGCCCAGCCGGATCAGCTGGAGACCCAGTACCAGATGGACGGGAAGAGCTGGGGCCAGCGCTCGGCCTATCTGACACGGCTGACCATGTGGATCGGCGCGCGCATGGAATACCTGGAGAAGTACGTCCAGATGGAGCTGTGGCGCATCCGCCGCGAACGCTACTGGACCCGCTGGCTGCAGCGTATCGCCACGCCGCTGGTGCTGATCGTCTGGCTGGTGCTGTTCCTGCTGGAGCCCGCGCCCGCCAACGCCGTCGCCTTCCGCGGGCTACAGGTTCTGGCGATCGGCCTGGGCGTCCTGCTGAGCTGGGTGTCCTATGTCCGCTGGCGCACGCCTATGGGCGCCATCCAGGACAAGCTGGGCGTCGAAGGATGGGTCCGCTACGCCTCGCTGGACGTGGACAACGCCGTCGCCGACCAGGTCCGCCGCGACAAGGAGCGGCTGGTGGAATACCGGGCGCTGACGCGGGGCCGCTAGCGGAAGCGCAGGCTCTCGGCCACGCCGCGCGCGTCATAGGCGTCCGCCCGATCGGGGCGCGCGCCTTTGCCCATGACGATCTCCAGGGAGGTGGAGGTCGGTTGCGGGCCGGAGAAGTTCAGGCCGACGCCCACGCCCACGCCGGAGGCGGAATAACCGCCGTAGCGGCCGCTGCTGGCGCCGATGGAGACGCTGGGCCGGACGCCGCCCGCGCTGTCGGGATGACCGTCGGTCCAGCGCTGGGTCACCTCGAACCAGTCGTAGCCCTGCTCGATCGTCAGCTCGGCCGCCCGCCTGAGCGCCCGGTCCGCCACAGGCGCCGGCGCGCCTACGCCGCGATAGGTGACGCGATAGCGGTTCTGCTCGATCCGCTGCTCCACGAAGCCCTGGCCGTTCAGCGAGGTCTGCGGTCCGTAGGGGGCCAGGCTGGCGCAGGCGGAAAGCCCGAGGGCGGCGGCGAGGGCGAGCGCGAGGGCGGCGCGGGACATGGGAAGCTCCTGATCTCGCCGGGGAAAGCGCCCGGGCCAGCCGCAGGGTTCCTGAGCCGCTAGGGAAGGGCGAGACCGCAGGCGGCGGCGAGGCGCGCGAAGTCCTCCGGCGGCGGGGCCTCGGCGGTGCGACGCCCACCCTCCGGATGCGGGAAGTCCAGCCGCCAGGCGTGAAGCATCAGCCGGGGCGCGGCATGGCCGGCGAGCGTCAGGGGGCCGCCGTAGCGCACGTCGCCCGCCAGCGGTCGGCCAAGGTGCGCCATATGCACCCGCAACTGGTGCATGCGGCCGGTGAGCGGCTGGAGTTCAAGCAGGGCCGCCTCGTCCGACGTCGCCAAGGTGCGATAGCGGCTCTGGCTGGCCTGGGCGCCGGGCGTGTCCGCACCGACCACCCGCATATAGCTCTCGCGCCCAATCTCCTGGCGCAGCAGGGGCGCGTCCACCTGGCCGATGGGCGGGTCTGGCGACCGCTCGACAAGGGCGAGGTAGGTCTTCTGTAGCCGCTTGCCCTGCAGCGCCTTGCCCAGGAAGCCCGCCGCCGGCTTGGTCTTGGCCGCCAGGATGACGCCGGAGGTGTCGCGGTCCAGCCGGTGGACGAGCTCCGGCCGCTTGCCGTTGGAGCGCATGAAGGCCCACAGGAGGTCGTCCAGTGTGTGGGCCTTCACCCGACCGCCCTGGCTCGACAGCCCCGGCGGCTTGTTCAGGGCGAGCAGGTGGGCGTCCTCGTGGATCACCCACCCGCGCACGGCCGCGATCTCTTCCGGCGAAAGCTGAACGGGCGGGCGGCTGCTCACCGCCCTCCGCTTAGCGCAGCACGCCCTTCTTGCCCATGCTCCAGGCGTACCAGAGCAGGAAGGCGGCGATGACCACGATCACGTAGGGCATCCACTCCATGGCGGCCATGGCGGGCGGCGGCGGCGGCGAGGGGTCGATCACCTTCTGGTAGATCAGGCTGACCAGGGCGCCGAGGAAGGACAGGCCGAACACCGGCACGGCCAGGCGCATGCGAAGGAGCAGCAGCACCGTCCCGATGACGGCGCCCCAGACGCCCAGCGTCCAGGGGACATACATCCAGCCGGGCATGCCGTTGAAGTAGTCGATCATCGGCTGGGTCATGCCCGACTCGCGGAAGTAGGCCTCGCCCCGCGTGGTGGTCATCAGGAAGTCGTAGGCCCCGAAGCCGTTCCAAAGCAGCGCCAGCGCGCCCACCAGCCACAGGTGCCACGGCGTCGCACGGGCGCCGCTCCCCATCGTCGCATCGACCATCTTGCCCTCCCCAGGTTGTGTCGAGGCGGCGAGAGTGGCGCCGAACCGCCGTTACGGCAATGGTTGATGCTCGGCGGAACGGCGGGCGAGCCTCCGCGCTTAGCAGCCATGAGCCGCAACCTGATCGCCCGCCCGTCCCTCCTGATCGCCTCCGCCCTGGCGCTGGGGGCCTGTTCCGATCCCGCCGACACCACGGCCGAGGAGCCGGTCGCGGAGGCGGCGGTGACGCCGCCCGGAGCCGCCCAGACCCAGACCGCCACGGGCACGCCGGGACCCACTCCGGGAACGCCGCCGCCGCCCGTGGGCGCTCAGGCCACGCCGACGGAGCAGCCCCTGCCGAACCAGCCCACCACTCCCGCCACCGGAAGTCAGCCGGTCGAGGGGCAGTAGGCGCGTCCGTCGCGCGGATGACGAAAACTTAATGCCGCTGCCGCGCCCGCCCGCCTAGGTTCGCGACGAACACAGGGAGTGACGCATGGTTGGGCGGTGGATGGGCGGCGTGGCCGCGAGCGTGATGCTGGCGGTCGTGGCGGGGGCCTGCGCGCCGACGTCGGGCGTTTCCGCCGACGTCCAGTCGCCGCAGCCGACAGCGCTGTTCTCCGCCGAGCGCCTGTCCGAAAGCATCCGGGCCATCTCCACGGATGAGTTCCAGGGCCGCTATCCCGGCACGGAAGGCGAGCGCAAGACCCTGGCCTGGCTCCAGGCGCAGTACGAGCAGATGGGCCTGCAACCGGGCGGGCCGAACGGGCAGTGGCTGCAGCGGGTGGAGCTGAAGCGCTACACGCCGACGGAAGGCGCCCAGAGCGCCAGCTGGAAGGGTCCGGACGGCCAGACGCGGGCGCTGACGCCCTGGCAGGACATCAGCCTGAGGGCCGTGACCAACGACGGCCGCGCCGAGGTCCGGGACGCGGCCCTGGTCTTCGCCGGCTACGGCATCTCCGCGCCGGAGCGGAGCTGGGACGACTACGGCTCGGTGGACGTGCGCGGCAAGGTGGTGGTGGTCTTCGCCGGGGAGCCGGACGGCGACCGCTTCAATGGGCCGTATCAGACCAACTACGCCTCCGGACAGTACAAGGCCGACGAGGCCTTTCGGCGCGGCGCGGTCGGCATTGTGACGGTGAACGCGGTGAACGCCGACGCGCCCCAGTGGCGCAGCGCCCTGCGAGGCGGCCAGGCTCGCCGCACCATGACCCCTGGCGCGGCCGACCTGGAGTTCAGCGTCGGCGTCCCCCACGACGTGGCCCAGGCCTGGGCGCAGGCTGCGGGCGTGGACGTGCGTCGGATCGCGGACCTGGGCGGCGGTTCCTTCAAGGCCTTCCCGCTGACCGGGGTGACCCTGTCGGTGAAGACGGAGGAGCGGGTCGAGACCCTGGTCACCCACAACCTGCTCGCCCGCATCCCCGGAGCGAAGCGGCCGGACGAGACGGTGGTCTACTCCGCCCACTGGGACCACGTGGGCGTCGACGCCGAGCACGCGGTGAACGGCGACAGCATCTTCAACGGCGCGTGGGACAACGCCTCGGGCACGGTGGCGGTGGTCGAGATGGCCCGCGCCTTCAGCCGCACGCCGAGGCCGGATCGTTCGATCGTCTTCGCCCACATGGCGGCCGAGGAGATGGGGCTGCTGGGCGCCTACGCCTATGCGGCCGACCCGGTCTATCCGCTGGCGACCACGGTGGCGGACATCAACATCGACATGATCCCGCTGTCGGGGCCGACCCGCGACATCCCCATCTTCGGCGTGGGCCAGAACGATCTGGAGGACCGCTTGGGCGCCCTGGCCGCGCGCGAGGGCCGCTATGTCACGGACGACGGCCAGCCGGAGCAGAACTTCTACTACCGTTCGGACCACTTCCCCTTCGCCCGCATGGGCGTGCCGGCCATCATGCCCTGGCACGGGCGCGACCTGGTCGAGGGCGGCAAGGAGGAGGGCTGGCGCCAATGGCGCGCCAAGTTCGCGGCCGACTATCACAAGCCGTCAGACGAATGGTCGGCGGACTGGGATCTGCGCGGCGCCATGCAGAACCTGCCGCTGCTCTACGAGCTGGGCCTGAACCTCGCCAACTCCACCGACTGGCCCGGCTGGAAGCCCACATCCGAGTTCGGACAGGTGCGGGCGCGCTCGGACAGCGCCCGGCGGTGACCCTGTCCATCCGCCCGCTCACCGGCGACGGCTCCCCGCCGGTGAAGGGGAGCTATCCCCAGGCGGTGGAGGTGACGGGCGCCGGGCGCTGGCTGTTCCTGTCTGGCCAGGTGCCGGTAGGGCCGGACGGCGCGGTCGCGAGCGACTTTCGCGGCCAGTGCGAGCAGGTCTGGGACAATCTGGAGGCGCAACTTCGCGCCGCCGGCATGAGCCTGGATAACCTGGTGAAGGTGACCACCTTCCTGGCCGGCCGGGACCACGCCCTGATCAACCGCGCGGTGCGGCTGGAGCGGCTCCAGGGCCGACAGCCGGCGCTGACCGTCATCATCACCGGCCTGTTCGAGGAGGGCTGGCTGGTGGAGGTCGAAGCCGTAGCGGCGGCCTGATCGCCGCGCGCTTCCGTCGCCTTGCGCCCGGCGCGGAATGCGCCGACGTGGGAGGGCATGAGCCGCTGGTCTCCGCAGGACGCACCCGATCTGCCTGGGGGCTTGATCCTGTTCGACGGAGTCTGCGTCTTCTGCTCGCGATGGGTGCGGTTCGTCATGGACCGCGACGCCCAAGGGCTGTTTCGGTTCCAGCCGATCCAGGGCGAGGGAGGCCGGGCGCTGGCCGCTCGCTTCGGCATCGCCCCGGACGCGCCAGAAACCAACGCCGTGGTTCTGGACGGCCGTGCCTGGTTCAAGTCGGACGCGGCGCTCGCTGTTCTCGGCCGCCTGCCGGACTGGCGCTGGACCGGAGCGTTGCGCGCCATCCCCAAGCCTGTCCGCGATACAGCCTATGACCTCATCGCAACCAACCGCTACCGCATCTTCGGGCGAACCGATCAGTGCATGATCCCACCGCCTGAGGCGCGAACGCGGTTCCTGCCGTGACGCTGCCCGGCTGAACCGCGGCCTGCGCTGCTCGTTCAGAAGGCGTGAAGCGCCTCGCCCTCTCTGCTGTTCTCCTGCTCGCCGCCTGCGGGCGCGAGGAGGTGAACCCTCCGACCGAGCCCGCGCGTGCGGTGGAGCCGCCGCCGGACGCCGCGCCTCCTGATCCGGCGCTGGATCGGCCAAGGCCCGGCACGGGGCCGGCCTCGTTCGTCGGCCGCTGGGCGGCGGATGTGGCCTGGTGCCCCAACACCTCCGGCGAGCGCCAGCCGATCACCATCACGCCCACGCGCTTCGAGGGTTATGAGAACAGCTGCGCCATCGATCGCCTGGACGAACAGGCGTCCAGCTATCTCGCCGACCTCACCTGCACGGCCGAAGGGATGACGACGCAGGAGCGCGTGCGCATGACGGTGGACGGCCAGCGCATGGCCCTGTCCTGGCTCAGCCGCAACGACCTGCGGGTCGAGCTGACCAAGTGCACGACCCTGGCGGACCCGGCCTAGGCGTCAGCTGAACAGGAAGTTCATCACGTCGCCGTCCTTGACGACGTAGGACTTGCCCTCGGCGCGCAGCTTGCCGGCCTCGCGCGCCTTGGCCTCGCCCTTCAGCGCGACATAGTCCTCGTAGGCGATGGTCTCGGCGCGGATGAAGCCCTTCTCGAAGTCGGTGTGGATGACGCCGGCCGCCTGGGGCGCCGTGTCGCCGACGTGAATGGTCCAGGCCCGGGCTTCCTTGGGACCGACGGTGAAATAGGACTGTAGGCCCAGCAGCGCGTACGCCTCGCGGATCAGGCGGTTCAGGCCCGGCTCGGCCAGGCCGAGCTCCTGGAGAAACTCCATCTGTTCGGCTTCGTCCAGAACGGCGAGCTCGGCGTCGATCTTGGCGGAGATGACCACGGTGTTGGCGCCGTCGGCCCTGGCGCGCTCGGCCACCTTGTCCGACAGCTCATTGCCCTTGTCGGCGGATGCCTCATCGACATTGGCGACATAGAGGGCGGGAAGCGCCGTCAGCAGCTGGAGCATGTCCCAGGCCTTGCGATCCTCCTTGGACACCTCGGCCGTTCGCGCGGGCTTGCCGGCGTTCAGCTGGGTCAGGGCCAGGTCGACCAGCTTGAGGGTCAGCGCCGCCTCCTTGTCCCCGGACGACTTGGCGCGCTTCTCCAGCTGCGGACGGCGGCGCTCCAGACTCTCAAGGTCGGCGAGCATCAGCTCCGTCTCGATGATCTCCAGGTCGGCAATCGGATCGATGCGGTTCTCGACGTGGGTGATGTCGTCGTCGACGAAGCAGCGGGCGACGAAGGCCACGGCGTCGCAGTCGCGGATGTTGGCCAGGAACTGGTTGCCCAGGCCCTCGCCCCTGGAGGCGCCCCGCACGAGGCCCGCCACGTCGACGAAGGTGATCCGCGCGGGGATGATCTCCTTCGAACCCGCGATCTCGGCCAGGACCTTCAACCGCGGCTCCGGCACGGCCACGTCGCCGGTGTTGGGCTCGATGGTGCAGAACGGGTAGTTGGCGGCCTGAGCCGCCGCCGTCTTGGTCAGGGCGTTGAACAGGGTGGACTTGCCGACGTTCGGCAGGCCGACGATCGCGACTTTCAGGGCCATGGCGCTTTCGGGAGAAGAGGAAGGCGCGAGGCTTTAGCGGCTTCGCGCCGCTTTGTCAGGAGCGGGCGCTAGGCGGCGGGTGCGACGACCAGCGCGGAAACCTGAAGGCTCGGCGCGGACTGGAAGGCTAGGGTCAGGGGCACGGTGTCGCCTGCCCGCAGCCGAACTTTCAGCTCAAGCAGCATGAGGTGCTTTCCACGAGGCTCCAGCCGCACGGTCTCCCCCATCGGAAGGAGAACTCCATCCGGGAGCGCCGCCATGCGCATCACACCGCCTTCGGAGGACATGTCATGGATCTCCACCTTTCCCGCCGCCGCCGTCGAAACGGACACCAGCCGGTCCTCGGCCCTGGCGGTGAGGGTCAGGTGGCAGGCCGTGACGTCGCGGCCGTTCAGCGTCGGCCGGCAGGTCGCGCCGCTGACCACCACCGCCGCATTTCCAGCCGCGCCGCCGATGGTTTGGGCGGCTTCGGTGATCGCCGGCAGCGGCTCGTCAGCCGGAGCGGGCGCGTCCGTCTGTGCCGCCGGCTGCTGACAGGCGGCGAGGGCGAGGACGGGTAGAAGGAACAGGAGGCGATGCATGCCGGTGCCTTAGCGGGACGGCCGGCTTCGGGCCAGAGCGGCCGATCGCCGCCGTCAGATGCGGCCGCTCGCCAGGCGGTTCGCGAAATAGCGATAAGCCCGCTCCGCGTCGCCCCAGGTCGCGAAGCCGAAAACGTCGCGGATGGAGGAAGAGAACCAGTCGTAGCGAACGGGCCGCACCCGGCCGTCCGAGAGCGTCACCTGTCCCTCGATGGCCGCGCCGCCGATGCTGACGCTGCGGATGGGGTCCAGCCCCGGGGTGCGGGCGACCTGCTCCCGCGTCGGGCGGTTCGGCTTCAGCTCGGTGAGCACCAGGTCGATGCGGGCTCCCTTCAGAGCGCCTTCGCGCGCGAGGGTGTCGCGGACCGTCCGCGCCAGCTCGTCCGCCTGCTCCCGCAAGTCGCGGGCGCCCAAGGTCTCAGCCTCCTGCTGGACGCGCGGCCCGATGGAGACGGTGACTTCGGCGGGTCGGGCGTGGACGGCGCTCGCCATGGCCGCGGCGGCGGCGAGCGGCGCAAAGAGTGCGATGTGGCGCATGATCGAACCTCTGGAACCCCCTTGAGCGTCCGAGATGAGCATCATGGGCGGCGGGCGCCAGGGGCGTCAGCCCGGCAGGCGCACCTTGGCCAGGAGGCCGCCCAGGGCACTGCGGTCCAGGGTCACGTCGCCGCCGTGGCCGCGCGCCACGTCCCGCGCGATGGCGAGGCCCAGGCCGACGCCCTTGCGGTTCTGATTTCGCGAGGGGTCGAGCCGCGAGAAGGGCCGGAACGCTTCCTCGTAGAGTTCCTCGGGTATGCCCGGTCCGTCGTCCTCCACGACGATCTCGATCCCGCCGGAGGGCAGGGGCCGGGCCGACAGCCGCACATGCTCCCCATGCGCCGCGGCATTGCCCGCCAGATTGGTGAGCGCCCTCTTGAACGCCAACGGCCGGATGGAGGCGGCGAGAGCCTCCGGCGCCTCCACCTGGACCATGGCCCCCGCGCGCCGCGCGTCCTCGGCCGCTCCCTCGAGCAGGTCGGTGATCGGCACGGTCTGGCGAGCCTCGCCCGCCTCGCCCTGGGCGAAGGCGAGATACTCGTCGATCATGTGCTCCATCTCGTCCAGGTCCCCGCGCATGGCCTCCTGCCGCTTGAAGGGCGGAGCCAGAGCCAGCTCCAGACGGAGTCGGGTCAGGGGTGTGCGCAGATCGTGGCTGACGGAGGCGAGCAGGGCGGTGCGCTGGTCGATGTGCCGCTGAATGCGGTCGCGCATGTCCATGAAGGCGCGGGCGGCCTCCCGCACCTCCTTGGCGCCGTGCGGCTTGAACCGGGAGGCGGCCTCGCCTCGGCCAAAGGCCTGAGCCGCGTCGGCCAGCCGTTCGATA
>Ga0196964_10000778_pt1 | contig 17703 bp, 10 predicted proteins | sample S1_10metaG_FD_148615 | JGI IMG/M metagenome (GOLD analysis project Ga0196964, IMG submission 148615) | Soil microbial communities from Anza Borrego desert, Southern California, United States - S1_10 | ecosystem: Environmental > Terrestrial > Soil > Desert | place: USA: California | collected... | reverse complement strand
TGCATGCACGTAAAGGCACACGACGTCGCACTCGGAAAGTTTTTGCGTATCAAACCGATTGACAGCAAGACCACACTGTTTGAAGTGGGCGGCGAGACCTGCTTCGTCTGCCATCACGCGCGGCTTTTCTTTCGTGCTGCTCCAGGCAGCCGCGTTGAGTAACAGGCGCCCAGTGTCTGCAAATGTAAGCGCGTCGGACTTGAAGTAGCCGTCATGTCCGAACGCGACAAGCCGTCCTTTGCCGAAGCGTGCCGCTGCGACCACGGGCTCGACACTTTTTTCGCGGGCTTTACCGCAGACAACGGCGAATGCCTCCGGGCCAAACACGCTCAGCGTTCCAGGAGCGCCGGGCGCAGCGATTTCTTTGACGCCGTTGAGCAGCTCACCCCGGTCCGAGGCGGCCAGACTAAACGCAGCAAAGAGAATGGGGACAGTGATGAATGCTCGCATGCTGTGGTTGCTGCCTCCGGTGGTTCTTCTTATCCAGACGAGCCCAACCACGCACATGCGACAGAAAACTGGAAAAATTTCCATTATAATGGAATGTCATGTCAGCTTCACAAGCTCGCATCGCGCATCGTTTGTCATTTCTTTGCGAGAATGAATCGGCTGAGCACGTCCAGGTTGCGTACGAATGTCTTGCATTCAATCACGCGCTGGGGTCCGGCGCCTCGCGCTGACTTCAGTTTTCCTTCCTCGACCCAGCGCCCATCCTTATCCAGCGCGGCGATCACGGCCTGAGCTTCAGCTGCCAGCGAGTCACTCATTTTTGGACGCGCGGGCGGCGCTTTCAGTTTCTCAGGCGGCAGTTTTTTCAGTTCCTCGAATTCGCGCCCGATTTCGTCGATGTTGCACGGCACTTTGAAGCTGTAGTGCGTCGGCATGTCCTCATCGCTATAGGTGACGGCGTAGTCCTTCGTGAAATACAGGGGCTTGTTGGTCTTTAATTCATAAAACCGGGCCAGGCGTCCGTCGCTCAGGCGAGAGCGCTTCAGGTAATCAAGGGCGCGCGGGATTGGTTCCAGATACTTCGCGTTGGCGGTCTCCTTATAAAGGAGCATCAGCGCCCGCAGGACGCCCTGCGATTCAGATCCGGAGACCGCGGGCGGCTCGAATTTGCGGGCCCAGACCGGATGCATCTGGGCGTTATACTGCTGCGCCCATGCCGGCTGCGGGTCGGGAAGCTGCGCGAGGATCAGAAAATCGCCGGCCTTCAGCGCTCCTTCTAGAATCTTCTTGTCGTCATAGATGCGTGCTCCTTCGAGCAGCATATCGATCATGTCGTACATGAGTCCGTCGTTGAGTGTGTAGTAGTTCCAGTACGCTTTAATGCGCTCCTGCTTGCGCCAGTCCTCGGGGATGTTTGCCTTAACCACTGGAAACTTCTCTGCATCAGGAAACTGATCAAATCCCTGCGGCCATGCGCCGTTGGGGAATTGAGCTTTTAGCAGCGACTGCAGCGCGAAAAGCGCCGCTTCGTGAATCTTCTCGTCTTTGAACTCCAGTGCCTTGTCGATTCGCATCAAAAACCGCACCGCAGACTGAGTGGTGTTGTCATCCAGCGTGGTGACGTTAAAGGCGCGCGAACGCTGTTTGTCGCTGCGGTAGGCGACATCTTTGCGCTTGTCGGGATCAAAAAAAACTTTGTAGGTCCAGCCTCCGGAGTGCAGTTGTCCGCGGACAAGGGCGTTTGCGGCATCGCGAGCGGCCTGCAGAAAAAACGCGTCTCCGGTGGCGTCGAACATTTTCAGCAGAGCCGTACCGACAGCGGGCGTGCCCGGAGGCTGAACCCAGATGGTTTGCGCATCGGCGGGAGTTTCGCCTTCACGCAACGAAAGATCCTCTGAGTAGCGCCAGAGGTAACCGCCCTCGGCGGCAACCTTGGTGCGGAAAAATTCGGCCGCTTTGCGTGCCGCGGCAGAAGCGGACTCAACAGTGGGTTCGGCCGCAAAAACCAATGCTGTCAGAGGACAAACGAACAGCAGGATCGCTGAACCGAACGGAACGGTGCGCATGGACGTTTCCTCTTGATGCTGCTCACGTTATATAAACCACTGAGCAGCTTCAGGTTCTGCAAAGATGTAACGTTACAAGCTCACCTGTGCAAATTATCGTAAATATACCACCAGAAAACTTGATTTCGTTGCATTTGTGGTGCAATACTTGAGTGCAGCGGCCATGCCGACCCAATTTAACGAAGAGTTGGGTAAGCGTTTGGTTCGTTTTTCTCCATTGTCCGCGACGGTGACAACATCCGGGGAACGACTCGACTCATTAGCGTAAATGTTTTCGCGACTGTTATTGATCCGGTCACATCGGGAGGAACAAGATGACCCTCACACGTTGCCGCCAGTTCATTCATCGCCATCGCACCTACGCGTATGCGGTGATCGCGGTTCTCATGTTCGTGCTCTTCTGTACGTCTTTTTTCCAGGGCTCGCCTGTGTTCGCACAGGAGGCCGCTGATGCTGTAAAGGCGGCTGGGACGGCATCGACGCATACCACGGCGTCTTTCCGCTACTTCGAATTCATGCGCTCGGATGCGTACTCGCAAGGCGAACGCGTCGCCCTCTTTGTGACGCTGGGCATCGCCATCGCCGGCCTGCTCTACGCATGGATGCTGATGCGGCAGGTGAACGCGGCTGACAAGGGCACTCCCAAGATGCAGGAGATCGCCGCGGCTGTGCGCGAAGGCGCTAACGCGTACCTCAAGCGCCAGCTGACAACGGTGGCATTCCTGATCCTGGTGCTCGTAGTAATCCTTTTTGTAACCAAGGCCTGGACGTCTCCTGACGGCTTCTCCGATCCCTTTGCCTGGGGCCGCGCGGGCGCGTTCCTGATGGGCGCGATCTTCTCCGGTACGGTCGGCTTCGTCGGCATGCGCCTGGCGACCACAGGCAATCTGCGCGTCGCGGCGGCAGCGCCGGTAGGCTTCGGAAAAGCGCTGATGCTTGGTTACCGCACTGGAACGATTACCGGAATGCTCACCGACGGCCTGGGTCTGCTCGGTGGAACAATCATTTTCATGGCCTACGGCGAACACGCTTACGAAGCCCTGCTCGGATTCGGCTTCGGCGGAACGCTGCTGGCGCTGTTCATGCGCGTAGGCGGCGGCATCTACACGAAAGCAGCTGACGTTGGCGCCGACCTGGTGGGCAAAGTCGAAAAGGACATTCCGGAAGACGATCCGCGCAATGCGGCGACAATCGCCGACAACGTGGGAGACAACGTGGGTGACTGCGCTGGAATGGCCTCCGACATTTTCGAATCGTACGAAGTGACGATCGTCGCGGCGATGATCCTTGGCTGGATTGCCTTCGGCCATAAGGGCGTGATCTTCCCGATCCTGGTCCGCGCCATCGGCGTGCTGGCCTCGATTATCTCGACGTACCTCGTGAAAGCCGGTGACAAAGGCAGCGTTGCCGAGGCCATGCGCTCGATCAACTTCGGCTTTATCGTCGGGTCGCTGCTTTCGGTCATTGGCTTCGTGGTGCTCGGTTACTTCTATCTGCGCTTCGATGCGACCAACGCGTCTCCGACGGTTCTGGCCATGGTCAATGACGTCGGCGTATGGGCGAACTGGGGCGTCGCTGGACTGGATATGCGGCCGGCGTACACGTGTCTGATCGGCGTGTTCCTGTGCGTCGCGCTCAATCGCTGTACTGAAATTTTCACGGGCACGGAGTACTCGCCGGTGCGCGGCCTGGTCCGCAACTGCACCACTGGCCACGCGACGAACATCATTGAAGGTTTCGCAGTGGGCTACGAATCGGCGGTATGGACGGCGATCATTCTCTGTGCCGCTATCATCGCCTCGGTTTTCGTTTACATCGGCACCAACCCGATCGTCGTTGCCTACGGCGTGGCGATGTGCGGTATCGGAATGCTGACCCTGACCGGCAATACAATCTCGATGGACGTCTTCGGGCCGGTTGCTGACAACGCAAACGGCATCGGCGAAATGGGTTATGATCGCAAGGAGATGGGCGAAGCCAAGTACAAGGAAGCGCGCCAGATCCTCGCCGACCTGGACGCCGTCGGCAATACGACCAAGGCCGTGACCAAGGGCGTGGCGATCGGTTCGGCGGTGATCGCGGCCGTCTCGCTCTTTGCCAGCTTCATCACTGTCATCGGTTCCGGCGGCCAGGGTGAGAAAGAAGCGCTGCCGATCGAACTATTCAATTACGTCGCCGGCCTGCTGACGATCTCTGATCCCAAGCTGCTGGTCGGCATGCTCATCGGCGGATCGGTGCCGATGCTGTTCTCCGCGATGACCATCCGTGCCGTCGGCCGCGCGGCGTTCCTGATCGTCAACGAATGCCGCATCCAGTTCCGCGACAAGGAAATCTGGGCCGGCACGAAGAAGCCTGACTACGGCCGCGTGGTCGGCATCTGCACTGAAGCGGCGCAGAAGGAACTGGTCGGCCCGGCGTTGCTGGCGGTCTTTGCGCCTGTGCTGGTTGGATTCCTGCTCGGCCCCGTAGCGCTGGCTGGATTCCTGGGCGGCTCGATCGTCGTCGGTCAGCTGCTCGCCTCCTTTATGTGCAACTCGGGCGGCGCGTGGGACAACGCAAAGAAGATGGTCGAAGACGAACCGCGCGACCTGGAAGCCAACACCGGTAAGGGCAGCGAGAAGCACAAGGCGTCGGTCACGGGTGATACGGTGGGCGATCCGCTGAAAGACACCGCCGGTCCGGCCGTTAATCCGCTGCTGAAGGTGATGAACATGGTGGCGATCCTGACCGTGCCGCTGCTCGTCGTTTACGACAAGCGCGTGGTGGACGGCGTGACCAAAACGGCTGCAGACCTGAAGTATTCGCTGCCCTCAACCTTCGTCGCGCGCGATGTGGATGCGATGTGGGTGATCTCGGTGATTGTGGCGGTTGCCGCACTGATCTGGGCTTACTGGCAGTCGCGCCGCGAAACCGGAGGGGATATGAACACAATGCCGCCGGCCGAATCGCCCAGCTTCCACACGGGTGCAATGCCTCCTGCGACCGCGAAGTCTTCGCCGGATCAGTAACGGACTTTTCACCACAGAGAACACAGAGGGCACAGAGGAATCTGTGCCCTTCTTATTTTCTTACCAATGATCAGTGACAAATGACGCGTGACGGATTCGCTGACGAACATCTCCGTGCCGTTCCTGGCGCCTTGGCGTCTTGGCGGTTTAATCCTGAATTTTATATTGGTGATCGAGCCGGATTTCGGCGGCGGCGGCGGCGAGGTCGCGGTAGAAAATCGCTGTCTCGGGATCGATTCCACATTCGCGCGCGATCTCGGATATCTTGCGTGGTTCGCCTTTTTCGGTGAAACGCATCGCTCTTTCGATAGCCAGCCCCAGCGTGCTGAGTTCTTCGGGTGTCGTGATCTTTTCCTCGATCAGCTTCCGGTAGGCGTTGGCGTCGAGCAGCTCTGCATCAGGAGACTTGCCACGCTCGTCATCCTTGAGCGTTCTGCGTGTTTTCAGCGCCTGCGCCAGACGATCCAGAAGCGCGCTGTGGCGCCACACAGCGCCGTCAAACGATTGATCTGCCTGCTTCCGGTCGCCAAGCCACTTCAGGAATGGGAGTGCGTTGAAAAAAACGGTGTATCCCAGAAAGCCGAGCCCGGCCACCAACAGGATCTCATCAAATATTTTCGCCATGCCTGGAATGCGCAGCCCTGCCAGCGCAACCAGCACCCAGACGCCGCCAAGCGCCAGCCGTGTGACCAGCGGAACAAGGCTTTCGAGAGTCCGCTCTTTGAGCTGCCGCGCGATAGATTCACGCCCGAACTTTGTCGCTGCTGAAACTTCTTCACGCGGAACTGCGATGGAGAAAATTTCCGGCGCACGCTCGCGCAGTCTTTCCACGAGCTTCTGTGGATCGCTCTCGTCGCTGATGGCCCACGAATGTTCGGTCGCGGTTGGCAGGATCCACACGCCGGCAGGCACTCCGACTGCTTCACTGTCAGCGCCCCGGAAGCGCGGCGCGGCGCTTTCGGCCGGCTTGCCTGGGTTCTGCCAGGGAACCGTGCTGCTTTCGGCTTTGGCGTGCTCCGCCGACTTGTTCTCGCGTTTGTGCTGCCTGGATTTTTCGCCGTGGCTCATTTTTGCGGTGCCGGCGCCGGCGGAAGCGGCACGGCTGGAACGCTCGCCGAACGCAGATCAAGCCCCAGGGCCTTCAGCAGGCGGTCGGAATCGAGCGGGTTGAACGTTGTCGAATTCACTTCAATTTCGCCGAGCTTCATGCCTTCAACGGCCTGGCGCGCAAAATAATAGGACGCGCCCGGCTTGGCATACACGCGGCTCATCGCGGCGGTTCCGGCGGCGCTCGCGGTGGCTTTGATCAGATCGGCCTGCGCGATCTTCTGGCGCTTGCTGGACTCAGCTTTGTTCAGGATCGCGGCCGCTTTCTGCTTCGCGTCCTGCGTGAGCTGTGCAATCTTGCGGTCCGTGTCGGCGTTGAGATTTTCGATCTCCTGCCGCTTGCTTTCATCAATGCGTTTTACTTCTGCTTCCGCGTTACGGCGGATGAGTTCCGTCTGCGTCTGCGCGCCGGCGAGCTGGCCCTTGGCTATTTCAAGGCTCTTCTGCTGCCCGGCGAGCTGTTTGCGCAGCAGCTGCGCTTCGAACTTGGGATCGTAGAGGATATTGCGCAGCAGAACGTAGCGCACTTCAATGCCGATCGGCCGCAGCGTTTCGTCCATGGCTTTCTGAGCTTCCCGCGCTTTTGCCTCACGGACCTTGGTGTCGAAGAAGTCTTCCGTTTTCATCTGCGCCAAAATTTCATTGGCGAACTTGTTCATCGCATTGCGCACACGCTGCTCGACACGCGCTTCGTCGGGGAAGTTCTTGGCGACCTCATGGCATTTTTGCGGCTCAATGCGGAAGACAACTGAGACGTCAACGGTTGTCGTGTACTGGTCACTGCCGCGGACCTGCATCGTTTCTTTCAGGTTCGTCCACGTGGGATCCCAGAGCGTCACCACATGCAGGCCGGGGATCTGCAGGACGTATCCCGGGCCGTAATCTTTTTCTTCGACGCCGGTGCCGGAATTCACGCGCCGCACGCCGATGCGGTCGGCCGGTACCTTCACGGCGCAGGTCCACAGCGTAAACAGCAGCACCGCCACACCGACCACGATGCCTGTCGCTATACAGCCGCCCTTTCCGCCCGATTCAGCCATGCTACTTGCTCCTCACGGGCTGCCGCACAGTCTGCTGCGGCTGCGGCTGTGGCTGCGGCTGAACGGCGACTGACTGCGGCTGATGTACAGCCGGCTGGGGGACGCCCGGTGGCAAGTACTGAACCTGGTCAATCCGATCAGACGGCGCAAACGGCCGCGCTTTGATGGTCACTCCACTGTAGAGCTTGATGAGCGCCTCCTTCACGAGGCCCTCGCCGCCGAACTGGTAGGCTTCAAACAATTTCTCAACTGCCTCGGCTTTGCGATTGCCTTCCGCCAGCAGCGCCGCCGCTTCCTGCTCGGCATTCTGCAGCGCGATTTCGCCTTCGCGCTCCTGCTGATACGCCTGCTGCTCGGCCTTGGTGATAATGCGCTTAGTCTCGCCTTCAGCTTTCAGCAGCAGCTTGTCGAGGTCGCCCTGAAGCTGCGCCAGAGCCGTCTGTTTGTCGCGCGTGGCCTCGGCCACCATGCGCTTGCCTTCTTCTTTCGCGGCATCCTGGTAGTCCTTTTGATTGGTCAGGATCTGATCGGCTTCCTTGCGCTCACGAATGATCTTGTCGTACTCGTCGTCGAACGTGAAGCGTTGCGCGTTGATGGAGACGATCTCAATGCCGATCGGCTGAAGCTGCTCGCGCAGGCGTTGCTGCGTGGCATTCAGTTTTGCGCTGCGCGGAAGAGCCTCGGCCATTTCCAGCGTGGAGAGCTCGCCAAACTGGTTTCGAATTTCCGAACGTGTCAGCGCGCGTAGAATTTCCTCGATATTTTCAACAGGCCCGAGCTCACGATAAGCCTGGTCGGCGTGCGCGGTCTGAATCTGGTAGACAACTTCGACATCCATCTGCACGTTGCTGCCATCGTTGGTCTTGATGCTGACATGGTCGCCCTGCGGGTGGTCGGCGTTGCGACTGGCGCGCGTGAGCGGGAGCACGCGCTGCGACTTGTCGATGACGTAGACGGTGCTCAGCCCGTACGGCAGATGCAGCACCATTCCGCCATTCTCGAGCAGCGAAATCTTCCCGGTAACATTATTGACGACGATGCCAACTTCAGTGTTGTTCACCATCGTCGCGCATGATCCGATTGCGCCGATCGCCAGGATCACGAACAGGCCCATGCCAACGATGAACGCGACGGCGCGCGGACCGTATTTGCTCCAGAATGTATCCGACTCGTGGCGAGAAAACGGCATTGTATGCTCCAGCGTGCTCTATGTTTGCCTTGGAAATCGTACCAATCTCCGCCGTATTGTCCAACGCCTGCGTGTCGGAAGGGTTCTCGTTCGGTCCGCAGTCATTTTTTGCGAATTCGACAATGCAAACAGCTGTGTTAACGTAGAGGCCTGATGAGCGTGTTCGACCACTCTTGCAATTGAGTACCCATGCTGGAACTGCGAATCCAATTCGACGGACGAAACTGGACGGTGCCGCTGAGCAACGGGACGCACTGGCGTATCGGCCGCGCGGAAACGTGTGAAGTCTGCATCCCCGATCGCCGCATCTCCTCCGAACATGCCGAGCTCACCCTGGCCGACGGCAAGCTGAAACTCACGCGCACGAAGGGCCAGCGTCCTATCGAGATGGGCGGAAAAGCTGTCGAGTCGGCGGAGCTGATCGCCGGATCGTGCTTCGTCATCGGGCAGGCGCAATTCATGGTCGTGACGGCGCAGGATGGCATGAACCTGATCGATGCCAAAGCTGTTCTGTCCGGATCCTGGATGGGGGCGTCGAGCTCCGATCCGACGCTGGCGGCGACAAAGTCGTCCGCTGAAGCGCCGGCCGTAACCGCAGCCGCTCCCGTCGCGACGTCGCAAGCCACCTCGATGCGACTGCTCGCGCAGCTCTTTTCGCTGCTTACGCGCGCCAGCGACAAACTGTCGCTGACGAATGCCGTGCTTGAACTGGTCTGCCAGCGTCTGAATGCCAATCGCGCGGTGCTCGCGCGCATCGAAGACGCCGAACACCTGAAGATCATCGCCGCGCGCGGACTGCCGCAGGAGGCCGAAATCAAATCGCTGATCTCGACGACGGTGCTGAAAAAAATCATTGACGAGCGGCAGGCGGTGTTCATCGGTAACACGGCCTCGGGCGTCGGCGGCATCGGGCGGCAGGAGAGCATCGTCCGCAACCACATCCAGGCCGTGGCGTGCACGCCGGTTCTCGATCCGCGCGGCCGGCTGACGGCGCTGCTGTATGTCGACAACCAGGACCGCCCGTCTGAATTCTCGGCGCAGGACGCCGAGCTGCTCGTGTGGCTCGGCCAGATCTACAGCCTGCTCGAAGACAATCTCGAAATGCGCCGCCGTCTCGAAGCGGAAGTGACGGAGCTCAAGCGGTCTGCTGTTTCTGCCGGGCAGATCATTGCCGAGGCTCCGGCGATGATCAACCTGCTTGAACGCGTCAAGAAAGCCGCGGTGAGCGAAGCGGCGGTGCTGATCCTCGGCGAAAGCGGCGCGGGCAAGGAGTGTATCGCCCGCATGCTGCACCAGCAGTCGCCGCGTTCGGCTAAGGCGTTCGTCGCGCGTAACTGCGCCGCTGTGCCTGAGAATCTTTTCGAATCCGAAATGTTCGGCCATAAGAAGGGCTCGTTCACCGGCGCGGAGAGCGACCGCAAGGGCGCGTTTCTCGAGGCCGATGGCGGCACGCTGTTTCTCGACGAAATCGGCGATCTCGATTACACGCTACAGACCAAGCTGCTGCGCGCGCTGCAGGAACGCGTCATCCGGCCCGTCGGCAGCGACCGCGATATTCCAGTGAATGTGCGTATCGTCTGCGCGACCAACAAAGACCTGCGCGAATGCTGCAAAAATCACACGTTTCGCGAGGATCTCTATTATCGCCTGGCAACCGTGACGCTGACGGTTCCGCCGCTGCGTGAACGCCGCGAAGACATCGTGCCGCTGGCTCGTTACTTCGTGACGGTCTCCAGCAATGGCGCTCGCACGCTCACGCCGGCCGCCGAGGAGCGCCTCAAGTCGTACAACTGGCACGGTAACGTGCGCGAGCTGCGGTCGATTATCGAGCAGGCGGTGATTTTTGCCGCCGGAAACGAAATCCATCCCGATGAGCTGAACCTTCCTACCAGCGCCGGTGAAATTGAGCTCGGTTCGCAGCGGCTCGAAGACATCGAGCGCCGCCATATCCTCCAGGTTCTGCAGAGCTGCAACAACAACAAGACCGAAGCTGCCAAAGTGCTCGGCCTGGCCCGCAGCACGCTGGTGCTGAAGCTGCAGTCCTATCAGCAACAGTGACACCTGGGACCGCCGGCGTCTCGCCGGCCCTCGTAGCACGGGCGTCTCGCCCGTGCCGCCGTTGGGCTAAACCTCACACATCCGCCGGACAGTTTCCCTCTCCCCTTGCGGGAGAGGGTAGGGTGAGGGGTTAGCTGTTGCCCTGCTGTGCGCGTGCGAAAACAGAACAGAATTTTTCATTTCTAAGTTTTCATTTTTCATTTCTCAATTGAATGGCGCGCGTAAGGCCGTGCTGTTCAATGAGAAATGACAACTGACAAATGTGAAATGAAAAATTCTGTTCGCTGTTGTTGTTTTTGCGCGGACACATTCAGAGCTGCCCACGGCTAACCCCTCCCCCTACCCCCTCCCGCAAGGGGAGGGGAATACAACTGCACGGGCCGGCGGGACGCCAGGGGTCCCAGAACGCACGGACGGCGGGACGCCGGCGGTCCCAGCTGAGTGGCATTTTTTCGGGCCGCGGGAGTGTACGCGGTGTAACACATATGATATTGTCCGGCAGACTCTTCTTCAGGTATCCAACATGAGCCAGGCAACGACGTTGACTCCTCCTTCTCAAGCGGCTGAGACTGCCGAGGGCGCTCCGCCAGCGAGCGTGCCGGCGCAAAGCTCAAAGAAAGACGTGCAGCGCCTGGTCTCGCTTGATGCTTACCGTGGTTTCACCATGCTGCTGATGGCCTCGGAGGGGCTGCACATTCCCAAGGTTGCCAAGAGCTTTGCCGACAGCAATCTCTGGCAGGCACTGGCGTACCAGACCGATCATGTCGCCTGGGCCGGCTGCGCGCTGTGGGACCTGATTCAGCCTTCGTTCATGTTCATGGTTGGCGTCTCGATGCCGTACTCGCTGGCGAGCCGCCGCGCCAAGGGTGATTCGTTTGCGGCGCTCTTTTCGCATGCGATCGTGCGCTCGCTGATCCTGATCGGGATCGCCATCTTCTTGAGTTCCATCGGCAAGAAGCAGACGAATTTCATCTTCACGAATGTGCTCGCGCAGATCGGCCTCGGCTATCCGTTCCTGTTCCTTGTTGCGTGGCTGCGGCCGCGCTGGCAGTTTGCGACGGCAATGGGAATTCTGATCGCGTACTGGGCGGCGTTCGCGCTTTACCCGCTGCCAGGCCCGGACTTTGATTATGCAAAAGTCGGCGTGCCCAAGGACTGGAAGTACCACTTCGAAGGATTCGCGGCGCATTGGAACAAGAACTCAAATTTCGCCTCTGCGTTCGACCAGTGGTTTCTGAATCTCTTTCCCTGCGAAGCGCCGTTTGTCTTCAACCGCGGCGGCTATGCGACGCTGAATTTCATCCCTGCATTGGGCACAATGATTTTCGGTCTGCTCTCTGGCGAACTGCTGCGCTCGGACCGCGAGCCGCTGAAGAAATTCACGACGCTGATGCTCGCCGGCGTGGCAGGGCTGATCGTCGGCTTCGTCCTGGATGTGACAGGCATCTGTCCCTCCGTGAAGCGCATCTGGACGCCGTCCTGGACGATCTTCAGCACCGGCTGGACGTGCCTGTTCCTGGGTGCCTTCTATTTCATCATCGACATCAAGGGCTGGCAGCGCTGGGCGTTCGCGGGCGTCGTCGTGGGAATGAACTCGATTGCCATGTACTGCCTGGCGCAGTGGCCGTTCCGCTCATTCGTGGGTGAAAGCCTGCGCATTCACCTGCGCAAGAGCACCTTCGAGCTGGCGGGCGTTGCTTATGCGCCCATCTTTGAAGCGGCGGCTGTGCTGTTCGTGCTCTGGGCGATCTGCTGGTGGATGTATCGCCGCAAAATCTTCCTGCGCATCTAAGGGGCGGTGATTGGTGGTTAGTGGATGGTGATTGGTGCAACTGCCAACTGCCGGTGAGGTCTCCCCTCACACTAACTAAGACGATTTGCGTTCTCGATTTGTCCGGACTTTCTCTCAGAAAAATGCAGGGCTTCGCAAGGCGATCTCAGCCTTAGACTTGTACAATCACTTTTTTAAGCCTTTTTGAGCACCCACACCTGTGGTGCGAACTTTAGTTCGCAAAGTTCGCGAACTGAAGTTCGCGCCACATAAGAATGAAGCGGCCTCAGCCAAAATTTTCAAAACGAAAACAATATATCTCCTTTTAAACAAAGGCGGACGCAGAGCTTTACCGCTGTAGTTCAGGCTGTCTGACCGAAAATGTGGGCGGCGTCTGAAAATCGGTGGGGCTGCAGGCGGCCTCATGCATGTTGCGAACTTCTACAAAATCCTTTCAGTCCAACGAGTTAGCTGCCGACAAGCGAACATTCTTCACGCTGGCCTGCCGCTCGCAATACCCCCACCAGACCAGAACAGCAGAGAACGGCACCGGAACACACGAGAGAGGGGGAGTCATGAAAAACAACATCGACGCATGCCCCGTTCAGCTCCTGATCGCCTTCGCCATCGTGCTTTATTGCCTGGCTAACGCCATGGCGGCTGAAAAGAATGAGCCCGCCAAAGTTCGCGTGGCCGACAACCGCAAGAAGTCCAACAAGACTCCCGCCAACGGCGCCGGCCCCTACACCGATACTGTTCCGCAGTTCACGATCAAGGATCCGCATGGCAAAGAGCTCGCCAGCGAGAGCCTCTTCAGCAAGACCGGCATGCTGATCATGCTCACCGTTCCGAACCTGACGCAGTACGAACGCCAGAAGCGCTGGGAAAAGTGGATCAGCAAGCAGCCCTGGCCGGAAGCCAACGGTCCCAAGCGCGTGCTGCTCGAAGACCTCAGCCAGCAGGAAACGTTCAAGCAGCGCGTGCGCACGATGATGGCCGAAAAGTATAACCCGAACGGCGATGTGATCGTGCTCGTGGATGAAGACGGCAGCGTGCGCAGACAGTTTAACGTTCAGCAGAATGAGACGGTTCTTCTTCTGGTCGACAGCCACGGCCGCGTGATCCATCACGAAGCCGACTATGTCGAGCCCGACCAGGACTCCGCGAAGCGCCTGGTCCAGCAGGTCCGCGACCTGGCCGACACGCACTTCAAACCGGCGCCGGCAACGACAACGGCCGCCAGCACAAAAGTGATCATGGCCGACATCCTGCCGATGCAGAAGAACTAATCGAGGGAAACGTTCCGTTCTGTAAGCGGCGACAGAACGGGACGCAAGCGCCAGGGGCCCTCAATGGGAGGGCCCCGGCGCATAAGAATCAGAAAGAGGCTAAACGAAAATCATGAACGCTCGCTCTGCACTCAAGCTACCGCTCGCTCTCCTCACGGTTCTGGCTCTTTCACAACTGGCACACGCAGAAAATATGGCGCCGGTCGCCAACGCCGGAGCTGATCAGACAGTGAAGTCTGACGAGACCGGCACAGCAACAGTGACGCTCGACGGCTCGGCTTCCAGCGACGCCGACGGCGGCACACTCTCTTTCGCCTGGTCGTGGACTGAAGGCACGGAAACAAAGACCGCAACCGGCCCTGGCCCGGCCGTCACGCTGCCGGTCGGCACGACTGAAATCACGCTCACCGTCACGGACGGCCAGGGCGGCAGCGCGACGGATAGCGTCTTGATCACCGTCGAAGACGGAACCGGTCCGGAAGTCACTGGCCTTAAGGCCAGCCCGGATGTGCTCTGGCCGCCGAACCACAAGATGGTCGAAGTGACGATCAGCGCCGAGGCGACGGACAATTCGGGCACTGAAACGACGCTGAAGATCGTCTCGGTGGAAAGCAACGAAGCGGAGAATGGCGAGGGCGATGGCAACACGGCGCCCGATTGGGAGATTACTGGCGACCTGACCGTCAACCTGCGCGCTGAACGCGCCGGTCCGGGCAGCGGTCGCGAGTACACGATCACGGTTGAGGCGACTGATGCGTCCGGCAACGTGACGACCTCAACCGTGATCGTGAAAGTTCCCCACGACCAGGGCAACGACGACGACGATGACGACGGCCTGTGCATCACGGCCGGAGATTTCCTGACGCACACGCAGAGCAGCTGGGGAGCTCCGGCCGAAGGCGACAATGCCGGCGCGTACCTGGCCGCGAATTTCGCCACCGCGTTCCCGACGGGACTGAAGATCGGCGCCGGGGCGGCAGGACTCTCGGGGAACTCGGCGACCTTCACCACCGCCGCGGCGATCGAAGCGTTCCTGCCGCAGAGCGGCGCGCCGGCGGCGCTTGCGGTCGAGCATACCGATCCGTTGACCACCGAAGCGGGAATTCTCGCCGGACAGGTTGTGGCGCTGACGCTCAACACGGTCTTCGACGAGACGGATGCGGAATTCAGCAAGAGCCCGACGCTGCTGAAGGACCTCGTCTTCAACAAGGAAGGCAGCGGCTGTGATGGAATGACGGTCGCGAAAGTACTTGAGACGGCAAACACGATTCTCGGCGGCGGCACCAGCACAGTGACGCTCCAGGACATCACCGACTGCGTGACGCTGATCAATGAAAATTTCGACAATGCGGAGATCAACGGCGGCCTGCTCAGCGATCCGAACTGCGCGCTGACCGAAGAAGAAGTAGGCGAGGTCGCCGGCGCACTCAAGCAGAAGAGCGGCCGGGTCTACAACAAGCTGATGACGAAGTTCGACAAGGACAAAGACGGAAAGCTGAAAGGCAAAGAAAAGTCAGACCTGCGCAAGTTCGTGGCGGGCGAGAAAAAGAAGATCAAGGAAAAGCAGAAGAAGGAAAAGAAGGCGAAGAAGAACAAGTAAGACTCAAGACTCAGGACTCAGGACTCAAGACTCAAGACTCAAGACTCAGGACTCAGGACTCAAGACTCGAATTGTATCCCCCTTGTCCTCTCGGCGCGAGATTCCCCCCCTTGCGCTGGGAAGGCAAGGGGGATGGGCTTTTATTGAGTCCGGAGTCGGGAGTCTGGGAGTCGGGAGTCGGCTAATCGGGAGCTGGGAGCCTAGAGTCTAGAGTTTCACGCTGTTGACTCAAGACTCCTAGACTCAAGACTCTAGACTCAAGACTCCCGACTCAAGACTCCCGACTCAAGACTCTCACTTCTGTGCCGACTTGAAGATTAACATGCCGACGATCGCGGTCAGGATCTGCAGGCCGCCGGCAATATAGAGCACCTGGCTGACCGGCAGCAGAGGCAGAATGATGAACGTAAAGGCGAGCGTTCCGGCGATGTTGGCGGCGGTATTCAGAAAATTCACTTTTCCCGTCACGCCGCCAACACCGGCAAGAGACGTGGTCGTGAGCTTGATCATGTAGGGAACCACGACGGCAACGAGGCTACTGGGGACGAAGAAGAGCACGGTCCCGGCGATGAGCGGTCCGATCACTTCGTTGAAGCCCATGTTGGAAATCGCAAAACAGATTGCTGGGCCGACGAGAGGAATCAGGAGCATCAGCACGCCGGAGATCAGCACCAGCGCGGCAAGCGTTCCGAAGTGCGGCTTCTTATCGGCCAGGTAACCGCCGATCAGCATGCCCGCGGCGAATGAACCCATGAAGACCGCGATGATACTGCCCCACACGAACGTGGACGTGCCGAACGCGGGAGCCAGGATCTTGGCAACTCCGATCTGAACGCCCATCAGGAGAAAGCCGGTCATCACGGCGACGAAATAAAGCGCCCACGCCGCTCTCTTTGCGGCGCTTCCGCGAAGGGCTTCGTCCTCTGAACCAGCAACAACTGCGTTACTCATGAAACACTCCAGATTTTAAACAACTCTTCGCCTGCCAGAAGCAGGGCACACCTTTAGAACCCCAAGCGCAGGGTTTGTCAACTTGCGGCAGCGCTTCTGAAAGGCTCCCGGAACTAAGGCAACACGTGCCGCGTAAGGACCACGCGGAAGCCGATATTGCCTGAGGCATAGAGCGGACCCTGGAAGCCGCGGCGCATGGAGACTGCGCCATTGGCGTCTCCGTCCCAGCAGCCGCCGCGCATCACGCGCGCATCACCTTTGTCGGGTCCCGGCGGATCGACAGCGGGAGAGTTCCTGTAATAGTGTTTGTCATAGCGGTCTTCGACCCACTCCCAGACATTTCCGCACATGTCGTACGCACCGACCCAGCTCACGCCATTTTTGAATTGTCCAACTGGCGCGGTGCAGACGAAACCGTCATTCTCCTTCACTGAGCCCCAATTCATGGGGTAGCCGGCCTTGCGCAGCGACTCATCGGCCAGGTTAGCGCGAACGTCGTCCCAGAAATCGCCCCAGGGGTAATAGCTGTTCTTTGGACCGCGCGCGGCAAATTCCCATTCAGCTTCTGTTGGAAGGCGCATGATCCAATTGTCTTCTGGCAGCTCCTTGGGAAGGCTTTCTGTCTTCGTGCTGCCCCAGCGGCAGAAATCGTGCGCGTCGGGCCAATCCACCTGCGTGACGGGATGATTGTCGTCCTGCGGGAAGCCGGGATTGCTCCAGCATATGCCCTTCACCAGCGCGTATTTTCCATCGATAACCGGCCGCGCCACGCCTTGTTGCTCGGCAAAAGTACGGAACTTGGTCGCGGTTGCAAACGCACGCCACTGCGCGACTGTCGTTTCGTATTTGGCAATGTAATACGAGCGGCTGATGCGGACCTTGTGCGGAGGTTCTTCATCACCGCGGCCCTTGCCGAACGAACCCATCGTGAACTCACCCGCGGGCACCAGCACAAATTCCATTTTGGTGCCGCCAAGATCCAGGGCGAGCTCTTTGGGAAGCTCCGGCTTCGGTGGAGGCGGCGGAGGTTCAACCTTTTTGATTTCCGGCGTCGCTTCTGGCGCCGGTTTGGTGCCAGCAAGTGTGGAAGACTCAGGCTTCTGCCGCGTCTGCGTGAAAATCAGCCATGCTGCCAGCGTGAGCACCACTGAAACGGCAGCGAAGACCGGTAGAGCGCGGTTGCTTGACGCCGGAGCAGCGGGCGCTTTTAAGACGCGTTGCGGGGCAGGCTTCGCTTTGCCGTTAGCAATGTCGTTGAGCCGTTCAAGAACCACTGTTGCCGACGCGGGACGCCTGTCGGGTTCTTTTTCGAGCAGATCGGCGATCAGGTCCGAAAGAGTCTGCGGAATCTTAGCATCGATGCTGCTCACGTTTCGCGGCGTGTCGACGGCAAGCGAGGTCAGCTGCGCGATCAGCGTATCGCCCGTGAAAGGCATGTCGCCGGTGCAGAGCGAAAAGAGCACGCAGCCATAGCTGAACAAATCGCTGCGCGCATCCAGCGTCACGCCGCGGGCCTGCTCGGGGGACATGTACCCGGGCGTGCCGGCGATGGCGCCCGGCTGCGTGACGAACGTGCTGCCATTGATAATCATCGGGCGCGCCAGGCCGAAGTCGAGAATCTTGACTTTATCCTTTGGCGCTTCGATCCAGACATTGCTGGGCTTGATGTCGCGGT
>Ga0196964_10000777_pt1 | contig 17714 bp, 12 predicted proteins | sample S1_10metaG_FD_148615 | JGI IMG/M metagenome (GOLD analysis project Ga0196964, IMG submission 148615) | Soil microbial communities from Anza Borrego desert, Southern California, United States - S1_10 | ecosystem: Environmental > Terrestrial > Soil > Desert | place: USA: California | collected... | reverse complement strand
ATGATCAACGCCGGCATCCTGGACGGCGACCAGGTGCTGATCCGCAGGACCGACACCGCCCAGTCCGGCGACATCGTCGTGGCCCTGGTGATGGGCGAGGAGGCGACGCTGAAGCGCCTGCGCCGCAAGGGCGCGTCCATCGCGTTGGAGGCCGCAAACCCGGCTTACGAGACCCGCATCTTCGGTCCCGACCAGGTCGAGGTGCAGGGCAAACTGGTGGGCCTCATCCGCCGCTACCACTGACCGCCGTCCACGGCCGCTCGCCGCGCAGCTCCGCGCTCCAGCGGCCGAGCCACCGGCCGTCCCGCCGCCACAGCTCCAGCGAGCCGCCGCGCGCGAAGTCCTCGCCGTCCAGCAGCAGCGCCTGCCGACAGGCGGCCGGAACCGCGTCCACCCGCGCCCTGACCACCACCAGCCCGGCGCTGCGGCACAAGGCGTCCAGCTTCTCCGGCTTGGGCGCCTTGCGCCCCCACCAGGCGGCGATCTCTCCCGGGCCGGGCGTCAGCGGCGCGCAGGATGACCGATCGCAGGTCCAGCGCGCTTTGACCGCCGCGGCGGGGTCGGCCGGCTCGGCCAGACCGCGCCTGCGCCGCCAGAACTCAATGGCGAACAGCTTGCTGTCGGGCCTGAGCGCCACGGCTTGGCCGCCGTCGCGCACCGCCGCCGCCGCGCCGTCGGCCGCGATCCAGACGTCCGGCGGCTCGGGCCGGGGCCACAGCATCACCGCCGCGGCGAACGGCAGCCCGAGCCACCGCCCCTTGCCCTTCCACAGGCACAGCCACAGCAGGCCGATGAACGCCACCGGCAGGGCCGCGGCCGGCGCGGCGGCGACCACGCGCACCCCGCCGGGCAGGCCGGAGACCAATCGCGCCACAGCCGTCATCGCCTCCACGCCCCACCCGGCCACCGCCAGGAACGGCCCGCCGAGCCCCGCCGTCTCTAGCGCCGCGCCCAGCGCCAGGAACGGCATGATCACGAACGACGACAAAGGCGCCACGACCAGGTTCGCCAGCAGGCCGTAGACCGCCGTCCGGTTGAAGTGCTGCATGGCGAACGGCCCCGTCGCCAACCCGGCCACGAAGCTGGTCGCCACCGCCAGGAAGAGCCAGTCGCGCCCGCGCTGGATCAGCAGGATCCACCAGGGCGCCGAGATTTCGCTGATCCTTCGCGGCCACACCTCGGCCAACGCCACCAGGGCGGCGGTGGCGGCGAAGGACATCTGGAATCCCGGCTGCACCACCGATTCGGGACGGGTCAGCAGCACGGCAAAGGCCGCGACCGCCAGGGCGTTCAGGCTGATCGCCCGGCGGTTCAGCAGGATCGCGCCGAACGCCACGGCCGCGGTCACCGCCGCCCGCTCCGCCGGCGAGGGCGCACCCGACACCACCAGATAGACGCCGACCGCGACCAGGCCCGCGACCGCGGCGACCTTCTTGCCGGGGACTCTCAGCGCCAGCCACGGCCAGGCGGCCACGCCCAGCCGCACGGCGAAGAACACGAAGCCGCCGACGATGGCCATGTGCAGGCCCGAGATCGAAAGGATGTGCGCCAGGCCGGAGTCGCGCATGGCGTCCAGCGTCTCCTGGCCGATCCAGGCCTCGTGGCCGGTGACCATGGCCGCGGCGATCCCGCCGCTCTCAGGGCCCAGCCGGTCGACGATGCGGCTGGCCAGCGCCCAACGGCCCTCGTTCACCCACATGGTCAGCTGCAGCCGCCACGGCGCCCGAGGCAGGTCGGTCCAGCGCGGCTCGCCCAGCGCGAAGCCCACCCCGCCGATGCCCCGGAAGAAGGCGTCGCGGGCGAAGTCGTAGGCGCCCGGCGCAGCCGGAGGCGGCGGCGGGTTGAGGATCGCCCGCACCCGGACCGACGATCCCGGCGCGGGCGCCTCGCCTCGCAGGGTGACCCGCACGCGCTCCGGCGTGGCCTCGGGCGCCAGTCCGCCGATCCTGACCGGCGCGATCACCAGCCGCGCCCCGCTAGACCCCGGGCTGACGACGTCGACCACCCAGCCCTCGACCGTCACCGGGCGCGTGTCCGCCGGCGCGATCGGGGCGGTCACCCGCGCGGTGCGCAGCTTGGCGACCGCCAGCCCCGAGGCCAGGCAGGCCAGCAGGGTCGCCGCGATGATCAGCGCGCGCCGCCCGCTCCGCCGCGCCCAGACCATGAGCGCGACCGCGACCGCCGCGGCGGCGTACAGCCACCACCCCTGCGGCTCGCTCCTCAGGCCGAAGTAGACCGCGCAGCCGCCGCCGAAGGCGACCGGCGTCCACAGCGGCCAGCGGTCCGCCTGGGCGGCGATCGCGTCGCGCACGGCGGCGCGCAGGCGCGGCCAGACCGCCGGGGGCGATCCCGCCCCGGCGCTGGAAGTGTCGGCGGCGGAGGTTATAAGGCCCCTCCTCGCCAGCAGCCCGGCCGCCCCATGTCCGACCCCCGCCCCGTCGTCACCCGCATCGCCCCTTCGCCGACCGGCTTCATGCACATAGGCACTGCGAGAACGGCGTTGTTCAACCACCTTTACGCGAAGGGGCGCGGCGGCAAGTTCCTGATCCGGGTCGAGGACACCGACCGCGAACGCTCCACCGAGGCGGCGGTCCAGGCGATCTTCGAGGGCATGGCCTGGCTGGGGCTCGAGGCCGACGAGGAGCCGGTGTTCCAGTTCGCGCGCGCCGAGCGCCACCGGGAAGTCGTGGGCGAACTGCTGTCCGCGGGCGCCGCATACCGCTGCTGGATGAGCCCTGAGGAAGTCACGGCCGAGCGTGAGCGGGCGCAAGCCGAGAACCGCCGCTTCCAGTCGCCCTGGCGCGACCGCGAGCCCTCGGTTGAGCAACTGTCGCAGCCGCACGTCGTGCGCTTCCGCGGGCCTACGGCGGGCGAGACGGTCGTGGACGACCAGGTGCAGGGCGAGGTGCGCTGGAAGAACGCGGTGCTGGACGACCTGGTGCTGCTGCGCTCCGACGGGGCGCCGACCTACAACCTGGCCGTGGTGGTCGACGACCACGACATGGGGATCACTCACGTGATCCGCGGCGACGACCATCTGAACAACGCCGCGCGCCAGAGCCTGATCTATGAGGCGCTGGGCTGGGAGAAGCCCGCCTTCGCCCATGTGCCGCTGATCCACGGACCCGACGGCGCCAAGCTGTCCAAGCGGCACGGGGCGCAGTCGGTGACCGACTTCGCCGAGCAGGGCTACCTGCCCGAGGCCATGCGCAACTACCTGGCGCGGCTGGGCTGGGGGCACGGCGACGCGGAGATCTTCTCCGACGAGGAGGCCCGCGGCTGGTTCGACGTGAAGGACGTGGGCCGCGCCCCCGCCCGTCTGGACTGGGACAAGCTGAACCACGTCAACGCCCACTGGCTGCGGCTGGCGGACGACGCGCGGCTGGCGACGCTGGTGACCGAGGTGCTGGCCCGCCGGGGCGAGGCGCCGTCGACGGACGCCCTGGTCCGCCTGGCCGGGGCGATCGCCCAGGTGAAGGACCGCGCCAAGACCACTCTGGAGCTGGCCGACCAGTGCGCCTTCGCGCTGAAGGTCCGGCCGCTGGCGCTCGACGACAAGACCCGCGGCCTGCTGACCGAGGAGACCGCCGCCCGCCTGTCCCGCCTGCGCGACCGCCTGGCTGGGGGCACGCCCTGGGAGGTCCCCGCGCTGGAGGCCGAGATCAAGGCCTTCGCCGAATCGGAAGGGGTGGGCCTGGGCAAGATCGGCCCCGCGCTGCGCGGCGTGCTGGCCGGCGGGGCGCCGGCGCCGGACCTGGCCAAGACCCTTGTCGCACTCGGTCGCGAAGAAGCCCTGGGGCGCCTCGAAGACGCGCTTTCAAGCGGCGCTTGAAGCGCTATAACCGCGCCCAAGTCACACCCGGCGATCCTCCCCGCTCGCCGTCCGCACGACAAAGGGTCCGCGCATGAACGACACGACCGCATCCGGCGGCGCCGCCTCTCTCCGCCTCGGCGACATGACCATCAGCCTGCCGGTGCTGAAGGGCTCGACCGGGCCCGACGTCGTCGACATCCGCAAGCTGTACGGCGAGGCGGACGTCTTCACCTACGACCCTGGCTTCACCTCCACGGCCGCCTGCGAGAGCAAGATCACCTACATCGACGGCGACAAGGGGATCCTGCTCCACCGCGGCTACCCGATCGACCAGCTGGCCGAAAAGTCGACCTTCCTGGAGACCTGCCACCTGCTGCTGCACGGCGAGCTGCCGACCGCGGCCGAGTACCAGCAGTTCGAGCGCAACATCACCTATCACACGATGTTGCACGCCCAGTTCGACCGGTTCTTCGAGGGTTATCGCCGCGACGCCCACCCGATGGCGATCATGGTCGGCACGGTCGGGGCGCTGGCCGCCTTCTACCACGACAGCCTGGACATCCACGATCCGGCCCAGCGGATGATCTCCGCCCATCGCATGATCGCCAAGATGCCGACCATCGCGGCGCGGGCGTTCAAGTACTCGATGGGCCAGCCGTTCATCCACCCGCGCAACGACCTGTCCTACGCCGAGAACTTCCTGCGCATGTGCTTCGCCGTGCCGGCCGAGGACTGGGTCGCGAACCCGGTGCTGGCGCGGGCGATGGACCGCATCTTCATCCTGCACGCCGACCACGAGCAGAACGCCTCGACCTCCACCGTGCGCCTGGCCGGCTCGTCCGGCGCCAACCCGTTCGCCTGCATCGCCGCCGGTATCGCCTGCCTCTGGGGCCCCAGCCACGGCGGGGCGAACGAGGAGGCGCTGAACATGCTGAAGGAGATCGGCACGCCTGAGAACATCCCGGACTTCATCGCCGGGGTGAAGAACCGCGAGCGGCGGCTGATGGGCTTCGGCCACCGGGTCTACAAGAACTACGACCCGCGCGCGAAGGTGATGCAGAAGACCTGCGAGGAGGTGCTGGCCCAGGTCGGCGATCCGAACGACCCGCTGCTGCAGGTGGCGCGCGAACTGGAGCGGGTCGCGCTCAGCGACGAGTTCTTCATCGAGCGCAAGCTGTACCCCAACGTCGACTTCTATTCCGGCATCATCCTGTCGGCCATGGGCTTCCCCACCACCATGTTCACCGTGCTGTTCGCGGTGGCCCGCACGGTCGGCTGGATCGCCCAGTGGAAAGAGATGATGGAAGACCCCTCGCAGAAGATCGGCCGTCCCCGCCAGCTCTACACCGGCCCCACCGTCCGCGACTTCGTTCCGGTCGAACAGCGGGGCTGAGGGGGCTCGCCCCATCTAAGGTTCGGCCGCAGCGGTCCCGGTTCCGGGGGGCGCCACGCGTTCGGCTTTGAGCGGAAAGCCCGGAGTCGCGGCCCGGTGGTTCCTCCACAAGGGAGAGTAGGGGAGCGCTCCCGGGGGGATAAGGAAACGGCGCGGAGAACGAAGCGTCCTTTGGAACCCTTGCGCCCTTTCCCGGGTCACCGTGCGACAAGCATGGGAGCGCCGCATGACCTTGGCGGAACAGGTCTCCTCCGGGAGAGAAAGGGCGGGCCGAGCCCTCGGCCGCGCCTACGAGACGATCAGACACGCCCGCGCGCCGTCCGGGCCCGACCGCGCGCCGACCCTGCGCGTGCCGCTGGGCAAGGGGCGCTACATGCGGGTGTCGACCGACCGGGTACGGGCGCGCCCGGCGGTGACGCCGACGCTTTCCGGCGCGCTGGGGCTGGGCGCGATAGGCCTAGGCGTGCTCGGGACCTTCTTCCCGCGCCGGGTGGCGGGCTTCCTCGGCATTCCGGCGAACCGCGCCTCGGTGGTGGCCCTGTTCGGCCTGCGCGAGCTGGCCACCGGCTACAGCCTGGTGTCGGACCCGACCATGGCTCCGACCCTGTGGGCGCGAGTCGCCGGCGACGTGTTCGACGCGGCCGTGCTGCGCGCCGCCGACAACCCCTCCAACCCCAAGCGCGACAACGCCCGCGCCGCCCTGGCCTTCGTGCTCGTGGTCGGCGCCCTGGACCTGATCGCCGCCGGCCGGATGTCGACGGTCGACCGCAATTGCGCCCGCGGAGGCCGCCGATGAAAGCGCTGTGCTGGCAAGGCAAGAAGGACATCCGCTGCGAGGAGGTCCCCGACCCGATCATCGAGGATCCCAAGGACGCCATCGTCCAGGTCTCCACCTGCGCCATCTGCGGCTCGGACCTGCACCTGATGGACGGCTTCATCCCGACCATGTGCAAGGGCGACGTGCTGGGCCACGAGACCATGGGTAAGGTGGTCGAGGTCGGGCCCGAGGCCGCCGCGCGGGGCCTGCGCGTGGGCGAGCGCGTGGTGCTGCCGTTCCAGATCACCTGCGGCGAGTGCGAGAAGTGCCGCGCGCAGCAGTTCTCGCTGTGCGAGCGCACCAACCGCAACAAGGACCTGGCCTCCGGCGTGTTCGGCGGGCCGACCGCCGGCATCTACGGCTACTCCCACCTGACCGGCGGCTATGCGGGCGGGCAGGCGGAGTACATCCGCGTGCCCTTCGCCGCCACCAGCGTGATCAAGGTGCCCGAGGGGCCGAGCGACGAGGAGCTGCTGTTCCTGTCCGACATCTTCCCGACCGGCTGGCAGGCCGCCGACCAGTGCGACATCAAGCCGGACGACGTGGTCGCGGTGTGGGGCTGCGGCCCGGTCGGCCTGTTCGCGATCAAGTCGGCCTTCATGCTGGGCGCCGAGCGGGTGATCGCCATCGACTACGTGCCCGAGCGGCTGCTGATGGCCGAGGTCTGCGGCGCGGAGACGATCAACTTCCGCGACCAGAATGTGCTGCTGACGCTGAAGGAGATGACCGACGGGCTGGGGCCGGACAAGTGCATCGAGGCGGTCGGAATGGAGTCCGACGTCCGCAGCGGCTTCGACAACGTGGTCGACCAGCTGATGCTCGGGCTGAAGCTGACCACCGACCGCGGCCACTCCCTGCGCGAGGCGATCATGGCCTGCCGCCCGGGCGGGGTGGTGTCGATCGCGGGCGTGTTCGGCGGCCTGGTGAACAACGTCCCGGTGGGCGCGCTGATGAACAAGGGCCTGACCGTCCGCACCGGCCAGACCCACGTGAAGAAGTACGCCGACGATCTGCTTCACCGCATCCTGGAGGGCGAGATCGACCCGACCTTCGTGATCACCCACACCGCGCCGCTCAGCGACGGGGCGGAGATGTACCGCACCTTCCGCAACAAAGAGGACGGCTGCGTGAAGGTGGTGCTGAAGCCCTAGGCGCCGGCTTCCCGCGTCTGGCGCCGCCACAGCGAGGCGTACTCGCCGTCGGCGGCGACCAGTTCGGCGTGGCGGCCCTGCTCGACGATCCGGCCGTCCTTGAGGACCAGGATCAGGTCGGCGTCGGCGACGGTGGACAGGCGGTGGGCGACCACCAGGGTGGTGCGGCCCACGCGCGCCTTGCGCAGCGTCTGCTGGATGGCGGCCTCGGTGCGGCTGTCCAGCGCGCTGGTCGCCTCGTCCAGGATCAGCAGGCGCGGGTCGGCCAGCAGGGCGCGGGCCAGGCCCACCCGCTGGCGCTCGCCGCCCGACAGCTTCAGGCCCCGCTCGCCCACCTTGGTGTCCAGCCCGTCCGGCAGCGCCCGGGCGAAGGTCGCCAGCTCCGCCGCCTCCAGCGCCCCCCACACCTCCTGCTCGGTCGCGCCGGGCCGGGCGAAGGCGACGTTGGCGCGCAGCGTGTCGTTGAACAACGCCACGTCTTGCGGCACCAGCGCCACCGCCGAACGCAGCGCCGCCTGCCGCACGGTCCTGAGGTCCGCGCCGTCCAGGGTCACGCGCCCGCGCTGCGGATCGACCAGCCGCAGGGCCAGCCGCACCAGGGTGGTCTTGCCCGCCCCCGACGGTCCGACCACGGCGACCGTCGAGCCCGGCTCGGCGGCGAAGTTCACGCCGTCCAGGCCCGAGGAACGCGCCGAATGACGGTAGGCCACGTCCTCGAACGCCAGAGCCGCGCCCCGGGGGTCGGCCGGCGGCAGGTCCACGGCGCCGTCCGCGTCGGCGATGTCGGGGTGCTGGCGGGTCAGTTCGCGCATCGCCTCCATGTCGATGAAGGCCTGGCGGATCTCGCGGTAGGCGAAGCCCAGGATGTTCAGCGGCTGGTACAGCGCCACCAGGATTAGCACCGTGGCCGTAACGTCCCCGGGACCCAGCCGCCCGGCCGCGGCCTCCGCCCCGGCCAGCACCGCCATGGCCGCCAAGCCCACGCTCATCACCAGCGCCTGGACGGTGTTCAGCAGGGCCAGCGAGTTTGCGGCCTTCACCGACGCCGTTGCGTAGGAGGCCAGGGCCTGGTCGTAGTCGCCGGCCGCGCGCGCCTCGGCGCCGAAGGCCTTGACCGTCTCGTAGTTCAGCAGGGCGTCGACCGCCCGGCCCGCCGCCTCGCCGTCCGCCTCGTTCAGCTCGCGCCGGTGGCGGATGCGCCAGTCGGAGATGGCGAAGGTGAACACGCCGTAGATCACCACCGTCACCACCGCCACCGCGGCGAAGCGCCAGTCGTAGGCGCCGGCCAGCACCGCCGCCGCCAGCACCAGTTCCAGCACCGTGGGCGCCAGGTTGAACACCAGCACCCGCAGCAGGAAATCCACCGCCCGCGAGCCGCGCTCGATAGTGCGCGACAGCGCGCCGGTGCGCTTGGTCTGGTGGAAGTCGAGCGACAGCGACAGGGCGTGGGCGAAGGCCTCCGCCGCCGCCCGGCGCTGGGCCGCCAGCGACACGCCCTGGAACACCCAGTCGCGCGCCTGGGGCGCAGCCGAGGACAGGAAGCGCACCACCGCCCAGCCGACCGCCAGCCCGCCGAAGGCGTAGGCGACGCCCTCCGCGGCGCCGCGGTCTTCGGCCAGCCGGTTGACCGCCGCGCCCAGCAGCAGCGGCGCCCATACGCCCAGCGCCTTGCCGAGCGCGGTCAGTCCCAGGGCCAGCGTCAACCGCCAGCCCAGCCCCGGTGCGCCGGAGCGCAGCACCAGTCCGGTCAGCTCGCCCATCGCCTTCAGGAACGGCGGCTGGGCCGGGGTGTCGGACGCCGCCGGAGGACGCGAGCGGGCGAAGGCGCGAACGTTCAAGGCCGCGCACCTCCGCTCAGCACCACCGTCGTCTGCGCGCCGCCGCCGGGCGTGCGCCAGCCGATGTGCCACCCGGCCGGATCGCGTGAAGCCATGAATTGCTCGCCGGGAGCGGCGGCGGCCAGGCGCACCCGCACCGCCGCGCCGCGCTCGCCGGCCTGGACCCGTATCTCGTGATCGCCCGGCGGCACGCGTCCCTCGGCGCGCAGGCCGTAGGCGCCGGTCTCGTCGGTGAAGCCCTCGGCCGCCTCGGCTCCGTCGATCCAGACCTTCACCGGCACGCGCGGTGCCGCCAGTCCGGCCACCGCCGCCCCGCCGCCCGCGTCGTAATCCACCGCCGCGATCAGCCCCGCGCCGGCCAGCGGCGTCGCCGCCGCGCCCGGGTTCAGCGCCACGCCGCGCGCCGGCGCGTCCGGCGGCACGAACAGCCAGCCTTCCGCATGCACCGAGCGGCCCTTCTCCTGCGAGGACAGGGCGATCAGGCGCGGGGCGGGGGAGGCGGGCAGCTCCAGCACGAACGCGCCGCTCGACGCCGCCGTGGCGCCGTAGGCCGAACCCGCGGTGGTCAGGGCCCGCACCCGCGCCTCGGGCGCCGCGCGCCCGCGGACCAGCACGCCGCCGCCCGCCGCGGGCCCGATGCTCAGCGGCAGCGGCGGGGCGGCGTATCCGGCGCTCGCGGCGGCGGGGCGTCCGGGCGTAGCGGGCGCCTCCTCGCCGCCGCAGGCGCTGAGGACGGGCAGGGCGAGAACCGCGACGGCGCCGCGGCGAAACCAACTCATCGGCGTCTTCCTTCGCGGGAAACCGGGTCTATGTTAGATCGTTAGGCTTGGGCGTAGGCGCAAGCGACGCTTTTCTTCTCTCCTTTTCGGGGTCTCGTTCGATGTCGGCGGTTCAGCGCGTGGATTCGGTTTGTCTTTATTGCGGGTCCTCCAACGCCGCCGATCCCGTCTACCTCCAGGCCGCGGCCGACTTCGGCCGGGCGATGGCGGCGGGGGGCAAGCGGCTGGTCTACGGCGGCGGGGGCGTGGGCCTGATGGGCGCCGCCGCGCGCGCCGCGCACGAGGCCGGCGGGCGGGTGCTGGGCATCATGCCGGATTTCCTGCGCAGCCGCGAAGTCCTGTTCGACGAGGTCGAGACCGTGGTCGTGCCCAACATGCACGAGCGCAAGATGATCATGTTCCAGGAGTCCGACGCCTTCGTCGTCCTGCCCGGCGGCATCGGCACGCTGGAGGAGATCGTCGAGCTGCTGTCCTGGCGCCGGCTGGACCTGCACGCCAAGCCGGTGGTGTTCGTCAACCTGAAGGGCTTCTGGGAGCCGTTCTACCGGTTGATCGAGCACACCGTGGACGAGAAGCTGACGCCGGCGAGCTTCCTGAACGCCTGGGTGTCGGTGGACCGGGTGGAGGACATCCTGCCTGCTCTGGAGCGCCCTGCCCAGGCGGCCTGACCGGCTTGACGGCGCGCGGCGGAGCTACAATCTCGACCGGCGTCGAAGCTTTTGTTCGGGAGGAATGCCGTGTCCGCCGATCCTGGGGCTGAGCGCCCGTTTCCGTGGATGACCGTCTTCTGGGCGATCATGGGCCTGCTGGCCCTGGCCGCCGTTTGGAGCTGGTTTCAGGGCTGAAAGACGGGCCGCGTCGGCTTGCCACCGCCGCGGCCCGCTTCTAATCCGGGTCACCCCAGGTAACGCGGATCATTCAGCGCCATGCAGCACATCCTCGAGGAACTCGACCGCCGCCGCGCCCGCGCCCGCGAGGGCGGGGGCGACAAGCGCATCGCCTCGCAGCACGCCAAGGGCAAGCTGACCGCGCGCGAGCGCATCGAGGTCCTGCTCGACGAGGGCTCCTTCGAGGAGACCGACATGTTCGTCGAGCACCGCTGCACCGACTTCGGCATGGCCGACCAGAAGGTGCCCGGCGACGGGGTGGTCACCGGTTGGGGCGCGATCAACGGCCGGCTGGTCTACGTCTTCTCCAAGGACTTCACCGTGTTCGGCGGCAGCCTGTCCGGCGCCCACGCGGCCAAGATCGTCAAGCTGCAGAAGATGGCGCTGCAGAACGGCGCCCCGATCATCGGCCTGTTCGACGCCGGCGGCGCCCGCATTCAGGAAGGCGTGGAAAGTCTTGCCGGTTACGCCGACATCTTCCTGCAGAACGTTATGGCCTCGGGGGTCGTCCCGCAGATCAGCGTGATCATGGGGCCCTGCGCCGGCGGCGATGTCTATTCCCCGGCCATGACCGACTTCATCTTCATGGTGAAGGACACCGGCTACATGTACGTGACCGGTCCCGAAGTGGTCCGCACCGTCACCAACGAGGTGGTCACCCACGAGGATCTGGGCGGCGCCCGCGTCCACGCCCAGAAGTCCGGCGTCGCCGACGGCGCCTTCGACAACGACCTGGAGGCGCTCACCCAGATCCGACGTCTGGTCGACTTCCTGCCCCTGTCCAACCGCGAGAAGCCCCCCGTCTGGGACAGCTTCGACGACCCGGCCCGCGACGTGCCCTCGCTGGACACCCTGGTCCCGGCCAACCCCAACAAGCCCTACGACATGAAGGAGCTGATCCTGAAGGTCGTGGACGAAGCGGACTTCTTCGAGGTCAGCCCCGAGTACGCCAAGAACATCGTCACCGGCTTCGGCCGCATGGACGGCCAGACGGTGGGCATCGTCGCCAACCAGCCCCAGGTGCTGGCCGGCGTGCTCGACATCGACAGCTCGCGCAAGGCCGCGCGCTTCGTGCGCTTCTGCGACGCCTTCAACATCCCGATTCTGACCCTGGTCGACGTGCCGGGCTTCATGCCCGGGACCAAGCAGGAGTACGGCGGCCTGATTAAGCACGGCGCCAAGCTGCTGTTCGCCTACGCCGAGGCCACCGTGCCGAAGATCACCGTGATCACCCGCAAGGCCTACGGCGGCGCCTACGACGTGATGAGCTCCAAGCACCTGCGCGGCGACGTCAACTACGCCTGGCCGACCGCCGAGATCGCGGTCATGGGCGCCAAGGGGGCTGTGGAGATCATCTTCCGCGCCGAAGCCAAGGACCCCGAGAAGCTCGCGGAGCGCGAAGCCGAGTACAAAACCCGCTTCGCCAACCCCTTCGTCGCCGCCTCGCGCGGCTACATCGACGACGTCATCATGCCCCACGGCACCCGCCGCCGCGTGATCAAGGCGCTACGGACGCTGGCGGGGAAGAAGCTCGAGAACCCTTGGAAGAAGCACGACAATATTCCGTTGTGAGGCCCCTTTCCTACGCTCATCCCCGCGAAGGCGGGGACCCAGACGATGACCCGCAGGAGAGCGGTCAGGCTTCCTGTGATACTTGCCCGCTTCGCTAAGGCTTCTGGGTCCCCGCCTTCGCGGGGATCAGCGGGAGTGAGGGATGGCCTTCTTCGTCTACATCATGGCCAGCCGACGCAACGGAACGCTCTACGTCGGCATGACCGATGATTTGTCCGGTCGCGTGGCGGTCCACCGGGGCGGAGACATGCCAGGGTTTGTTCGCAAGTACGGTGTCACCCGTCTCGTGTGGTTCGAGGCCCATCCCACAAGGGAAAGCGCGTTTCTGCGCGAGCGCCGGATCAAGAAATGGAACCGCGACTGGAAGCTGGCCCTGATCGAGCGGGACAACCCGGACTGGAACGACCTGTTCGAGGCTCAGATCGAAGTCGGTGTGGCGGCCTTCCAGCCGTAGGTCAGACGTCCGGTGCGTCGCCTTCCGTGGAACAGCCCGTGAGTCGGTCCAGCTCCCGCTCCAGGTTCCCCCGCGCCGCCGCCTCGTACCGCGCCCTGAACGCCGCGTCGGGATAGATCGTCTCCGTCTCCAGGAACCGCCGCAGCACGGCCGAGCGCCCCGCGCGCCAGGCGTCCTCGGGACGAAGGCGTACTCCTGGCGGATGGCGGCGGCGTAGGCGTCGTAAGCCTCCGGCGCGCGGCCCAGGATCGACAGGTCGATGGAGACCAGCAGAGCGCCGAGGCGGTCGCCGGGCTCGACCGCGTGCCCCTTGGTCAGCCGCACCAGCCGCGCGACCTCGGCGGCGACGGCCTCGGGCTCCCCCGCCTCGCGCAGGGCCGCCTCGGCCCTGACGGCGCTGCGCTCCTCGTTGTCGGGCCGCGCCGAGTCGTACACCGCGTCGTGCCACCAGATCGCCAGCTCCAGCACCCGCCGCTCGTCGGTCGACAAGCCCTCGACCTCGCGCAGCTGCTCCAGGCAGTCCTCGACATGCGCCAGACCGTGATAGCGCCGGTGCGGCTCGGCGTAGGCGGCGAACAGTTCAGGGGTCATCCATGTCGCCCTAGACCGGCAGCTCCACCGCGGCGATCGCCTGGGCGGCCAGGCCCTCTTCGCGGCCGGTGAAGCCCATGCCCTCGGTGGTGGTGGCCTTGACGCTGACGGCGTCGAACGGGACGTCCAGCAGCTCGGCCAGGCGCACGCGCATGGCCTCGCGGTGCGGCTTCACCTTGGGGCGTTCGCAGATCAGGGTGACGTCGGCGTTCAGCACCCGCCCGCCGCGCGCCCGCACCAGCTCGACCGCGTGGACTAGAAAGCGGTCGGACGAGGCGCCTTTCCAGTGCGGATCGCTCGGCGGGAAATGATCGCCGATGTCGCCGGCGCCGATCGCGCCCAGCAGGGCGTCCGTCAGGGCGTGCAGCCCGGCGTCGGCGTCGGAATGGCCGATCAAGGTCCGGTCGTGATCGATACACACGCCGCACAGCCACACCGCATCGCCGGGTCCCCAGCGGTGGGCGTCGAACCCCTGGCCGACGCGGGTCACGCGCGCCGAACCGGCCAGCGCCTCGGCCATGGCGAAATCCTCCGGATAGGTCAGCTTCATCAGCCTGGGGTCGCCCTGAACCAGCCGCACGCGCCCGCCCGCGGCCTCGACCACGGCGGAGTCGTCGGTGGGGTCCTCGGCCGAGGCCCAGGCAGAGTAGGCGTCCGTCAGCGCGGGGTAGCGGAACGCCTGGGGGGTCTGAGCCCGCCACAGGCCGTCGCGCGACGTGGTGGCCTCTACCGTGTCGCCGGACCCTCGCTTCAGGGTGTCGGCGACCGGCAGGGCGGGAACCGCGCCGTCGGCGTCGGCGAGCGCGTCCAGCAGGGCGCGGACGTGCGCCGCCGTGACCAGCGGCCGGGCGGCGTCGTGAACCAGCACCGCGTGGGGCGGCTCGCCGGCCAGCACGGCCAAGCCGTTCTTCACCGACTCCGCGCGGGTCGCGCCGCCCGCAACCGCGAACCAGCCGCGCAGGCCTTCCAGCGCCGTCTGCGCGAGCTCGTCCTGGCCCTCGGGGATCACCACCGCCACGCGGCGGGCGCCGGCGTTCAGCAGGGCCTCCACCGACCAGCGCACGACAGGTTTGCCGGCCAGCGGCCGCCACTGCTTGGGCCCGCCCGCGCGCGCGCCGGAGCCGGCCGCGACCACCACCGCGTCGAAGATCATGCAGGCCTTCTATGGCGCCGGTTCAGCGCTGGCGAGCCTTGGCCGCGAACCGCTTCATCGCTTCCTTCAGCGGCCGGGCGGTCTCCTCGTAGCCTTCCCAGGGGTCGTGCCTGCCGATCAGCTCGGGGGCGGTGCGCAAGGTGTACTTCTTCGGATCGAGCCCCTTGCGCGCCTGGGTCCAGCTCAGCGGAAACGAAACCGTCGCCCCCGGCCGTGCGCGCGGCGACAGCAGGGAGACCGCGGTCGAGAGCCGGTCGTTGCGCAGGTAGTCCAGGAAGATCTTCCCGGGCCTGACCTTCTTGCTCATGTTCGTGGTGTAGCGGTCGGGCTCCTCGGCGGCCATGCGCTCGCAGATCGCCTTGGCGAAAGCCTTGGCCTCAGGCCACTCGATCTCGCCGGACTTCGGCTGGGTGAACGGCGCGACCAGGTGCAGGCCCTTGCCGCCGGTGGTCTTTAGGAAGGCGGTCAGGCCGACCTCCTCCAGACGGTCGCGCACCTCGCGCGCCGCCTCGATCACCCGCTCGAACGGCATGTCCTCGTCGGGGTCCAGGTCGAACACGAACCGGCCGGGCAGCTCCGGCTGGCCGGGCACGCAGTTCCAGGGGTGCAGCTCGGTGGCGCCGGTCTGGGCGGCGGCGACCAGGGCCTCGGCGCTGTCGAACTGGACGTAGGGCTTCTTGTCGCCGCGCACGGGAACGAGCGTGATCAGGGCCGACGACCCGGCGCCGGCGTGGCGCTGAAAGAACCGCTCCGCCTGAATGCCGTCGGGCGTGCGGATCATCGAGCAGGGGCGGCCCTTCACATAGGGCAGCATCCAGGGCGCGACCGCCTCGTAGTACCGCGCCAGCTCGATCTTGCTGACCGGCGGCTCCGAACCGGCCTGCGGCCACAGCGGCTTGTCGGGGTTGGAGATCGAAACGCCCAGCACCACCGATCCGCCTTTCGGCGTCTTGGCGGCGGATTTGGCGGGCGGGGTGTCGGCGGTCTCCGGGACGACCTCACGGGCGGGCTTGTCCTCGCGCAGGCCCTTGAAGCTGGCCTGACGGATGGAGCCGTCGGCGGTCCAGCCGGCGAACTCGATCTCGGCCACCAGTTCTGGCCGGACCCAGTGGATGTCGGCGGTCTTGCGCGGGGCGCCGGGCCCGGAGAAGGGGGAGGCGTCGCTCTCCACCGCCCGCAGGCGCGGCAGCAGCTTCTCGACCTTCTCCCGCCCGAAGCCGGTGCCGATCCGGCCGACGTGGACCAGCCGCCCGTCGCGGTGGACCCCGGCGATCAGCGAACGGAACTTGGTCCCGCCGGTGGTGGTCCAGCCGCCGATCACCACCTCCTGGCCGCCGCGGCACTTGGACTTGGTCCAGATGTCGCCGCGTCCGGAGCGGTAGGGCGCGTCCAGCCGCTTGGAGATGATGCCCTCCAGGTCCATGCGGCAGGCGGAGTCCAGCACCGCCTGGCCGGCGGTCTCGAAGTGCTCGACGAAGCGCAGGCGATGGCCGCCGTCGGCCTCCACCAAGACGCGCAGGCGTTCCTTCCGGTCCCTCAGCGGCAGGCCGCGCAGGTCCTCGCCCTCGGCGAACAGCGCGTCGAAGGCGAAGAACACCAGCGCCTCGGTGCGGCCGGTCGACAGCGCCGTCTGCAGGCCCGCGAAGCTGGGCTTGGCCTCGTGGTCGAGCGCGACGATCTCGCCGTCGAGCATGCAGTCGGGCAGGTCGCCCGCATCGTCGGCGATCTCGCGGAAACGGTCGGTCCAGTCGAGCGCGCTGCGGGTACGCAGGGCCGCCTTTCCGGCTTGGACGCGCAGCTGCATCCGGTAGCCGTCGAACTTGATCTCGTGCGCCCAGCCGGGACCCGCGGGCGGACGCTCCACCAGCTTGGTCAGCTGCGGTTCGACGAAGTCGGGCATGGCGGCCTTCTTCCCACGCGGGGCGGGCTTCGGCCGGGCGCTCGCAGCCGCCTTGGGGGCGTCGTTCTCTCGCGCGGCCTCTTCCCCGGAGTCCTCGGGATTTTCCTTGGAGTTCCAGATCGCTTTGGCCGACCTCTTCATCTTGGTGATGAAGGACTTCGGGGCCTTGCCCTTGCCGGCGGCGATGTCCTCCATGGTCCGGCCCGAGGCGATCGAGCTGGCGGTCTCCTCCAGGAAGGCGTCGTCGTCGCCGGGGCGCGCGGCGTCGTCGTCGCGCTTGATCAGCAGCCAGTTCGCCCGCTTGCTCTTCGTCCGGTCGTTCCTGATCTTGATCAGGTGGTAGCCGCCCTTCAGCCGCTCGCCGTCGAAGCGGAAAGTCAGGTGGCCCTTCTTCAGCATCTGCTCGATGGAAAGGCCGGGCTCCGGCTCCCACCAGCCGCGGTCCCACAGCATCACCGTGCCGCCGCCGTACTGACCCTTGGGTATAGTCCCCTCGAAGTCGCCGTAGTCGAGCGGGTGCGGCTCGACCTCGACCGCCAGGCGCTTGTCCTCTGGGTCCAGCGACGGCCCCTTGGTCACCGCCCAGGACAGGAACACGCCTTCGTATTCCAGCCGCAGGTCGTAGTGCAGGCGGGTGGCGGCGTGCTTCTGGATCACGAAGCGGGGCCGGTCGGCCTTGGCCACCCGGGTCTGGCCGCTCGGCTCGGCGGTCCGGGTGAAGTCGCGTTTGCGCCGGTACTCGTCGAGATGGCTGTTCGGCACGGGCGGGCTCCGTCTTGCGACAGCATAAGCCTTGCGGGTGCGCGACGGTTCCTAGCTGAGCCTTTTCAGCCGCTTGGCCGTGTCCGTTGGTCACAGTCTCGCGTTCGCCCAATTCGGGTACACGCGATGAGGAAGCGGCCTTCGGAGCCCTCGTCCGTCGTGGACGGCGATCCGGATGCAGGGCTCAAGCGTAGCGGTTACAGTACGCGTGGGTGTCGGGGTGGTGGGTGGAAGCGTCGCTTAACGAGTTTCTGGCGACCGCCGGGACCTGGTTCACAGGCGAGAACCTGTTGCAGGTCCTGCTCGGCTACTGGTTCGTGCTGAAGATCGTGATCATCACCGTGGCGGTGATCATCTTCATCTCCTCGATCGACGATCTGGTCATCGACTTCTTCTACTGGGACATCGCCTGGCGCGAGCGTTGGCGGCACGCGGTGAAGCGGCCGCCGGCCCAGAAGGTGCTGGCGCGCCACCCTGAGAAGAACATCGCCATCATGGTGCCGGCCTGGCAGGAGTCGGACGTCATCGCCTCGATGGTCGCCAACTCGGTCAACACCTTCGACTACGAGCGCTACCACATCTTCGTCGGCGTCTACGCCAACG
>Ga0196964_10000776_pt1 | contig 17725 bp, 13 predicted proteins | sample S1_10metaG_FD_148615 | JGI IMG/M metagenome (GOLD analysis project Ga0196964, IMG submission 148615) | Soil microbial communities from Anza Borrego desert, Southern California, United States - S1_10 | ecosystem: Environmental > Terrestrial > Soil > Desert | place: USA: California | collected... | reverse complement strand
TTACGACCGCGAGTTTTTCTGACTGACGCAGCGCTCCGAATTCCTCTCGCAGCTTTTCCTGTTCGACCCGCGCGGCAGCGATCGCTTCCCGCACGCCGCTATACAGAACTCCATGATCGGCGCCATCTTCTCTGCGCAGCATCGGCGCGAGCATCGTCTCGGTCACGTCTGCGTCGTGAAGCTGGCCGAGCACCTCCTGGAACTCCTTGCTGATCTCCAGCACATGGTCGAGCTTCGTGTCCAGCGCGCTGGCGAAGAAATCCGCCGAGTAGCGCAGGCGCTTGAATGCGATGCGCAGCTCATGCAGCTTCTCTGATGGCCCGGTGTGATCGAGGTAATCGAACTTCGAGATTTCGATCATCCGTTCGAGCAGCACGCGCTGCGCGGCCTGCGCGGCGCTCAATGTATTCAGATCGGAGCCTCGCCGGCGCAGCACCGCCGGGAGCGGCAATACTTCAATCAGGCGCGGCAGAGTTTCGAAAGCGCCCCGCTCAATCTCGGCGAGCATCCGCAAGCGAAGGAGTTCGGTGTGCGCTTCCATGCATTCGGCGAGGCGCAGCAGTCCCTGTGTGTTGCGCTGGTTCGCGAGCTTTCGCACACGCTCGGATTGCACTTCGGCGTCGCGAAGCTCGCCCAGAAAACGCAGCAGCGTCTTGACGCGTTCGCGCGTCCCCTTCACGACGGGTTTGCGGAACATGGTTTCCGTCGCTGCGAGAGCCACGTTCAGGCGGCGGCACGCGACGCGAACGTCGTGAACGGCCTCTTCATCAGGCTGCCGCAGCACGCGATGCAGTGCTTCCTTCAGCTTCAGCGCTTGTTTCTGAAAGACGCCAGCCGCCAGAACCAGCATCTCCGACTTCGGTGCTTCCACGCCTGTTCCTTCCATTCACCACAGAGAACACAGAGATGACAAAGGTACGATCTATATTTCTCTGTGGCCTCTGTGTGCTCTGTGGTGAATTCTTTCTCTCGCCAAACGCCCAAAAGTCCGTATTGTACGCGCCATGAGCCAACCTGTCGCAATCAAGATTCCGCTGATGGATCTGAAGGCCCAGACCAAGGGCATCAAAGCCGAACTGCTGGAGCAGTTCAGCCAGATCCTAGACAACACCGCGTTCTGCCTGGGTCCTCAGGTGGAAGCTTTCGAGAAGGAGTTCGCCGCCTACAGCGGCGCTGCGCATGGCGTCGGCGCGAACTCCGGGACCTCGGCGCTGCATCTGGCGCTGCTGGCGCTCGGCGTCCAGCCCGGCGACGACGTCCTGACGACGCCTTACACGTTCGTCGCGACGGCGTGGTCGATCAGCTACTGCGGCGCGAAGCCGGTCTTCGCGGACATCAACCCGCAAACGTTCCTGATCGATCCGGCCGACGTGGAGCGGAAGCTCACGCCGAAGACCAAAGCCATCGTTGCCGTGCATCTCTACGGCCAACCGGTGGATATCGAGGCGCTCAAGGACATCGCAAAGAAGAAGGGCCTGCCCTTCGTGGAGGACGCCTGCCAGGCGCACGGCGCTCTCTATAAGGGGAAGAAGGTCGGTTCGTGGGGCGACATTGCGTGCTTCTCGTTCTATCCGAGCAAGAATCTCGGCGCGTGCGGTGAAGCCGGCATGGCCGTCACGCAGGACGGGACGCTCGCCGCGAAGATGCGCGCGCTGCGCGAGCACGGAACGACCCGGCGCTACTATCACGACACGCTCGGCTTCAACTACCGCATGGAAGGGCTGCAGGGCGCGGCGCTGCGCGTGAAGCTCAAGCATCTCGACAACTGGAATGCGCGCCGCCAGCAGATCGCGGCGAAGTACCAGCAGTTGCTCGAACCGTCCGTCGTTAAGCGCCCGGTCGTCGCGCCGGACCGCACGCATGTCTACCACCTCTATGTTGTGCGGCATCCGAAGCGCGATCAGCTTGCCGCGTACCTCGCCGAGAAGGGCATTGGCACCGCGACGCATTACCCGGTGCCTGTCCATCTGCAGAAGGCGTACGCGAACCTGAAGCTGCGCGAAGGCATGTACCCGCATTCGGAGGCGGCCGCGCGCGAATGCCTGAGCCTGCCTATCTACCCGGAGCTCACCGACGAGCAGGTGCAGACGGTGGCGGACGCGGTCGTGGGCTGGAAGCCGTGATGCCATTTGCGATTTTCGATTTGCGATTTTCGATTTAACTGCGCGTCAGGACAAAAAGGGTGGCCCACCTGAAGGGTGGGCGCCGAAGGCGCAAGAGGCAGCGACGTTAAGCTGCCGCATGCGCGCATAGGTGTCGGCGGGCCAGCCGTGTCTCAACCAGGCCAATCGCAAACCGCAAATCGAAAATCGCAAATCGACGTTCTGGCTCTCGGCGCCATCGCCGTTGACGATCTCCTCTTCGTCGAGAACTATCCCAAAGCTGACACCAAAACGCGCGTCGAATCGCGCTCGCGCGAGATCGGTGGCATGGCCGCCGGCGCTCTGATCGCCGCTGCGCGCCTGGGTGCTCGCTGCGCGTATGCCGGAGTGCTCGGCCCGAAATCGAATGAACTCGTTCGCTTCGTTGAAGGACGCTTGCGTGCTGAAGGCATCGATCTGCGCCACGCTCCACGCCACGGGGACGCGTGTCCGATCCACTCGATCGTGATCGTCGATCAGAAGAACCACACGCGAAACATTTTTCATCATCGCGGAGGGCGTGTTGGCGCGGATCCGAAGCGTCCTGCCGCGGCCGTGATCCGTTCCGCGCGCGTGCTGCTGCTCGATCACATCGGCATGCCGGGCATGCTGCGCGCCGCGAAAATCGCGAAGACTGCCGGGGTCGCGATTGTCTCCGACATCGACCGTGACAGCGCGCCCGAGTTCCGCGAACTCTTCGCGCTGGTGGATCACGCCATCGTTTCGCAGGCATTCGCGAAGAAGCTGGCGCCTGGAAGGAAGCCGGCAGAGGCGGCAAGACTTCTTTCCAGAAACCGCACCGCCGCCGTTGTCACTTGCGGCGCGAAGGGCGCGTGGTTCGCGGAGCAAGGCGGCAAGCCGCGCCATATTCCCGCGATGATGGTCAACGTGGTGGACACGACCGGCTGCGGAGATGTCTTTCACGGCGCGTATGCGGCGGCGCTCGCGCGCGGGTTGAGTGTCCCTGACTGCGTGACGTGGGGAACGGTGGCCGCGGCGCTCAAAGCGTCGGGACACGGTCACGAAAACACGCCGCGGCTGCGCGAACTTCTCCGCGCCTTACGCGCGCTTTAACCCTTAATGCCGGTCATTGCGATGCCCTGCATAAAACTCTTGCGCGCGATCAGGAACAGGATCAGCAGTGGCAGCGAGAACATCATTCCCGCGGCCATCGATAGGTGCCAGGGCGTGCCACCCTGCTGGCTCTGAAACGCCTGCAAGCCTAGAGACAAAGTGAACTGGCTGCGGTCCTGTAGATAAAGGAGCGGACCCATGAAGTCCTTCCAGCTTCCGAGGAACTGGAAGAGCGCCACCATCGCCAGCGCCGGGCGCGCCAGCGGCACGACGACGTGCCAGAGAATCTCAAGCTCGCTGCAGCCGTCGATACGCGCGGCGTCGAGCAGGTCTTTCGGCAGACCGAGGAAGAATTGCCGCAGTAGAAAGATGTAGAACGCGGCCCCGAACCACATCGGCACCCACAGCGGTTTGAACGTGCCCACCCAGCCAAGTTCACGGAAGACGTCGAAGCGCGGGACCATCGTGGCGGGGAAGGGGATCATCATCACCGCGAGCGTCAGCGCGAAAAGCCAGTTGCGCCCGGGGAACTCGAGAAACGCGAATGCGTATGCGACCAGCGTGCAGGACGCGACGACGCCGAAGACCGAGAGCAGACAGACCCAGAGCGTGTTGATCAGATACTTCACGAAACCGGTGCTGTACCACGTGTGCTCAGCACCGGTTTCGCGCATGCGTGCGAGCATCGACGGATAGTTCGCGAGAAATGCGTGCGGCTCCTCGCGCAGGTCGGACTCAGGGACGCAATCCCAGCGCAGTTCTGATTTTGTCTTCTCGCGTTCTGAGCTGAAGTCCGGCGCCCATTCTTTCACCAGCCAACAGCCTTTCGGCACGGGTTTCAAAATTTCGACGGGAACGGGATCCGGCTCGAGCACCTCGCGCCCGCCGCGGGCGACCCGGATCAACGCCCTCCCCTCTTTGATCTGGCTGCTTTCCAGGAGCTTTCTCTGGCCCTTTGCGCCGCCGGCCTGCGGGATGACGATGACGGAGTCTTCTGCGATTTTCTTTTCCTTCTCTACGATGACTTCATTCCCATCGAGCTTCGCGTACGTGGCCTTCGGCACCCACGTCGGCGGGATGGTCATGGTCTGCTTGAGAGGTTTCAGCGAAGTGACGAGCATCCACAGCAGCGGCATGAGAAACGCCGCCGCAGCGGCCATCAGGATCAGATGAGCCGCGCCCGTGCGCAGAACAGAGCCGCCGGTGACGCGCCCTTCAGTGCCTTTCAGTTGTGGTTCGGCTTCTGCCATCTCACCGTCCCGCGTAGTACACCCGGTCCTTCGAAATCTTGAACGCGAGCACCGTCAACACCGCGATCACCAGGAACAGAATCCACGACATCGCGCACGCGTAGCCCATCCGCATGGTCACGAAGGCGCTCTCCCAGATGTATTGCGGGACGAACATCGTCGCGTTGTCCGGGCCGCCGTTGGTCATGATGTACGGTTGCGTGAAGACCTGGAACGCGCCGATGATGCTCATGATCGTGTTGAACAAGATAATAGGGCTGATCATTGGCAGCGTGACAAACCAGACCTTCTGCCACGGCGTCGCGCCGTCGATCTCGGCGGCTTCGTACAGTTCCTGCGGAACGTCCTGCAGCTTGGCGAGATAAATGAATGCCGTCTGCCCGACGGTCCACAGTCCCATCAGCACGAGCGACGGCAGCGCCCACGTCGTCGAACCCAGCCACACTGGCGGGCGCCAGAGCTCTTTCAGATTCGGGTCGAACAGGCGGCGCACCCAGTTCATCGCGTCGAAGACTGGGTCAAGGAGACCGTTCAGCAGCCCGCCGAAGATAAAGAGCCACACGATCGCAGCGACGACGCCGGGAATCAGTTCAGGAATGTAGAAGATGACGCTGTACAGCACCTGCCCGCGTTTGACGCTGTTCACCAGGATCGCCAACGCGAGCGAGAGCACCAGGCCGAGCGGGATCGACAGACCTGCGTACACGAACGTGTTCCACAACGCCAGCCAGAAGATGCCGTCGGTGGCCATCTCCGTGTAATTGGCTATGCCAATGAACTTCGGCGCCTGCAAGACGCTGAAGTGCGTGAAGCTGTAGTAGATCGACGCGACGAGCGGATACAGTGTGAAGAGTCCGAGCCCGACAATCCAGGGCAGCGCGAAGAGCAGTCCTTTGCGGCCGCTATTCATCGCCGCGCCTCCGCTTCGCTCGCGCGCAGTTGTTGCAGCGCTCGCTCCAGTTTCGGCTGCATGCGGCGCTGCACGTAGCCGAGCGCTTCCTCGGGCGTGGCCTTTCGCAGCCACACGCGCTCAAACGCGCTGCTGAGTTCTTTCTGGTATTCCTCCCACACGGGCAACTGCGGGATCGTGACCGCGTTCTTGCTCTTCGCCAGGTCGATGAAGACCTGAAGATATGGGTGGCGGTGCTGCGCGAGCCACTTGGCATCGACATCTTTAAAAGGTGTGAGCTTGCCCTGCCCGCCGTTGTTGTTCTCTTCGCGCCCGCAGAGGTACTCCATGCCTTCGTTGCTGTTGATGAACTTCAGCAGTTGCCACGCTTCTTCCGGATGCCGGCAGCCGCGCGGGATCGTGATCACGTCCATGTCCGCGACCGTGACCGGTTCGCCGCCATTGTCGAATGACGTGGGAAAGGGTGCGCAGCCCCACTTCAGGTGTGGATTGTGGAAGCGGATGAAGTTCGCCATCCACACGCCCTGCAGAACCATGCCGACCTTGCCGCTCAGGAAGGCGTTTTGCGGCGAGTCGAAACTTCCGAAGGCCTGCTTGAACGCGATCAACTCTTCGGCTTCACGCTGGTCCCTGCCGTTGAACTTCAGCAGCCACTTCCAGGCGGCGATGTTCTTCGGATCGTCGGCGGTGATCTTCTCCAGGCCATCGTTGAGCTTTCCGCCGAAGTAGTAACCCCAGGCCCAGTTCCACCAGCCCGGCTCGGGCGGCAGGAATCCCATCCGCACCAGGCGGCCGTCTTTGTCGCGCCGCGTCAGCTTTGCCGCGAATTCTTCGAGTTCCTCGAGCGTCTGCGGCGGGCGCTCGGGCTCGAGCCCGGCCTCTTTGAACATTTCCTTGTTCCAGTGCAGCGCGACCGTCGCGGGGGTGGTGGGCAGGCACCAGATTTTCGCTTCTTTGTCGGCCACGCGCTTATAGACGCAGTAACGCCAGAAGCTGTCGAGGTATTTCGTCTTGTCGAACTCCTGGTCGTTGTCGATGAACTGATTCAGATCCATCAGCGCGTTCATGTCCGCGAAGATATGCGTCTCGCGCGCCCAGAAGCCGGCGACGTCCGGCGGGTGGCCGCCGGCGATGGCCATGAGCGATTTGCGATTCACCTGCGTTGTTGCCAGGTAACGGCACTGGATGACCTGCCCGTTCTTATTGCGGAACTTCTTGCGATTGAAAAAATCCACCGTGGCCTTCATCGCTTCGCCTTCGAAGCCAGTCCACTTCTCCCAGTACGTAATCTGGACGGTGTCAGGTGTCGTGGGCAGGCGAGGAGGCTGATCGAACAGCAACGCCGCGATGAAGATGAAAACAAAAAGTGCAAACACAATGTAAGGCAGCTTGGTCATGAGTCCGCCAGTTCGTAGAGCGGCAGGAAGCGCGACGATATTGGCCCGTTGCGCACGCCGCAAGGCCGAAAAGCCGGCGCCGTTTTCAGACTGAAAGCCCGTGCTACGCACTTCTGTGGACTGTTGCGCGACGGTCTTCCCGCATTGAAAAGTTTGACGCTGTGCCCTTAGTGCCTTGCGCGAAACGGAAGGGGCCGTCGCAATTTCGGCCAATGGTGAGCTCTTTGCTCCCCGGTAGATCGTCCTGGTCCCGGGACTTCCCCCGGGACTTGGAGACGCCACCGGGCCGCAGGGCTCTGGCAACGTTTTGTGCGTTAAGGAGAAGGCAATGATGAACTCATGGATTTCGCGCCTGACCGCGTCTTTTTCAGCCGTGGCGCTGATGGGCGGTATGGCGTTTCTTTCCGGCTGCGACGACTGCGGTGATGATTGCGCGGCCGAAGTTGAGCATGACTGCGGTCATGACTGCGCCGACGGCGTAAACTACGTGTACACTGGCCACGTCGATTCGACGCACTCGACCACGGATACGGCTGATCGCAGCTTCGACAGCTCCGCTCAGGGCTCGACATATCGTGAGCAGGTGCCGGCGGGTGACTTCGAAAGCCGCCGCATCGAGAACAACATCAACGTGAACGACCGCAGCGATCTCGGCCGCGACCGCGAGTTCCGGGGCGATCTGAATCGCGAAGTGCGCAATGACGTGAACGTGAATGTCGACGGCCTGCCGTCGGCGCCCGAGAAGCGCGAGTTCCGCAATGACGTCAATGTTAATGTCGACCGCGACCGCGAGTTCCGCAGCGAAAATCGCGAGTTCCGCAATGACGTGAACGTCAATGCCGACCGCAGCTTGCCTGTGGATCGCTCGAGCGACCGCATGAACAACAACGTCAACGTCGACAACCGCGACGCGAGCAAGCCGGCCGACAGCTCGTTCCGCAACGACGTGAACGTGCACTCCAGCGACCTGAAGTCGCCGGCTCCGGCCAGCGACGTTCGGAACGACGTCAACGTGAACACCGGCAGCGACCTGAAGTCCGATGCGTCGAGCCGCAGCAACATGGACGCGAATGCCAACGCTCAGACCGGCACGTCCAGCAACACCGGCACGTCGGGCAGCGCTGATCTGAAGGCCAGCGACAAGGCTGATGCGCGCGGCGAGTTCAAGAGCGACCTGAAGAGCGACGCGAAGAGCTCGGACATGACGAACGACGCGTCGGTCAGCACTCCGGCGCCAGCCGCGAAACAGGAAACGGTTCCCGCGGGCAGCATGGAATCGAAGCCGGCCGACCAGGGCACGAGCAAGGATAGCTCGATGCTGAACAAGGACGACAAGAGCTCGCTGGACAACAAGAGCAACATGTCGTCGACCAACACGTCGGCGGGTTCAGCGACGGATAACCAGGACGCCCAGAAGAAGACGGGCGAACTGGAATCGCAGCCGCACTCAAATCCGTAAAGGTCGCAGTTCCACGGCCAGAAAAGGGCGGCTTACAAGCCGCCCTTTTCTTTTTTGTAGAACAGCTCGTCTGCCTCTCCCGGATTTGTTGAGAATTTTGTACTAAGCCCGGCTCCCGCGGGGATGTAATATTGAGCGGAGAGCCGGCATGTCGATCACCACCTCTTGTCAGGACGTCTTGCGAGGCGCGCAGATGGATCTGCGGACAGGCATCCCGGAAGAGTACTGGGAAGTGGTGGATCGCTTCCGCGCCGAACTCCTGCAGCAGGCCTACGCTATCCTTAAGAGCACCGAAGACGCCGAGGACGTCGTGCAGGAGACATTCTGCGAAGCGTTCCGTGACCAGAACAAACTTTCCGGCGACTCGCTGCCGGCCATGCTGCGCAGCATCAACCGCTGCAACGCGCTGAACCGCCTGCGTGATAACGGCCGAGCGCGCACCCGTGTGGAACGCAAGAAAGTACACGCTCCGACTCGCGCCTTTACGACCGGCGGATTCAGCGGCATCGTTCTGCGCGACGCGGTTCAGAAGGGCTTGAAGAAACTGCCGCACGACTTACGCCGCGTGGTTGAGCTCCGCTACTTCGAACATCTTTCGTACAAGGAAATCGCCGAACGCCTGGGCGTCGCCCAAAACTCCGTGGGCGCGATGCTTTCGCGCGCCGAGCTGCTGCTGGTTCCGGGGTTCATGGCCGACGACGAGAGTGCAGGCGGCGGCAAGGGATCGAATGAAGGGTAACCCGATGAACGCGACCGTCATGAAAGTGGATTGTGCCTTCGTCCGCGACCACGTCAGTCCCTATGTCGCGGGTCAGCTCGAGCAGCCGGAGAGCCACGCGGTAAGCAGCCACGTCCGCGCATGCGCGCGCTGCAGGATGACGGTCGAAAATATCCGGGCGATCCAGTTGGCGTTGCAGGACACGTCTGAGGACGAAACCGGCGAAGCGCCCCTGCTGGCGACCGCTGAAACTTCGGAGCAGCCGTCAGCCGCACGCTGGTCGCTCAGCGCCGCGCCGTGGTGGGCGGTCTCCGTCGTGCTGCACGGCCTCGTCATCGCGCTTGCCGGGTTGATCTCCATGGCTATCGAACTGCCCCGCGGCGATGACGCGATCGTCACGGTGACGGAGCTGATCAACCGGCCCGAGATCGAGCAGGCGGTGAAGAAGCGTGAGAACCACGACAATGCGCTCCATTCGAAGCACGAGACACCGCCGACCGACCCCACTTCCAAAGAAGCGATGGACGTGATCGTTCCGCCTGAATTGCTTTCGCAGGCAGAACTCGGCGACCACTTTGAGACGATCAATCCCGACCGGCCCGATACGCAGAGCGCCTTCGGCAATCCGGACGCTCAGATGTTCCACAGCAAGACCGGAAATGACGAAGACGCCGGCGGCGGCGGAACGGGCGGCTTCAGTCTGGATGATGCCATCGGTGTTGGCGGCGCCGCGAGCCCCGGCAGCGGCGGCGGCTGGGGCGGCGGCAACGGCTCTGGCATCGGGGTCGGCACAGGATCAGGCCGCGGCAGTTTCGGTAATCGTGGCGGCGGCGGGCGCAAGCTGATGGTGAAGCGCCACGGTGGCTCGCCTGCGACGGAGAACGCGGTCGACAAGGCGCTCTACTGGCTGGTGCGCCACCAGGAAGCCGATGGCCACTGGGACATCAAGAAGCACGAAGGCGGCATGCAGTATTTCACCGCGGACCCGGGTCGCGACGAGGCGGTTACGGGCCTCGCGGCGCTCGCGTTCCTCGGCGCAGGCCACACGCCGAAGGTCGGAACGTGGAAGGACACCGTCCGCAAAGCCATTGAATGGATCATGAGTCGCCAGCAGCCCAATGGCGCTTTCTCACAGCCGCGACTGTATGGCTTTGACCGCTATGACGACGCGATCTGCACGCTCGCCCTGGCCGAAGCATACGGCATGACCAACGACAAGCGCATTGGTGCAGCGGCGCAGAAGGCAGTGGATCACATCTGTTCGCTGCAGGCCGCCAACGGCTCATGGGAACACGGCGGCTGGCAGTCGACCTCGGTGCTAGGCTGGATGGTCATGGCGCTGAAGAGTGCGAAGGTGGCGAATTTGAAAGTTCCGGTCTCGGCTTTCGAAGGCGCGTACAAGCGCCTCGAGGAGGTTGGTGAAAAAGATGCCGACGGCTACTGGGGCATGGTCGCCTACTGTAAGAAGGGCGGCTATGACTTCGCGCATAAGGGGCTGACGACGACCGCAATCGGCATGCTTTCCCTGCAGTTCATGGGCCGCGGGCATGAAACGGAAAACCAGGCCGAGATCGTCGGCAAGCATCTGCCGGCCTGGGAACCGGACAAGGAAGGCCACGGCGCTCTGGGAGGCACCTCAGGGTACCAGGCCGCGCCGCAGAACTTCTATCACTGGTACTATTCAACGCTGGCGATGTTCCAGAGTGGCGGCGGGCGCTGGAAGAAATGGAACGAGGCGCTCGTCAAGACGCTCGTGCCTAATCAGCGCAAAGGCGGCCCGGAAGATGGCAGCACCAAGGACGTGGACGGCTCGTGGGACCCCGTGACGCAGTGGGACCAGTTCGGCGGGCGCGTGTACACGACGGCGATGGGCGCGCTGTGCCTGGAAGTGTATTACCGCTACGCGTTGCTCAACGATCGCAAGGAATGAAACCGCGATTTCAGCGCCGCATCTCGCGCAGCATCTTCGGCCACGCCAGATCCGCGTAGAAGCGGTGTCCTTCCGGCCCGATGACGAGATGACAGCGGTCTTCCGCGCCGGCAGCCTTGTAAATCTTCTTCAAATGCTTGAACGAGCGGCGAACGGCGTCGACCGGGAAGATCGGGTCGGTCTTTCCTGCCACGAGCACCACCGGCTTCGGCGCGAATAACCCCATCACGTCCGCCATCTCGGCATAGTTCATCAAGCCCGGCACATAGTTGTCGGTGCAGTGTTCGATGCGCATGATCGAATCGGCGAACGTGCAGTAGTAGCAGGAAGGCATCGCGAAGCTGATGCGCGGCAGCAGCGCTGCAGAGAACAGGCTGATGGTTCCGCCGCCCGAGTTTCCCATCACGCCGATGCGTGACATGTCGGCGTCGCCGCGGCTGGCGAGATAATCGATCGAGCGATCCACGTCATAGATCCGCTCGCTCATCAGCGTCCGGCCGAGCATCAGCGCGTGCATCGCGGCGTCCTGGCACGGGTGCTTGCACGCGATCTTCTGCTTCTGCTCGCGGCGATACCCGAACGAGCGTTGTTCGATGCACAGCGCTGCGACTCCGCGCTTCATGCAGCCGATGCCGAAGTCGCGATCGCCGGGAACTTCGATCGCCAGCTTGTCGTTCTCTCGATCGACGGCCACGGAGTTGTGCGCTCCCGTCGTGTGGCCCTGCATGCAGATGAAGAACGTGTACGGCGGCGGCACGTCCTTCGGCAGGCACACGTACGCGATCACATCGGAGTGCGGTTCCGCCGTGAACACGATCTTCTCGATCGTGCCGAAGGCGTGCTGCCGCTTCCAGAACGAGCGCGGGTTCAGGGCCACGCGCTTCTTCGGGAATGCGCCGATGAGTTCGGCCACTTTCGCTCGCAACTTGCGCTGCCAGCTCGTCACATCGCCGCCGCGGAAGGAGAGTTCCAGGTTCGCCGCGTCCGTCTGCCGATAATGCAGGTCGCTCGGCGACAGATACAGTGTTTCAGTCGGACGCAGGCGCCTGTGTGAAAGTGCCAGCGTGCTTTCTTTGGGCGAGACACGGATCGCGGTTTTCATGGTCTTTTGTTAGCGTTCGCTGCCGGAATCTTCCAATCCTTTTCCGCTTCTTTCGCGTACACTCTTTACATCTTCGGGACCGAGTGTTGCACGAATGATCAACGCTGCAGCAGGCTCGTCCACGGGCGACGCCCGCCTCCTGGCGGTCGCGGTTGAGCTCGGTTTCATCACATCGACACAGGTTCAGGACGTTCTCGCGCGGCAGAAGCAGCTCAAGAAGGGCGGCATCGTTCTTCCTGTTCAGCAACTGCTGCTGGAACTTGATTTCATTCAGCCGCCGCAACTCCGCACCATCACCGATGAAGTGGAACTGCGCCACGCGCAGGCGCAAGCGTCGAGCGCTGTGCTGACGGCCACATCCACGCTCCGCATCGGGCGCTATGAAATCCTGGGCGTGCTCTCCGACAATGGGTACACGCGCGTGTTAAAGGCGGTCAACGTCGAGAACGGGACGCTCGCGGTCCTGAAAGCGCTGCCCACGGCAATCTCACATCAATCGCAGTGGCTCGAACGCTTCCGCCGCGAAATGAACCTCGTCGCGAACCTCTCGCATCCCAACATCATCGGCGTGTATGAATGCGGCTCCGCTGAAGGCATGGCGTACATCGCGTTTGAGTACCTCAAAGGTATGCCGCTCTCCGTCCGTCTCGAACGTGAGGGCAATCTTCCGGAGAGGATCGCGTGGCTGGTGGCGCGCGAAGTGGCGCGCGGCCTGCAGTTCATCGAGGAACGCGGCATCCTTCATCGCGACATCAAGCCGGATAACATCCTTTGCGGACTCGACGGCCGCGTGAAGATCATCGATCTTGGCCTTTCGAAATCGCTGATCGATTCGAACTTCATCACCGCCATGGGCGAAACGGTGGGCACGCCGTTCTACATGTCGCCCGAGCAGGCCACGGGCACGCGCGGACTGGATCACCGCACCGATATTTATGCGCTCGGCTGCGTCACGTACCACGCGCTGACGGGCTCAGTCCCGTTCTTCGCGCAGGATGCCGTCGAGGTGATGCTGAAACACAACGAGGCCGCGCGGCCCGATCCGCGCGAGATCCTTCCGGAACTCAACCCGGACGGCTCCGCACTGGTGCGCTGGATGATGGCCCGCCAGCCCGAAGACCGTCCCGCGACGTGTGCGCAACTTGTCGAGGCCATGACTGAACTGCTCGCACGTCTTCCGGAACCTGCGGGCACACGCTCGGTGTTGAAAGTTGTTCCGAGTGCGCCTTAAACAGAGCCGGGTTGATGTTGACACATCCTCGAAGAAGCAAGAAACTACTCCGAATAGGCAGGAATGTGGTGCGTCCTACAGCAAGGGCAGCGGAGGCTGAATGAGCATGCGATGCATGTACATCCTGATGGGAATGATGCTGGCCGCCGCGGCGTTCTCCGCGGATGCGACGCTGCGCACACTTCCCAGAGTTGCCAGCCGCACGACGGTCTTGAAAGACATCGATACCAAAGACGCGGATAAGGAAGCCTCTCGCATTCGCGAATTCGTTCGCGAGATGATCGACGCGAAGGAAAAGCGCGCCAATGACGAGCTGAAGGTCATGCTCGCGAAGATCAAAGAAGAAGAGAACGCGCGCGTTGCGGCCGAGAAGGAGCGCCGCCGCCGCCAGGAGAACTACGAGGGAAGCTGGGGTGCGCTCAGCCGCTCGAGCAAGTCGATCGACGCTGCGCCCAGCCGCATCAGGCTGGATTTCCAGGTTCCCGAGATCGATTCGTACCGCCAGGCGGCGCAGGCCGCGCGTCAGCTCGAGACGCTCGCCAACGATGTCCTGCAGACGCTCCCGAAACTCGACCGCGACGGTGACGGCCGTCTGTCCCTGGATGAATACCGCGAGGCCACTGCGATGGTTGTCGGCAGCGGACGCGTTTTCGGCGGTCTCGATGGCCGCGGCGACGGCATGATCACGGACGCCGATCTGCAGGCGGTGAAGAACTCTCCCGCCGCGGCGTCCGCTGCGACGAAAGCCGGCAAGAGCACCGCCGAAGCCGCCGGCTACAAGATGAAGACATATGACGCCGACAGCGATGGAGTGCTGGCGGTCGAGGAGCGCAAGGCGCTGACCATGGCTTACGTCGAGGCCGCGCTGCGCTGGAAGACCGAAGCGGACTTCTACAACAAGATGGCGGACGGCCTGCTCATCGCCCGCCAGGTCGTCGCCGCCAAGTTCGCGGATGTCGAGGTCAACCCCTGAGCCCGGCACGAACGCTATGATCCGTCTTCTGCCTGGCGACCAGTTGTGGGACCGCTACCGCGTGGACGCCGTCGGGCCCGAGGCGCTCGACGGCGCGTGGCTTTCGCTGCTGCGACCTTCCGACAGTGAAGCCGGACCCGACGCGCTCGCCCGCTACCTGCTGCTGCCGCTAGAGCGCCCCGCGCGGCATCCGTTGGTCCAGTTTCTCTCTTCGCTGGCGCGGCTCGGTCTATTCGAACCTTCTTCGCGAGTTCCCCTGCCGCGCAAGCGGCGCAAGCTTTCGCTCGAGCAACAGGGACTCGGTGACGTGCTGCCCCTCCTCGGACGCGTGAAACTCGCCGGCCGCGCAGTCGACGGTGGAATCGTCATCGTGACGATCGCGCGTTCCTCCGTGCTCGCCTCCGTCGCCATCCGCAACGGCGGGTTCTCGCCGGCGCAAGCCTTGAACGTCTTCAGCGCGATCGTGCGCTCACTGCAGCAACTCCAGGAGAAGTGCAGCAGCGATTCGAGCGTCTTGCAGCCGCTCGCCGCGCTTCTGCAGCCGGAATCGCTCTCGCTTCGATCCAGCGACAGCCGCCTGCTGCTGCGTACGGGCTTGCTTCACACGCTACCCCCGCAGAATTTCGCTGCGCCGGGAGACGCTCTCGCGCAGGCGATCCGCCAGGCCGCGCAGACTGCCATTTCCATCATGATGAAGCCCGGCGGAAAGCAGGACCAGGCCGAAAAGCTGCACTCGCTGCCCGAGGACTTCCGCCAGGTTCTCGAGCGCTGCCTGCGCAAGCCAGGCACGCTCGGCAAGCTGCTCTCAGAGATCGAAGCGCTGGAGCAGAGTGACTGGGCGCAGGAGGGAACGTCCTGTATCGCCTGCGGTTTCCGCGTGGCCCCGCCCGCCGAGGGTGGGCCGGTCTGCCCCTGCTGCGGCCAGGAGCAATCTGCCGCGGCGGCCGAGACCCCAGGTTCAGGTTCCGACGCGCGCCCCTCCGCTTCGGGACGCATGCGCCGCACCGGCGGAACGGCACTGGTTCCGCGCGAAGCGCTCGCCGCTGCGGCGACGCTCGCTGTTCCCGACGGAATGGTGCTCGTGCCGGCCGGATCGTTCCTCTCGGGCGAGCGCAAAGTACCGCGCACGCTTCGCGCCTTTGCCATCGACAAAGTCCCCGTGACGGAAGGGGACTTCAAGGAGTATCTCGCCGCGACGCGCAAGGCGGCGCGGGATGGCGGCCCGGGATCGCGCGGGCCGCAATTCGACAAGTTCCCGGTGACGAACATCACTTGGCACGAGGCCAATGAGTTCGCCGAGTTCTACGGAAAGCGCCTGCCCACCGTCTACGAGTGGGAGAAGGCGGCGCGCGGCGCCGACGGCCGCAAATATCCATTCGGCAACACTTACCGCGCGGAATGCGGCCGCGTGCGGCTGTCTCAGGAGCAGGCCCGGCCCGACGCGCCTTCTCCGGTGGGAAGCCACCCTGCTGGCGCGAGCCCATTTGGAGCGCTCGACATGGCCGGCAACGTGCTCGAATGGACCTGCAGTGCGCGCCGCGCCGGCGAACGCTTTTTCCGCGCGGTCAAGGGCGCCTGCTACAAAGACGGCACGCCTGAACTCGCGCGCTGCACCAGCATGCAGTACCTCCGCCCTGAAACGACTGAGCCGTTCATCGGCTTCAGGTGCGTCAAGGACGTCGACTGATGGCCGGCGATGAAGCGGTCGTCATCACCGGCCTCGGCGCCGTCAGCCCCCACGGGCGTGGCGTCGCGACACTCTGGAGCGGCCTGGTCGAAGGCCGCAGCGCGCTGAAGCCCCTCACGCTGTTCGACGCCAGCATGTTCCGCAACCCGCTCGCCGGCGTCTGCACCGAGTATCCTGTCGGGGCTGGAGCAGACATTCCCCGCGCCTGGCGCATGCTCAACGACGCGGTCACCGAAGCGATGCAGGACGCGCTGGGCATGAACGGCGCCGATGATGCTGCCATCCGCGCGCGCGTCGCCGCGGATGAACTCATGCGCCACGCCGCCATTGTCACCGGCACGAACTTCGGCGGCATGTCCGGCGCCGAGACCGCGCTCGTCGACGGCCGCAACGATCCGGCGCGCGCGAGTCTCGACAACTATCTCTATGGCAAGGCCGCCAACCTGATCGCCGAGCGCTTCGATCTGTGCGGCCCGCGCATGAACCTGTCGCTCTCGTGCGCGTCAGGCACCGCCGCGATCGGAGTTGCCTTCGATATGATCCGTCGCGGGCGCGCTGAAGTGGCCATCGCCGCGGGGTTCGACGAGCTTTCGCTCTACGTCTACGCCGGGCTCTCGGCGCTGCGCGCGATCACGCCCGAGACCATCCGCCCGTTCGACCAGCGCCGCAAGGGCACGCTCTTCTCCGAAGGCGCCGGCTGCGTCGTCATCGAGAGCGCTGCGCACGCGGCCGCGCGAAAGGCCCGCGTGTACGCGAAGATCCTCGGCCGCGCCATGAACAACGACGCCTATCACATGACCGCGCCCGAGCAGGAAGCGCGCGGCATTCAGGCGCTGATGCGAAAGGCGCTCGCCGACGCCGATGTGCCGCCCGACTCAATCGATCACGCCAACCTTCACGCCACTGGCACGCCGTACAACGACGCGATCGAAACCAAGGCGATCCATGCAGTCTTCGGCGCGCGTGGCCGTGAACTTCCGGTCTGCAGCGTGAAGAGCTCGATCGGCCACACGATGGGCGCGGCCGGGATTCTCGAATCCGTCGCCGCCGTGATGACCCTGAACGAAGGGAAAGTTCCGCCCGTCCTGGGGCTCGACCCGGCGCAGAAGGATCCCGCTTGCGACCTCAACACACCGACCGGCGCGCCGTTAACGGGCACGTTCAAGCGCGTGTTGAAGACATCGTACGGCTTCGGCGGCACGAACGCGGCGGTTGTGCTCGAGCGGGCTTAAGGCCCGTCTGCTTCTCCCTCTATTACGAATACCAGTTAGCGAACGTGATTTTTCCGCGGATTTACCCGTCCCCCGACAATGTTTGTCGACGATCTTCTAACTCGTTGCAACCACAGTATCTGTAACAGATGAATTTTGACAAACATTGTCGATCTGAGGGGCTTCGGGCGTTGGCGGCACGCAGACCGGTCGAAGCGGAACATCGATTTAACGTTTTTTCGCGCTCAAGCGCACGCGCTCTGCCAGGAATTTCACGAACGGCTTTACATTCATGTTGATGCTCGCTTCGTCCAATGCGCTTAAGTACGCGTCTCGATCTTCAACGCGGATGACCGTCCACGGGTAACCTGCCGATGCCAGCAGCGCGTTCATCAGAAAGCGCGCAATTCTTCCGTTGCCATCCTGATACGGATGAACGAAGCCGAACAACCAATGTCCCAGGACGGCGCGCACCGCAGGCTCGGTCTCTTCTTTGATGAGGTCGAACAGTGCGGTCATGGCGTCGCTGACGCTTTCTGAACGCGGAGGTACGAAGCGCGAAGTCCGCAGGAAGACGGGCACATCGCGGTAGCCGGCGAGAGCGGACGGGGGCAGCAATCCAGCAGTAACACAGGGTTGAAA
>Ga0196964_10000775_pt1 | contig 17742 bp, 12 predicted proteins | sample S1_10metaG_FD_148615 | JGI IMG/M metagenome (GOLD analysis project Ga0196964, IMG submission 148615) | Soil microbial communities from Anza Borrego desert, Southern California, United States - S1_10 | ecosystem: Environmental > Terrestrial > Soil > Desert | place: USA: California | collected... | reverse complement strand
TGAAACGCAGCCGAACCCTATTGTAAGCCCATCCAGCCCCCAAAAGCCGGGTCATTCCAGGTAACTGAATTCGCATAGAAAGTTGCAGCCCATTGCGGGGAATCCCACGCCATGAGTGCAGCACGTAACAAAAGAAGAGCGCGATTGCGCACACGATGCCGGCAGCCGATACCGAGCTACCGCCCACTGCCTGCCCATCGCGAATTCCCGACAAACGTCTGCGAAGCCCCGACAGACTGCTGCGAGGGCCTGACAGATGGCTGCGAAGCCCAGACAGATGTCTATGAAGAGGTGACAGATGCCTATGAAACGCTGACAAACACCTGCGAAGCGCAGACTAATGCGCGCGAAGAGGTGACAGATGCTCCCGAAGAACCGACTTATTCATTTGAAGAGCTGACAGATGGCTGCGAAGCGCAGACAGATGCCTATGAAAGGTTTCAAACCCATCTGTCGGCGGTTCATAGCAATGAGTATCCCTCCGCAGCACGTCACTCACCCCTTCGGCAGCAATAGCCGGCACTGCATGGGAATAAGGATGCCGCCGGAATGCGTTAAGCACCGGTGCGGTGGAAACAGCCGGACATTCGGAGGTATTGAACACAGCCCGGAGTATAATAACCGGTGCCGCGTAGCAAAACGAGGGCGGCCGCCAGATGTTCATCAACAAATCGTAAGGCTTTCCCCGCAGGCGGCAGCAGGGAGGCGCGCCCGCTCCTTTTTCAACCGAAAAATTTCTACTTTGGCCGGCGCCCTCCGGGGCGTTACTACCTTATGAAACCACGTTTTACCATTCCGCAGATCGTAAACGACATTGTGTATTCGGTGCTGGGAGTGCTGATCGCAGGCTTCGCGCTGATGAGCATCCTGGTGCCCAACCAGTTTCTCGATGGCGGAGTTACCGGGGTGAGCCTGCTCCTGCACGAGCTCTATCACTGGCCGCTGAGCCTCGTCATCATCATCGCCAACATTCCGCTGGTGATCATGGGCGGCTACCTGGTCAACAGGCGCTTTGCGCTGAAGACAGCCGGCAGCATTGTGCTGCTGGGGCTTTGCCTGCAGTTTTTCCCCTATCCGAACATTACGGTGGGCTGGAGCAATATGATCCTCGTGTCCATCTTCGGTGGGTTTTTCTTAGGGCTCGGTATCGGCATGGGCATGCGTGGCGGCTGCGCGATAGACGGTATTGAGATCGTGGCGCTGTATACCTGGCGCAAGATCGGGCTCACGATGAGCGAGATCATCCTTGCGTTCAACGCGATCATCTTCCTGATAGCGGCGCTGGGCTTCGGACTGGAAAAAGCGTTCTACGCCATGCTTACGTACTACATAGCTACCCGCACCATAGATTATGTGGTGGAGGGTATCGAGGAATATACGGGCGTCACCATCATCTCCGGCAAAAGCGAGGTGATCAAGGAGATGCTGGTAAAAGAGATGGGCCGTGGCATCACGATCTATAAGGGGGAGCGGGGCTTTATGAAGGAAAGCTATGACGTGAGCCACGACTGCGATATCGTGTTTACGGTGATTACAAGACTTGAGGTGCGCAAGCTGAAAAGAGTGGTGCACGAGATAGACCCCAGGGCCTTTGTCTTTACCAATACCATCAAGGAAGCAGCGGGCGGTGTGCTGAAAAGGCATGCCGGTCACTAGGCGGGGAGGAGGTGCGGATGGGTGCTTTTGAGCTGACAGCAGCCGCTGTATCATAGTAATAACGGCAGTAACAATACGTGCAGGGAGACTTGAAGGCGGATTACGATGCTAAGAAACAACCTGTCACCGTCTGATTCAAGCGGACTGCCTTTTCAGGTAGTCCTTTTGCTTTTTAAGCACGCTGAGCGCTTCATACCAGTTCCTTACCCGAAGGCGTTGCGGGTACGGGCACCGCTGCAGCCGGTGGCGTGTCCGGACGGTAGGCGGCTTTGAGGCGGATGAAACGGCTCTCGAAATACCTGTAGGAAAGATGGGAGACGAAGACAGTGGCAGCAAGCGCGGCAACGGTGAAGAGGGCCACAAGCAACGGTCCGCTGTGCGCACGCAGGTCTATGACGTAGCGGAAAAATCCCATAAGAAAAGTAAGCACCACAAAATGATACATGTAGATGCCGTAGGAGATGCGACCGAAATAGTTGAGCCGTTTGTTGCTGATGATAAGCTGCGGGTAGTCGGCTATCTTGGTGATGTACAATCCCGATAGCATCATGGCAAAGACCCGCTTCGTTTCATCTTTAAGGGGGATGAGCTCCGTGAAGAAGTAAAGGAAGAACAGTCCTACCACCGTCCAGCGGAAAAGGGGATTATTAAAAACCTTTCTCAGATCGTAGCGGTAAGAGAGGATTGATATGAGTCCGCCGAAGACGAAGTAGTAATAATTCATCCTGTTCCGGTAGAGGAACTCTGACCCGAGGCAGAGCACAAGCGAGATGGCAAGAAGCATGCCCAGCCCGGCAACGAGCCTGTTTTTGGGGATGAGGAAGATGAATAGGGGTGCGAAAAGATAGAACTGCTCTTCTACGCCTATGGACCAGAGCACGTGAAGGATGGGGCCTACCTTATGGCTGAAGATAAAGACATTGGGCGCGAGCAGGGTGAAATGGGCAAGCATGGACCCGGTGCTGTAATCCGGAGGTTTGCCCAGTCCGGCAACCGGCAGCAGCACATGGTACAGGACGAAGCCGGCAAGGAGAATGAGATAGTAGAGCGGGGAGATGCGCAGCACCCGGCGGATATAGAAATCGCGGATATTGATATTGCCCTGCTCTGTCTTTTCTATAAAAAGCAGCCTGAGGATAAGGAAACCGCTGAGCGTGAAGAAGAAGCTCACCGCCTCGTCGCCTTTTTTGAAGATGGCGAGCGGCACGGAGACATTAAAGCCCAGCGAATCCATAGTAACCGGTATATGGAACAGCACCACCGCGCAGGCAAGGAACAGCCGGAGGATATCGAGGTTGGGCAGTTTTTTCATACATACAGTTTAAGGAACACGGCAGTCCGGCTCCGCTATCAGGCAAGCGGTAAAACGCCGGCTACTGAAAGCGATACAAACGGCGCAGCAGCCGGCCGCATAGGTACAAAATAATAATTTTCAGCAGCTTATGCCATCGTTAAGAAATTATTCTTTTAGCGGAGGACTTGTGTATGGCAGGGGTGCGGGGCGGGCTACAGCTCGGCCATCAGGCCCTGCAGGTCCAGCGGCTTTGTGTACATATTGAGCGCGCCATCCTGCGCGACGGGCCATTCTGCCTGCGGGCGGTCCCAGTAAAGCTCCACCCCGTTGCCGTCAGGATCGCTCAGGTAAAGGGCTTCGGAGACCCCGTGGTCGGAAGCGCCCTGGATGGGATAGTCAGCATCACGCAGGCGGCGGAAGATCATCGCCAGATCGCGACGGGTAGGGTACAGGATGGCGAGGTGGAACAGCCCGGGTCCGTTGCCCGGTGCCGGGGCTGCATCTTTAGTGTACCAGGTGTTCAGGCCTATGTGGTGATGATAGCCACCCGCCGACAGGAAGACCGCACTATCGCCGTAATACTGCATGATCCGGAAGCCGAGCAGGTTGTGATAGAATTTCAAAGACGTTGGTATGTCGGATACCTTCAGGTGCACATGTCCGATCCTTGTCTGTGCCGGTGCGGTATATGGCTCCATAGCGATTCGTTTAGGAAGTTAAAGATAGAGGTTCCGCTATTTTGCTATCTTGACCTTCTGAATATGGCTGCGGATATTTCACAGACGTTTAGAAAGGCTGGCGCATTGGGCGCAGGGCTGCTGGCGGCGCTGCTCGTTCATTGGCTGCAGCCCGCAACGGGCAACCCCAACGCCGGTACGGTGCTGGCGGTGGCCGCCCTGATGATCACCTGGTGGGTGACGGAGGCCCTGCCGATGCCGGTGGTTGCCTTACTGCCGCTGATACTTTTCCCCCTGCTGGGCGTGGCAAAGCTGGAAGCTGTGGCGGCATCGTATGCCAACCCGGTGATCTTCCTGTTTATGGGCGGCTTTATGATAGGGCTGGCTATAGAGAAATGGGGGCTGCACCGGCGCATCGCGCTGAACATAGTGAATCGCACCGGCACCAGCGGCAACCGCATCGTGCTGGGCTTTATCCTGGCTACGGGATTCCTGAGCATGTGGCTGAGCAACACGGCAACGACGATGATGATGTTCCCGATCTGCATGAGTGTGGTATCGGTGATGGAAGCGCATGATGAGGGGCGGGGCAATGTAAGGAACCTGGCGACCTGCCTGCTCCTGTCCATCGCCTATGCCTCGAACCTGGGCGGCATCGCCACTATTATAGGCACACCGCCGAACGTGGCTTATGTAGCCTTCCTGGAAAAGCATAACGGGTACAGCTTTGCCTTTGCAGACTGGATGAAGCTGTGCCTGCCGCTGAGCCTGATCCTTTTGCTGGCCCTGTACCTGACGCTGAAAAGTCTGTATCCCCGGATGGGCAGGAGCCAGACGGCGAAAGAGATGATAGGCTCGGAACTGCGCGCGCTGGGCCGTCCGTCGAAAGCGGAGCAGCGGGTGCTGGGTGTGTTCGTGCTCACGGCGCTGCTCTGGATCACGAAAGATCTGATCAATAGCGCGCAGGCGCTGGTGAAGCTGGACGACACAGTGATTGCCCTGGCCGGTGCAGTGCTCTTGTTTGTGATCCCATCAGGTTCGCCTGACAAAGGCCGCAGCCTGCTGGCCTGGGAAGATACGTCAAGACTTTCCTGGGGCATTCTGCTGCTCTTCGGAGGGGGCATCGCGCTGGCGGGCCAGCTGGAAGGTGCGGGCCTGATCCGGCAGCTGGGCGACTGGATCGCGGGCTTTGCCAGCGGCGGGTTCTTATTGGTGCTGGTGGTTGCGCTGGTATCCATCTTCGTGAGCGAGGTAATGAGCAATGTGGCGCAGGTCATCGTGTTTGCGCCGGTGATCGCCGGCATCTCGGAAGGCATAGGCGCCGACGCGCTGCAGCTGGGCATGGCCATGACGCTGGGTGCCAGTTGCGCGGGTATGCTGCCCATGGGCACCCCACCCAATGCTATCGTATTCGGAAGCGGGAGGCTGCGGCTGCAGGAGATGGTGCTGACGGGCCTGATCATGAATATCGTGTCGGCGGTGCTGATCTCGGTTTTCTGCTGGTACCTGCTGCCCCTGCTGGTGAAGACGCTGTGACCGGCAGGGTGCCATAACCTGCCGCAGGGAAGGTCCCGGCGCTGTAAATGGCTGAGAGATTGGGCGGTAGCCTATGGTTATCCCGAAAAAAATATTACATTAGTCCGGTAAACAATTGGAATGAAGTATTCTTTATTGATAGCAGGGCTGCTTTTTTTCTTTTCCTGCAGCAAGGACAGTGATAACAAACCGGCAGTGAAAAAGGTGCCGCTGGTGCGTTGGGATATCAGGCTGGATGCGGCTGGCAATGCGACGGACACGGCGTTTTACATCTACGACCTGGAGAACAGGCTGATCTACTCCAAGACCTGGGAAGGAGCGCAGCATCATTATGTGCACAGCCTTACCAATATAGTGGCGACCACTCCCGACAGCGTGATCAACAACTACGCGCTGACGCCGGATAAAAGGGTGCACAGCATGACTACCAAGATGCCGGGCAGCAACCTGCTGGTGCGCACGGACGAGTGGCTTTATAACCCGCAGAAGCAGCTCACCTACCACCACCAGTATAATACGACAGGCACGTCAGGGCATGCGCAATGGTTCAAAACTATCGAGTATACCTACAGTAACGATAATTACACCCGGACAAAAGAGAACTACAAGACCGGTGAGATGGTGGAGACAATGTATACCTATGACTCATCGGTGGTGAACACGCTGAACCCGGAGAACTACGGCTGGCCGTTTCTGGGCAAAGGAAATAAGTATGCGCGGAAGACCGCTATGATGATCGCGGAAGGAATGGTGACCAACTATGCACATGTCAACCACGTAGACAGCCTGAACCGGATAGATTCCGTGGTGATCTACAAGGACGGAGTGAGAGTGGGCGGCAACAAGTACGTTTATTTCTAGCAGATATTGAATGATATGTAAAAGGAACGGCTCCCCTGGGAGCCGTTCTTTTTATGTAGTCTTTGCATCGGGCTGAGGCTGGCCCTGTGGCGGCGGAGCCTTTTCCTGAGCCGGTTTTGGGGCTGCCTTTTTGGGGCGGCGTTGCGGCTTCTTGCTGGGCTTCGGGCGGATCTTGACGTAGATATGCCGGATATTGCCGCTGCCCTTATCGGTAATGCGCTCATCCACCTCCAGGATATCGATGCTCCGGATGAGGGAAAGCAGCTTTTTATGCCCGTAGTTGCGTGGGTCGAAGTCGGGCTGCTTCTTCATCAGCAGATTGCCAAGCTCGCCCAGGAATACCCAGCCGGTCTCGTCGGCGAGGTCATTGATCGCGTCCGCGATGGTGCCTACCAGCTTCTTGTCTATCTGGCGGATAAACCGTTTTTCGGCAGGCGGCTTTTCGGGGCTGGCGCCCGTCTTGGCGGGTTCTTCCTCCTCATCGTCGCCGAGGATCTCCAGGTAGATGAACTTGTCGCAGGCCGAAATAAAAGGCACTGGCGTCTTGTTTTCCCCCATACCGATCACCTTCATGCCTGCCTCCCGCAGCCGGAGCGCAAGACGCGTAAAATCGCTGTCGCTCGACACGATGCAGAAGCCGTCTACCCGTCCGGTGTAAAGGATATCCATGGCGTCGATGATCATAGCCGAGTCGGTGGCGTTCTTACCCGTTGTGTAGCTGTATTGCTGTATGGGTGTAATGGCGTTTTCCAGGAGCAGGTTCTTCCAGCGCGCCACGTGGGGCTTGGTCCAGTCTGCGTAGATACGTTTAAACGTTGGTGTGCCGTAGCGTGTGATCTCCTCGAGCATTTCCTTCAGGTTGACGGAAGGAACATTGTCTGCGTCGATGAGTACTGCCAGGCGTAGTTCGCGATTGCTTTGCATGCGATAGTTTTTATGAAGTTAGGGAAAAGAGACAGCCCCCGGTTATTACGGTTGATGATGCTGCCGGATCCGTGCTATTTGTGCATGATGCGTTTGCGGTGCTGTTCGCCCCAGTTGTGCATTTCCTTCAGCACCCTTCCTAAGGTCTTGCCGTAAGGGGTGATGGAATACTCTACGGTGACCGGGGTGGTATCGTAGACCGTTCGCTGCACGAGCTCGTTCATTTCCAGTTCCTTCAGCTCTTTAGAGAGCATTTTGGGTGTGACGCCGACAAGCCGGGCGAGTTCTTTGAACCGGTAGGTATTGAATACGAGGGCGGAAAGGATGGCGATCTTCCATTTACCGCTGAGTACGTCCATCGTATCCCGGATGGCGATCATGCGTTTTGTGCACATGTCGTGGTTGCCATCCTCTGCGGTGCATTGGTTCTGCTGTTTCATTGTCATAGCCTGTACCGGTATACTTTGGGAAACCGGTATACAAAGGTATATCAGTTACCAAAGTATACCAAGTGTTTGGAAACTTTGCAGCAAAAGAAACAATCATGAAAAAGAACAGGATCATTTACTGGATTGCGACAGTGCTGGTAACGGCCGGAATGCTGATGAGCGGCAGCATGTACCTCACCATGAATCCGGAGATTGCCAATGGATTTAAGATGCTGGGCTACCCGGTTTATTTCGTTTACATGCTGGGCGTGGCGAAAATAGCGGGCAGTCTGCTGCTGGTTTTGCCGGTGGGCAGCCGGGTAAAGGAATGGGTCTACGCCGGCTTTGCATTTTGTTTTGCAGGCGCAGTCTGGTCGCACATAGCCACCGGCACGCCATTCATCGCCCCGCTGGTGTTTCTTGCAGTGCTTGCGGTATCTTATGTGTTTTCGAGGAAGCTGGAACCTGCCGGCAGTAAACGAAGCGTAAGGATGCAGGGAGCGGCAGCGTAAGGCTGAAGGGATGACAGAGCCAGGCCGGGCGAGGGAAAACGATGAGGTGTTTAAATTATTGTATCCGCAATAAAGGGATAGGACGGCGGTTATTAAAAGCAAAACAAACCTTCAATGAAACCAAAACACCTAATGCTGTTAGCCCTTTCTTTTGCGCTCGCATCATCCTGCAGGAAGAAGAAAGACGATCCCGCCCCTGAGCCACAGCCGCCGGCACGCTACGTGATGCTGAAGCCCGGCAGCTACTGGATCTACAACAACTATCACAGGAAAGCAGACGGGACGGAAACAGACCTTGCCGAGTATGATTCGGTCTATGTTGAAAAGGACACGCAGATCAACGGACACCAGTATGCGAAGCTCGTGAGACCCAGTCAATGGGATAATGAGGTCCATTACCTGCGCGATTCGGGTCAGTATATCGTGCATCATACGGGTGCGGTGCTGATGTCGCCGACGGATCTGACAAGCGTCTTTCACACTGGTTATTCCGTGATGGGCAATGGAGATACAATATATAGAAGGCTATTGTTCATGGCGGACACCGGGTTTGTGGTGAATACACCGGCGGGGATTTTCAGTACGGCAGTGCTCCGTAAGGAGTACACGTTATGGCCAGGCTTCAGCCAGGGTACCGATCCGGTAAAGAACTGGGACACCAGGTTTGCACCTGGCGTCGGGATGGTCACAGAGGTGATGGCGATATACAGTCATGCTCCGGATGTCTGGGAGCGCCGTCTGTTACGGTACCATCTGGCACCGTAGCCGAAGAGCCGGCTGCTGCAGAGAAGCACTCCTTTCCGGGGTGCTTTTTTGTTTAGTCCGGTCAGACAGATGGCGATAATAAATGTTTGTACCCGGGATTCGGCGGCGCCTGCAGGTAATAGGTTGATAATAAGGTTGTTTCCGGTGTTTCGGGCAAATTCCGGCTTATACTTCACTCCCAATATAGCACGATTAAAAATTTGTTAATTGATTTATAATTTTTAATTTCAGGGTCTCTATCCCCATTGAAAAGACAATTGGATGATAAAAGTCTGGACGGATCTGCTCCGTAAAGCCTTTTAACTGTGTGGTTCTTGTATTAATTCGGTTGAGATTTTGATGACCCATTGTTACCCTTTACGCAGGTGGACTTGATTCTTTCATTACAGGAGGTGCCGAAAATCCTTTAAAGAGTAGGCAGAAAAATCATTACTAGAAAATGAGATTACAACCTTTACACGTAATTCCAGCAAGGGCTTTGCTCTTCGTATTACTGGTACTGGGAGTTAACAGCGCGAAAGCTCAGAGCGTAACCGATACGATCTGGGCCACTGGAACGACCGGCAGTTATATCACCGGCTCCGTTAACTCTTCAGGTACCAAGAATGATGGGTTGATGACGACCATCAACTCGTCGACCAACAGGGGTTGGGCAGTGTTTGATCTTTCGAACATACCGACCGGCTCTGTTATCAATTCATCGACCGTAGTATTTACCACAACCTCCTCGTCTGTTCTCTCCAGCGCCACCAACTTTGTGGGCGGTTATGCATGGACGTCAGCAAATGATCCGGCTACTGTATCCGGCTCGACGCTGTACACCTTGCTTAACACAACTTCGACCAACGCGTTTAACGCGAGCACGTGGTCAGTTGGCGCTGCTCAGGTGAAAACCCTGAATGCTGCCGGCTCTACTTTCCTTGCCAACAACTTCGGAGGTAAGGTAGTAATGTCATTTGTGCGTGGGTCTACGAACACTTACCACATCTTTGGATATGACGCTGCCACTTCAACTCAGCGTCCTTATCTGATTATCAACTACACTCCGTCAGTGCCTTGCTCTGGCGCACCTAACGCAGGTACTGCGGTAGCCTCTGCTGCAGCTATCTGTCCTACTGCAAGCTCGAACCTGTCGCTGACAGGTGTTTCCGCTGCTTCAGGACTTACTTATCAGTGGGAGTCTTCTCCTGCCGGTGCTAATACCTGGACACCGATTGCTAACGCGACAACTGCTACTTACACAGTAAGCGGTCTTTCTGCCGCTACAGATTACCACGCTGTAGTTACCTGTACGAACGGTGGCGGCTCTTCAGCTTCTACTACAGTTACCGTATCTCCGAATCCGTTCTACAACTGTTATTGCGCTTCCGGTGCAACGAGCACTGGTGACGAAGAGATCTATAGTGTAACGGTTAACGGTACCAACAGTAACACTTTCGCTTCAATGGGTAATGGTTGTACAACCGTTGCTCCGGGTCCTGGCTCCCTGCTGAACAGATACTCCAACTTCAAATCGCTGGGTACGTTCGTTCAGATGATGCAGGGTTCGCTCGCTACTTTCACGGTTGAGGAGAACGAGTGCGATGGTGCTACCTATTATGCATTCGGTACTGCTATCTGGATCGACTGGAACCAAAACGGTGACTTTAACGACGTAGGTGAAAAAGTATTTGTAGAAAACAGTACCGCTACCGGTCCGCGTAACGTAACCGGTTCCTTCCTGGTACCTGCTACTGCAGTTGCCGGCCAGACTGCAATGCGTGTAACTGTTGCAGAAGGTTATTCCGGAGCATCACTCACTCCATGTCTTTCTTATGGTTATGGTGAAACAGAGGACTACCTGGTCGAGGTTGTTGTTCCGACTCCTTGTTCCGGTAATCCGAATACGGCTATAGCTTCTGCTCCTGCTTCTCTTTGCCCGAACCTGACTTTCAACCTGACTGCTTCAAACCTGACTACCGGTACCGGTATCAGCTACCAGTGGCAGTCCTCACCGACTGGTCTGGGTTCCTGGACATCAATCACAGGCGCTACAGATCCGTTCTATACAGTAACCGGTGGTATCACCTCCGCTACCGATTACCAGCTGGTGACAACATGTTCCAATGGTGGCGGTCAGAGCGTTTCCAATACGGTGACTGTTAACGTTAATCCTTTCTTCGCCTGCTATTGCAGCCCGAACAACGGTACCAACCTTAACTCAGGTTTCGCTTCAAACTACATTTCAAGTGTTTCAATTCCGGGTACTACATTGAATAACCCTACAACCACTGCGCCTGGTAACGGTTATAACCTGTTCTACCCTTCCACTACGACCACTACTGCTAACCTGACACAGGGTGTTCAGTACACGATCAATACTACTATACCGTACAGCGGTTATTATATGGCTGCATGGATAGACTACGATCAGAATGGTACTTTCGACGTATCTGAGCATATTCCGCTGACTGTAACCGGTACAAACGGTACAGCCACTTTCATCGTTCCGCTGACTGCAACTCCTGGTCAGACCGGTATGCGCCTGCGTGTTTACTGGCAGAACTATACTGCAGGTCAGGCTTGTGCTACCTTCATGGACTATGAAACTGAAGACTATGTGATCACTATTGATCAGGCGCTTCCCTGCTCCGGTCAGCCTAACGTAGCGGCTGCTACAGGTCCTGCATCTGTTTGCTCCGGCTCGAACTTCTCGCTGTCGGCTTCCGGCTTCAGCACCGGACTTGGTATCACTTATCAGTGGGAAATGTATGATAACGGTACATCCAGCTGGGTTGCCATCACAGGCGCTACTAACCCGAGCCACACGGTGACCGGCGGTATCTCTGCTCAGACAGATTTCCGTTTCGTAACTACATGTTCCAACGGCGGCGGTCAGGATGTGTCTAACACGGTTACCGTTGCTACCAATCCGTTCTTCCTCTGCTATTGCAGCCCGAACACTGGTACAACGCTTAACTCAGGATTCGCTTCCAACTACATCTCCAGCGTTTCAATTCCGGGTACTACCCTGAACAATCCAACTACAACAACCACCGCTAACGGTTATCATCTGTTCTACCCGTCGACAGCAAGCACTACTGCTAACCTGACTCAGGGTGTTCAGTACACGATCAATACCACTATTCCTTTTACCGGTTATTACATGGCCGCATGGATAGATTACGATCAGAGCGGTACTTATGATGCTTCTGAGCATATTCCGCTGACTGTAACCGGCACTAACGGTACGGCTTCTTTCATCGTTCCGCTGACTGCAACTCCTGGTCAGACCGGTATGCGTCTGCGTGTTTACTGGCAGAACTATACTGCAGGTCAGGCTTGTGCTACCTTCATGGACTATGAAACTGAAGAGTATGTGATCACCATCGATCAGGCGCTTCCCTGCTCCGGTCAGCCTAACGTAGCAACTGCTACAGGTCCTGCAAGCATTTGCTCGGGTGCTAACTTTACACTCGCCGCTTCCGGCTTCAGCACTGGTATCGGTATCACTTATCAGTGGGAAATGTATGATAACGCTACTACGAGCTGGGTTCCCGTTACTGGTGCTACTAACCCCAGCTATACAGTATCCGGCGGTATCATCTCTGCTACTGACTACCGTTTTGTAACTACATGTTCCAACGGCGGCGGTCAGGATGTTTCCAATACCGTTTCCGTAGCTATGGCACCGTTCTATAGCTGCTACTGCGCTTCCGGCGCAACCAGCACAAGCGATGAGGAGATCTACTCTGTAACCATCAATGGTACGAACAGCAACACGCTGTCCGGTCAGGGTAATGGTTGTACTCAGGTTGCTCCTGGTCCTGGTTCCATCCAGAACAGGTACTCTAACTTCAGCACGCTCGGTCCTATTTCTTCTGGCATGCAGGGTTCTACTGTAACCTTCACGGTTGAAGAGAACGAGTGTGATGGTCCTACTTACTATTCTTTCGGTACAGCTATTTGGGTTGACTGGAACCAGAACGGCAGCTTCAACGATCCTGGTGAGAAGGTGTTTGTTGAGAACACTACCGCTACTGGTCCGCGTAACGTAACCGGTTCCTTCCTGGTTCCTGCTACTGCAGTTCCTGGTCAGACTGGTATGAGGGTTACTGTTGCTGAAGGTTATTCCGGAACAACACTTACTCCATGTCTCTCTTACGGCTACGGCGAAACTGAAGACTATGTATTTGAAGTAACTGTTCCTGCACCTTGCTCGGGCACACCGGCTACACCAGTAGCTACCGGCCCGTCGGCAATCTGTCCGAACGTTACCTTCACGCTTTCCGCTACAGGTATGACTGTTGCATCCGGTATCTCTTATCAGTGGGAATCAACAGCATCAGGTACTACCAACTGGGCTGCGATCACTGGTGCTACAGATCCGGTCTATACAGTTACTGGTGGTATCACTTCCAGCACAGACTACCGTCTGGTAACTACCTGCGCTGCGAACAGTGCTCAAAGCTTCTCTAATACAATCGCCACAGCGGTTAATGCTCCGACACAGTGCTATTGCACACCGCCGAGCACCAACCCGAATTTCAGCGACCATATCATGAACGTCACCTTCGGAGGTATCAACAACTCTACAGGTGCGGGCGCTGCAAATGGTTATAATGACTTCACCGGTTCCGTGGCTGCAGCTCAGGTGACGCAGGGTATGACCTACACTGCGAGCATGACCATCGCCAACGGTGGTACTGAATATGGTGGTATCTGGATCGACTGGGATCAGAACGGTGTGTTCGATGCCTCTGAGTTCACTAACATGGGCTCCGGCGCTAACCCGACTGCACTTACTCAGTCTATCACTGTTCCGGCAAATGCCGTAACCGGTACTACCCGCATGCGTGTTCGCTCCAAATACGGTGCTGCACTCGGATCCAATGATGCCTGCGCAGGCTATACTTATGGTGAGACTGAAGACTACGCTGTTTTCGTTTCTCCAAGTGCTCCTCCTGCCAACAACAACGCTTCAGGTGCATTCGTGATCAACCTGGGCGCAACTTGTACAGGTAACTCCTACACCAACGTGCTGGCTACTCACGACATCGGTGAGCCTTCAACAAGCTGCGTTGCCGGTAGCGGTTACAGAAGTGTATGGTATATGTTCACCGCTCCGGCTTCCGGCGCTGTGCGTATCTCTACAGACTTTGCAGGCAGCACACTCACAGATACCCGTGTAGCTCTGTTCAGCGCAACAAACCCTGCTGACTACACTACTTTCAGTGTTATTGCCTGCGATGACAACAACGGTTCCGTTACAGGTCGTTCCCTGCTCTATGCAACAGGGCTGACTTCCGGCACTACTTACTACATCGAAGTGGACGGTGCTTCCCTGACAGGGCAAGGTACTTTCTGTATGGAAGTAACTGAGCTGAGCAGCTCTATGCTGTCTGTCGGTGGCGCTTGCGCAACTGGTAAGACTAACACAGTTGATCCTAACTACACTGGCTGGACTTCACTGGTTGACAACACCGGTGCGCTCATCGCCAATGTTCAGGCTACAACTCCTGGTAATGCCGGTACTTACAACCCGGGCGTAAACAAGAACACAGGAGCAGTACGCAGTGCAGGTACAATCTACTACCTGGATCGCAACTACCTGATCAACGGTCCTGCAGCTGCTGCTCACAACGTTCAGTTCTTCTTTACTGACGCTGAGTTCAACGCTATGCAGACTGCCGCTGGTTCCGGTGCACTCTCCAACGTGAACGTTACCCGCCAGACAGGTACTACCTGCCAGGCTAACTTTGACAACGCTAACGGCTCCAGCTCCCTGCTTGCACAAACCGGCAACGGAACTGTGAACGGCGCTTACTGGGTCACTGCCAACACTCCTGGTTTCTCCAACTTCTACCTGCACTTCGGTTCTACTCCGCTCGTTGCCGAGCTGGGCGACATCACTGCAGTAAACGTTGGCAACCGCAACCGTGTTGACTGGAATACCCTGACTGAGCAGAACGGCGATCGCTTCGAAGTTGAAAGAAGCACTAACGGAGCTGACTTCACTAAGATCGGCGCTGTATCCGGCAAAGGAAGGGCTGCTGCTTACAGCTTCTGGGATAACGAGCCTGTAACCGGTGTTAACTACTACCGCCTCAAAATGGTAGATGTATCCGGCGACTACGCTTACTCTCAGATCGTGACTGCTACCGTACGCGCTGCAAACTCCTTCGGCATCGAAGCTTATCCGAACCCTGTAACAAACAATACAGTAACCATCAACGTGTACGGCGCCATCGGTGCTAACGCGCTGATCTCTGTATCTGATGTTACCGGTAAGGTGATCAGGATGATCGATGTGAAGAGCAACGCTGTTGCAATTGACATGACTGGCCTGGCTGCTGGTGTATATCTGGTGAAATACTCAGACAACACGAACACCGAGTCTATCAAGATCAACAAACAGTAAGTTTCACTAACTACTGATAATGGAAAGCCCGGCTGTTTAGCCGGGCTTTCTCTTTAAGGATGCTTCCTCACAGTTCCAGTCACCACTAAAAAAGCTGTATCATCAATACAGCTTTTTTATTTATCGATTGTTCTATTTGGCTCCCGGCGCTACACGCTCATCTTTCCGCTCCATTACCACCTGCCGGTGCCATTGCTCAATCGCACGCTATATACCTTACAACACTATGCCACCTCCGCCCGATAATTCTTAATGAAATCATAAAGCCTTTCCGGCAGCACGGATCTCACTGGTGCTCAGAAATATAGCATAGCCAGTGTGCCGCAGACCGCCTTAACCAACATAAGCCCGTCAATGATCGCGAGATAATAGAAGATGCTCCGCCGCCTGTGGAGCGAGTATGCAACCCCGATCAGCATGAGGAACGGGACCGTATTTAACAGGATTTTCATCATGCTGAACGCCTGCGTGGATGCATAAGTGAGGAACGATCCCCAGCCGAGCACGGCCAACGGAATGATGAGATAGAAGATAGTGCGCCGCAACCCAAGGTTGACCACCACGGTTTTCAGGCGCAGGTTATAGTCTGTCGCGTAATCCTTGATGTCGAACAGGATGCAGAGCAGGCTGATGAACATGAAGTTTTTGATAAACAGGAGCAGCGTCCTGAAGTCCGGCTCATAAGGCCGGGCATAGCTGAGCTTGTAGTAGATAACCGGGTAGATCGTAACAAGACCGGCCCAGCAGAACCCGATAAAGAATGGCTTCAGCCAGCCAATGTCGCGCAGGCTTACCCTGCCTGCCGACCGGTGATTGATCCCATAGTAAAGGATGGCCACCGCCGGAAACGCCGCAGCAATGAGCAGGGTGGCGGCTTCTGCCCTCAGCATCGCACTGCCTAACCTCCATACAATAGCAGCCGCGAGCGCCACCCCCGCAGCGTACAGCACCATTTGCACCGCACCTATCGCTTTCCTGTTATCATGATACCAGACCGACCGCTCATTCATCACTTTGGGCGGTTTCTCCGTGATGTATGCAATGTTGTAATACGCCACGGTCACCACAAACAGGAACAGGTAAAACAGGGCATCGTTCAGACCCGTGCGCTGCTGCAGGCTTGCCTCCACCGACAATCCTACGGCGCAAATACCATAAAAGATATTGCCGAAGAAAAGCCACCGGGTCCAGCCCGGCACGGATCTTTGCAGTTGCGTTTCTTTCAACACCAGGACGCAAAGGTAGCTGCAAAGAAGCTTCAGCACCAGCGGCACAACGATACGGGAATAAAGGGGACCTCCTTGCGGATAGTCCCCTTGCTGATCCAACCCCTGGAACATTTTTTTCTGGCTGCTTTCCGGAATGCACCGTAGCTGCATATTTCTCCCCGGCAGCACCTGTATCTTTTTGCAGTCTGCATGCCTGCCCGTGAATTCAATGGTATAGCCGTTCACCGGCGCCACCATCGCTGTTAAAACGTGCAAGCCAGTGAATACCCCTATGCTCCACCGGCGCACGCCGGTTTTTAGCTCCATGCCTGTAATCGCCTGCATTCCCATTGCTGCCTGCCCGCGATTAGCATGATCGTCCGCATCAGCATGGTGCGCCGTCTTTCACGGCCGGTGTCAGGCGGCGCTTTCACCAGGCTTGTGCCCTGCCCCTTCCTTCACATGGTAAAGCCCGGGAGCAGGATACCTTGGCTGACGAGGATACACATATCCCTCGCATTTACCAGGCTGCCAATTACCGCAATCTGCACCGCTGCCATTCTGTAATAGTTTGGGCAAAATACAGGCGCCTCGCAGCCTGTAATCGGCGCCCGGGGGAAAGGACAGTTTACACCAACGATAACCGGTTTCTTCCTACAAGGGAAACCAGCTGCTACCCGGTCCGCACGAACCGAGACCAAACGAAGCATAACATCGCAGGTATAGCAGCAAACCAGGTGCTGCAGGACAGGGCAGCCCCCGCTTCCGTCAAGGATGATTTTATCCCGGAGACTGTTTGCTTCGGCGTCCATTTGGTCAATTTGCTGCTGGTGATGAATGACATAGCCATCCAAACATGCAATTTGACAGCGGTGACAGTTTACTTCGATATGAAATTGAACGATTTTATCAAGCTGATGGTTTACGCCGGCATCAGATCGAACGATCTTATGAAGGTGATCATTTACAACGGCATCAAACTGCCCGTGTTTATGCCGGTGACGATTTACATCGGCATCAAAACGCACAATTTGATGCCGGTGACGGTTTACACCTGAACCAGATCATGCAGTTTGATGCCGAAGTCAATTCACACCTTCATCGAAACGGGCGAATCGCTAAGGATGATGACCTGCACCTGCACATAATTGATCAGGACCATTCAGATGCGCGACTACTGTCGCCCGGGTCTGATTGCCGGCATCACAACTGTTGTTGCCTTTGACAGGTAACGGCAGGAATGATGCATACGTTGCCGACAGCCGCGGTCAGGTCCCTTTTTTCGATGAACGGAGGCACTAAAACCCCGGTGCAAATTATCCGGAGGCGTATAATGAGAAATCATTGTTCCAGGTCATCCCGACGCTCGCAGTCTCACTACTTGTTTTTCCCAAACAGGCATGCGCCGCTGGCGCCGTATGTGTTGCCCTGGGGATGCGTATGGCGCTGGTACCAGCCAGTACAGCGGCTTTGCCGGGGCT
>Ga0196964_10000774_pt1 | contig 17744 bp, 14 predicted proteins | sample S1_10metaG_FD_148615 | JGI IMG/M metagenome (GOLD analysis project Ga0196964, IMG submission 148615) | Soil microbial communities from Anza Borrego desert, Southern California, United States - S1_10 | ecosystem: Environmental > Terrestrial > Soil > Desert | place: USA: California | collected... | reverse complement strand
TGACGTCTCGACCGATCAGTTCCTGATCGTCGTACCAAAAGAGGAATCCAAAGCTACCCCCGTTGGATGCGGGAGAAAACGCAGATCGTTGGCCGTTTAAGTGCCAGTAATTATTAAAATGATACCGCAAGTCAAGCGCTCTGTTCTGGGCTCGAAGGACCTGACGTCCACCAACAGCCATAATCCCATTCGAGTGATCGCCAGCAGTACCGGTAGATCGAATCTCAATTGTCGCTGCAGACGGAGCATTCGGCTGCCAAGTACGCCCTGCGGCTATTGCCGGGCCGGCAGGTGCATTGTGGCTCGAGTTGGGATATTGATTGAATTTCCAAGGCAGTGTGACGGGCCGTCGATTAGCTTGCTGGCTTTGACAAAGAGCGCACTTGCATTCCCGCCCTTTATTACTCCATAAGTTGGCGTCAGGAGTGTAGAACTGAGAGCCGTAGCCGGATAGGATGCCCATGAAAAAGCCCTTCTTTCCTAGAAATAGCGAAATTACCGACTACTCAGGTAGTGCAACGGTCGTAGGCAAGTGCGAAGCGTCCGGGAGTGCGCCGACCGATGCAATCGCTTTCATGATTCCATTTCGGTGCAGCGGAAGAATGAAGCCCGTGTCACCATTGAACCAACAAATCCGGCCATGCCACTCAAAAATTGCGCAGACTGCCCCAAGCCACTGTGAGCTGTCTAGACCATTGCCTCCGACTAGTACCGGTCGCTCGCCTAGATAACTCAGCCGCGGCCGACCGGCATACAAGTGATACTTCCGCGCCTTGAGGTCTAGGGCGTATACAGCACCGTAGTTAGAATCTCCAACAAACAGGGTGTCATCGGCCTTCGAGTAATGCAGGCTTTGAATGTTCCGAAAGTGCAATTCGGGGAGTGCGCCCTCTGTCGCTGGCAAGACGCGTCGAGAGGGCGCGGTCAAAGTCGTCATGTTGCCATTGAGGTCGCAAAGATAAAGGACCGACTCGTAGTACGAAACAAAGGCAAAGGAGTCCTTCAACCAAACGCATTTTGCAATACGCGCTAGGAAGGACTGTGGTGTTCGTCGTTTAGGCGAACCTTGTAAATCCCATGAGAACACAGCGCCTGGTACTGGATGGCCTATACACGATCCGAAGTATGCTGCCAGAAGGCCATGTTCATTACTCCAGTCGAGTGCGCAGGGCTCAAATGCTTCTGGGTGCGAAAGAACCTGCCGGACTTGCTCCATTGATGTGCCTTGAAAGAAGCAGAGCTTTGACGATCGCTTGTCGGATGCCCAAATGCCCTTTCGTTGCGGGTCCCAGCAAAGGCCGTAAACCTCTCTTGGTAAGCTAATGTCATCCAAATCTGTCCGACGGACGACCCTCTTTCCCGCATCTTTTTGAACCGCTACGACGCAGCGAGAGCGGCGCAGGGGGATCGCGACTTCTCCGACGTGAACTTCTGTGTCCAAGGCCGTGGCCATAGACCGCCCCCTAACAAGAGACGATGCCTGACGAATTCGGTTAGTGTTAGCTGCGTGGAGTATGTTCCAAGTTGAAATATACCTTAGTTGCGAAAAAATGCTTCAAAGAAAAGGTTGAAATCTACGACCATAGGCTATAAAGACACGTAACCCACGTATCACGAACACCTAGCGCAAAAAAATTTTTTTCCGGGATTTTTCCTTATGAGAATCCTTCACCTCGCCAGTGAATACCCGCCCCTACCTGTGTTCGGTCTCGGTCGTTACGTTGCAGAGCTCGCATCCCATCAAGCCGCAGATGGACACGAAGTCTGCGTGATTACAAATGATCTCGGCGGAAGGGATGAAGAGAGGAACATAGATGGAGTCCGAGTACTGCGCGTTTTTCATCCGCCGCCACCGAAAGCGCCGGAAAGGTCGGCGATGCTGCTGCACTTCAACATGCAGCTTGTTGAGCGAGCCATCGGCTTGAAGTTACGGGATGATCTTGATTGCGATGTTGTCGTCGCGCATGACTGGCTTACCTTTCCCGCCTGCTTCCATTTGTCGCGTTTACTTTCTGTCCCTCTTGTGACGATCATTCACGATGTCATCTTCAACAAAGTCCGCACACGCAAGCTCTTGCCCCCCGACGAACACATCGCGGGAATAGAGAACTGGGCGTGCGCCGTCTCAACCAAGGTGATCTGCTTGTCAGATACCGTTCGGCAGGAGCTTGTTTCAGCGTATCATGCCCCTGTCGAACGCATTGAAGTCGTTCCGGGCGGCGTAAGTATTTTGCCGGTTTCAGAAGACGAGATTGAGGCCGTTCAGGGCACCAGGAGACGCCATAGTTCGGATGACTGTGACCTGATTCTCTATGCAGGCCGGCTTGATGCCGAAAAGGGGGTAGGGGTTCTTCTTGATGCGCTGAAGCGGCTCAAAGAGACCCGCGGATCATGGAAGGCAGTGCTTGCTGGAAGCGGGCAACTTGAGGATCACGTCAAACGTGCCGTTAAGGATCTAAACCTCCGCTCTCATGTCGAGATGCTGGGTTATCTCCCTTTCAAGGATCTCCGCTTACTCTATGCCGCTGCTGATTTGGTTGTGGTTCCCAGTGACTATGAGCCTTTTGGGCTTGTCGCGTTGGAAGCACAGCGGATGGGTACGCCGGTGATAGTTTCGGAGACGGGCGGTCTATCGGAAACATTACAGATCACGAAGGGTGGATTGAGCTTTCCGTCACGCGATATCGAGAAACTACACTCCATAATGGTCGAACTGCTGGAAGACGCCGAACTACGGTCTGAGTTGGGGATACAAGGCCAAGTAGGAGTAGGCGAGCACTACTCATGGCCAGCGATCTCAAAACGGATAAGCGCAGTTTTAAGCTCCGTTTCCGGTCGCGAGCCGGCACGGAACATCGCAGTCCGTGAATGGAGGATGCCTGCGGTAACGGCTGAGACACCTGCCAAGAGTGAGATTCCAATCAACGAGGTGACGATCTTCTGCGACACTAGTGTGTTGAACGAACTCGCACCGATCCTTAACAATCTTCTACAGATGCACTCCTTCGTGTCGCTCAAAGGAACGATCAACGTTGTTCCTACTCTGTGTTCCAAGGATTCACCGCAGACCTGGAATGAGCCAACTTCACATGGCCATATCCGGTACATCTCTGCAGATGCAACTGAAGTACGTCAGGCCCTCCGTAATTCCGCTTTCGTCATAGGGGAGCACCGTTTTGCGGAGACATTGATCAAGTCGGGGCTGATCGTCCCTAGGCTAATTCCAACGCTTTGGATCGGAGGACACAATGAGATTCAAGTCGGCGGTTGGTCCGTCGGGCCTGGGACTGAACTCTATGTTCTCGGATCGAAACTCTTGTGTGACGACCGATTTCGACGCCGACTTGCTCCCGATCTGTTCAATCCGTTGCCGCATGTTGCTTGGACATGCCCAAATGGACGAAAGCCTGTCGTCGTCCATGTCGTTCCGCAGTTAGTAACGGGTGGTGCAGAGACAACATTGCTGAGCATTATACGTGGGACGAAAGACTTTCAGCACTACATTCTCAGTATCGGACCTATCGAAGGACCACTACCCGAAGAATTCAAACGCAACGGAGCAATCATTGTTGCTCTATCGGTTCAGACCCCCGACGTCGTCACCAAGTGGCTTCAGGATGTCGCGCCAGACCTGCTTCACCTTCACAGTATGAGTTATGTCGAAAGCTGGATTCCAATTCATCGGATGCTATGGAAGCAACGGGTCATTGAGACCGAACATGTCGTCAACATCGGCAGCGGTCACTTCGGCCCTGTCGATGTAGTGGCGTGTGTTTCCCATGCCACTCTAGCGGCGCATGAAAGATACACCCGGTCCTTTCGCGATTGCGGCTCGAAGTTCGATGTCATCTACAACGGAATAGACATAGAGCAGTATTGCGATCTTCCAACGAAGGAGATTGCTCGGGAGCGACTAGGGTTGCCTAACAACCGGCCAATTGTCGGCCGTGTCAGTGCCTTGGCTCGTAACAAGCTGCCTATCGAAGCACTTGACGCCGTTCGCGAGATCGTAAAGCAGGCTCCCGATGTGCTTTTTGTCATCGTCGGTGACGGTCCTCAACGACAATCAGCCGAGGAGTGGATTCGTGAGAACAATCTTACATATAACGTTCAATTTTTAGGAGAGAGACGCGACATCCCTGCCGTGCTCAGAGCGTTCGATGTATTCGCGTACTACACCACGAAGGATGCGCTCGGTAACGTCATCTTGGAGGCGACCGCCGCGAATGTTCCTGTGGTAACCACGGATGTAGAGGGTACCAGAGAAGCACTGGGTGATGCGCCGGGGCAAACTGCGCCCCTGGGCGACCTGAAGGCGTTTGCAAGTGCGGTATGCAGATGGCTAGATAGTTCGGTGAGCACCACGGCGTCTCATGACTATCGCTTCCCATCCAAGTTTACGCGGCAGGAAATGTGTACCAAGTATGGAGCCCTCTATGCCGACGTGTGCGGTCAACGTGGGGAACTCGAACCAGAACGCCCGGCTGTTACTGTCTTGATGCCCGTGTACAACACGCGTAAGGAATGGCTGACTCAAGCTCTGGATTCGGTTAAACGACAGACATTCGAGGGTTGGACACTTCTCATAGTGGATGACTGTAGTGATGATTCATACTTCACTTGGCTTGATAGTTACCTGAAGGATGATCCGGTCCTCAAACAGCGGAGCAAGCTGATTCGGTCTTCAGAAAATAATGGTGTAGCCAGCGCGCTAAATCTCGGACTGCGTCAATGCGAGACGGAGCTTGTCGCGCGCATGGATTCAGACGACAGGATGTATCCCGACCGTCTGGCCGCCCAAGTTGCAGAATTCCAGAAGAATCCTGAGCTTGTTGTGCTAGGCGGACGCGCCCTTCTCATGGATGAAGCCGGTAAGCAGACCGGCGGACAATACGTCTATCCGAGCGAACATGCAGATATTCTGAAAATGCTCGGGCAATCCTGCGCATTTGCTCATCCGGCAGTGATGTATAGGCGCTCCGCGGTGTTGGCGGAAGGAGGCTACCGCTCAGAATGCAAGCACTTCGAGGACTATGATCTCTGGGTGACGCTCGCCGAGAGAGGCCATCGTTTTCAAAACCTAGACCGGCCTCTGGTTGAATATCGTGTCCACGACAACTCAGTTTCCAAACTGCATACGCGGAAGCAAGCTGATGGAGCCCAAGCGTGTGCCAGGCGAGCATCTGAACTTCTCGCCAAGTCAAAACCAACGCGTATCGTCTTCACGGGGGTTCGATATAGCTACGGCGACCCGAAACGCGGAGACAGCGTTGAGTACGCGTTCTTTGGACGCGCATTGCAGCGCATGCCGGATGTGGAAGTACACTTTCTGCCAGCGGACGAATTGGTCCGCAAGCTCGGCAAAGAGCGGGCGGGGCTTGAACTGATCAACACCGTGGAGAGTCTAAAGGCTGATGTTGTGTTTACAGTGCTGGGCGACCCGAATATGGATTTCCTCCCCCAGCACATACGGCATTTGACCGACCGAGGCGTGGTGACTATCAATTGGAACTGCGACGACCATTGGCGCCTGCCCTATACGTTGGAATGGGCGCAGCACTATAGTTATATGGTAACAACCGATGAAGCATCCCTCGACAAATGGCAAGCTGCCGGTCATTCAAACAAGATTCTCTTGAGCCAATGGGCCTGCAACGAATTCGACTATTTTCCAGGCCAAAAGGCCAAAGACATCGATATCTGCTTTGTCGGCAGGCCATACGGACACCGTGCGGATTTTATTAGAGCACTGTCAGAAGCTGGTTTACATGTAGATGTCTACGGCGCGGGATGGAGAGACAATAAGGAGATTCCATTTACTGAGATGATCGACATTCTCAGGCGTTCCAAAATTGCGTTAAACTTTTCTCTAGCATCTCAGGGTACCAGAAATCAATTGAAGGCTAGATTCTTCGAGATCCCAGCCTGCGGCACATTCATGCTAACAGAGCCCGCAGACGGCATGGAATCATATCTCTCACGTGGCAAACATTACGATATCTTCGACCGCCCCGATGTCTTGATCAATAAAGCCCGGCAGTGGCTCTTGCATCCTGAGCGAGATCAACTTGCTGCTGAAGCGAGCACGCTTATTAGGAGCCAACACACGTATCGACGTAGATTGCACGACATCTTTGCCAAAATTGGTCTTTCCGACCGTTACAGAACAGCACGCGCCGCGAGTGCCGCGAAGACCTCGCCCGTGACAAGAATTGCCGTGCATCGTTGGTGGAAGCCGACTGGAACGCATTACTGTCGTGGAACCAATACCCTTCTCGATTTCGCTCCTGAAGCCGGCGCAGAATACGATTACGCCCTCGATTTGGACCGTCCGTTTTCACAAGTCAGCATGGCATTCCCTCCCGAGAGGCGTTTGTTTGCGAGCACAGAGCCTAGCCGTCTTGTGGATTATTCAACCGGACTCTCCGACCAAATAGGGCAGTACTACCAGGGTTTGATTTTGTCATGGCATGAGCAACTTAAGCATCATCCGCAGACGAGACCTTGGCACGCCCTGGAACGATGGGTTGAACCGGCCCCAGAAGATGTACGCAAGTCGTTTGGGCTTGGTGGCGTTATCAGTGCTAAGCGGAAGTCCAACATGGACGGCTACGCTCTACGCCATCTGGTCTTGCAACAGCAAGGAAAGCTGACAATCCCAGGCATTGTTTTCAATTACACGGGTAGGTGGCGAGAGCACGCCTTTGAATACCCTATTCCGGACAAGACGCCAGCGATGCAGTTCATGTTTCACCTGGCGATCGAGAACTGCTCAGAACGCGGATACTTTACAGAAAAGTTGATCGATGCGTTTGCGGCGCGTTGTGTTCCACTCTACTACGGCGACCCGGATATTGCGTCGCATTTCGATGTGCGGGGGATGTTCATACTTGATCCAGAGAAGTTCGTAGAACAGATCAACTCGCTTACGGAAAGCGACTACGCTTCACGCAGACCTTACATAGAGCGCAATTTCGAGCTTTCGAAACAATACTGGAGCATGGAAAAGCAACTTGCACTAGCCTTGCAATCGCCACCACGATCATTTGCGGATCGAAACGTGATTACGAAGCCTGCGTCCATGGATTTCACGTTCGGCATCATCACGGATGGATCTAAGCAGGCTGCGGAGCGGCTTTCCGTGATCATTGAATCGATTGAGGCAGAGAAGATCCCCCGCTACGAAGTGGTGATCGTGGGAAACGTCCAGCATGCGCCGATGGGAGACCGTCTCAGAGCGATCCACTTCAATGAAAGCCTTCGTAGGAACTGGATCACTCGAAAAAAGAACATGATTACTGAGCAGGCGCGATATGCCAACGTCGTCTACATGCACGACTACTTGAAGCTCGTTTCTGGCTGGTATGAAGGCTGGAAAGTGTTTGGAGACAACTTTACTGCAGCGATGAACGTCATTCTGAATGCGGACGGAACGCGTTATCGCGACTGGACCTTGTCGCCTGATTCATCTGTGGCCGCTCTAAAAAAGGCAGTAGGTGTAGATTCAGCGCAGAACCTGCTTCCATATGACCAGTCCGATCTATCGAGGGCCATGTATTTTTCTGGAGCGTACTGGGTCGCGAAGCGCGACACAATGAGAGCTATACCTTTAGATGAAAATCTGGTGTGGGGCGAAGGCGAAGATGTTGAGTGGTCACGGCGATTTCGAGAAAAGCATGAGTTTCGGATGAATCCATACTCGGCCGTCCGCGTGTTTGGGAAGATGAAGGATGTCATCTTCAGCGAATTTCCCGTCAATCGACTGAATAGCTTTCGAGAGGAGTTGCTTAGATCGACCAGTCCCCGTGCGTGAGGCAACTATGGGCACTGTGTCCCTGCGTATAGACAAGACTATATCTGTGGAGGCGCGATGATGGCTATCCGTGGTGTCCTGTTTGATCTGGATGGCGTTTTAGTAGATGCCTGCGAATGGCATTATCTTGCGCTGAATAAGGCGCTTCGTGAAGTTGCTGGCTTCGTCATCTCGCGGATAGAACATGACACTATATTCAATGGACTACCTACGAGAGCCAAGCTGGCATTACTGCTTAAACAGGGGCGCATCCGCGAACGGGTTGTGGAACAGATATGGGACTTGAAACAACAATACACAACAGAATCAATCACACAGAACTCTACTCCCGACATGGCGATAATTTCATTGCATCAGCGCTTGCATGAACGGGGAATTAAGATTGCCTGTGTCACAAACAGCATAGGCGAGTCAGCAAAGCTTATGCTGTCCATGACTCAGCAACTACGGTACTTCGACCTACTCATAACGAATGAAATGGTGAAACACCCTAAGCCGCACGCTGAAGGTTACATCCGCGCCATGGTGAGACTAGCTCTCATGCCTGATGAATGTCTCATCGTTGAAGACTCGGACAAAGGCATGCAGGCGGCGATGGCCGCTGGTGCTCACATTCAACGCGTTTGCAACTCTCGGGAAACGGCAGAGGCCGTGTGGACGTTTTGTTGTGCCAATGCTTGTGGAGGCGATAGATGAACATTGTCATTCCGATGGCGGGCCGTGGGAGTCGGTTCGAGGCCGCTGGCTTCACATTTCCCAAACCACTGATTGATGTTAGCCATAAGCCCATGATTCAGGTCGTTGTCGAAAATCTGAACTTTGACGGGCGGCATATCTTCGTTGTTCTAAAGGAACATGTCGAGAAGTATGCGCTTAAGTACCTGCTGCCTTTGATCTGTGGTGATAATGGCTGCGAAATTATCGAGGTAAGTAGTGTGACAGAAGGCGCTGCCTGCACCGTCCTGTTGACCAAGAGCCTTATCGACAACGGTGACGAATTGATTCTTGCGAACTCTGATCAATGGGTGAATTGGAATTCAGGGCATTTCCTGAACTATGTTCGATCCAAGCAGGCTGATGGAGCTATTCTGACGTTCTACTCAACCCACCCGAAGTGGAGTTTTGCACGAATAGATGAGGAGTCGAGTAAAATTGTTGAGGTCGCAGAGAAAAGGCCGATTAGCAACAATGCAACGGTTGGTGTTTACTACTATAGACGTGGAGCTGATTTCGTATGGGCGGCAGAGCAGATGATCAAGAAGAACATAAGGACAAACGGTGAGTTTTACGTCTGTCCTGCCTTTAATGAGTTAATTGCTGCCGGAAAGACCATACTCCCATATCCAGTAGCAGAGATGTACGGGCTAGGGACACCCGAGGATCTTTCACGGTTTCTTTCCGACAAACCAAGCGAAGGAGCAGGTCATGATCCTCATCGCTCACCGCGGGAACTTGGACGGCCCAAATCCTCAGATGGAAAACCGCAGGGAGTATCTGATAGCAGCCTTGGAATCCGGACACAGCGTTGAAGTAGATGTGTGGTGGAGAAATGGCTCGTTTTATCTGGGGCATGACGCTGGCGTTGAACTTGCGGCACCTTCGTTCCTAGTCCGCGAACAGGTCTGGTGTCATGCAAAATCACCCAATGCGCTCTATGCGTTACTCCAAATCAATGCGCATTGCTTTTTTCATGATCGGGATGCGGCAACCCTAACATCGCGGGGTTTCATTTGGAGTTTCCCCTCTTCTACTCCCACGCCAAAGTCTGTTTGCGTTCTTCCAGAGGTTTTCAAGGGTGATCCAACTCCATTTGCAGCTATCTGTACGGATTTCGTTCATCGTTACTCACACGGCTAGGATGAAGCTATGATTTCGCTTTGCATCATCACAAACAGCGGACTTGAGGCACAGAAACATCGCCGGATATTTCTTTGGCGTCTCTTGGAGAGTTTGAAGGTTGCAGGGTTTGAGGACGGCAAGTTTGATGTAGTAATCGCAGGCGCTGTTCCCGAGCTTCCGTATCCGATCACGCGAGTGGAGATGGGGGATTGTGCACAAAGGGGGGAAGTCTCTAAGTTGCGGAACGCTGCAGTGGCGTCCGCAACCGGTGATGTCATTGTTCACTGCGATGACGATGTGCTGTTCGCGTCTGGTTATTGGATTGAAATCACGAGAGCTTTATCGGGGGATGGGGACATCCTTTGCACGCGCTTACTGAACCCTAACGGTACGCGTTATTGGGATTGGGCTGCCTATTATCCTGGTACAGGTCAGACGCTTCTTCCATACGGGGTTAATGATCCGTACGTGTATGCAACTGGAGGGCACGGAATTTATCGTCGGCACGTGTTCGAGAAGGTGAAGTGGAATGAGCGTCTGAGACATGGCGAGAACGAAGAATTTGACTTCGCGGCACAAAGCCGAAGTGCGGGATTCAAGTACGCATCACTGCCGCAGGCGACGGTCTTCCTACAGTTCCACCACTGTGATGCGCTCGCTGTGATCAAAGGCGAGCCACAACGTAACCAAGAGGAGCATTGTGAGGAATTTGAACGGACATTGAAGGCAGTTGGGCAGCCGATGCCCACTTTGGCGAAGCTCGATGTGACAGAGCGGTTTAGACATAAGGTGCTGCGATTGAAGTCGCCCAACACTCCAAGGGTCTCCGTTTTGGTGGCTTGCTACAGGTATTTGAAGCGCTTCCGCATCTTCGCGCGCTCGCTGATGGAGCAAGATTTCGACTTGCGCCAAGTCGAGGTTGTGGTTGCCAATCCGCATTGCCCCGACGGGCTGTCCCAGTTTCTCGCCGAGCTTCGTTCAGGTCGGCCAACCTTTCGAGAAGTGTTGGTTGACCCTATGTATTCTGCGAACAGAGGGTTTCTTATTCAGAAAGCTTTTGAAACATCATCCGGGGAAATCGTTATTGGGATGGACTGCGATCTCGTCCTGCCGACAAACTTTGTGAGCACAATCGCGCGAACAGTCGCTGCGTATCCGCACAGCGTCGTTGGTGCGTATCGAAACTTCCTATCAGAAGCAACGACGATAGAGATTCTGGAGGGCCGGACTGACCCCGTGGCGAGCTTTGCCGACCTGATGAAGGAGGACGGTGAAGAGGCCCAAGGCTACCGTGGCGTGTTGGGTTATTGCCAGGCAGTGCGTAGAGACAAATGGGAACAAGCCGGCGGATATCCAACAGAGTTCAACACGGTTAACCAGTCAGATGTAACTTTTGTTGATTGTCTTGCAGCGATCGGAGTATCTCCGCTCTTTCTGCGAGACCTTGTTCTCTTGCATCTGAATCACGTACGCGATTGGAGTGGCACGAAGGTTAGCCTGTAGTATTAGTCCAAACCACCTACCGTGTGGAGATACAGTTATGCAGAACACGAAATCTGAGAATTGGGGTGCGTTGCGGACGGTTGCTATTGCACACTTTCAATACCTTAGGTCTGAACATCCTGAGTGGTCTTTGCCCCGTGTCTTTGAATCACTGAAGCTTCCGCGCACTCGATTCCTGACTGAACTCGCAGAAATCGCTGGGTTTCGTGACAGCACGGAGGTGACAGACGCCGCTACGTGTGCTGTCGCGGGTTGTATCCTAAAGGGGGTCTGGTCGCCGGAAGTTATTGCGAAGGAAACGGCCCTGAGCGTAGAGGTAGTCTGCAAAATTCTGCAAACGTCGCCGAGCGGCTTCGGATTTGGCGGCTATGGGGACTCGGCGTATGGGAGCTCACGAGCATACTCCAAAGAGGGAGGTGTCGTCACCCGCAAGATCACGACCGCCGGGCAACTCTCTTACAAAGGTAGCATCTACACCCTGGGATGCGTGTACCGCGGGCGACACGCACTAGTGCGTGAGGAGGGGGAGTGCCTCGTTGTCGCTGTACGACATTTACCAACGCGTCGTTTCGACCTGGCGCATTTTTCCGAAGAAAAATGAGTGTGTAGCATACGCTTCAAGTGCAACCAGACAGCACGGTTGCAGCAGTGTTTACATTATCACGATACAGCATCTTGTAATCGGTCATCAAACGTTGTCGAATGAGACAAACCTAAAAGGCTAATCAGATATGAGCGTCTCTCTGACCCAACCAACAATCGGCTCTACTGATTGGGGTGCTTCTGTTAACACCAATTGGCAGCTGATTCAAAATGCGCTGAACTCCTTTCAGGTTGGTGCACTTTCGGCGAGGCCCGCGGCGACGGCCGCTAACTCTGGCAGCCTATACTATGCAACTGACTCCAGCGGTGGGACACTGTACCAGAGTGATGGAGCATCTTGGCATTCGGTCGGTGTCCCGCTTGGTGGAGTAATTACCCCGACAGCCCTATCCGGAAATGCCGATGACTACAATCCTACTGGATTAAACTCTGCCTCTATTGTCAGAATGTCCTCCAGTTCCTCAGTGAATTTGACCGGAATTGAGACTCGGTCAGGGGCACCCTATAACTCTAATACCAATGACGGTCGATTGTTGTTCTTGCTTAACGTTGGCGCTAACAACATCGTTCTCACTAAGGAAGACGCAGGGAGCGTCGCGCAGAATCGATTTGCCGTGATTGTAGATGACACGGTGCAGCCGAATGGTGTACGGCTTCTTCAATATGATGCGACCGCGGCGCGTTGGCGAGTAACAGCCGGCGGAGTATCCTTCAATGATGCCGAAGGCGACCCGGCAAATGTCGCCGGAAGTGCTTCGGACGGAACGTCATCCTTCGCAGCCAGACGAGATCATGTTCACACCGTTGGCTCAGGTGTGATTACTGACGTGATGGTAGCTGCCGCTAACAAAGACGGTGCTGCTGGAACCGCCAGCATGCGGACTTTGGGTACGGGCGCGCAGCAGGCCTGTGCAGGTGATGATGCTCGACTTTCAGACGCTCGAACACCCACTGCCCACGCGGCGACTCACAAATCAGGCGGAAGCGACCCGATCAAACTTGATGAACTCGCCGCCCCAACAGATATAACAACTCTCAATTCGACCACTTCTGCACATGGCTTGTTGAAAAAACTCTCAAATAGTGCATCCGAGTTCATGGATGGAGCAGGGAACTGGGACACGGTTAAGGATACGGACCTGTCTCTTTCGGACGTCACGACAAACGATGCTAGTACTTCCCAGCATGGATTCTTGAAGAAGCTCAACAACGACGCAACGAAGTACATGAATGGCACAGGAGCATGGTCAAGCCCTGTTCCCTCAGGCACTATTCTTCCCTACGGAGGAGACCCGTCATCACCGCCGAGTGGGTATCTTTATTGCAACGCGGCCGCCGTCAGCAGAACAACCTACGCTGATCTCTTTGCCACGATCGGGACTACATACGGTTCGGGAGACGGTTCGACAACATTCAATGTGCCAGATTTGATGGGAAGATCGCCGTTAGGTTCCGGCACCGGATCCGGGCTATCAGCTCGGACACGTGGGACTAAAGACGGCGTACAGTCCGTAACATTACAAGCGACCGAATCAGGCACTGCGGTGCATGGCCACACGGCTCCTAGCACTGGGTCGGCGGGTGCCCACTCGCACACGATTGGTGCGGGGTTTAATTACTGGATCGCTTACAACGCAAGCGGTAGCGCGTACATGGGCGCAGGCGCATACGGTCCCTACACTTCGAACAACTCGACGAGTGACCCCGGAAATCATCAGCATACAGCCTCTGTAAACAATGCCACAGCTGCCAGCGCCGCAGCCGCCCACAACAACATGCATCCATTCTTGGTCGTCGGGTTCATCATCAAGACTTAACGTTCAGGAGAAGACAATGTCATTTCCTCATACGGAAGCCGTCATCGGCGACTTGGCCGCGTTGCGAAGCAACCATAACGGACAGCAGATCGACGCTGCGATGTCGCTGTTGCGGCAATACTTTAAGCTTTGCACAACCCTAGAAAGTTTAATTGAGCAACAGAGGGAGAACCTGGCATCAGAAGGTCAAAAGGTAGACGCCCTTAAGGAGGACTTTAGTAAGCAACTCGAACGACGTCTAGCCGCAGCAAACGAAGAGTCTAATGCGTGCCACAGAAAAGCAGTCGAGGAGCTGAATGATATCATCCGATCAAAGGACAATCAGATTGCGCTCCTAATGACATATGCGACCGAGATGCCGCAGCTCAGACAGAAAATTTTAAAAGATAAGCAGGCCCAGTTAGCACAGCTGCAAGCTGAAATTTCCAAATTATCCTAAGGGAGCACGAATCGGAAGCTCTGAAACGGACAGAGCAGAATCATACTGATACCTGCCAACGTTGGCGATCACCTATGTCGGCCGTGCGGGTGCTCGGTCGATGCGAAGTCCAAAGGCGAATCCGGGTGCGTTAATTGCGTGTTCTGTGTCAATATAGGCAAATCTAGTCACTGCGCCGTGCTCCTTCATGTCACTCGATGACAACATGTGGGTGTTGCTGCCACGTTCAACGCTTTGCAGTCCAGGGAGTTGCGTAGCTAAAGTATGGTGTCTAAATGGCTTACTCTTGAGCCGTGCATCTAGTCCCTCCCTCTCCGTAACCTATAACAGCAACTCCTGTAGCATCCACGTCTTAGCTTCCAACCTCCACCTCTGCCGAGAGTTGCAAGAAACGGCTCGCGGCGTCTTGATGTTAATTGATGTAGCAAGAGACCGTCTTGATGGAAGCGCCCGTGCTCCAGTCCTGCTCCACCATGTGCTACATTGCTTGTGGGACGATTTGGAGACACCCACAGCATGGAAGCGACGGTCGTAGCAGCTACGCCGGACGTAAGAACCCTCTGGCACAGCGGACGCGCCGCTGCCGAAAGGATTGCGCTGGCGTGGGGGCGTCCTATGGATCAACAAGAAGATCGCCGGCAAGCGGTACCAGCAGTCCACGGGCTGCAAGACGCTTGAGGAAGGGCTGGCTGCCTACAGGGCGTTCCTTCAGGAGCATGGCGCCCTTCAAACTGCAGGTACAGGGCGGCGTCTCAACAAGGCGCGTTTGCCGCTCCAAAAGGGATTGTACTGGAAAGGGAACGTCATCTGGCTCTCGCGGAAGGTCGATGGCCGTCACTACAACGTCTCCACGGGCACGAACGATCCGAAGCTCGCTGAACAATTCCGCAATTCGAGGTGCAAACCATTGGCACCTTCTTCAAGCACGCCATGGGCACGAAGCTGGTCGCCGAGAACCCGGTGTCCGGCGTCAAGCCCGTTCGCCTGCCGGACGCCGCTCCGGTTTACCTAGAAGAACACGAGATCACCGCGTTCCTCGATGCAGCGGCATCCTACGACGAGTGGCGACGCCCACGTCAGAAGCTCGGAACGCTGCTGCACGACATCTTCATTACGTACCTCAAGACTGGGATGCGACTCGAAGAGCTGCGCCATCTTGAGTGGTCGGATGTGGACCTCAACCGTGGTGAAATTTCGATCCGAGCGACGAAGACTGTGAAGAGCACGAGCACCATGAAGCTTCCGTCTGATGTAGCTGCGGCACTACGCGACTTGTCAGCCGATGACTTCAACAAAATGGACGTTGCGGCGCGGCAGAGATTGCTGAGGAAACTGCGGCTCAAAGAGTCCACGCTTCAGCGCCTGCAGTACAGCCACTTCGACCTGCAGAACACGCGTCTGAAACGAGAGGTCTCAGTGGCGTGGCAGCCGAAATCAACCGGGCGGGTGATCCCCGTATCGGAAGGGCTGAGGCAGGTCCTCGCTCGACAGCAACGAAAGGACAACCTCGTCTTTTCAGACCCTGAAAGTGGCGGTCTGTCTCGGCTGAAGATCAACCGGTTAGTGCAGCGCTGCGCGCGACACGCTGGAATTACGAAGCCGATCCACACCCACTCGCTTCGGCACACGTTCGCGACGCAATTGCGCCGCCAGGGTGTTGCGCTGGAGACGCTCCAGAAGCTACTTGGCCATGCCGACATCCGCGACACGTTGATCTACGCGCACTTCTCGCCTGCTGAGGCGAAGGCAGCGATCCCAAAGATCGACTTCTTCTAGCGTAACGCCAGAGCGTTCCCAGGAGCATCGAAGTTACACCTCTACTTTGCGGGTGTTACCTTGATAATGATTTTGACGTCTCCCTCATTATCGCCCAACCCCGCCGGCGTTCCCTTTTCATTGCATCGAAACATGAGTGAACCAGCTTCGTCCGCCACGAACTCGATCCCATTTCCGACGTACCGAGCCTTACCCTCGCCAATACGGCCGATCAAAGTCTCTGCGTAAAATTTGTGACCGGCATCATCCTCCCTTAGTAATCGGTAATTTTCGTGACCATTTTCGCCGCTAGGGTCGGTCCACTTTCCCATGAATGACCCCCAATTGATGATTGTGATGCAGATAGCACCGCTTGACGATCTTCCTCAAATTTCCATCGTCTAGCGAATGAGAGATAGGTGAGCGAACACACTACTGCCGCCATCAGTATCAAGGTTGCGGCAAGTTTGAAGATGCTTCGGCGCTTCGGGGGAACTTTTCCAACTGAGACATTAAGTTCGGCAATGGGTCCGGTAACCGTTGATGGCGGTGACCTCAAGGGGCTTGATGTGACGGGGACAGCAAGTCCGCGTTCGGGAACACTTCGAAGCATGGTTAGCTGCTGGATTGCCGACTTCGGGCTGCGAACGTCAGCTAGGGACTGTCGAGCCACCTTCAAGGCTTCCAAGAGCGATGATCCATCGCAATATCTCTTCAGCGGGTCCTTTGCCAAACAGATTTCGAGAAGTTCCACTGTTGTGTCTGACACCGATGGGCGAAGGTTTTTGATCGGGACGTGTGGACGATCGGCCGTTGCAACAAGTACCTGCATCAAACCGCTGCCTTGAAAGGGAGAGTGCCCAGAGAGCAACGCATAGAGCGTTGTACCCATGCTAAAGACATCACTCGCCTTCACGGCCCGCTTACGGAGATTGAACGGATTGCCTGATAGTTAGGGCTTTCGACGTGAGAGTTTTTCATCAATCAACGCCAGCAGAGGATTCAGATACGCCAGTGTCGCGGCGTCCGCCTTCTTCATGATGGACGCGAAGCGGCGCTCGGTCTGCTGGCGCAGGACCGGAAGCAGGTCTGCTTGTTCGGTTGCGATGAGGTCGTAAATGTTGACGTTCAGTCCCATTGAAATTCGTTCCAGCAGGTCCAGTCCTGGAGCCGAACGGCCACGTTCCATTTTCGAGACGTATGTCACGTGCGTACCTGCCCGCTTGGCTAGACCGCCCTGGCTCAGTCCGCGTTTCATCCGTAACTCACGCAACCTAACGCCGAAGCGTTTAACAATATCGGCGTGGACGATCTGCTTAGTCTTCCGTGTACGTGACATGCCAATCCCTCTAACTGGCAATCGGTCGCGCAGCAAAGAATCGGAAGAGACAGAAAAGAAACGCATATTGCCATATTGAGCAATCCAGCAGATAGGGGGTATATTACCAATATGAGGGAGACTTGCCGTTCAGAGTGAAGCCGCTCACGCATCGGAGGTAACCGTGCAAACAAGCACGCTCGCCGTTCGTTCCCATGCGGGGAAGCACTGGCGCGGCGTCCCCGCTTCGTCTTGGGCGGAAAAGTCCATCGAGGAAGTCGCGGCTCTTCTGCCCGCCTTTTCACGTCATCCGTTTCTTGGAATGACCTCTGACCGCCGCATTTGCTCCAGCAACATGGACATGATCGTCCGCGAGCCTCTGCTCGAAGCAGAACGCCCGACCGCCGTGGGGATTGTCTCGAAAAACTACAATCTTGTTCAGCATTCAGACGTGCTGCTTCTCGCGATTGAGGCGATGAAGACAGCGAAGATCGACACGAACGAAGTGAGGTGTGACCTGCTTCTTACGGAGCACGGAGAGCGAATGGCGCTCGCCCTACGCTTTCCTGATGACATGAAGTATCGGTTTGCAATTTCAAACAACGACCAGATGGCGTTGCGCCTGGAGTGCTTCAACTCCGTAGATGGCAGCATGAG
>Ga0196964_10000773_pt1 | contig 17755 bp, 24 predicted proteins | sample S1_10metaG_FD_148615 | JGI IMG/M metagenome (GOLD analysis project Ga0196964, IMG submission 148615) | Soil microbial communities from Anza Borrego desert, Southern California, United States - S1_10 | ecosystem: Environmental > Terrestrial > Soil > Desert | place: USA: California | collected... | reverse complement strand
CCCCGCGCAGCAGGGCAAGGAGCCCCCGATCCTCGTCGGCGCGACGGTGAAGTTCTCGCTGAGCGAGACCGACCTCACCCGCGGCCAGGGCGACGCGGTCAACAAGTTCGTCAGCACGTGCAAGGCGCACGGCTCTGGCTTCGGCGCCTTCATGGCCCGCTGCCTCATCGACGGCCAGGTGAGCGAGCCCTCCAGCGACGTCAGCGCCGGCGCGACGTCCATGAGCGTCCCGCGCATGAACGGCCACATCGAGGGCCAGACCTACGAGGTCCGCGTCGACGCTGACGGCTCGCTCAAGGGCGAGTACGTGGCGAAGCTCGTGCGTGGCGCCTTCGATGGCACGGCGACCATCACCTTCGAAAGCCCCCTGGGCTTCGCGATCGACGTGAGCGCCGACAGCATCTACCTCAAGGGCCAGGGCGACGATGACCTGCAGTTCGTCTCGCTCGCGCAGATCGTCGACGACACCGTCGACCTGCACGGCCTCGACGAGGACACCGAGTTCCCCGCCGGCCTCGAGGAGGACGTCTCGGGCGCGTTCTCGAACGCTGATGGCAAGAAGATGGTGAGCATCCTCGCGCAGACGGGCGACTACCCGACGGCGTTCCTCGCGTCGCCGCACGGCTCCGACAAGATGATCAACGCCCAAGAGGACCAGGTCCGGTTCATCCCGGGCATGGGCGACAGCGGCCGCGACCCCTTCGCGGACGCGATGGTGCCCGAGTTCGCGGGGCTCCCGGTCATCCGCTGCCCGCAGGTCGACGACACCACGATCCACTGCGGCAACTTCTCGCGCTTCGTCCTCCGCCAGCACGTCGCCTACCACTCGGCGAAGCCGGCGGGAGAGGACCGCGGCGGCATGAACCGCAGCGACCTCTTCAACAGCGAGTCGCTGTTCGCGCGCAAGCTGCTCATGCAGGGCTGGTACTCGTCCATCTGCACCAAGCGCCGCGCGTTCGGCCGCTTCATCAACGTGTTGAGCTGAACCATGAGCGAGGCCTCCACCGCAACCGTCGCACGACAGGTTGCCCGCGAGGGCAAGCGGTGGGGCCTCGTTCCCGAAGTTCAGGGCGACACGGTGAAGGTCTGCGACCTCGTCTACGAGGCGGAGGTCCGCGGCGGCTTCTGCGACGTGCGCAAGGTGCCGCGGAAGCTCTGCACCGTCGACGAGGAGGCGCCGTTTTCGTCGGCGCTGAACAACCGCGTGCAGAACGGTGAGACCAACCTCGCCGCGCGTTACCAGCGCGCCGACGAGCTCCGCAGGCAAGCGGTCGCGAAGAAGACCGAAGAGATCGAGCACCAGATCCGCAGCGAGTGGAAGACCCGCAACCGCATCACCGTCATCGGTGGCCGCATCTTCATCCCCGAGGGCTTGGCCGAGCGCCGAGCGTATCGACAGCGCGTGAGGTAGTCCGATGGTCACCCCTGTTCGTGAGAGCACCCACAAGGCCCAACGAGTCGTCCCCTATGGCCCGGAGATCGGGACCAACGGCCGCTTCCGCACCGTGACCACGTCGGGCGCCTTGACCGCCATCGCAGCGCTCACGAGCTCGGCGGGGCACCTCTGGGCGTTCCGCAACCCCGAGAGCAGCAAGCTGGCTCTGATCGAGCGAATCCAGATCAGCTTCCAGCTCACCGTGCTGCCGTCGGCGGCGCAGGAGGTGGGCTTCGCGCTCCACCAGACCACGGCGCACACCGCGCAGCCGACGGGCGGCGCCGACGTGTCGATGACCACACCGCAGGTGAAGCTGCGCACGTCGCACGGGGTCTCGACCTCGTCGATCCACTTCGCCAACAGCACCGCCGCCCTCACCGCGGGGACGTACACGCAGAAGACGCTGCCCGTCATCCGCGACTCGCTCTGGGCGCTCGTCGCCGGCGCGACCATCCCGATCCCGAAGCTCACGATGGACCTCGACCTCCGGGACAACCCGCTGGTGCTCGCGCAAGACGAAGGCCTGCTCCTCGGCAACTCGATCCTGATGGCGAACAGCGTGGCTGGTCGCCTCTTCGTGGCTTGCCAGTGGCGCGAAGTTTCTTCGTACCCGCAGTGAGGTCGAGGTGATGCGTGACGCTCACGGTTCGTGCTGCGCGGGAGACGGTGCTCGAGCACCTTGACGACGAGTCAGGGGAGCGCTTCGCGCGCGCCACCGGCAGCAACACCGAGAGCTTCACGAAGATCGACCGCGCACTGCGCTCAGCTCAGTCGCGATGCCTCGACGACTACATCGCGGCCGGCGGTGACCGCTTCGACGAACAGGTCGACGTCACGACCGAGGACGACGGGACGGTGAGCCTGGCGGGCTACGACAACCCGAGCATCCGCGGCGTGATGGTCGTCCCCGACAGCGACGGCTCGATGTACCCGATCGAGCCCGGCGACAAGATGAGCCGGCTCGACCCGGACGACGTCGAGCGCGACTTGAAGGTCACGCTCGTCCGCCGGTTCACCATCCCCGACCCCGTCGATGAGGACGACCTGTTGATGGGCCAGACGGCCGGCGTGGCGCGCTCCTGGGACGCCTTCGATCACTGGGTGTGCGCGCGAGCGGCGATTCAGCTCGGCATCAAAGACGACGAGCTCCGCCGCGCGCTGGTGGCGACGGCGGACGACCTCAAGGCGAGCGTCCTCGGCCAGCGCCGCACGCCGTCGTACCTGCCATGGCCCACGGCCGGCTTGCGTCGTCAGCGCTCATTCTCGCGCGACCTCCGCTGGACCTGGCTGCAGCGCGAGCAGACGTTGGTGTTGTTCTACGGGGTGGCGTGATGGGGAGCATCTTCACGCGTCCTCGTCGCCAGATTCAGGCGGCGACGTCGTCATCGGTGCGGGAGTACCCGGTGGCGTCATTCGACGAGGTCATGGCGGCCATCTCGTCCATCCAAAAGCTCGGCGCTACCGGCGACTACGCGGCGGCCGCCGCGTGCATCGTGCAGGTCGGCCCGATCCGCACTGAACGCTCCATCATCATCCCGCAGGAGTGCGTCGGGCTCACGTTCCGCGCCGTTTCGCGCCTGCCCATCACGGCGGGTGGCGTCGTCAGCACGCTGTTTGACGTGCGCGCCAAGCTCGTGACGATCCGTGACCTGTTCGTGGCGTCGGAGTCGACCACGGACATGTTCACCACCTTCGTGACGTGCGGCAGCGGCGGCGCCGATCTGCTGCGCGTCCTCGACAACTACGTCGTTGCGGACCGCGTCTACGTCGAGAGCGCCAGCAACGACCCCAACGACGTCATCGTTCGCGGCAACCAGCAAAGCGCTGTCAACGCCTCGCACGACGCTGCGATCGTCATCCATGGTGGTCGCGCGCGCATCATCGAGAACGTCATCACCGACGGTGGCGGCGACGGAGTCACCATCGGCGCTGGCGGTGATTTCGCGGCCGTGATTGGCAACGACTTCCGCGGCAGCGATTTCACGTCGACGGCCTCCGACGGCTTCAACACGCTGGCCGCCAACACGAACGTCGGCACCATCGGAGCCCACGCCAGCGACGACACGGCGGGTGGGAACACATGAAGGTTGACGCCCGCGCCTTCAGCAAAGCGAACCTCTGGCGCCACCCGTCGGGTGAGCTCTGCGTGCGCCCTGGGCTGCGCCGCATCTACACGCCCGAGAGCGGCCGCGCGCTCGTCGGCGGGTTCACCAACGTCAACAGCTACACGCCCGAGGTCTGGCATTACGTCTTTGACGTCGCCACGACGGGGCGGCTCGACCTCAAGCTGCGCATCCTCGACGAGACCTTTCAGACCTTCCAGATCTTCAGCATCAACGCCGACGTCATCCCGCGCGTCATCACGCACGCCGTCGTCGAGGGCATGGGCCTCATTTGCTCGCCCGACTTCCCCACGATCTTCTTCGTCGTTGGCAGCGGCGCGCGCTTCGCAGACACCGTCGATAGCGACAACCCGGCCACGACCGCGCTCCCGATCCCTCGCGGCATCTGCACCGCGTGGTGCAATCGCGTCGTCATCGCCGACGGGCGCTCTCTGTTCATCAGCGATCCCGTGGCGGCGACGGGTGGCGACGTCCGTACCTTCGTCGCAGCGAACCAGAACCAGCGCCCGGGCGTCGTCTACGGCATCCACGAGGCGCGAGACGGCGATTTGGTCGCGGTGACCTCCGCCGGGGTGTATGCGCTCGAGAGCGCTGCGGCGGCCGTGGGCATCGTGGGCTCCAACGGCACCGGCTGGCGGCTCGTCAACCACACGATCGCCACCTCCTACGCGTCGTCGTGCGTCGTCCGTGGGCGCGTCTACGCCCTGACGCGCGACGGATGGGCGCTGGTGGACGTCGAGAGCGGTCCCGAGGCGCGGTTGACGGAGCCGCTGATGCCGCGCGCGGTGTTTCCGCGCGTTTCGCTCGCCGATTTCCGCACCGCGCGCCTCTATGGCACCGACGAAGGGCCTCTTGTGGCGCACGACGGCCTCGATGCAGTCCACCGGACCGACGTGGAGCGCGCTCTGGGCTCGTGGTGGCGCTCGAGCTTCGACTCTGATGACTTCGAGGTGCGCGGGGTGCTCCGCGAGCTCGACGGCACCGAGCGTTTGCTGTGCGAGAACGGTGTCTTCGCCATCGACGGCGACTTCGACGGTGAGATCGAGCTCGCAGACGACTTCGATGAGGTCACGGGCTCACTTTTCGGCACGATCCAGCCAAATCCCGAGAAGGCGCGCACCGTCAGGCACGTCGACGCGTGCGCGGCGGTCGGCGGCACCGGTTCTCTGCTCGGCGTGAGCCTACGCGGCTCGCGAAAGAGCGCGGCGATGAGCGCCGACGGCAACGGGCTCACCATCGGCGTCGATGACTGGAACGAGACAGGCAAGCGGCTCACCACCACGCCGCTGACGAGCGCCCGCTTCGACTTCGGCAAGGCCCGCTGCGAGACCACCGATGACGTCGGCATTGAGATCGAGGTGAAAGGCTGCCTGAACCGCGTCTCCGAGTCATTGAACGTCGACATGCTCGAGAGCGACCGCCCGCTCAAGGTGGTGTGACGTGGCGCTGACTCCTTTCACCTCACCCATTTCGCTGACGCAGCTTCGCAGCAACTTCGACGACAAGACGGCGACGCTGCTCACGAACGCGCGCGCGGGCGCGAAGGATCAGGTCGTCAGCCTCTACCTTGCGTCGCTCACGAGCGGTGCATCGGAGTTCTCGCGCTCCGTCGCGTGGACACAGCAGGACGACGCGGAGCTCCGCCTGCTCATGGCTCGCGTCACCGATACCGGAGCGCGCGCCATCGGCTTGGCGCTCACCGTCGAGAACGGCGACACGCTGTTTCTCGTCGACCACAGCATCGCGCTGTCGTTCAACACCGTGAACGGCACGACGGACCAGCGCACCGACTACCGCACGACGACGGGGACGCGGGTGCGGCTCCTGAAGGGCGTGCGCTATCGCCTCGCCTTCACGAACACGAGTGGCGGCACTGTCGGCGGGCCACTGATCGCCAACGTGCAGCTTCGCAGCATCAGGAGGCGCGCGTGAGCGTCCCCTACGTCCCCCACGCCTTCAAAGATGGCGACAACCTCGACCTCGAGAAGATCAACGACAACCTCGAGGCCATCAGCCGGAGCATTCAGCGCAACCTCGACGCGCGCTACACGTACTCGCACATCCGGTTCGATCTCGATGGGCTCACCGAGTCGAGCGCGGAGGTGCTGCGTGAGCTCGCCATCCGCCGACGTGGCGCGAACAACGCCGTGGAGGTATTCGCCGTCGAGCTGGTCATCGTCGGTGACGGCAGCGGCGACGTGTGGACGCTCGCGTGCAGCGACACCACCTGGCCGTCGATCACGCTGACCACCGTGAGCGGCGAAGAGGTCACGGCCTCGTCGAACATCCCCGTCGGTGTCACGAGCAACTCTGCAGACCTCGAGCTGACGCTCTCGTGCTCGTCGACGTCCACGATCACGCGCGGCTACCTCATCGTCCACTTGCGCTGCGACCGCGGGAACCAGGGGTCGAGCCACGCCGGCTACTTCCCGACGCTCGTGACGTCGGCGACGGCGAACCTTGCTGGCACGCTCGACACCGAGCTGACGAACCTGGGGAGCGCCGTCGCTCGTGACACCGCCAACGACACCGATCTCCGAGCCGAGCTCTACATGGTCCGCTCGCTCTCCGCCGGCTCGTCACGCGTGTTCCGCGTCCCAAGCGGCGCTCGTCGCATCCAGGCTGTCGTCGGCTACGTCGTCCAGGCCGCTGGCGGCTCCGTCGACTTCGAGGTGGCCAGCGCCTCTGGCGCCTTCAGCACCGTCACGCTCAGCGTCAACGGTGCCGGCGCGACCTCGCGTGCCGTGGATTCCGCCGGGGCAGCTGGCGACGTCATCGACGCCGACGACCCCACCGACTCCGCCGACGACGAGACCATCACAATCACCGCGGCCACGCAGACCGCCGTGCTCGCCTACCTCATCGTTTACTGGTCCTAGGACTTACATAACCACTTCTTTAGCGATAGGATGGGCCCGTGGTCTACGACACCCTGAACCAGCGCCGCCGACGTCGAGACGAGGATGAGCCCGCAGGCGTGGACACGGGTCCTGCGAGCGGTCCGACCTCGCCGATGAACCAGCCGTCCGCCGAGCGAGTCGACCAGCCCACCGGCGACCACGTCGACGTGAGCGTGGATGCGCGCCCCGGTGGCGTGCTGACGGAGGATGGCGCGGACGACCTCGAGAACGCCGCGAACAACATGGGCGACCCCATCGACGGGGTGGGTAACGCCGACCCGTACAACCCCGGTGGCGACCTCGACTACGCGCCGCCGCCTCCGTCCGAAGACCCGTTCGGCGACGCCGCAGCCGACTTCAACATGAGCTACCTCGAGGGTGGCATGGACGACACCGCCGCGGAGGAAGCGCTCGCCCGCGAAGAGGTGGCGCGCACCCTCGGTCAAGGTCTCGTCGACCAGCGCGCGCGCATGGGCCGCGCGGGCTTCGGTGCATCGGGTGCACTTGCAGGGATGGAAGCCGACGCAATGCGTGCGGCTCAGCTCGACGTCGCGAACCGCATCAGCGGTGTGCGCGAGCGCGAGCAGCAGCAGGCGTACGAGCGCGGCCTGGGCGTGCAGGAGATGGACATCTCACAGCAAGAGGCCGCGAACCGCGAAGCCATGCTTCAGGCGCAGCTCGACTACCTCAAGGCGACGCTCGGTGGTGGAGATGCCGGAACACCTGGGCAAGAAGGCGGACCTTCATATCAAGGGCTCTCCGACGACGAGTTCAACGCGCTCAAGAACAGCGCGGGCGGCGTCTTCGCTTACGCCGACGCCCCCCCAGAGGGCGCCGTCTACGTCGGCAGCCACGGCGGCTATGACTACTACGAGCACCCGAGCGGCGATGTGTCGCGTGTGCAGCAGGGTGGCTGATGGCCTTCACCGTCCGCTCCCCGTTCTACGAGGAAGACGAGCGCCGCCGTCGGGAGGCCGCTGCGCTCGCGGGCGCCAGCAATGCGGCTGCGCGCGGCATCATGGGCGGCCTCGAGGCTGCCGACAGCGAGCAGAAATACCAGGCGGAGTTGCGCTTCAAGAAGGCCGGCGACGACCGCGACGCCAAGCGGCTCGTGCTGCAAGAGAGCGCCGGCGCGCGCGCGGACGCCGCTGACTCTCGCGCCGCGGAGGAGCACGCCGCGACGCTCCGCTTCCGCGAGTCGGAGGCCGCTCGCAAGGCGAGGGAGGCGGCGAAGGCCGCGCTTGCCGAGAAGCTGCAGGCGCAGGTCGCTGCGTCCATCGCGAGGGGCGGGGAGCCCATCGAGGACGAGCCGACGGTTGGCAGCATCGCTGGCATGGAAGTGCCCATCGAGCCCGTCGGGGACAACAAGAGCGCGGCACAGCGGCTCGCGTCGCGGCTGCGCGACACGCAGGACTTCAACGAGCTCACCGAGGCCGAGATCGTCGCCGAGTACGAGCGGCAGGCCAACGAACGCATGAACGCCGGCGAGGCCCGCGCCGACAGGGAACGCAAGGCCGCTCTCGAGGAGCGCGACCTCATTCGCCGCGAGAAGGACTCCGCTGCTCAGCGCGCGCGCGACTACGCCGCGGCAGAAAGCGCGAAGGACAAAGCCAACGAGACAAAGGTCGATCCCACGAGCGCACGCAAGGCCGCCGGCTACGACGCGAGCCTGGCTGGACTCCGCGCGCTTCGTGATCGCAAGAAGCAGGGTGGGGTCAACATCGGGCCCGTCGACTCGCGCGTCAACAGCATCGCGCAGGCCTTCAGCCTCGACGACAGCGAAGTCACGCGGTTCAAGGCCGACATCGCGAACGAGATCAACACGATGATCGCCGAGCTCTCGGGCGCCAACGTTCCCGAAGGCGAGATGGCTCGCTTGCGCGCCGGCCTCCCGTCACCCAACGACCAAGACGGCGCGTTCATGCAGAAGCTCGACAGCACCATCGCGCATCTCGAGCGCGCCCGCTCATACCTCGGCGTCCCACCGAGCACCGCCGCCCCCGCTGGCGGACGAGCGACGGCGGACTCCTACTTCGGAGGCGGCTGATGCCGGCTTCTCTGCAGGAGCGGCAGCTTTATGCGTCGCTCTCTGAGGAAGAGAAAGACGAGGTCGGCCGCCGCATCGACAGCGGCGCTGATCCATCGCGCGCGCTTGCGCACGTCGCCAACGCAAAGAAGTCTGGCGCAGGGCAGCAGGCCGCCTTTGACAGCGAGCAGCCGAGCATGGCTGCGAATGCCGGCGGGTTCGCCGCCGGTCTCCTCGACGCGACGTCCCCCACCACGGCCCAGTCCGGCGAGGCTCCATCGCCGCTGAGCATGGTGTCGCCACCGCTCGCCGCCGTCAGGAGTGCCGCCGTTCTCGACCCCGACAGGAATCCGCTGACGCGCCCACTTGCCGAGCCGTCTGCAGCGCTGCGTGGTGTCTTCGGCCCGAGCGCCGCGCGCGTGCTTGCAGGCGCTGGTGACATCGTCGGGCGCGCCGGCAGCACGATGACGTTGCCACTGCAGGCGGCAATGCCGGGCATGCCGCTCGGCCAAATCCCCGATCTGTTCCGCAAGGCTGGCGTAACGGACGCCGCCGCCGAAGCCGCACCGCTCGCGTTCTGGGCTGGGCAGACAACCGGGGGCGTCGCAGACGCCATCGCGGGCAAGAAAGTCGGCAGCCTCGCCGGCGCCGGGTCGGTTGGGCCGCAACTACGGTTCCGGCCCGTCATCAACTCGGCGCTCGGCGGTGTCGAGAAGGCCGCTGGTCTAGTGGCAAAGGGCGCCGAAGTCCCATCGCTGGTCCGCGGCGGAGCCGCTCTTGCCACTGGAGGGGTGTCCGAGGGTGTCCTCGCGCTCGCAAAGGGCACACGCGACATCGCGCGCAAGATTCGTGGGCCCCAGGAGCACCAACTCGCTTCGCCACCCTCTCCGCGCCAGGTGCCCAGCGGTGACGCGTCGGCGTACCGCTCAAGCCCACTCGACGAGTACCGCGCAGCACCCGACCGCCTCTCGTTTTACGTCGACGACGCGACGAGTCCGTCTGCGTCAGCCGTCAGCCCCACCGCTCCGACGGCGCTCAGAGTGAAGTCGCCCTTCGCGGACGAACTCGTGAAAGAGGCCGAGGGCTTCGACCCGCGCGGTGAAGGTTGGAACAACTGGGCCAACAAGACGCCGGCGACGCCGAAGCCGGGCATCACGCCGCCCGACACGTCCATCTCCACGCCGAAACCTCCGCCTCCCGGCGCAACGCGCGTCGACCGCACGCCAGCCCCGATGACGGCCGAACAGCAGGCGGCGACGGCGAAGCAGCTCGAGACGGGCGCTACGCCCGAGCAGATCAGCCGCGTCACCGGCGCGCCCATCGATGAGGTCGCCGAAGTGGCCGCCGCCTCGAGGACGTCGGGTGGCACCGGTGGTCCCGCAAATGCGCCGGCACCGAAGCCTCCGCCGAGCTCGGAGGCGCCGCAGACGAGCGTGATGAATGCGCGTGACCAAGCGCCGTTCGTGACGCAGAGCGATCCGCGCTTCGCCTCCGACAGCACCGGCGTGAGAAACGCCGTCGCGGCCGTCGAAGCAAGGGCGCGCGCCAACGCTGCTCCGCCCGCGCCGGCGACGCCGCAGCTCTCGTTCAACCAACTGCCGAAGGCCGAGATCCCGAAGCTCCGCGAGGCCGATGTCTTCCAAAAGCCGCCGTCGAAGGTCGACCAGATGACGACGGCCGAGAAGCGCGAGCACGCGAGATCGCTGTTGAACCAGGGCATGACGTCGGCCGAAGTCGCCAAGGCCCTCAAGATGACGGTGCGGCAGGTGAAGCTGCTCACCGCAGGGAAGTGAACCATGCAAGCCGAGTCCATCCGCGAGTCCATCGATCAGTCGAAAATCAGGCCCGAGTACCGCACGGTGCTCGACTGGCTCTGCCGGCAGCCCGCGCGCGTCTACGACTTCAGCGAGATCGCCGACGCGCTCAAGCTCAAGCGCGGCTTCGTCGAGAAGGCCATCGAGTCGCTGCGCCACCAGCGAAGCGGTTGCATCCTCTCCGTCGTCGGGCCCTTCGGTGAGCCGCTGCGCTCGCGGCACGCGTACCTGCCGAAAGACGCCCCCATCCGCAAGGAATACCCGCCGCTCGAGCACCCCGAGCTCAAGCCCGCCGAGCAGGCGCCGCGGCCTCTCAAGCCGTCGGAGGTCCGCTCCGCGCACAAGCAGAAGCGAAAGCAAGAGCAGCTCGCGCGCCGCGCAGCGAAGAAGATCGCTCGCCAGCGCGCCGACATCCTCATCATGGGCGAGTCGATCGCTCGGCGGGAGGAGCGCTTGGCGAAGAAGGCCGGCGTCGTCGCGAAGCCCGCGCTCGTCGCGCCGCCCACGACCATCGAGCCGCCGAAGGAACCCAAACCCGCGCCGAAGAACGCGCTGAAGGAGAAGGCGAATGGCTGATGACGGCACCCCGAGCGTTGCGCAGACGTGGCTGACGCCCGAGATCATCTCTGGGCGCAAGCAGCGAGCTCGCGGCTACGCGGACTACAGCGGCATCGAGGAGATGCACGAGAAGGGCGTCATCGCCATCAAACCGCAGCACCTCAAGGTGCTGTTGCGCGCCATCCTCCCCGCCGATGCCTATGACCTCGCGATCGGTGTCGCGTACGACGCGCGCCAGGCCGTCGCCCACGAGATCGTCGCGTTCGGCCCCGGCGTCGACGAGTGGTTCGCGGCGCTGAAGGTGCCCCCCGAGGGACGTCCGCAGGCCGGCCAGCACTGCTTCGTCAACAGCGCGGCCGCGGATCGCTTGTCGAAGATGGACAAGACGGTGCGCCTGTGGACGACGCACATCGAGGACGTCGTCGCCGCGTGGGACCCGCCGAAAGTGGGTTAGCGCTCCGCTACGGGAACCCGAGCCGGTACCCGATTACGGTGAAGATGCACCCGACGTTCGTCGCGTCCCCGACGGCCTCTCCTCGTACCGGCATTGCGAGCGTTGACGGCAGCAGCACGTCGACGATCGTTTCGCTCTGGCCACCGCCGTCAAAATCGACTGCGACACCGGCGTCGGTTGCAACGATGACGTTGTGACGAGCGGCGCACGTCGCACCGTTGACCAGCGCTGAGCCTCCGCCACCAAGAGCAGTGACACGCACACGCGCAGCGCGAGTGCCGCTGGGGACAACACCCGCGAGACTCAGGGTCGCTGTGCCGGCGGTGTTGAGTGACCCGACGTTGACTTGGTTGAACAGCGTGACGTCCTTCCCGATCTGGTAGATGCGCCTGATGTTTGCGCTCGCATCGGTCGTAATCGTCGTGGCGTATCCGATGAACTGGAATCCCGGCGGCTCCGTGGGAAAAACGCCGATTGGTGAGAGACCGGCGGAGACCTCGCCGTCAAGAGAGGCGAGGACGTAGAGGTCATAGCTCGCGCTCGGCTGACGCGCTCCGCCGAGCAGACCGCCTACGCCAGTTGTTGAAATGTCGGCGGACGCGCTGATGAACGTGAGTTGGACGCTCGACGTGAGGGCGAAGTTGTCGAGGGTCATCGTCGCGGCCTGCACCACGAGCGCGTCGTTGAGGTCAGCTGGATCCGAGAACACCTCGAGGCCGGCAACAAAGAATGCGGGCGATGTGATGTCCCTGAGGTTGACGCGCGCGGGCTGGTCGGCGGCGACCTTGTTCACGATCTGTTGAGCGGTATCAGGCGAGCCTGCAGGCCCGGGCGGCCCGGCGACACCCTGTGGCCCAGGAGGGCCGACGTCACCCTGGTCCCCCTTCTCTCCCTGCGGTCCTTGCTCCCCTTGCTCCCCTTGTGGGCCGGGCTCACCAGGCGGCCCCTTCTCACCGGTGCAGGCAGCTGCCACGAGAACAAGAGCGACGACACCTGTGCGCATTTCAACCCCCGAAAGCCCGATCCTACCCCGCCGACTCGAGCATCGGGCGCGGTGATCTCTGGTTGACGGCGGCGGCTGACACGCGGGTGCGACGGGGATGGTCGCTGCGCGTGATGCCGATCCATCTGATCTGCTGGCGATCACGAGCGTCCGCTAGGAATTGGCCGGTCGTTAGGCAGCGCGCCGACGACGGTGGCCTTAGTGTTGGTCGTCGGCGCGGAACTCTGTGTCATCAGGCCCGCCGTCGCCGTTGGCTTTCTGTGGGCTCCAGTCCACCGGCAAGCCCAGCAGCGAGAGGAATGACGGCCACGCCCATTTGTCGATGTGGCTTTTCCCATTGGCGTAGCGCCACACGGTCTTCTCGGCGACGTTCAGGCGCCGTGCAATCTCGCGTTGGGTCAGGCCACTCGCCGAAATAGCAGCGCGGGCGAGCTCGGGCTCGACCGTGTGCCTTTCTCCTCGGCGATCTCGAGTGGCCATTTCTGCTGAAGCTCCTGCAGCGGACACAGTACCCCCACGCACTCACGGCCAGATAGTCCAGACATTCTAAGCACCTACGCCCGTACAAAACGACCCGGCATATGGAACGGTCATTATGCCCGTTCTGCTTGACACACCGGCATTATGTCCGTACTTTAAACCGTAGAGATTTATGACAACGGTTAGCAAGGATACTGAACTAATGAGCAGGATTGACAAAGCCGTTGCCGTAAAATCGTAAGCATTGACAGGCGTTTACAGCGGAGGGCACGATGCCAGACGACTCGGGGGACACTGTGGCACTTGGCGACACGCAAACCGCACTCATGGTCGAGGACGGCCGGTCGAATAACGGCCGTAACCACGCGGATCGCATCGGGATGGCGTCCCATCACCGACAGCCGTTGTCGGTCCAGACCGCAAGGGTGGAGGCCCGATCCGCTGTGTCTGCCCCGATCACTGACCGCCGCGACGCGCTGCTGCTCATCGCGCAGATCACCACGCTGATCTCGACGCTCGAGGCGTGGCGCACGGAGCTTCACCTCGAGGTGCAGGCCGCCGACGAGCCCACCGACGAGGATTGGGCCGCGTACGAGGCCATGTGCCGCGACGACGAGCTGCACCCGCGCCGCGAGCGCTTCGCCGACGAGATCGAGGACGCGCGCGACGCCGTCGAGGACCGCGCGATCGCGTGCTGGGAGGGTGCATGAACGCCCCCGCGAAGAAGGTGCGCCGCGACTACCGCGACGCAAACGGCAAGCGGCTCCCCGGCGTCACCACGATCATGGGAGAGACGCTCGGTTGGTCCCGCGCGGCCTTGATGAAGTGGGCATGGGAGCAAGGCTGCAAAGGCGTCGACTTCCGCATCACGCGCGACGACGCCGCGGCGGCCGGCACGCTGGCGCACGAATACGTCGAAGCGTTCCTCCGCACCGGCGCGCGCCCCGAGCCGCCGATGTTCGACGAGGAGCTTGAGGTCGAGCGCAAGGCGCGCAAGGCCTTCGAGCGCTTCGCCGTCTGGTGGCCGACGGCTGGCCTTGAGGTCGTGGGCCTCGAGATGCCGCTCGTCGACGAGAAGTTCGGATACGGCGGCACCATCGACCAACTCTTTCGCCGCAAGAGCGACGGCGCGCTCATCCTCGGTGACCTCAAGACGGGCCGCAGCGTCTACGACGAGAGCATCGTGCAGATGGGTGCGTACTCGATGCTCCTCGACCTGCACGGCCACCGCGTCGAGGAAGCGCTCGTGTTGCACTTCCCCGTCGAAGGGGACGCGCACGTCGCGCCGATCCCGAAGAAAGTGCTCGAGCTCGGGGCCGGTGCGTTCGGCTCGCTGCTCTGCATCTACAAGACCCGCCCGCTGATGAAGCTGAACCTTGATTCCCTCGGAGGTGTCCCGTGACGACGATCGAGATGAGCCCCACCACCAACAGCACGACGGCGATTGCGAAGCGGGAGGAGCACGCGCCCGCGATGCTCGAGCCGGTCGTGACCGTCGAGGAGCTCGTGAAGCACAACCGCGCCGTCACGAAGATCATCGCCGAGGGCCTCGAGGCCGGCGTCGACTTCGGTGTCATCCCCGGCACCGGCGGCAAGCCGTCGTTGCTCAAGCCCGGCGCCGAGCGGCTGTGCAAGGTGTTCGGGTGCGTCGCGACCTATGAGCCCGTGAGCACCGAGATCGACCACGATCGCGTTGTCGAGTACGTCGACCGCTACAAGAAGCCGCAGACGTCCATTGGCCTGTACCGCTACGTCGTCCGCTGCGTCATCAAGACACTCAGCGGCACCGTCGTCGGCGAGGGCATCGGCTCGTGCAGCTCGCTCGAAAGCAAATACGTCTCGCGGCCGCGCGACGTCGAGAACACGGTGCTGAAGATGGCGGAGAAACGCGCGCTGGTCGCCGCCGCGCTCGGGGCGTTCGGGCTCTCCAACCGCTTCACGCAAGACGTCGAGGACATCGAGCGCGACGAGTCGCCCCAGCAACAACGGCGCAACACCCCCGCAAAGGCGCCGGACCCCATGCTCGTCGTGAAATCGGCGGTGAAGCAGGAGCTCGTGCGTCTCCACATCGGTGTCGGGCTGCCGAAGACGGACGCCGACGTCGCGATGAGCAACGCGGTGAAGCAGCGCAATGACGGCAAGACGCCTGAGACCATCGAGCAGTGGAACAAGGTGCTCGACGCGCTCCGCGAGGAGCCCACGCCGCAAACCTACGTCGAGCGCGAGCCCGGCGAAGACGGCTGAACGACAACGACACGCGACCCGGGGAGTGGCGATGGCAGAAGCGCATACGGTCAAGGCGGTGAGCCCGGCGCAGGCGGCCGAGTTGCTCAGCGTGAGCACCTCGACCATCCGCAACTGGATCCGCGACGGACGTTTGAAGTCATCGCAACCTGGGAAGCGGCGGCACTCGCGCCGTGGTGGTGCTCGGCACCTCATTCCGATGAGCGCGATCGACGAGCTCCTCACCACCGAGCAGGCCGCCAGTCCCGCCGAGAAAACGCGCGCCGTCTACACGCCGCCCGTCGAGGAGACCGTCGAGGCGAAGGAACCCGACGAGCCGATGTGGACGCGCAAGGAAGCGGCGGCGGCGACGGGGCTGTCGGTGCAGACCATCCGGCGGCGCGAGGGCAAGGGGCTCACGCCGTACACCGACGGCGGGCAGATCGTGCGGTACCGCGCGAGCGAGGTGTTGCGGATGTTCAAGCCGAAGTCGCGCGAGGCGTACGAGGCGAAGAAGGAGGACGGCGATGAGTGACGAAACACCCATCCACCTCGGCAGCGACCTCCGCGCGCAACGGGACCTCGCGTGGACCCTCGTCGGCGGGCTGCTGTTCATGCTCGGCCTCGCGGTGTGCGGCACCGTCGAGGCGGAGAAACGTGCTGATGCCGCGTGCGCGGGAGGGGAGTCGTGAAGCGCGACCCGTACATCATGACGCATCAGGGCCCCATGTGGGGAAGGCTCGAAGTCTGTCGCGACGAGAATCACCAGCAACTTGACCCGTGGTTCGCGGCCTTCGCGCTCATGCGCAAGGCAAAGCACGACCTCGACGTCGGCATGGGTCGGCTGATGGCTCGCGATGCGATCAACTCCGCGATGGATGCGCTCGACATCGCCGTCACCGACATGCTGAGCGCCGCCCCGTGGCTCGCTCAACCCAGCATCGAAGATCTCGCGGAGGCCGCATGACCATCGACCAGCAGCAAATCCTCGAGACGATGCGGCTCGCGGCGAAGCAGCTCAAGCAGAGCGACGTCGAGGCCGCGCGCCACATGGGCGAGGGCATCGAGGCCGCCGCGCGCGCGCTCGAGAAGCGCCCCGAGGACATCGAGGCGTTCGTCGACGTGTGGACCGACTTGATCACCGTGGGGGTGCCGTCGTGACCTCGACACCGTGTCCGTGTGGCAAGGAAGCGAGGATCGTCGGCGGCGAGCGGATTTACCCGCATCGTCGTGATCTCTACGCGCGGCGCTTCTTCCTCTGCGAGTGCGGGCGCTACGTCGGCGCGCATCCCAACGGGCAACCGAAGGGGACACCGGCGGATGCGGAGACTCGCGCGGCGCGCATGCTCGCGCACGAGGCGTTCGACCCGCTGTGGCAGCGCGGCCCGTTCAAGTCGCGCGGCGCCGCTTACCGCTGGCTCGCGGAGCGGATGGGCAAGGACGTGGTCCACATCGCGGAGATGGACGCCGCCGAAGCACGACGCGTCGTCACGGCGGTGGCGGAGTTTCACGAGGAGCGCATCGCATGACAGGCCGCGTTCTCACTCCCAACGAAATCGCCGAGCGCATCCGCATGACGTCGGCGTACATCCGCCAGCTCTGCGATCGCGGCGAGCTGCCCGCGCGCAAGGTGGGCAAGTTCTGGCGCATCGAAGAGAGCGACTTCGATGCGTGGTGGGCGAAAGAGAAGACCAAGCCCGTCAGCGACGAGAAGGTCATCGCCATCGCAGAGCGGAGGGTGAGATGAGCGCGAGCCACACGCCTGGGCCGTGGCGCCTTGAGGTTGATGGCCTCGACGGTCATCTCCGCATCGTCGACACGCGCGGCGAGATCGTGAGCGACATCGGCTACGCGCGTAGCGAGGTCTGCGACGATGAGGAGCATGCTGCGATCCTCGCCGACCACCGGCTGATGGCCGCCGCGCCGGACCTGTTGGCTGCGCTTGCGTGGCAACTCCGCGACCACCGCGACTGCGCGTGCGAGCACTGCGCGGTTCTCGCCAAAGCAAAGGGCGGTGCGTGATGCCGTTCAAGCGTGGTGGCGTCTTCTACGCGGACTACGTCGACGAGCACGGCAAGCGGCGCAAGCAGTCGCTGCGCAAGCTCGGCGTGAAGACCGAGGCGCAAGCGAAGGTCGTCGAGTCGAAGCTCATCGCGCGCGCGGCCGAAATCAAGGTCGGCCTCGCCACGCGCGACCGCAACCCGAACGCGTACACGAACGCGACTGCGCGCGACTGGTACCTCGCGCTGCCCACCATCAAGCGCAGCGAGAACTACAAGACGCTCAAGTGGCAGCTCGAGAAGCACATCACCGGCCGCTTCGCCGACATGCGCATCGAGCTCGTGAAGCCCGGCGACGTCGCGGCGTGGCTCGACGAACGCGAGGAAGCGGACAAGCTCAAGCCGCGCTCGGTGAACAACCTGCGCGCGTACCTCTCGGGCATGTACACGACGCTCATCGAGCGCGACATGCTCATCGGCGACAACCCGGTGAGGCGCACGAAGCGCAGAGAGACCGAGGACCCGAAGCCGCGTCTTCTGCCCTTCACTGCCCCGCCCGTCATCATCGACAACGCGTCGTCGAAGGCGTGGAAGCTCATCTTCCTCCTGGCGGCCTACCAGCTCATGCGCCGTGCGGAGATTCGCCGGCTGCGTAAGAGCGACATCGACCTCGAGCGCGGCACCATCATCGTGCGCAAGTCGAAGAACAAGAAGTCCCGCATCATCCCGATTCACCCGG